>ENA-ORCY01000089-ORCY01000089.1-marine-metagenome-genome-assembly--contig:-NODE-89-length-70125-cov-4.609868_pt1 | contig 70125 bp, 67 predicted proteins | sample MGYA00248634_ERZ508507 | MGnify/ENA primary metagenome ERZ508507 (study PRJEB26178, sample SAMN06266269) | marine metagenome | isolation source: Columbia River Estuary | place: USA:Columbia River Estuary... | reverse complement strand
CTCGTGGTGGGCGTATTACGAATTGGGATGGGGCGGCTGGTGGTTCTGGGACCCCGTTGAAAACGCATCCCTCATGCCTTGGCTGTTTGGTACCGCCCTCATCCATGCCTTGATGGTCACGGACAAGCGCGGGGGCTTCAAAGCATGGTCGATTCTGTTGGCCATTGGCGCCTTCTCGTTGTGCTTGCTGGGTACTTTCTTGGTTCGCTCTGGCGTCCTAACGTCCGTCCATGCCTTTGCGAACGATCCCGAACGCGGTATCTTTATTTTGATTTTGTTAGCGCTGGTCGTTGGCATCTCATTAACCCTGTTTGCATGGCGCGCGCCCAAAGCAACGCTTGGCGGAGAAATTGGATTGGTATCGAGAGAGTCGATGCTACTGGCCAACAGCGTTTTGTTGGTTGTCGCGACGGCAGCTGTCCTGCTAGGCACCATCTACCCCCTCATCATCGACGCGCTGAACCTAGGGAAGTTATCCGTCGGCGCGCCCTACTTCAACGCCGTGTTTGTCCCCCTCATGGTCCCCGTTATTTTTCTGATGGTTCCCGGCGGTATTGCCCACTGGCGTGAGGCCAAACTGCAATCTCTCGCGCGTGACATGCGTCTGCCTGCAACCGCCGCCATCGTTGCCGGAGCCGCCGTCTGGTTGTTCACAGATCGCGGAACGGCCCTCACGGGGATGGGCATCGGATTGGCGGTTTGGGTCGTTGTCGGCTTGCTCGTGCAAATCGCTGATCGCCTAAAAAAACCGGGGCGTATCGCGCCCTCCTTTTGGGGCATGCACCTGGCGCACTTGGGTATCGCTGTTGTCGTCGTCGGTATCACCTTTGTCAAAGGCTACGAGGAAGAGCGCGATGTCCGTATGGCCATCGGTGACAACGTCACGATCGCCAATTACGACTTCACATTGCGTGAGGTGACCGTGGTCGATGGCCCAAACTACAAAGCACTACAGGCCGCTGTGCAGGTCTTTAAAAATGGCCAACCGATCGAGGTACTGAGACCTGAAAAACGCAAGTATTTCTCATCGTCAATGCCAATGACAGAGGCTGCCATTGACTACGGGTGGTTCCGTGACCTTTATGTGGCGATGGGTGACCCGATCCCGGGTGACAAGCAGCAGTGGGCCATACGCGTGTATTACAAGCCCTTTGTCTCTTGGCTTTGGGGCGGCGCGGTGCTGATGGTCTTGGGCGGCTTGCTCTCCGTGAGTGATCGCCGCTACCGAAACACGAAAAAGACATTGGCGGCCTGAGTCGGGTCAAGCATGAAAAAGTTTTTAATCCCCCTCGCTCTATTTTTCGTATTGGTCGTTTTTCTTGCGATCGGGTTGAAGCGCGATCCCAAAGAGATTCCATCACCGCTCATGGGTCGCGTGGCACCGGCTTTCACTCTCCCCACACTTGACCCCAACGCACCAGCGTTTGATCCACAGCAAATGCGTGGTCAAGTCTGGATGCTGAACGTCTGGGCCACATGGTGCGTGGCTTGTCGCCAAGAACATCCGCTGCTGGTCGCGTTTTCCAAAGCAAACCAACTGCCGATCGTCGGACTCAATTACAAAGAGGTGCAAGCCCAAGACCTGCAGCAAGGTGCCCAACCGGATACAGCCCAAACGCTTGCCATCGCCCGTCAAAAGAGCGCCGCTTGGCTACAGCGTTTTGGGAATCCATATGCCGTCTCGGTGTTTGATTTAGACGGCCGGGTGGGTATCAACTACGGTGTCTATGGCGTGCCTGAGACCTATTTAATCGATCAAGCGGGTGTCATTCGATACAAGCAAATCGGTGTCTTAACGCCCGAAGTCCTGACCGAGAAAATTCTGCCATTGGTGAAAGCGCTCAATGCATCCTAAGCGACCACTTTTCATTCATATCGCGGCCACTCTGCTCTGCGCGATGCTGCTCAGCCCCCAAATACAGGCGGGTGAAGCGAAGCCAATGGCCGAAGACCCGATTGTTGAAAAGCGTTTGATACACATTTCTGAAGAATTGCGGTGTCTTGTTTGCCAGAACGAGTCGTTGGCCTCGTCGCGGGCAGAGTTAGCCAATGACCTCCGTGAGGAGGTTCGTAAGCTCATCGCCAAGGGTGACAGCGATGCCGAAATCAAAACCTATCTGGTTGAGCGCTACGGCGACTTCGTGCTTTATCGACCGGAGGTGAAGCCCTTGACTTGGGTCTTGTGGTTCGCGCCGTTCATCCTCCTGGGCTTGGGCCTGATTGGCATGGCCGTTTACCTGCGAACGCGTCGAAAGCTACCCATACAGCGCCATGGGCTAACCGCCGACCAGCGGCGACAGGTGCAAACCATCTTGAATGCAAGGGACAACCCATGATGGGCTCGATCGTTTTTCTATCCATCGCGCTCCTCATGGCGCTTGCCGTGGCAGGGGTGCTCATGTGGGTGGTCTTACGGCCGCGAGCCAAAGGTGACCAAAAGGGGCAGGCCGCTGTCAACGCGGCCGTCTATCGCAGCCAGATTGCTGACCTCGATACCGCCTACCAAGCAAAACTAATCAGTGAGCAAGAATGGCACCAGTCACGCGACGAGATCAGCGTCCGCTTACTCGAAGACACGTCAATTGCAGATGACCAACCCGAAACACCGCGCAAGCCCCACTGGGGCACGGCAGCCACCTTACTGATCGCGTTACCTGCCGCATCGATCAGCCTTTACCTGTGGCTGGGTACACCGGATGCGCTGGTTGCTGAGTCAGAGGCGATGGCCGCATCGGGACCACAACAAGAGCTGGTGAAAATGGCGGATAGCCTCGCCGCCAAGCTTCAGGCCGAGCCTGAGAATGTACAGGGCTGGGTCATGTTGGGTCGGACCTATCGAACCCTTGGCCAATTCGCCGCTTCGCTGCAGGCCTACGACAGAGCCATCCGAATCGATGCAGGCGATGACCTGAAGCTGGAACGCGCCGAAGCAGTGGCCGCCAGTAACAACGGCTCGTTTCAAGGCGAACCATGGCGTGTGATTCGCGATATTCTGCAAGCGCAACCCCAACACATTGGGGCACTCTTGCTGGCAGGCACAGCCGCTTATGCCGATCAACAGCCAGCGGAGGCGCTTCAATACTGGCAACGCGCGCGCGCCCGCATGACTGCGGAACATCCCGACGTGCCAGCGCTTGAAGGTGCCATCGCCGAGGTTCAGAAACAGTTGGGACTGGCACCCGCCGGTAACACCGCAGCACCGACTCAAGGCGCTCTCGCCACGGTCAGTGGCCGCGTGACGTTATCCGACAGCCTGAGAGACTCGGTTCGCCCCGATGACACTGTTTTCATTTACGCCACGCAGGTGAATGGCCCGCGCATGCCCGTCGCCATCATCCGCACAACGGTGGACCAGCTGCCCCTGGCTTTCACTCTCGATGACAGCACAGCGATGAATCCTGCCTTCAAGTTATCGACGCTGTCGGAGGTCACTGTGAAGGCACGCATCTCGAAATCTGGCAGCGCCATGTCGCAACCCGGCGACTTGCTTGGTACGCTGGGGCCCGTGAAGGTCGGCCAGAGCGGACTGACCATCACCATCTCTGAACGCATGCCATGAGGATTCTCTTGCTGGGGAGCACAGGCACCATTGGTGCCAGCACCCTGCGAGCACTCATTGCCAAAGGGCATGCCGTGACTTGCATCGTCAGGACCGCCCATCCTGACAGCCCCATGCCGACGGGTGTTGCTTGGGTCTACGCCGATCCGTGTCAACCGGACGCATGGCCCGATAGCCTGTTTGACGGTGAGCCCTTTGATGCCCTCATCTCATGCATGGCATCGCGGACAGGGTCTCCAAAAGACGCTTGGGCCGTCGACCACGACGCTCACTTGGCCATTTTGAACACAGTGAAAGCCGCCGGTATTGGACACTTCATCTTGTTATCCGCTATCTGCGTTCAGAAGCCTCAGTTGGCGTTTCAAAGGGCCAAACGTGCATTTGAGTCCGCATTGATCGCCTCTGGCCTGAATTACAGCATCGTCAGACCCACCGCTTTTTTCAAGTCCCTATCCGGTCAACTTGAGCGTGTCAGACGGGGCCATCCGTTCTTGGTGTTTGGCGATGGTCAACTGACTGCATGCAAACCGATCAGCGACGACGACCTGGCGGACTTCATCGCAGGCTGTCTGACGGACGTCTCGCGGCATCGCGCCGTGTTGCCGATTGGTGGACCTGGCCCAGCCATCACCCCGCTTGACCAAGCAGAGGCGATCTTTGCTCATCTGGGCCAGCCGTTGCGAATCAAACGCGTACCCATCCGATTACTCGACAGCATCATCTGGCTGCTCACCACGGCCGGACGGGTCATACCCGCCGCTGCTGCGAAGGGTGAGCTGGCGAAAATTGGGCGTTACTACGCGACCGAATCCATGCTGGTTTGGGATGCAACGCAAGAGCGCTACGACTCAGACAAGACGCCATCACACGGCAAGGAAACCCTCTTTGACGCCTATGCCCGTTGGCTTGACGGTGAGACGCTGCCAAAGCGGGGCGATCACGCGGTTTTTTGATCGCGCACTAGCGCCAATCAACCACCATCTTGAGGCACGCGGGATCACCAAACGCCACGTCATAGGCACGCTGCGCGTTGGTTGCTTTTTCGGTGTGTGTGATCAGACCATCGAGCGGCAGGCGACCGTCATGGAACATGGCCACAACCGCATCCAGATCGGCACGCTGCCACTGCGCTGCAACACGAATATTCGCCTCGCGCATGAACGCGGGGGCGTAGGCAAACGACAAATCTTGCTTGTAAAAGCCTGCCAAAATCACCTCACCGCCAGCGCCTATTTTTGGAATCACACGATTCAAAATACCGGCGTCGCCACTCACGTCACACACACACCGGTAATCTCTCTTGGCGTCTTCGTCGGGATGGATCACGGTATAGCCCACCCCGCCCGCTCGGCGAACACCTTGTGTCTCCCAAACCGTTGGCGCTGGCTGGCCAGCGGCGATCACCAGGCGCGCGAGCAGTCGCCCCATAATGCCGTGCCCAACAATCAGATCTGGATATGACAGCCGGTCGGACGACGGCCCTGAGGTAAACACATGATGTGCTGTTGCAGCCAACGCAAGCAAGATACCGTTAACGCCCAGCGAAGGATTTAGTTTGACGGCGCGCTCGCTCGGTACGACCAAACGCTCACCCGCACCACCGAAAATATTTTGAACGCCTTGGAACGCGTATGAACCCGGCAGAAACACCGTATCGCCGATAGCAACGGTCGATACGTCGGCTCCCATCGCACTCACAGTACCGACGGTTTCATAGCCCGGCACGAGTGGATAAGCCAGCCCCGGAAACGGCGGCATTGTGCCCTCCCAGAGCAGCCGCTCGGTGCCCGTGCTGATCCCGCTGAACTGGACGGCAACCTCAATATCGAGCGGCCCCATTGGGGCAAGCTCAAGCTCGCGCACTTGGAGTGACAGGGGTGCTTCAAAGACGATGGCTTTGGCTTTCATGCCGCTATTTTGAATGAAATAGGAAAGCCACAAACAAAAATAGCGCCCTTAGGCGCTATTTTCTTGATTCCAAAAGAAGATTTTGGAGGCGCGATCCAGAGTCGAACTGGACTAGACGGATTTGCAATCCGTTGCATAACCGCTTTGCTATCGCGCCGGTTATTTGATGGTCTGTGCCTTGACGAAAAAGGGAAGCTTCTAGCTTCCCTTTTTGCAAATTTGGAGCGGGAAACGAGACTCGAACTCGCGACCTCAACCTTGGCAAGGTTGCGCTCTACCAACTGAGCTATTCCCGCATATCTTTGGAGCTTTTCTGACGTTTCCGTCACTGCGTCTCCGCTGAAGCTAGAAGTATAACCAAATTTTTCGGCACTTTAAAGCACATGAAAAAAAATTTTAATGCTTCGCTGCGCCTTTCGATTCAGTCGCACTCGTGGCGGCACGCGCGGCGGCGGCGGCGGCGATTTGCTCTTCTGAAAATGGCTGAGGTTCGCGCTCAAGCGCGATCTTCAAGACCTGGTCAATCCACTTAACGGGGATGATTTCCAACCCATTTTTAACGTTGTCAGGAATTTCCGCCAAGTCTTTAACGTTCTCTTCAGGGATCAAAACGGTTTCGATGCCACCACGCAAAGCAGCCAGTAGTTTTTCCTTCAAACCACCAATCGCCGTGACTTCACCACGAAGCGTGATTTCACCCGTCATGGCCACTGTGCACTTGATGGGAATCTGCGTCAGGGTCGAGACCAAAGCCGTGACCATCGCGGCACCTGCACTCGGGCCATCTTTCGGCGTCGCGCCATCCGGGACGTGAATGTGAATGTCGCGTTTCTCAAACATTTCTTCGGAAATACCCAAGGCGTTTGAACGACTGCGTACCACGGTACGGGCGGCTTCAACAGACTCTTTCATCACGTCACCCAGGGAGCCGGTACGTGTGATCACACCCTTACCGGGCATCAACGCGGCTTCGATGGTGAGGAGGTCACCACCGACCTCGGTCCACGCCAAGCCAACCACTTGTCCCACTTGGTTTTTCTGCTCAGCACGGCCGTAGGTGAACTTACGAACACCGAGGTAATCGGGCAAGTTGTCCGCTGTGACGACCACGGTAGGCGTCATCGACTTGAGCAACAAACCCTTCACCACTTTGCGGCAAATTTTGGAAATTTCACGCTCAAGAGAGCGCACGCCAGCTTCACGGGTGTAGTAGCGAACGACATCACGCAGAGCGTCTTCGCGGACCTCCAGCTCCCCTTCTTTGAGGCCATTGTTGGTGAGCTGCTTGGGCAACAAATACTTCAGCGCAATGTGCGTTTTTTCGTCTTCGGTGTAACCGCTCAAGCGAATCACTTCCATGCGATCCAACAATGCGGCTGGAATATTCATGGAGTTTGATGTCGCCACGAACATGACGTCGCTGAGGTCAAAGTCAACCTCAACGTAGTGGTCACCAAACGTGTGGTTTTGCTCGGGGTCTAACACCTCCAGCAGCGCACTTGAGGGATCGCCACGGAAGTCGGTTCCCAGCTTATCGATCTCGTCGAGCAGGAACAACGGGTTGCGGGTACCGGTTTTACTGAGGTTTTGTAAAACCTTACCAGGCAAAGCCCCGATATAGGTGCGGCGATGACCACGGATCTCAGCTTCGTCACGCACGCCACCCAAGGCCATGCGCACGTATTTTCGCCCTGTGGCCTTTGCGATCGATTGGCCCAACGATGTTTTACCGACCCCCGGTGGGCCGACCAAACACAAAATGGGCGCTTTGACCTTATCGACGCGCTGTTGAACCGCGAGATACTCGAGGATGCGTTCCTTCACCTTTTCGAGACCAAAATGGTCTGCATTCAGGGTGTCGTCTGCCAACGCCAGATCGTGCTTAATTTTGGTCTTCTTGCTCCAAGGCAAGCCCAACAGGACTTCCAAGTAGTTGCGTACCACGGAGGCCTCTGCCGACATGGGTGACATCAGCTTGAGTTTTTTAAGCTCGGCTTCAGCTTTGGTGCGCGCCTCCTTGGGCATGCGTGCCAGCTTGATCTTCTTTTCGATCTCTTCGATATCGGCACCGTCTTCGCCCTCACCCAGTTCCTTTTGGATGGCTTTGACCTGCTCGTTCAAATAGAAATCGCGCTGATTTTTCTCCATCTGCCGCTTCACGCGGCCACGGATACGCTTGTCGACGTTGAGCACCTCAACCTCAGACTCGATCTGCCCGAATAGCTTTTCGAGGCGCTCACGAATGGGCACCAGCATCAGGACGTCCTGCTTGTCATCAAGCTTGAGGGGCAGGTGCGCCGCTATGGTGTCAGCCAGTCGCCCCGGTTCATCAATGCTTGAGATAGAGGTCAGGATTTCAGACGGAATCTTTTTATTCAGTTTGACGTACTGGTCAAACTGCTGCATCAACGCACGGCGCAATGCCTCGATTTCGGTGTCATCTTTGTCAACGCGCTCGTCGGCGGCGGCGGCTGGCAACAGTGTTGCCGTGAAGTGCGCCTCCCCATCGGTGATCTTCTCAACATGCGCGCGCTGGAAACCCTCTACCAACACCTTGACCGTGCCATCAGGCAACTTGAGCATCTGCAAAATACTTGCAACACAGCCCATCTCGAACATGTCGCCAGCGCTGGGCTCATCTTTGGCTGCCGCTTTTTGCGCAACCAACATGATGCGACGATCGGCCGCCATTGCTGTTTCGAGGGCCTTGATGCTCTTGGCACGCCCCACGAACAATGGAATGACCATGTGCGGGAACACCACCACGTCGCGCAACGGCAACAGTGGCAGATCAATGGATGAGGACGGTAACAATTCTTGTCCAGACATGGGCGGAACCTTTAAGTATTTAGGCCTTTTTGGCCTCTTCGCGGTAGACCAATAAAGGCGCCTTGCCGTCGTCAATTGTGGTTTCATCAACCACGACAGACGACACGTTGTTAAGGCTGGGTAACTCGTACATGGTGTCGATGAGCGCTTGTTCAAGTATCGAGCGCAAACCGCGGGCACCCGTCTTGCGCTTCAATGCCTTTTTGGCGATTGCGCGCAAGGCACTGGGACGCACATCCAACTCGGCACCCTCAAGGGCCAAGAGCTTCGTAAACTGCTTCACGACAGCGTTTTTGGGTTGTGTCAGGATGTCAATAAGCGCATCCTCCTCGAGCTCTTCGAGGGTTGCCACAACGGGCAGGCGACCAACCAGCTCGGGGATGATGCCGAACTTCACCAAATCCTCCGGCTCAACATCGCGGAAGGCCTCGGTCAGGGTGCGGCTTTCCTTGGAACGAACCGATGCACCAAAACCGATGCCGGATGCAGCGGTGCGGTTTTCGATGACCTTCTCAAGCCCAGCAAAGGCGCCGCCACAAATGAACAAGATATTGGTCGTGTCCACTTGCAGGAAATCTTGGTTGGGGTGCTTGCGGCCGCCCTGCGGGGGAATCGAAGCGACGGTGCCCTCGATCAGCTTGAGCAACGCCTGCTGGACGCCCTCACCCGACACGTCACGCGTGATGGAGGGGTTGTCGGACTTGCGTGAAATTTTGTCGATTTCGTCGATATAGACGATGCCACGCTGGGCCTTTTGAATGTCATATTCGCAGGTCTGCAACAGCTTGACAACGATGTTTTCGACGTCTTCCCCCACATACCCCGCCTCCGTCAGTGTGGTGGCATCGGCCATCACAAACGGGACGTTCAGCATGCGCGCAAGTGTTTGGGCCAGCAGGGTTTTGCCTGAGCCGGTTGGGCCAATCAGCAAAATGTTGCTCTTGACCAGTTCGACGTCGTCTTTTTTTGCCGTCTCTTTGTGGCGCAAGCGCTTGTAATGGTTGTAAACGGCAACCGCCAGCGCGCGCTTGGCGCGCTCTTGACCGATGACGTAGTTATCCAGGTTGCCCTTCAGTTCGACGGGCGTGGGTAACGCGTCTGATTCGGTTTTGCCAAGCTCCGTGTTGGGCAACTCATCGCGAACGATGTCATTACACAGGTCAATGCACTCGTCACAGATGAATACAGAGGGACCCGCGATCAGCTTTTTGACCTCGTGTTGGCTCTTCCCGCAAAACGAGCAGTAGAGGTTTTTCTCTGATCCTGCGTCTTTTTTATCCGCCATGGTCTAACTCTGTTTGTGGTGTAAATCTGCCCTCAATGATAACCCTTCACGCGCACCGCTGGCACCCGTGAAGGGGCACCCATCAAGCGCCTTCCGCCTTGGCTGCGCTCTCGCGTGTGGCGATCACTTTGTCAACCAAACCGTAGGCGGCAGCTTCGTCGGCAGACATGAAATAGTCACGCTCGGTATCACGCTCGATTTTGTCAAGTGGCTGGCCGGTACGCTCGGCCAAAATACCATTCAAAACGCCGCGCAGACGCAAAATCTCGCGGGCATGAATTTCAATATCGGTCGCCTGACCTTGCGCACCGCCCAAGGGCTGGTGAATCATGACCCGCGAGTTGGGTAATGAAAACCGCTTACCCTTCGCACCAGCGGCCAACAGGAACGCGCCCATGCTGGCAGCCATGCCGGTGCACAACGTTGAGACGTCTGGCTTGATGAAGTTCATGGTGTCAAAAATCGCCATACCCGCGCTCACCGACCCACCGGGTGAGTTGATGTAGAAATGGATGTCTTTGTCAGGGTTCTCGCTTTCGAGAAACAGCAACTGCGCGACCACCAAGTTAGCGGATTGGTCATTGACCGGGCCCACCAAAAACACCACACGCTCTTTTAGGAGGCGTGAATAAATGTCGTAACTGCGCTCACCGCGGCCCGACTGCTCAACCACCATGGGAACCATGCCCAAACCTTGTGTATCCAAAGCGCTCATTGCGACTTCTCCATAATTTTGTGACGCGTGACTTGACACTTTAACGAATTTCCACTGACCACTTTACATGAGGGCTATGCGGCCCAAAACAAGGTAGCGCTGAAAACAACAAAAGGGCTATTCAGCCCTTTTGTCTATGAGCTCAACAGCCCTGCAACCAACATTTACTGCTGTGCCATCAATTCATCAAAGTCCACTGCTTTTTCAGTCACTTTGGCCTTTGAAAGGATGTACTCAGTCACGTTGGCTTCAATGACAACCGCCTCAACCTCAGCCATGCGCTGCTGGTCGCCGGTGTACCACTTGACCACGTCTGCGGGACGCTCGTAGGCGGCAGCCATCTCGTCGATGTGCGCTTCGATTTGCTCGCGTGTCGCGTTCAAGTTTTGGGTGCGGACCAACTCGGCAACCACCAGGCCCAAACGCACGCGGCGCTCGGCTTGTGGACGGAAAATGTCGTCAGGAATGGGCGCCTTGTCGGCATCTTTGATGCCACGCTGCTTCAGGTCAGCGCGGGCAGCGGCAACCATGCGATCCAATTCAGACTGAACCGGTGCCTTGGGCAAGTCCAACTCGGCTTTGGCCACCATCGCATCCATGGCAGCCGCTTTGTTGCGGGCCTGTAGACGTGCTTTGACTTCGCGCTCGAGGTTCTTGCGGATATCGGCACGCAATGCCTCTACGGTTGACTCGGCAACGCCCAATGTTTTGACGAATTCTTCGTTCACTTCGGGCAAGTTAGCGGCTTCGATCTTGTGCACGGTGACCATGAAGTCGGCGGTTTTACCGGCGACGTCCTTGCCGTGGTAGTCCTCAGGAAACGCCAAGGGGAATGTCTTGCTCTCACCAGACTTCATACCGCGGCAGGCATCTTCAAACTCCTTCAGCATCTGGCCATCGCCAACGATGAACTGGAAGCCGTCAGCTTTGCCACCTTCGAATGGCACGCCATCGATGGAGCCCAAGAAGTCGATGGTGACGCGATCACCGTCTACAGCGGCCTCTGCGGCGGGACGCTGGGCGAAGGTGCGACGCTGCTTGCGCAGGATATCCACGGTTTTGTCGATGGCTTCTTCAGTCACAGCGGCCGTGAGCTTTTCGACTTCGACGGTCGAGAGGTCAGCCAATTTAACTTCTGGGTAAACCTCAAAAATCGCTTCAAAAGCCAGCTCGCCTTCGTTGGCAGATTCGGCTTGGTTAATTTGAGGCGCGCCAGCGACTTGCAATTTAGCCTCAGTGGCGACGGCTGCGAAGGCCTCACCCACTTTGTCATTCATGACTTCGTACTGGACCGATGCGCCGTACATCTGTGCAACCACTCTTGCGGGCACTTTACCGGGACGGAAACCGTCCACTTTCACTTGGCGAGCCAGGCGCTTGAGGCGGTTCTCAACTTCGGTGTTTATCGCGCTCGTTGGCAGTGTCAAAGTGACCTTGCGCTCGAGCTTCTCAAGTGTTTCCACATTCACAGCCATTACAAACTCCTGCTAGGGAGCGCCGCACGACCAGACCCGATGTCTGGCTCAGACGGTGCTCTAAAAACTGATTGGATCGCGCCGGGCAGCGGCTCGTTATGGTCACAACGACATGCCCAACACGCGTGATTTCTAACGGGAACCCCTCATGAGAGCGAGTTCCTGCAAAGCTTTCCATTGTACCAACAAGACGCCAAAGAAATATGGGCGCCCAACCGCGCTCGCGCAGGTGGTTTCCGGTTTGCTGTTTCACCAAATGACAATCGATCCAAACCTTATAAGCAAACGTCGATCGAATAAAAATTTACGCCTTTAGTATTTATTTAAAGACAGAAAACCATTAAAACCATCAAAAAGGAATTCAAATGTTGCACAGCCGCCGCCAATTCACCTTAGGGCTCGGTGCCCTCGCTTTGCCAGGGGTCACCCTCGCCAGCACGCAGCAGGCCGCATGGCCATTCTTGAAGCCTGGCGACACCATCGACGTGATCGCACCGTCTTCCCCTGTCGATTTACCCCATGAGCGTTACGAAATCATCCGCGCTTACTTTAAGAACACGCCCTACAACGTCAACATCCCCGAGGACTTGATTGAGCCCACCAGCCCCCTAGACGAGGCGAACACCATTGAGAAGCGAGTTGCATTCATTCACGCGGCATTCAACTCTTCCTCAAAGGCGGTGTGGGCCATTGGCGGTGGCGGCTGGGGGACACGCCTCTTGGGTGAACTGGCCAAGCTGCCACGCCCCCAAGTTGTCAAACCCCTGCTGGGCTATTCCGACGTCACGGCCTTGCACGTGTTTTGCAACCAGCACTGGGGCATGCCATCGATACAGTCGGTTGTACTTGGTATCAACGGTGACATTTCACCCGGCTGGAATAAAACCGGCTTGTCCGAGGCAATGGACGTGCTGACTGGAAAAACCCCAACCGTCACCTACCCACTGACCGCCGTCAACCCGCCAGCCGCCGAACTGACGCACACCGTCAGCCGCATCGTGGGTGGCAACTCACTCCTCGTCTCCGCGCTAAATGGGACAAGCCAGTTCACACTGGACACACGGGGTAAATTTTTATTCTTAGAGTCCGTTGCGGACAACCCTGGACAATTCTCGCGGAAACTCATGGGCATGGCCCTATCGCCGCTTGTTCAGCAGTGCGCGGGCGTGATTTTTGGCGACGTCATTCAGACCGGAGGGCGGCCCAACTCACCGGAGACTGAAGCCCAGATTGACGCGATCATCGGGCAATTCGGGAGTCGCTTCGCACCCACAAAACCGGTCATGCTGGCGAAAAACTTGTTTGGTCATGGTGAGGTCAACCTGCCGCTACCGCTCAACACCGTAGCGACCTTTACTAACCTGAGTGGGGGGCGCTTGACTGTTGCAGTCAGCGCCAACATGATGCCCTGAACCCGACGCTGGACACCCCAAAAAACACCCCAGGGGGTGGTGCGACTGACTGGACTCGAACCAGCACACTCTTAACGAGCGAGAGGACCTAAACCTCTTGCGTCTACCAATTTCGCCACAGTCGCAATGGGAGAGGACGTTATTGTAATCGCCAGAAAGCGTCATTTTGCGCATCAGCGACAATACGCGGATGCGCTCAAACCAAACTGGGGTTGACCACTACGAAAACTTCCCTGTCGCAAGCTGGCTGTGTCCGGCCCCCCTGCGCGCGCCCATTCGGGCCATCTACCACTTCGCGCGAGCAGCGGACGATTTAGCCGACGAGGGCGATGCCCCTGCCGAAGAGCGGCTCAACCAACTCGCGCACCTGCGAGACGACCTGGACCGCGTTGCCGCTGGCGAACCGGCCGTCAGCGCCTACGCATCGGTGGTGGAACCGCTGGGTCCCTTCTTGGCAGGCGGATTACCGAAACATCTGCTGAACGACTTACTCACCGCCTTCATGCAGGACGTGGCCTACACCGCCAAGCGTAATCGCTACCAAAACTGGCCTGAGCTGCTGCACTACTGCCAACACTCCGCCAACCCGATCGGTCGTTTGTTGCTTCACCTCTACGGCGTCAATACCCCCCAGGCGCTCATTGCGAGCGACGCGGTGTGCAGTGCCTTACAACTCATTAACTTTTGGCAAGACCTGTCGCAAGACATCCCCCGAGGTCGCTTTTATATTCCGGTTGACGTGCTTGCCGAGTTCGATCTGCCACCACAAACCCGACTCACCCAAATGCCGCCCGCGGTATCAAAAGCGGTTGTGGCGACGTTGGTGAGCCATGCCCGCACCCTGATGGCCGCTGGGTACCCCGTCGTGCGGGCCGTGAAGGGTCGCGGCAGTTGGGAGCTGGCGGTGGTCATCGAGGGCGGCTTGCAGGTGCTGCGTAAAATAGAGCGCCGTGGCTACGATGCCGCGCATCACCGTATCAAACTGAACGCCCTTGACGGCGTTGAGGTCGCCTGTCGAGCGATCTATCTCAAATGTCTAACTTTGTTCAAATAAGCAAAGTTCCTTTATTTTTTATCCATCCGTCAAAGACCCCATATGCGCCTGACCCCTGCCCGTCTCCGATCACTCGTGATGGTCCTTCCCCTACTTGGCGTCGCCTTCCCCGTGGTTGCCCTCGCTCAGGCGGCGGAAAAAACAGCAGCAAGCGTCAAAACGGCACTCTTTAAAGACATCGCCACCTACCCTGAGCAAAATGTGGCCGCCCAGGTCGTTGCCGCCAACCAAGTACAAATCTCGGCGCAGATCGCCGGTGTGGTTCAAACATGGCGAGTTGACACGGGCGCGAAGGTGAACCGAGGTGCAACGTTGGCCCAGCTCGATCCCCGCGACATGAGCCTAGCCCTTGCGCAGGCGCAAGCTGCACAACAAGCGGCAACCGCCCGCCTCGACCTTGCCAAACAGCAGCTGGCACGCGCCAAAGAGTTGGTCAAAAAAGGCTTCTTCGCCAGCGAGGCACTGAACCAACGTGAAACAGAGGTCGCTTTGCTAGAGGCTGATCTCAGCGCCCGCAACGCGGCCGTTGCAAGCGCCAAACACGCGCTGTCGAAAACCAACATCACCGCACCCTTCAATGCCGTGGTCGTGCAACGCATGGCGCAAGTCGGCAACACCGTTGCACCGGGTACACCATTGTTTGAACTGGTCGACACAGCAGCCCCTGAAATCGCAACCGACCTCTCAGTAGCGCAGGCCAACAGCCTCAAACGCGCCACTGACATCCGCTGGCACACGCCCGGGCAGAGCAAGGCACACGCGGTTCGTTTGTTGCGCGTCACAGCGACGGTCGACAGCCGGACACGCAACCAATCAGCGCGGCTGAAGTTTCAAAACAACGACCCAACATCACCGCCACCCGGCGCCAACGGCAACTTGCGTTGGAAAGACAGCCAACCTCACCTGAGCGCCAACGTGTTGGTGCGTCGCGGTCCACACATGGGCTTTTTTAGCGTCGTAAATGGTCGCGCGGTATTTAATGCACTGCCCGACGCACAAGAAAGTCGCCCCGCCGCCATTGATTTGGCGCCCGACACTGCCATCATCGTGCAAGGCCAAGCGCAGCTGCAAGACGGCCAAGCGGTCACGGCACCATGAGCTTTTACCGACGCCTCATCTCCAACCACCCATCGGCAAACATTGCGTTTGTCGTTGTGGTCTTATTGGGTATCCTGAGCTACAGCGCCATGCCGCGCGAGCAGGACCCCGAAATCAACTTCAACTGGGTCAACATCACCACCGACCTCCCCGGTGCAACCGCCGAGGAGGTGGAGCGACTCGTCACCAATCCGTTGGAAGACGCGATTCGTGGTGTCGCCGACATTCGCTTTGTGCAGTCCAACTCACGACCGGCCGTATCCAACTTGCTGGTCCGTTTCCGCGAATTGTCAGAGTCTGCTTTTGACAAGCGCATCACCGATCTGCGCCGGGAAATCCAAAACAAAGCCGCCAGTGAACTGCCAGCGGCTGCGAGTGAACCCCGCGTGCAGGAGCTCACGACATCCAATGGCTTTCCGACCGCATCCATTCTGTTGCAAGGCCAGGCGGATGACGAAACCCTGCGCCTCAACGCGCGACGAATCAAAGAGGAGATGGAGCGCATCAGCGGCGTCGACAGCGTGAGTGCCAATGGTCTGCGGACGCCAGAGCTCAAAGTCATCCCAGACGCGCAAGCGCTTGCGGCGCGTGGCCTCAATGCCGCTGACGTTGCCGACAGCCTGCGCGCGCTATGGCGTGACACATCGGCCGGCAACATCCGCACCGTCGACGGCAGTTGGTCAGTCAGCGTCAACGGCGTCACCACGAACGCCGAACTGATCGCCTCGTGGCCCGTGTTGTCATCCGCCCGACCTGGCGTCTCAGCGCGCCTCGGTGACGTTGCGCGCATCGAACAAAGCCGTGGCAAAGCCGTGCAGTACGCCAGCAGCAATGGTCTGCCCGCCGTGTCCATGGCGGTCACTAAAAAGTCAGGCACCAACACGTTGTTACTGGTCGACCGCTTGGATGCCTTCGTCAAAGCCAAAAACCCAAGCCTTGCCGAGCAAGGCCTGACGCTCACGCTCAGTGATGATCAAACCATCCCCACCAAACGGGCCATTGGCATCATGGAAACCAACGCCCTTCTGGGTGCCATCATGGTGTTGGCGGTGTGTTGGCTGTTTTTGGGCTTGAAGGTTGGTTTGCTCATCGCACTCGGCATCCCGTTCTCGTTATTGGGCACCTTCGCCATCCTCAATGGCATTGATAACACGGTGAACGTATCCGTTTTATTGGGCGTTGTCATCGCATTGGGTATGTTGGTCGATGACGCGGTTGTGGTGGCCGAATCGATTTATTACCGCATTCAACGTGGGCAAGACACCATGCAAGCGTGTATCGACGGTGTGGCCGAGGTGGCAACACCCGTGATCGCGTCGGTCGCCACAACGATGGCGGCCTTTTTGCCGTTAATGCTGCTGCCCGGTATCTTGGGTAAGTTTTTGTTTGTGATCCCGTTTGTGGTCACAATCGCACTGGCGATCTCGTTGCTCGAAGCCTTCTGGATGATGCCCGTGCACATCAGCGCCATGAACGTATCAAGGGGCGCGCTCGAAAAGGACGACTGGCGCAAACGCCTCAACCGAAAGATACGGTTGAACTACGGCAAAGCACTCACATATGCCTTGCGCCGTCCCAAGCGGTTGGCGCTGGTTAGCCTGATGACCGTTGTCTCCGCCGTCGCATTGCTTGGCAGTGGTGTGGTCCGGGTTCAGTTCTTCGCCTTTGACCCCATTCGAATTTTCTACGTCAACGTTGACATGCCCGCCAACGCCTCGCTCGATGAAACCATCGCAGCGGTTAACACGCTCGAAAAGCGCGTTCGCGAGCGTGTCAATGGCGTCGGTGAGGGCCTAGAGGCCAGAGCCATTACCGGCTTGGCTGGCGTTAAGTTCACCGATACCGCACCGGTTTATGGCGATGCGTATGGTCAGATCATGGTGTCGCTCAATCCCCTTGGCGATAACTCGCGCGAGGTTGATGCCGTGGTCGCTGCGATGCGCGAAGCGGTCGAGACGTCCCCCAGCGCTGGCACCAAAACCTTCACCACACTGTCTGGCGGTCCCCCTGCTGGTAAGGCCATTGCCGTAAAAGTACGGGGCGATGATTTTGATGAAATTCAGCGCGCTGCAGATGCCGTCAAGGCCATTGCACGCAACATCCCAGGCACCTCGGATGTGAAAGATGACAACTTGCCCGGCAAGCCGCAGTTCACGCTCAAAGCCAACCCCGATGCCCTGCGCGATAACCACGTCAGTGCGGCATTACTGGCACGCTTGGTGCGCATCAGTGTGGATGGTGAGGTGGTCGCCTTCACGCGCGACGCCGGCGACAAGGTCGAGTTGCGTGTGATTGCCAACCGCGCCAACGGCGCCGATGACCTGCGCACGATCGACGCCCTGCTTGATACACCGCTCGCACTGCCCAACGGCACCGTCACGCGCCTGGGGGCACTGGTGGAAACTGACATGCAGCCCTCGCGCGGCATCATCAAGCACTACAACTTCAAGCGCACGGTCACTGTTGAGGGGAATTTGGACAAAGCGGTCACCGACACCGCCGTGGCAAACAACATCCTCAAAGAGGGCTGGGCGGCCATCGCCGACCAATACCCGGCTGTTAGCCTTGACTTCTCCGGGGAACTCGAAGACATCGAGGAAAGCCTTAACGCCATGAAGGTGCTTTTCCTGCTTGGCGTGGGCATCATGTTCCTGATCTTGGCTGCACAATTTTCTAGCTACTTCCAGCCGCTCATGATTTTGATGACGGTACCCCTCGCCTTCACCGGCGTGGCTTTTGGTCTGGCGATCTCAGGCAACCCGCTGTCGCTTTACACCATGTACGGCGTTATCGCCTTGACCGGTATCGCCGTGAACTCGGCCATCGTGTTGATTGATGCAGCCAACGAGCGCAAGCGCGCAGGCTTCGCAACCACACACGCCATCGTTCAGGCGGCTCGGCGCCGCGTTATGCCCATCTTGATCACAAGCACGACCACCATTGGTGGCCTGTTCTCGCTGGCGTTTGGCATTGGTGGCAAAAGCCTCTTGTGGGGGCCCGTCGCAGCCAGTATCGTATGGGGACTCGCGTTTTCAACAGTCCTGACCCTGTTCGTTGTGCCGTTGCTGTACCTCACATTCATGCGTGATCGCAAGCCCAAGAAATCCCAGTTGGCATGACCCCAGAAGCCTACGTTCAACAAAAAGCAGCTGCATCGGGCAGCAGCTTTTACTACGCATTCTTATTTTTACCGCCGCCAAAGCGTGCGGCAATCACTGCGTTTTACGCCTTCTGTCGAGAGATAGATGACGTGGTTGACGAGGTCACAGACCCCACGGTCGCTCAAGCCAAATTGGCTTGGTGGCGCACCGAGGTTGCACGCCTCATTCAGGAAGCACCCACGCATCCAGCGATGCAGGCGTTGCAACCACACCTAACGCCCTACCGCATCACGGGTGAACACCTCAACGCCATCATTGATGGCTGCGAAATGGACCTTACCCAAAACCGGTACCTCGACTACGCCAACCTGCAAACCTACTGCCATCTGGTAGCGGGTGTTGTGGGCGAAGTCGCCGCACATATCTTTGGTCAAACGCAACCCGAAACAACCGCCTACGCCCATGCCATGGGGCAGGCATTCCAGCTGACCAACATCATCCGTGATGTGGGTGAGGACGCGATGCGCGGTCGTATTTATCTGCCCATCAATGAGTTGCAGCAGTTCGATGTCAAGGCGCATGAGGTCCTCAATCGCCAAATGTCTGAGCGCTTTCAAGCGCTCATGGCCTTTCAGGCCAAGCGCGCCCACGGGCTTTACGACGAGGCCCTGTCCTTGCTACCCGCCAGCGATTATCGGGCGCAGAAGCCCGGCCTCATGATGGCCAACATCTACCGCAGTCTGCTGCGTGAAATTGAGCGCGATGGCTTTGCCGTGCTCGATCGCCGCACCAGCCTGACACCTTTACGCAAGCTCTGGTTGGCTTGGAAAACCCAGGCCTTCGGCTGGGTCGCATGAGCCAACGCACACGCTCCCTCGCCGTCATTGGTGCCGGCTGGGCCGGTTGTGCCGCCGCGATTCGAGCGATCGACCAAGGCTACAAAGTCACCGTCTTTGAAGCCAGCCACCAACCTGGCGGACGCGCCCGCGCGCTAGAGGGTGCGCCTGGCTTCGACAACGGCCAACACATTTTGATCGGTGCCTACACCGCCACGCTTGCTTTGATGCAACGGGTGGGTGTCACACCCGCGCATTGCCTGCTGCGCGCCCCACTCGACCTGCGTGATGTGCAGCAACAGGGCTTTGCCATGCCAAGCTCGCGCCGACTCAAGCCGGCACTCGCGGCGGCATTGGGGATCTGGCGAACGCCCTGGCGCATGCGCAGTCGCGCAGCAACGTTGGCGCGTATGCTTCGGTGGCAGATCAATGGCTTCACCTGTGGCCCCGCCCTCACCGTAGCCGATCTGTGCCAGGGTCTGCCGTCAGAAGCCCTGAGCGGTCTCATCGAGCCCTTGTGTATCAGCGCGCTGAACCTGCCCGCCGAACAGGCCAGCGGCCGCGTTTTTTTGCGTGTTCTGCGCGATGCCATCATGACAGCACCTGGCAGCAGCGACAGCTTGATCGCCACACAAGACCTCGGACAGGTGTTTGCAGACCCGGCTGTTAAGTGGCTCAGGGCGCACGGCGCCACGGTTAACTTTGGGCAGACAGTCACCGCCGTGCAACGCAACGCGGTATCGAAACAATGGCACATCAGCACGCAACAAAGCGGCATGCACGTTCACACCTTTGAGCGCGTCGTGGTGGCCACACCCGCCCCCGTTGCGGCACGCTTGGTGCAGCACATCGCGCCGCAATGGGCGCAGACCGCTGCCGCGATGACGCATACCGCGATCGCAACGGTCTATGCCCGAATCAATGCGGCCATGCCCAGCCCCTTGCCAAGGCCCATGGTGGCAACCCCGCATGCCAGTCCGCACGCTGCGCAGTTTGTTTTTGACCGTGGCGCGCTGTTGGGTGGCTCGCAGGCGGGCGTACTCGCAGCGGTTGTCAGCCATGCCGTTGGTAGTCGTGAGGAGATCACCGACACCGTCATGACACAGCTCAACGATCTGCTGCCCGCTGAGGCGCCGCGCGCCACCTGGATTCAGACGGTCATCGAAAAGCGCGCCTGCTTTGCCTGCACCCCCCATGTAAAACGCCCTCCGCCGGAGATCAGCGAAGGGCTTTTAGCCTGTGGCGATTATGTCGAAGGCCCGTACCCCTCCACGTTAGAGGGGGCGGTACGGAGCGCCGAGGCGATTTAGATCACTGAAATCGCATCCTCTTGAGGCGGCACCATGGCGCCAATGATGTCTGACATCGTGATGATGCCCAACAGCTTGCCCTTCGCGTTCACCACGTTCGCGGTTTCCTTGCTCTCAGCGCTCATGATCCGTGCGGCCTCTTCGATCACCAAGCTGGCATCAACCGTTGGGCCATCCACAGCCTCGCCCTTGATCATGAGTGTCTTGCAACGGATCACGCGGCCGCGGTTGACATCGCGTACGAAGCTAGAGATGTAGTCATCCGCAGGCTTCAATACGATTTGCTGTGCCGTGCCCTGCTGCACCAATTGACCATCACGGAGAATCGCCACTTGGTCACCCAAGCGCAACGCCTCATCCAAGTCGTGGGTAATGAACACAATGGTCTTGCCCAACTCTTGTTGCAGATCAAGCAGGACCGATTGCATGTCCGTGCGGATGAGCGGATCAAGTGCTGAAAACGCCTCATCCATCAGCAAGATCGGGGCGTCGTTGGTCAACGCGCGGGCCAAGCCCACACGTTGCTGCATACCGCCTGACAATTGATTGGGATAGCTGTCCTCATAGCCCCCCAAACCAACACGCTCAATCCAACGCATGGATTCCTCGCGGCGCTTCTTCCGCGCAACACCCTTGATCTCAAGACCAAACTCGGTGTTCTCAAGCACCGTGTAATGCGGCATGAGCGCAAACTTCTGAAACACCATCGCGGTTCGTGCCCGTCGGAACGCACGCAGCTGTGTCTCGTTCATTTGCACCACATCTTCATCACCGACCAACACCTGACCCGCAGTGGGATCGATGAGGCGGTTGATGTGACGAATCAGCGTGCTTTTGCCCGAGCCGGACAAGCCCATCACCACCTGGATCCCGCCGGGCGCGATGTCAAGATTGATGTCCTTCAACCCCAATACATGGCCATGACTGTCGCGCAGTTCATCCTTGGTCATGCCGCCCTTGACGTCTTCAAGAAACTTCTCGGGCGTTGCACCAAAGATCTTGTACAGGTTGCGAATTTGAATACCGACTGAATTATTTTGATTATCCATGGACCACCTCCAAGTGACGTTGCAGGCGCTTACCGTAGGCTTGTGATGCACGATCGAAAATAATCGCAATGCCCACAATGGCCAATCCATTGAACATACCGAGTGTGAAGTATTGGTTGGCAATTGCCTTCAACACGGGTTGTCCCAAGCCTTGCACACCGATCATGGAAGCCACAACCACCATCGCCAATGACAACATGATGGTCTGATTGACACCCGCCATGATGGTTGGTAGCGCCAGCGGTAACTGCACCTTGGTCATTTTTTGCCAAGCAGAGGTGCCAAAGGCCTCGGAGGCCTCAAGCACATCGGCGGGAACCAAACGAATACCCAAGTTGGTGAAGCGGATCACGGGCGGAATGGCGTATATGACCACCGCAATCAAGCCCGGCACTTTACCGATACCTAACAGCATCACCACGGGAATCAGGTACACAAAGCTGGGCATCGTTTGCATGATGTCCAACGTTGGGTTAACAATTCGCTGCATCCCATCGAAGCGGCTCATGAGCACGCCAATCGGCAGGCCCAACACAATCGCTGTGATCGTACAAACGAAGATCATTGACACCGTCCGCATGGTGTCTTCCCACATGCCGAAGTAGCCAATCAATAACAGGGTAATGATGGTACCCACCGCGATTTTCATAGAGCGCGATGCGAACCAAGCCAGTCCCGCGATGACCGCAATAACGATCGGCCAAGGGGTATCCGTTAACAGTCGTTCAGAAAATATTAAAAATTGTTTGAGCGGCTCAAACACCTGCTCCATTAATTCGCCGTGTTCACGTGTGAAATCGCGAAAACTGCCGTCAATGCCTTTTTTTAGCGCTCGCAGCGCTGATGACCCCATCTCGGGGAATTCATAAAACCAATCCATTTGGATCTCCTTCTGATACAAAAACGCCTGCATGAACACATGCAGGCGAGGCCATCAGCCCACCCGGGCTGATAGCGTTCAGAAGAAACTTACAAAGCTGCCTTGATTTTCTTGGCAACGTCGGCAGAGACCCACTTGGTCCACACCGCCTCGTTTTTCTCTAAGAAGTGCACAGCGCCATCGGCACCCGTGGCTTGGTTGTCAGACATCCATGCCAACAAGGTGTTCACGGTCTGGTTACCCCAGTTGCGCTTGGTCAAGTAGGTGTACGCCTCGCCACCCTGCTTTTGGAAGCGGCTGGTCACGACGGTGTAAACCTCAGCGGTCGGCCATGAGTTTTTCTGTGGGTTGGCACAGTCTTCTTTAACGTTACAGGCGTTCCACGCCTTGGCATCATGCTTCACACCTTCGTCAAGCTTGACCATCTCGTACTTACCAAGGATCGATGTTGGCGCCCAGTAGTAGCCCAACCAGCCCTGCTTGCGCTCATAAGCTTTTGCGATTGAACCGTCCAAGCCTGCGGATGAGCCAGTGTCAACCAGCGTGAAACCATTCTTCTCACCGCCCCAGGCCTTGAAGGCATTACCTGTATTGATCTGGCAAGCCCAGCCTGATGGGCAGTTGTGCAAGGCACCCTTGCTCTTGTCTTCAGGCGCGGGGAACAAATCGGGGCGCTTGAAAGCGTCAGCGATTGTTTTGATCTCGGGGTGCTTATCAGCGATGTACTTGGGCATCCAAATGCCTTCAACACCACCGTCTGCGAGCGCCTTGGTGGACATCACCAGACGGCCTTCAGCAACGGCTTTGCCCAGAGGTTCTTTAACGGCATTGATCCAGGCCTCTGGCGCCACATCGGGCTGGCCTTTTTCCATCATGGAGGTGAGCGTCGGCATGGTGTCGCCAGGAACGATCTCAGCTTTGCAGCCGTAACCTTCAGAAAGGATGAATTTGTCGATCTCGGCAAGCACTTCGGCAGACTGCCAGTTCATGCTCGCGATGGTCACCGTGCCACACTTGGCGGCGGCCTGGCCTGCGCCGAGCAGCGCGACTGCGCTAACAGCTCCGATGAACCATTTACGTTGATTTGTCATATTTTCTCCTGTTGGTTAACGAGACCCCAGAAGCCCGCATATGCGCCGCCCTTGGGGTGAATGCCCAAAAACGACCTGCGGTGATAAACGAACGACTCTAAGAAATATTGAACCAGCCGTTCAACCAACAGGACGTTGGATTGAACCTACCTGTTTAATATACAACGGGTTGTAAGACATTACGACTTAGTACGTTATTGAATATATAGAAGTGTTTAATAAAACTATACGGTTCATAAAAATTTTTAAATTTGCCAAGTTATAGGCACAAAAAACTCACCTGTTTAAAAAGGTCTTTTTGTCAATAAGTCATATGGGTACCCTAATAAGTCGCTTTCCCCGCCAAACCCTTAGCGGGTGGGGCCCTCGGCGAGGGTGTGCTCACGCAAATAAGGACTTACCCTAAAGGCTGAGTACCCAAAAAGGGCATCGCGCATCGGCGACAATGCGGCATGCCTTTTCAACCCGAACCCTCCCACTCGCACGGCCAGAGCCCCAAAACGGCAGTTTTATGGTGCAACCTTGGCACCCCTGCCGCCCCCACGGCGCCCGCCTTGCGCACCTACCTGGCTCAATTTTTGGGTGATCACCGCGTGGTGGAAATCCCCAAGGCGTTGTGGTGGCTCATTCTGCACGGCATCATCTTGCGCATCCGTCCGGCCAAGTCGGCTGCGAAATACGCCAGCATTTGGGCCGAGGGCGGCTCGCCCCTGAAAATTGGTACCGAACTGCAAGCCAACGCGCTTGGCGAAAAGCTCAAGGCCATGGGGCACGAGGTCAGTGTTCATATGGTGATGCGCTACGGCCAGCCCAGTATGGCCAGCGTGCTAGACCAACTCAAGACACAAGGCGTTACCCGCGTGTTGATCATGACGGCCTACCCCCAGTACAGCGGCACGACCACCGCCAGCGTGTTTGACGACGTTTACCGCTGGGGTCTTAAGGTGCGTTGGTTGCCCGAAATGCGCTTTGTTAACCAATACCACGACCACGACGGCTACATCCAAGCCCTTGCAGCCAAGGTACGCGCCCACTGGGCCGCCAATGGCAAGGCTGACAAATTGGTCATGAGTTTTCACGGCGTACCCGAACGCACCCTGTTCTTAGGCGATCCCTATCACTGCCAGTGCTACAAAACCGCCCGCTTGCTGGGCGAAGCCCTGGGCATTGGCAAGAACGAGTACATGGTGACCTTCCAGTCCCGTTTCGGTAAAGCCAAATGGCTGGAACCCTACACCGAGCCCACCTTGGAAGCGCTCGCCCAAGCGGGCACCAAGCGTGTGGACGTCATGTGCCCCGGCTTCACCAGCGACTGCCTGGAGACCCTTGAGGAAATCAAGATGGAAGCCATGGAAGCTTTCATGCACGCGGGGGGCGAAAGCTTCAACTACATCGACTGCCTGAATGACAGCCCCGAGTGGATTGACGGCATGGCCCAAATCGCCACCCAGCACCTGCAAGGCTGGCCCACTGGCGCGCCGGACGCCGCTGCCCTCGCCATCACGCGCGCAGAAGCCCTTGCCGTGGGCGCCAAAGACTAAGCGCAACGCATGGCGAAAGGCGCACCCCACACCGCTGACGACGACGTTAAGCACCGACTCGATAAATGGACATGGGCAGCGCGCTTCTTTAAAACCCGCGCTCTCGCCACCGAAGCCGCCAACAAAGGCCGCGTAAAGGTAAACGGCGCACTCGCCAAACCCGGGCGGGAAGTGCGGGTGGGTGACAGCATTGAAATGCTCATCCAGCAAAGCACCTGGACCGTCAAAGTGCTGGGCCTCAGCAACGTACGCGGCAGCGCCCCCATTGCACAAGCGCTTTACAAAGAAGACGCCGACTCAATGAAGCGCCGATTGGACGCACAAGAAAACCGCAAACTGGTGCCCGAACCCGCCCAAGCCATTCGCCATGGCCGCCCCACTAAGCGTGACCGCCGCGAACTGGAAAATGCGCGTGGGCGTAAAGATGCCGGGGGATGGGATGACCGGTGGGGGGCGGGGATTGATTAAGCGCTCTTGCGCTTTGGGATCATTGACGCCTCTGCGCCAAGGGTTCGAGAGTCCCAAGGGTCATCGGTCGTTTTAGTCTTTTTTGTCATTTCAAAATCCTTGGTTGTGGGCGACTTCCGGTATGAACACGGCGTTTTTTCATACATCCCAAAAAAGATCCGTCAAAAGCTTGACCCTGGTTCCGCTAAAAAGGCGACTTCCTCTTCAGTGGACGCACGCCCCAATATCGCGTTGCGATGGGGGTAGCGGCCAAACCGATCAATGATGGCTTTGTGCCGCAATTCAAACGACAGTGAACCTTTGGCGGCAGGCTTGCTAAATAGCGCCTCGGCGACCTGGTGTATCTGGCGCGACTCACTGTGCATGAACGGCATATACAGAAACGGGACTTGTGCGTCAGGCAACTGCTCGTCTACACCTTTTGCAACCGCCTCTTGCGCCAGCACGAGCGCGATGGCGTCGGCGGCGAAGGCGTCTTTGGTATCGCGATAGATGTTCCGCGAAAACTGATCAAGCACGATGACCTCAGCCAAGCGTCCGGCGGGCGTTGTGCGCCAAGCAAAAAGCTCACCCGTTTTGGCTTGATCAAGGACGGCACCGAACCGCTCGCGGATGGTGGTGTCAAATGCGGGATCTTTTACCCACCATTTTTTGACTTCAATTTCGTTGAACCAAAAATCAATGATGGCATCAGGCGTCTGTTGGCGGGTGGTTGTCAAAAGTGGTACTCCTTGGTTACCTCCAAATATTAATTTAAAAGTACTCATTTAACTGATCAGTGAGAAAACACGGCTCGCTGTTATGTGTTCGGCGCAGCCCACGCTTGCGCCTCAGCTTTCACGGCGTCTATCAGCGCCAACGCGGCGGGCGACTTGCTCGTACCCGCGCGGGTGATGAGGTCTAGGCGGCGAATGAAGCGCTTCGATTGACACGGTAACGTGACCAAGGTGCCGTCATTGGGTACCGCTAACGCCGGCAACAGGGTGACGCCCATCGACGCGCGCACGAACCCGAGCAATGAGGTGGTGCTGAGCAGCATGAGGCTGGCGCGCTGCACCAGGGCGTCTAGCTGCGGCACGCCCAAGCCCGCGCACAGGCCATTGGCGATGAAGTCATCGGGCTCGATGTCTTCCCAACGCACGTTACGGCGCAGTTTGGTGAGGGGGTGCCCGGGTGGGCAGACCCATACGAAGGGATCAAGCAGCAAGGTCGATACGCTGAGGTCGGGCTGGTTACCCACCACGGTGGCGATGCCAACGTCCACGCTTTCCTCCAACACGGCCTTGATGACGGCGCTGGAGTCAATGTCGCGCAGCTGCACACGCACATCGGGTCGTTGCGTGCGGAGGCGCCGCAGTGTTTTGGGCAGCAACAGCGCCGCCGCTGACGGAACGGCTGCGACCTGCACCAACCCTGAGCGCCCCATGGCGAAATGCCGCATTTCGTTGACGGCGTTGACACACAGGCTCACCACAGGACGGGATTGCTCCAGCGCGAATTGGCCCAGCGGGGTCAGACGCCCTTTGCGCTCGTTTTCAAAGAGGCTGCCACCGAGTTCGTCTTCCAGTTGTTTGAGCGTCATGGATAACGCGGCAGGGGTGCGCCCGAGGTGGGCAGCGGCTTGCTGTAACTCCCCCGCCTCTGCCACCGCCACGAAAACCCTTAAGTGTTCGACCTTAATCATTTTAAAACTTCAGTTTTTCTTAAATTTATTACATATAAATTAGTTTGACTGAAGTTGGTGATGACGTCAACATCGCGGCACCATTTAAACAGATTGATTGCCAATGACGTTAGAGACTCGTAACTACATCGCCGGTGAGTGGCTTGACGGTGAAAGCACCGTCGCCAACATCAACCCTTCGGACTTAAGCGATGTGATTGGTCACTTTGCACAAGCCAGCGCTGCGCAATTGCGCGATGCGTTGGCGGCTGCCCGCCAAGCCCAGCCCCTGTGGGAACGCACCTCGCTTGAGAAGCGCCAAACCGCCTTGATGGGCATTGGCCAAGAGATGATGGCGCGCGCTGATGAGTTGGGCGAGTTGTTGTCTCGCGAGGAAGGCAAGCCATTTGCCGAGGGCCGTGGCGAGGTCTATCGTGCCGGTCAGTTCTTCACCTATTACGCGGCAGAGGTGTTACGCCAAATTGGCGACAACGCCGACTCGGTGCGCGACGGCGTCGAGGTGGATGTGCGTCGCGAAGCGGTGGGCGTGGTGGCGATTGTGTCGCCCTGGAATTTCCCCACGGCCACAGCCGCTTGGAAGATTGCGCCTGCTTTGGCATTTGGTAACGCGGTTATCTGGAAGCCCGCCAACTTGGTGCCGGCGTCAGCAGTGGCTCTGACCGACATCATTTCACGGCACGGCTTACCCGCAGGTACGTTCAACTTGGTGATGGGCTCAGGCCGCAGCGTGGGTCAGCAACTGATCGAAAGCGCCCACGTCGATGCCATCAGCTTCACGGGCTCTGTGCCGGTGGGACGTGGTATCGCCGTGGCTGCCGCTGGCAACTTCACACGCGTGCAGTTGGAGATGGGCTCAAAGAATGCTTTGGTGGTGATGGACGATGCCGACATGGACAGCGCCGTAGCCGCCGCACTGAACGGTGCGTTTGGTGGCACAGGTCAAAAATGCACGGCCTCATCACGCTTGGTGGTGCACGCAGCCGTGCATGACGAGTTCGTGGCCCGACTGGTCGCGGGTGCCAAGGCTTTAAAAGTGGGTCATGCGCTGGACCGCACCACTCAGATGGGCCCAGTCGTCAGCGCCGAGCAATTGGCGCAAAACGTTGCCAGCGTCGCGATGGCCAAGGCCAATGGGGGCGAGCTGATGTGCGGTGGCGATGTGCTGACCATGCCCACAGAGGGTTATTACATGGCACCGACGGTATTTGCTGGCACGCGCAACGAATGGGACGTTAACCAAGAAGAGCTGTTTGCACCCATGGCCTGCGTGATCAAAGTTGAGAGCTATGCCGAGGCTTTGGCAACGGTTAATGCGACGCGATTTGGTTTAACCGCCGGCATCATGACACGCGATTTGGCGCGCGCCACCCACTTCCGCCGCAACGCACGCACAGGCTGCGTGATGGTGAACCTGCCGACGGCGGGTACCGATTACCACGTACCGTTTGGTGGTCGAGGCGAGAGTTCATACGGCCCGCGCGAGCAAGGGCAATATGCGAAAGATTTCTACACCGTGGTGAAGACGGCTTACATCAAAGCCGGCGAGCCCGTCTAAGGTTTTAGGAGCCTGACTGGAATGGGAAAACGAGCGTACCGAATTGACGGCCTTCAGTACAACAACTGGTCGCCTGAGATTTTTGAGCAAATGAAGGTGGGCGGCGTCGACGCCGTACACGTCACGATTGCGTATCACGAGAACCTGCGTGAGACGATCCTGAACATCGAGCAGTGGAACCGCTGGTTTGAGATGTATCCCGATCGCATCATGATGGGTCGCACGGGTGACGACGTGCGCCGTGCACGCGAGACCGGACGCACCGCTATTTTCTTTGGCTTCCAAAATCCGTCACCTATCGAGGACGACATTGGTCTGGTGGAGATCGTGCACGCCTTGGGTGCACGTTTCATGCAACTGACCTACAACAACCAGTCGCTGCTGGCGACGGGTTGCTACGAGAGCCAAGACAGCGGCATCACCCGCATGGGCAAGCAGGTCATCAAAGAGATGAACCGCGTGGGCTTGGTCATTGACATGAGCCACTCAGCCGAGCGCTCAACGCTTGAGGCGATTGATTTATCGGCACGTCCCATCGTGATTTCACACGCCAACCCAAGTGCTTGGGCCCCCGCACTCCGCAACAAGAGCGACACCGTAATCAAAGCCTTGGCAGCGCGGGGCGGCATGTTTGGCTTCTCGCTGTATCCGCATCACCTGAAAGACAAATCCGCTTGCACGCTCGAGAGCTTCTGCGGCATGGTGGCGCGCACAGCAGAGTTGGTCGGCGTCGAGCACCTCGGTATGGGCACCGATTTGTGCCAAGACCAACCGGACAGTGTGGTGGAGTGGATGCGCAAAGGTCGCTACACCAAGGACACCGATTACGGCGAGGGCTCAGCCAGTAACCCCGGCTTCCCGCCCATGCCCTCGTGGTTTGAGGATAACCGCGACTTCGACAAAGTAGCCTCTGGCCTCGCTGCCGTTGGCTTCAGCAGCAACGATGTTGACGCCCTTTTGGGTGAAAACTGGTTGCGCTTCTTTGACCAGAATTTCGGTCCCGTTGTATCGCAAGGGGACGAGATAAAGCGCCAAGAAATTGGCATCACCGCAACGCAATAAAAAACGTTTACAGGAGACGTACCGTGTCAACTTCACCCCATCTGGCTGCCGGCGGGCAGACCACCAACAAGCCGCTATTCGCGCTATCGGGCGGCTTTATTGCCCTGTTCTGCCTCTGGGCACTGGTTGACCTCAAAGGGTTGTCTGGCGCCGTGGATGCGGGCTTTGCTTTTTCAGCACGCTACTTTGGCTTGTACTGGCAGCTTCTGCTCTTGGGCACCTTCCTCATTAGCTTGGTGATTTGCTTCATGCCCGGCTCTAAAGCGCGTTTAGGCAATATCGCGAAGCCCGAGTTCACCACCTTCCAGTGGGGCTCCATGATCATGTGTACCTTGTTGGCAGGCGGCGGTGTTTTCTGGGCCGCTGGCGAGCCCATGGCTCACTTCATCTCATCACCACCTCTATTTGGTGCTGAGGGTAAGAGTGCTGCAGCTGCATGGCCCGCGCTCGCACAGTCTTATATGCACTGGGGCTTCTTGGCATGGGCGATTTTGGGCTCATTGGGCGCCATCATGCTGATGTACTACCACTACGAAAAGGGACTGCCACTGGCACCACGCACCCTGCTGTACCCCGTGTTTGGTGACAAGGCCATCAATGGTGTGATCGGTACCATCGCCGATGCAGCCTGCGTGATTGCGGTTGTTGCAGGTACGGTGGGTCCGATTGGCTTCTTGGGCTTGCAAATTTCATTCGGCTTGAATGCGCTGTTTGGTATCCCCAATGAATTCGCCACACAGGCAATCGTCATTTTGGTCTTGGTAGCGATCTACACGCTGTCAGCGGTGAGCGGCATTACCAAAGGCATTCAGGCGATGAGTACCGCCAACATCTGGCTGGCCGGCATCTTGATGGCTTACATGTTGATTGCAGGTCCAACGGCTTTCATCTTCGAAGGCTTCTTTAAAGGCTTGGGCGTTTACTTCACCAACTTCTTCCCGATGGCCATGTACCGTGGCGACGCAGCGGTGTTCGGTGAGCCAGGCTGGTTGGGCTGGTGGACGGTGTTCTTCTGGGGATGGTTCTTGGGTTACGGCCCACTGATGGCGGTCTTCGTCGCACGCGTCAGCCGTGGTCGCTCTATCCGCGGCATCATCCTGCTGCTGTCTGTGGTGGCACCGTTGGTCACGAACTTCTGGTTCACGATCGTGGGTGGCACGGGTATCGCAATGGAATTGGCACAGGCAGGTTCTGTTTCAGCTGCTTTCGAAGGTTTTAATTTACCTGCGGCGTTGCTGGCGATTACGCAGAACTTGCCAATGGGCTTCTTGGTCTCTATCCTGTTCATGATTTTGACGTTCATCTTCGTTGCCACCACAGGTGACTCGATGACTTATGTGATCGCCAAAACCATGTCAAATGACGAAGAACCCGCAACATCTGTGCGCGCCTTCTGGGCGATTGCAATGGGTGTCACAGCCATCATCTTGGTGTCGTTAGGCTCTAACGGCGTCGGTAAATTGCAGAGCTTTATTGTGATTACTGCTGTCCCCGTTTCGCTCGTTTTGCTGCCCTCCCTGTGGGATGCATTCCGCATTGCGCGCCTCAAGGGCACCGAGCAGGCATAACGCACATGTCACTTCACTCAACCCCATCCGATTCAAGCCTGACCCCTGCGGCGGTGGCATTACGACCGCCCTCGCAGGTGATGCGCCTGGCTCGAATGGGGGCGTCACACCGCACACGACTCAGCTTTTTGCGCGCCCTTTTGCGCCGTATTGAAACTGAGCGTTGGCGGTTTGAGCAGCGCGAATGGACCCTTGACGACAAGGGTGTGGGGCACGCGGTTTACACCGTTCACACACCATCACGCGCCTACAGTTTGGTGGCTTTTTCTCACGATTTACCCGATGAGATGCGGTCAGACCGCGTGATCGCGACGGCATGGGATGCCACGTTCACGCTGTTTGACGGCATACCATCCACACAAGATTTAGAACGCTTGGGCGCGAATGTGCCCAAGCAAGAGATGGGGCGCATCAGCGACCGCGAGCTAACGCTGGCACGTGCCAACCGCTCCGTCAGGCTCTGGGATGCCGTCATCGCCGCGTTGGCGAGCGGTCAACAACCCGAAATGAAAGCGGTCGCAGAGGTGGGATACCTCATGCGCACGACGGCTGTTTATGGCTCTGGCAAATTCGGTGCTGCCGATCGCCATCACACCGCGTGGCGTGATGAGCTGGCTGGCCCCTTCCGAGCCGAGATGCTGACCGTTTGGCTGATTCGCCAATTCACATTTGATTGCGTCAACCACCTCGCCAAAGCGCATGGCGGCGCGCGCGCCGTCGCCTTGAGCCCTGAAAATGCCAGACGCATTGGCGTGGGTAACTCAACAGGGTTGGGCATGGCGCCGTTCTTGCTGAACCATCCCGCGCTGTTGCATCAGTGGATTCAGTGCCGTGAGACGGCACTCGCGCAGGTTCGGGCAGTCCCTGCGGCGACCCCGGTGCAGGTGGCCTGCTTTAAAGGCGAGCTCCTAAAAGCCACTCGCAATGCCGCTGAGTGGCAGAGTGAGCATCCTTTGCAAGTGCAACGCCTCGGCATGCTACGCGCCGACATGGCCCAGCTAGAGATCGCTGTTGACGCATTTGACTTTAAACAGCCAAATCCTTGGAACGCGCTTTTTACATGGGGTGAAACCCATATGAGCGCAGAGGGACAAGAACAATTGGTTGGACTTTTGCTGGAGCCCTTCGGTGATCTGGTCGATGCCTTGGCTGACAAAATGGGCATTGATGAGACGGGGAGCTTCAACATTAACGGTGAAATGCCGCTCGCCCACCTCGTGGCTTTGCTTCACGACAATTACCAATGGGTCGACCAAATCAGCTACAACACCGAAGCATCTGAGGCACGGTTTTGGTATGTGTCCGAAGAAAAATTAGAGCCTCGCTTGGGCGACCGCTTTGAGGAAGATGGCGCAAGCCTTGAGCTGCCGCTCTGTACCGCAAAGCACATCAAAGCATTGCAGGCCGATTTAATCGCCACAACACACGAGCGCGTGGCTGACTTTTTATTGGCCCACCCAGAGCACCGCCTGGCGGTGCGCCGCATTCAAATTTGTGCGGCACATCCATACGCTGAGATTCAAGACAACCTCGTCGGCGAGGACATGCTGCCCATTGACTTGCTCCGCTGTAAGTTGGCATTTTTTGGGGCAACCAAATTTGATCCCCGCAGTGACCGTTGGGTCCGCATCAGCCTGTACCAAGACGCCCCACTGCCGGCCGATATCTGCGAGCGCACGGAGACGGTCAGCGCGCCGCATCCAAACGACCCAGCACAGGATCGTCCCAACGCGCCCTTGCGTTATTCACTCGCTGAGATCGAAGCGATGGGTAAACGTGCAGCCCGCGGTGGCGGCTTGAGTTGGGGCCTGGCTGAGGAAGCTGGCAAAGCGGTGCGCTGGTTGCATGCGCACCACCAAGATGGCGTCGGCGCCCTGAATGCCCTGCTTCAATCCAACGATGGCATCAGCTTTAGCGAGCTTTGTCCGCAATTGCGAGATGGCACATGGGCAGCAAGCTCAGGAACGCTGTGCCCGCTGATCGCGGGGGCAACCGTGCTCGACCACGCCTCCCTTGACGAACAATGGCCGCTGAAGCTTCAGCGAATCCGCACCCCTTTGCTGCTCGTGCCCTTTGTGGCGCGGGCGGCTCTTTTATCGGGTGTGCCCCTCATCATGAACTGGGGAGAGGACTGCCTCATGCTCTCGCCGAGCGGCGACATCCAAGGGCAACTGCCCCGCATACCAGCAGATGGCGTGATGGCGCAAGTGCTGCTCCGCCGCGCATCGCCAAATGAGATCGTCAGCCTGTGCCAAGGCACCTGGCACAAGAGCGTCTTGTCGCAACCGATCGCCGCTGCAGATTGGCTGGCGCTCGAGGAAATGGCACACCGTACACTGGTACCCGCCAGCGATTCGTCGCGGGCTGGCGCTGGCAGCACCGCTGGCGACAACGATTAACACCGATTGATAACTTTGGTACCCGAACACATGACTGCGATTACCCGCCTGCACACCCAAACCCGAATGAGCAAAACAGTGGTTCACGGCAACACCATTTACCTGTGCGGACAAACATCTGGCGGCTCTGATGCGGTCACCATGGCCGAGCAAACGCAGGAGGCACTGAACCGCGTGGATACCTTATTGGCCGAAGTCGGCAGCAGCAAAGCGCACCTGTTGAGCGCCCTGATTCACATCAACGACATGGCTGGTTTCGCTGAAATGAATGCCGTTTGGGACGCTTGGTTACCCGACGGTTGTGCGCCTGCGCGAACAACCGTTCAAGCTGAGTTGGCTCGCCCCGAGATGCGTTTTGAAGTCACTGTGGTTGCCGCCAAGCCCTAAGCCTCGCCATAGACATCATGTGCGGCGCTGGAAGAACAGCGTCACCTCGCCGAGGGTGATGCCCCACTTGCTCATGACGGCCTTGTTCACCATGACTTGGTCGTCCATCAGAAACATCCAGTCGTCAAACTGAACGTGCCAAGTGCGCCCATCTACCGGTAGCGCCAGCGTGTAGCCCCAGCGGAAGGCATTCCCGCTGGTTTGCCCCGTGGCTTCGCCGATGACGTCATCAGCCCGGCCCGTGAAGCTACCATCTGGACCCGCTGTTAGGCGCCAGATGCGTCGCTGCGTTGTGCCATCCGCATAGGTGAAAGCCTCATCCAAGACGCCTTCATTGCCGTTCCACTGGCAATCCATCACAACCTTGAAGCGCTTGACCACCGCCCCACTGCGGTCAGTGAACATGCCCCACGCGTCAACGGTGCCATTGAAGTACTGGCGCAGGTCAAGTTTGGGCGTTTGCGCGGCGTAATCCGTCACTTGTGGGCCTGCGCAACCCGCCAACAAGACGGGAGTGCCGATCACGGCCGGTATCAACGCCAAACGCGTCAGTACCTGTCGTCGTGATGTGGGCTGATGATCTTTCGCAAGTGGTTTAGCGATGCGGTTGTTCATGCGATTTCTCCCTCTTTAATTGGTTTGATAAGCCAGCGGCTCAAAGCGAACGCAGCCAATAATTTAAGCGTACACGGCACTGCACCGTAGGCGATCTGCAATGCCCACAGCGCGTCTGGGTCTTGCTGACCGGGCGTGTAGCCCAACCATCCCAACAGGGGAAGCGAGAGGCCCGCAGCCAATGCCAAGTTCATTTTGGTGACCAAATTCCACCACCCGACAAAGGCTGCATCACTTTTTTGACGCTCACCACATTCATCAATGAGGCGGTTGAGCAACGCCCCCGGCACCGCCAAATCGGCGCCCAATGCCAAACCAGAGGCCAAGCAGATGACGAAAAATGCGGACAGATCGCCAGGACCGAGGGTGAGCACGCCAACAAAAGCGGCGACGGCTATGAGCATGCCAATGCGCCAAGTTTTGGCCAGCCCAACACGGGCGATCAAACGCAGCCACAGGGGTAGAGACAAAGCACCCGCCGCAAAGTAAACACCCAAGTAAATAGCTTCCCACTGTTTGGAAGCCTGCAAACCATCCTGCACAAAAAACAGAACCAGCGTCGCAGGTATGGCGCTGGCGAAGCCATTCAGCAAAAAGAGCAACAGCAAACGACGGAAATTCGGGAAGCGCAACGGGGAACGCGTTGTGGACGAGTCGTTGCGTTTTTGCGCGGTCGTGTTTGCAGTGGCATCACGACCTTGATGTGTACGCAACCGAAATGACCAGGCCCATAGACCACCCAACAACAAGGCAATGAGAAGAATTGTGGTGTTGAGCCAACCAATGAAAGTGGGCAGCGTGCTGGCCATCAATACGCCGAGTAGCCCCAAACCCTCACGCCATGTCACCCAGTGGCTCTGCGCCACCTCGCCACCGCCTTGTCGGGCCGCCCAGGCCTGATGCAGGATACCGAGGCCGCTGTAGGCCAAGTGACTGAGCAACAAAGCCCCCACCAACCAGGCCAACTGCCCATTGGGATGCCCGCCCCAATCAGGGGGTAAAAACAAGGCGGCAAACCCCAGCGCAAGCAAGGCCGCCAGTGCCGAGGCCACCCAAAGAACACGGCGACTGCTTGACTCGTAAACGCGGTCCATTTGGCGCCCCAGCCAGGGATCAATCAAGCCATCAAAACAACGCGTGAGCAAGAGAATGGCGCCCAAGATGCCAAGCGACACCCCGAAGGACTGGGCGTAAAAGTTGGGCAGATGAACATAAACCGGCAGCGCAACAAAGGCCAATGGCAAGCCCAGCAACCCATACTGGAAGCCCTTTGGGGCCGTTATGGATGAGGCGTCAGTCGCAGTGGGTCGGGGTGAGGTCATGTGATGGGAGACAATTTGTCCCATTGTGCCGCCACATAAAGCACCGGGTGCGGCAAGACGATAATAGCCACACGCGCCCAAACAACCACCCAATAGGATGCCCTGCCCATGACTGACTGGATCAAGCTCATGCCCGCCACTGACATACCCCAAGACAACGTCGTTTCAGTGGTGATCGACGGGCGGGCGTTCGCCGTATTTGGTGTTGAGGGTGAAGCCTTTGCAACCGATGCCAAGTGCACCCACGGCGATGCGCAGCTTTGCGACGGCGTTTTGATTGGGCACGAAATCGAATGCCCGCTTCACCAAGGCCGCTTCGATGTCCGGTCAGGCGAGGCCACGTTCGGCCCCGCCTGTGAATCGGTCAAAACTTATGGCACCAAGGTCAAAGACGGTGTCTTATGGCTTTGGCCTGATGCGGACAACTGATACCGCATTAATCGGGAATCAGCACCACTTTGGCAGAGGCGACTTTGCCTGCTGCAATATCGCTAAAGGCCAGAGCGCCGTCTTTCAGCGACCGCTCTTCAACCCAGTTGAGGTCACCGAAGACGCCCTCCTCCAGCTGGCGGACGGTCTCTCGCAAATCAGCTTGGGTATAGGTGTACGCCCCAAGCAGCGTGACCTCTGCCAGAGTGAGTTTACGCATGTCAATCTCGCTGGCCCAATCCTGCAGCCCGATGTGCATGATGACGCCACCCGGCTTAACAGCCTCAAAGGCGGCGTTGCGTGTGATTTTTGAGCCGACGGCGTCGATCACAAAGTCGAACGATGCGGGATCCATCGTATCGGTCCGGGGGTCATAGGTTTGAGCGCCCGTTTCTTTTTGGATGGTGTTGCGTCGGCCTTCGTTAACCTCGGCGACGCACAGATGACGGGTCCCGCTGTGCCTCAATAACAAGGCGGCCAGCATGCCAATCGCACCGCCACCCAACACCAAGACGCGGCAATCCACCAACGGACGGTTCAGGTGTGGAACAGCGCGATTGATCGCGTGGACCGCCGTTGCCGCAGGCTCAGTCAGCGCCGCCTTTGTGGCCGACATGTTGGTTGGTAAGCGAATGAGTGAGGGCGCAGGAATCGACATGAACTCGGCGTATGCACCCGGACGCGTCATCCCCACCATGGTGCGGTTACTGCACAGGTTATTGCGACCGTCAATGCAGTAATCGCAGGTCCCGCAGGTGATAAGAGGATTACCGGTGACACGGTCATTGATCTTGTAAAGCGGCGACTTGCTGCGCACAACCGTGCCGACGAACTCATGCCCGAGTACCAAGCCGGGTTTGCGACGCGGGTCATGCCCGTGATAGGCATGCAGGTCTGATCCGCAGATACCGACCGCATCAATCTTGAGGAGTACCTCGTTGTCACCCAATTCGGGATCGGGCTGATCCATGAACTGCATTTCATCGGGGTTCGTGTAGACAAGTGCTTTCATAGGATTCCTTATTTCGCGGTGAAGCCACCGTCAACCATCAGCGTCTGTCCGGTGATATACGCGCTCGCATCACTGGCAAAGAAAACGGTAACGCCATGGATATCGGCAAGCGTGCCGTTGCGTCCGATACAGGTTTGCGCTGCATTTTTTGCAGAAAGCACCGGATCAGCCATCACTGCGGCCGTCAGCGGCGTTGGGAAAAAGCCGGGGCCGATGGCGTTGCACGTGATGCCATGCGCTGACCATTCCTGGGCGATTGCCCGCGTGAGCTGGACGACACCGCCTTTGGCTGCGCCATAGGGCGAGCTGTTGGCAAAGGCCCGGTAGCTTTGTAGCGATGCGACGTTGATGATCCGACCCCACCCTCGCTTTGCCATGGCCGGCGCCAAGCCCTGCGTCAGGAAGAACGGTGCGCCGACATGCAAATTCAATTGGGTTGACCAAGTGGCGGGCGACACCTCGGCAAATGGCTCGCGCAGGTTAACGCCAGCGGCATTGACCAAAATATCGATATCCCCCTGCTCGGCCAGCAGCTGCTGAACGGTCGCAGGAATGGCTGCCAAATCGGCCAAATCCGCAGTCACACCGGTGGCCTGAATCCCAGCCGCCGCCATGTCTGCAAGTGCCGGTGCCATTGACCCAGCCGAGCCGCGTGACATCAGAATCACGCGGGCGCCGGCTTGCCCCAGTGCTGTGGCCATTGCTTGACCGAGTCCCGAGGTGCCCCCCGTAACGAGGGCACACCGGCCGGCCAATGAAAACGGGCTGGCTGTACGCACGATCAGACTTGGACTTGTTCGCCCAGATCGAATGTCTGGTCTGGGAAATATTTAGCCAGACGGTCATCCGCTGTGCGAGCGTGCGCCTCCATGCCCTCGAGACGCGAAATGCGTGCTGTGACCTCACCGATGTCACGCGCTGCCTCGCGCGTCATGCGCTGCCAGGTGAAGGTCTTGAGGAATTTATGAACCGACAGGCCGCCTGAATAACGCGCCGCGCCTTTGGTTGGCAGCACGTGATTGGGACCGCTGCACTTATCGCCGTAGGCAACAGTGGTCTCTTCGCCCAAGAACAGGGAACCGTAGCACGTCAGGGTGTCGAGCCACCACTCCAGGTCAGCAGCATGAACCTCGAGGTGCTCAGCGGCGTATTTGTCTGACACTTCAGCGACTTCTTCGCGGGTGTCACAAACGATGACTTCCCCGTAGTCACGCCAAGCGCAACCGGCGGCGTCACGCGCAGTGGGTGGCAGAGCCTCGATCAGGCCGGGCATCAAAGCCATCACTTCCTTTGCCAACTTCTCGCTGTCTGTGAACAACCATGCCGGTGACTCATGGCCATGCTCGGCTTGTCCAACCAAGTCGCTGGCGACGATGGCTGGGTCAGCGGTCTCGTCGGCGATAACGGCGACTTCGGATGGACCTGCGAAAACGTCGATACCCACTTTACCGAACAGAGAGCGCTTGGCCTCTGCGACAAACTTGTTACCCGGCCCAACGATCACGTCTGCCGGCTTACCCGTGAACAACCCGTTCGCCATGGTGGCAATGGCTTGCACGCCACCCAATGTCATGATGACGTCCGCACCCGCCTTATCGAATGCGTACATGAGGTACGGGTGCATTGGACCACCGCGGAAAGGGCCCGAGCAAGCGATGATGGTTTTGACGCCAGCCGCTTTGGCTGTCGCGACACCCATGTAGGCCGATGCGATGTGCGCGTAACGGCCTGCAGGAGCGTAGCAGCCCGCGACGTTAACCGGCAACACGCGCTGGCCAGCCGTCACGCCGTTGTGCAAGGTGGTTGAAAACTCTTGAAGCGATGCACGCTGTGCAGTTGCGAAAGCGGAGACTTGGGCAATCGCAAAGTCAATGTCCTTACGGACGCTCTCAGGGATATTGCGCGCTGTTTCGTCGAGCATTTCGCGCGTAGCAACAAAATCACCTTCCCACTTATCGAGCGACTTGGCATAGGCGCGCACGGCATCCTCGCCATTTTTTTCGATCTCAGCGAGCATTTCCGTGACAACTTTTTGCGCTGTCGCCGTTTCGGTCTCTGGCGTCTTCTCGGCTTTCTTTAGGTACTTGATCATGATTCCTCGATTCAAATTAAACAAACATTTGGATTGGGTTACTTGTAAGCCTCTGGCAACAGAACCGTTGTGAGCTCAGGCACAAAGGCGATGAACAGCGCAATGACCAGCATGGAGAGCACAAAGGGTACGGCTTGTCGGGCGATTTTCAGAATCGACTCCCCCGTCAAGCCAGCGACAACAAACAGGTTTAATCCCATAGGCGGCGTGATGAAACCGACACCTAAGGTGGTGATCATCAAGACACAGAACTGAATTTCATTCATGCCGATCTGGTCGGCCAGAGGCTTCAAGATGGGTGCCAAGATCACGATGTTCGGGGTCGTCTCCATCACACAACCCGCGGCGATGAGGATGCCAATCATCATTAAGATGATGACCGTTGGGTTCTCAGACAGGCTGGTCACTGCCGCAACGAATCCCTGCGGTACGTTCATGGTCGCGAGCACTTGTGCCAGCGGCAACGAAAACGCAATGATCGGGATGATGACGCCGTTAACTTTGGCTGAACTCACCAGCATTGGCGCAAAGTCGCTCAAGCGCAAAGTGCCGATAACAAAGCCAATGATGATGGTGACAACCACAGCCGTCGCCCCCGCCTCTGTCGGCGTCAGGCTGCCAGAGAAGATGCCAATAAAAATCAAGGCCGGAACGATGAACGCATACCAGCCGCGTTTGAGTGCGGCCAGCAATTGACGTGCCCATGCAGAAAACGTCATCAATTGGCCTTGTTCGTAGGCGTACTTCCGGTTGATGAGGGTGTTGGTAATGAAGATACCGGCGAGGATCAACAGACCCGGTATCAGCGCCGCTTGGAAAAGCGTCGATGCCGAGATACCCAGCACCAAACCGATGATGATGTATGAGATCGACGGCGGAATCAAAATGCCAGTACACGCACCCGCCGCAACAAGCGCACAGGCGTAGGGACGGGGGTAGCCGGAGCTGACCAGTCGATCGATGGTCATTCGGCCAACGGCAGCGGCACCCGCCGCGTCAGAGCCTGAAATCGCACTGAACATGCCGCAAACAACAACCGTTGCCGACCCGAATCCGCTCTTGGTCCAGCAGGTCAACGCTTCTGCAACATCCAAAAATTTCTGGCTGAGACCCGTTCGGACCAACACATCGCCTGTCAAGATAAACAGCGGAACAGCGGTCAACGCAAAGGCATCGATACCCTCAAAAAGGGCACCGCCGAACAATGACATCGGCAGCGCCTCCGACCAAATCAGCAGCGCAAGAGAGGTGGCCCCAATGCCTGCCCAAATCGGTGTTCCGATGATGGTGAGAAAGGCGAATAGAAGCATGGGGCCATAAAAGCTCCATCCGAGTACCAGTGACTCGGCTTCTAAACCTGGAAACAATGACTGCATATGTTCTTTCGGCGCGGGGTTTGACGATGGATATCGTTAGTCAAAAAGTCGGCCACCCTCGTAGGTGTCACGGTTGTTTTTGATGTTGTCGAGATCGCGGCGAATCGATTGCATCAGGCGGTAAAGCATCAGTGAAAAACCAATCGGCACTGCACACAAGAAGAGCGACATGGGCAGTCGTAAGCCATGGGACACCGAGCCAAATTTCAGGCTCACCAACAAGCTCTCGAAAGATAAGACCAGTGCAAAAACAGCGACGGCAACCATCACAAAATCACCGGTGAGGTAAAGCAACGCCCGAACACGCTTTGAACAAAACTCAAACAAGATATCAATACGGATGTGCGCACGCTCCCGCACAGCGGCAGCGGCGCCAATCCATACCAGATAGATGAAGGCGTAACGGACGATTTCCTCGCCCCAAATCGACGAATAAGAAAACACCTCTCGGCGGAGCACCTCGATTGCCATGGTCACCACCAGCATGGTGTAGAACCACAGCAGTGCCCACTTTTCAAGATCGCGGTCAACGCGCTGAAAGACGCTTAACTTATTCATCGAATGGCCTCGGTTCAGGTCAGATTACGCGTCGTGGACGTACAAACGGCTCTGCGTATTGGCAGCCGCTTCCATCTTGTTGAACAGGTCGGCAGAACCCGCCAGTTGCATACGGAAGGTATCCCACTCTTTGCGCTTGTAGCCGCCAGCGGCCTCCCACTCAGCCAGCTGGCTGTCGCTGAGTGAATGGAACTGCACACCCGCTGCCGCCAACTCGGCGATCGCGTAATTGCGTGACGCTGGCACTGTTGCCAAGTTCTGCTGCGCCGTGATTTCAGATGCAAACTCGATGCCCTCTTGGACGTCCTTTGGCAAACTGTTGAACCACGCCAAATTACAGGAATAAACCTGGCTATCTGGGACGGCACGGGTGAAGGTCACATGGCTCAGGATGTCTTTGAAACCAAACACGTGCAAGGCGCCAGCTGAGGGATCGAGCGCGTCGGCAACACCCTGCTTGATCGCTGAGGGTGTCTCGCCCCACGCGACAGGTGTGGGGTTCGCGCCCACCAAGCGGTAGTACTGTTGCAACATCGCGGAGCCAGGAACGCGAAACTTCACGCCGGCCAGATCCTTTGGTGTGATAACCGCTTTGCCGCCTTTACGCACGGCAACAACACGTGGGTCGATCACCACGTAGAACAGCGGCTTGAAGCCTTTGGCTTCTACCTGCGGGTGAACTGTATTTTTCCAAATATCAGAGTTAACCAAGTTGACGAAGCGTTGGTTTGAGCCACAGAAGTATGGCAAGTTGATCAGGTCAACCACAGGCGCAAATGGCGCGAAGTTAGCGATGGAGTGTTGCGCCGCTTGAATCGTGCCCTCTTGCACTTTCTTAGGCAGTTCACCACCAGCGCCCAGCTGACCGGCGGGCGCCAATCGCACATAGACTTTTCCACGCGTTGCATTCTGAATATTCTCTTTCAGTTGACGCTGAAGAATCGGGTAGCTGCGTGATGCGCCCAGAACATAAGCTGTCGCAATGGTCATGACATGCTTCGCAGCTTTCTTGCGGTCATCTTCTTCGCGCTGAATTTGGGCGATGGCAGACGGCGAGAACAAGGCGCCAGCCGTTCCGGCCATGGCTGCAACGGTGAAACCGCTGGTGGTAGCGACCTTTAGAAAGCGGCGGCGGTCAACAGGCACGTGGCCCTCAGGCGCCATTTCGGTATCGAATTTTTTACTCATCTTTTGCTCCTAATTTAAAAGTCCAGTCACCGGTTGATGACAATGGTTTTTGAGGCTTCTGAGTCCTCTTTTTCGTAGGTACGAGGGATGCCTTCGGTGTTAAGCCTCTGATTCGACTTCCCTTTGCACCATTCCTAGAACGAAAAAGCCAACCGACAGAAAAAGACTCAGCATGTCCAGCACATCCGTGAGGAAGGCCGGTTGCCGCAAGATCCCAGCGACAAACAAATTGGCGACAAAGATGGCAAATAGAACGCCAGCGATCAGCAGCGCCATTCGACCCTTTGAGGTATCTGTGTTTTGCATGGATCAGTCCTTTACTGCGGTTGTCGTCAAAAACGACTCAGGCGCTTTCGTACAAACGCGTTAGAACAAATTCACGGTGTCCCAGTGCTTCGGCTGCCGTCAGCCGACCGTTTGCTGTGCGTAGCAACATGTCAAGCAGGGCATCGCCGGCCGCATCCATGTTCATGTCACGCTGCAAAAGACCGGAGGTATCAACGTCGACATGCTCACCCATGGTCCGAACAGTGCGGGGGTTTGCGCAGATTTTGATCACGGGAACAATCGGGTTGCCGATCACGTTGCCCTGACCTGTTGGGAAGAAGTGAACCGCGAAGCCTGAGGCAGCACACAACGTCACCATCTCTGCAGCCGCTGACGATGAGTCCATGAACCACAGACCCCGACCTGTCGGCGTCTCAGCTTTATCCAAAACCCCATCGACCAGGCATTTTTTACCGATCTTTTGAATGTTACCCAAGGCTTTTTCTTCGATGGTGGTGAGACCACCTGCGATGTTGCCCTTGGTTGGCTGTGACTCTGAGAGATCTGACGTTTTATGGCGATCCACAACCTCTTGGTAGCGGTTGAACATCTTCATGAAATCCTCACGCACCTGGTCGGTACGGCAACGGGCGGCCACGATTTGCTCGCCACCAGTCAGCTCGGTGGTTTCACCGAAACAAAGGGTGTTGCCCATTTCGTACAGCTTGTCAAACGCATTCCCGACGGTGGGATTCGCGCCGCAACCGGAGGTGGTGTCGGACTCTCCGCACTTGGTCGAGACCCACAAATCCGCCAAATTGCAAGGCTCGCGCTGAATTTCAGAGGCGTATTGAACCAACTCACGAGCGCCACGCGACGCACGCATGATGGTGTCGTGATCGCCGTGCAACTCAATCGAGTAACCCAGAACAGGCTTACCCGTTTTCGCGATGCCATCCACGATTTTCTTGGTCCAACCTTCTTCAATACCGATCACGATGACGGCAGCAACGTTGGGGTTAGAGCCGGTACCGATCAGGGTACGGAAGTGCAGATCAAGGTCAGCACCAAACTGCAAGCGGCCGTAAGGATGTGGCAATGCCATGGTGCCCTTGATGTTGTGCGCAACGGCTTCACAAGCGGCATTCGAGATGTCATCAACCGGCAGGATGATGACGTGGTTGCGCACGCCAACCGCGCCGTTTTGGCGGCGGTAGCCTAAGAATTGGGTGTTTTTATCAATCATGGTTATTCCTTGTGATGTCTGAATGGGTGTTGGCTTACCAGCGCTTTGTCTTCACGTTATGGACATGAAGGTGCTCACCCGCTTTGATGGGTGCAATCACACGACCGATATCGACGCCATACTTGATGACCGTGTCCCCTGTGGCCAAGTCTTTCAGTGCGACCTTGTGACCAATTGGAATGTCGCTAATGGTCGGAAGGTTGAGCGTCTTATCCTCCTCCATGATCCAACCGACCAAGCTTGTGTTGGCTTTCACGTCCTCAACCACGATGGTGCCGACCGAATCGCCTTCCTCGTGAACTACAAAATGAATCATGCTTCCACTCCTTAATTGGGTTAACTTGCCGAACTTTAAATTTCTAAATACAATTGAGTGAACTGAATCATCTATATGTATTTTGAAGGTGATTATTCCACCGCAAACAACTAAATGAATCCGTGTTTTCCCTTATAAGATTCGGAATGCCCACTGGCAGAGAATCAATCGACTGAAAGAATGAACAAAATGGCAACAAGAACGCTTATCGAGGGTGGCTTTCAAAGCGGTGTGCCTCTGTACAAGGAGGTCCGAACACAAATCTTGCAAGCGATCAGCTCGGGGGAGTGGCGTGCGGGCGACGCGCTTCCGACGGAGCGGCAATTGTGCGAACGCTTCCACGTGAGCATGGGAACGCTGCGAAAAGCAGTGGACGACCTGACGGTAACGGGTGTCCTGGTGCGGCAACAGGGCCGCGGCACTTTTGTCGCCCGGCACTCTGAGGATCGTTACATCTTCTCCTTTTTTCACCTCGTCCCCCGCAACGCACAGAAGGAATACCCAAAGGTTGATTTTCAGAACTTCAAGATGACCATTGCTGACGAGTTTGCAGCCGATCAGTTGAACGTTCGATTGGGCACACCCCTTGTTAACATCACCAACCGTCTAAGCCTCGGCGGGCATGTGGCATCGATCGATGAAATCTTTTTGCCAGCGGCGCTATTTCCTGGCATGACGCGAGAGGTCATCAAGAACCGCAACACAACGCTCTATCAGATGTACCAAGATAAATTTGAGGTCACCGTGATCCGCACGGCAGAGCGATTGAGCGCCGCTGTGTGCAACGTACGTCAGGGCAAGTTGCTGGAAATCGACGCAGGCAGCCCCGTGCTGCGCATCAACCGGGTGGCCTACTCGTTCAACAACCAACCCGTTGAACTGCGCCTCAGCTTCGCCAACACGGACCGTTGCGAATACGTACCGGGGTAAACCGTCGGATGGCGATGATGACGCGTGAGCCAAGTTGATGCATTGGCGACTCACTCTGTATTCTGAATACAGAAAAACCGGATACAGTAGTTTGAGTCGTTTTTTACTGCCGCACCATGACTGTTAAAACCCAACGCGAATCGATCTATCAGCCCACCCAAGAGGGTGTTTTATTTCCGGTTTTGCCAACATTTGACAACCCGGCGGACGAGCGTCTGCACCGAAAGCAGCGCCTCGTTGGCGCCTGCCGTGCATTTGCGCTAGAGGGGTTTGACTACGGTTTCGCCGGTCACCTAACCGTGCGCGATCCCGAGCGGCCTGAGTTGTATTGGACGAACCCAATGTGCGTCCATTTCGCGCAGGTGAAACTATCAAACCTGATATTGGTTGACCACACGGGGAAGGTGGTAGCGGGCGACTACGCCGTCAACCGCGCCGGCTTTGTGCTGCACGCCGCCGTGCATGAGGCACACCCAGACATCATCTCCATGTGCCACGCGCATACGGTTTACGGCACCGCATTTGCAAGCTTGGGCCGCGCACTCGATCCGATTTCACAAGACGCAGCGGCGTTTTTTGAGGACCATGTCGTGATCCGAAGCGAGGCTGGCCAGGTTGCCGTTGAGGAGAAAGCGGGACTGAAGGTGGCCGATTGGTTCAAGGGCGTCAAAGCTGCCATCCACCAAAACCACGGCCTGTTGACGGCCAGTCGCCACAGCATTGAGGCCGCGGCATTTTGGTTTATCGCCTTGGAGCGTTGCTGCAAGCAGCAAATGCTCGTCGAGGCGACGGGTATCAAACCGTTGTTGGTACCCCCCGATAAGTCACGTTATAGCCGTGAGCATGTGGGAAGCGAATACATCGGTTGGCTGCACTTTCAGACGATTTGGAATCACCTGGTGCAAACCCAGCCAGATATGTTTGATTAGTAGCGGGTTAGCTAAAAAATCGCCGCAGCGCGAGCGCGATAACGACACCGACCAACTGGGCCGCACAAAAACCCAGTGCGTCGGCAGGTTGAATACCCGCAAACGTATTGGAAAGCATGCGACCAAAAACAGCCGCTGGATTGGCAAACGACGTGCTGGCGGTGAACCAATACGCCGCGCCAATGTAGAACGCCACGCTCAACGCAACGACCTCTTTCCGAACGCGGAAAATCACCAGTAACAAACCCGTGGTGGCCACAACCTCAGCCAGCCACTGCCCATGGCCCGTCCGCACTTTTGATGACAACTGGAAAACGTCCAGATTAAACATGGCATGCGCCAACCAAGCGCCCAGCGCTGCGCCCATGAGTTGCGCGGTGGTGTATGCGAAAAAATCGCGCGCAGTGAGTTGCCGCAAAGCCAGCATGGCCAGCGACACGGCTGGATTGAAATGAGCGCCACTGATCGGTCCAAAAACCTCGATCAAGACAAATAAAGCAAACACGGTTGCGAGCGTGTTGGCAAGCAAAGCGACTGCGACGTTACCGTTTGCGAGCGCCTCCCCCATGATTCCAGAGCCAATAACGGCGCATAACAACCCAGCAGTACCCAGGCATTCAGCCGCATAGCGGCGAACACAATCAGACATGGTCAAGCGCCTGCAACGCGCGGCGTAGCGCATCGCCGCTCAACGCGGACAGAGGCAAATCGAGCATAGCCGTTAACCGCTTGTTGATGGCGGACAGCGTGTCATCAAAGGCCGCCTGCATTGCCGAGGCGTCTCCCACAACAGCCGATGGGTCGGCGTAACCCCAATGAACCGAGACGGGATGGCCCGGCCAGATGGGGCAAACCTCACCCGCCGCGTTGTCACAAACAGTCACGATGACATCCATTGCCGGCGCATCGGCCGTCGCAAAAATGTCCCAATGTTTGCTGGAAAGCGCATCGGTTGCGATGCCCTTCTTTTGCAAAGCGAGCAAACCCAATGGGTGCGGCTTTTGGTTCTCGCGTGGCGAGCTACCCGCAGAGAAGGCCCGCACACGCGTACCGCCCAAGTGGTTCAAACACGCTTCAGCCAGAATACTCCGCGCGGAATTGTGTGTGCACAAAAACAAGATATTCATAGCAGTCGGCATCGCCACTTGGGTGGGGCGGATTAGTTTTTAATCTGAGTCCAGACTGACTTGCGGATGTAGTCGGTTGCCGCTTGGGGCATGGCCACATAGTCCAGGTCGTCTGCCAGCTTGCCACCACTCTTGAACGCCCAGTCAAAGAACGCCAGGGCCTCTTTTGACTTCGCCGCATCCGTTGGCTGCTTGTACATCAGGATGAACGTCGCCGTCGTGATGGGCCAGCTCTTCGCGCCAGGCTGGTTGTTCAGCGACAGCGCCATTCCCGGCGCTTTGGCCCAGTTCGCACCCGCTGCTGCTGCGGCAAAGGTGTCCGCATCAGGCGCCACGTACTGGCCGTCATGGTTCTTCAGCAGCACCACAGGCAACTTGTTGGCTTTGGCATAAGCGTACTCAACGTAGCCGATCGCACCGCGAATCTTCTGCACGTTGGCCGCAACACCCGCGTTGCCCTTGCCGCCCACTGAGGCGTCTGCGGGCCACTTGACCGCTTTACCCGTACCTACTTTGTCAGAAAAATCTTTGGACACCATCGCCAGATACTCCGTGAACACCGATGTGGTGCCCGAGCCGTCCGCACGGTGCGCCACCGTGATGGTGCGTGAAGGCAACGACACACCCGGGTTCAGGGCTGCAATCTTGGCGTCGTTCCACTTGGTGATGTTACCCATGAAGATATCGGCCAACACCGCGCCGTCGAGCTTCATCGTGCCAGAGGCCACGCCGTCCAAGTTGTAAATCGCAACCACCCCACCCATCACGGCTGGGAACTGCACCAAGCCTTCTTTGGCCACCTCGTCGCCAGACATGGGCGCATCGGTCGCGCCGAAATCAACCGTCTTGGCTTTGATTTGTTTGATACCACCCGATGACCCAATCGACTGGTAGTTCACGCTCTTGCCAGTGGCCGCCTTGTAGGCCTCAGCCCACTTCGCATAGACCGGTGCGGGGAACGAGGCGCCTGCGCCTGTCACGTCTTGGGCAAACACGGCACTCGCCATAACGCCGCCAACAACGGCTGCCAGCAGGGACTTGGAGAAAGACAACTTCATATCGTTTACCTCTTTAAATGGACGTCTGTGATTCAAACACCACCGACTTTAGTGGCCATTTATGACGGTTTTGTGACAGAGACTCACCAACGGAAAACCAGGTCTGCACGCGTGCGTGTGGCAGCAATCAACTGCGCATTGGGTTCATCGGTTGCTTTGACCCATTGCTGCGCATCCACAAGGCTTCGGCCGAACTGCTGGTGACGTGAGGTGAGGCGGTCGGTGCGCAACGCGTCATCAATATCGACATACCAAATTTCGTCCATCAAAGGGGCAACGCCCTGCCAAGCGCCCTCCTCCAGCAACAAATAATTACCCTCTGCGATGATCAATTGCGTCTCTGGGAAAACAGGTATGGCACCGGCGACTGGCTCTTCGATCTCGCGCCGAAATTCGGGTGCGTAAATCACCTCGTCAGGAAGCTGCTGTCGGATACGGGATAACAAGGCGACGTAGCCCACACTGTCAAAGGTCATGGGGGCACCCTTGCAATGGCGCAGGCCCAAGCGGTCAAGTTCGACATTCGCCAGGTGAAACCCGTCCATGGGAACGACTTGGGAATTGGCGGGAAACGCAGCCTGTAGCGCTGCAGCGAGGGTTGACTTACCCGCACCCGGCGCGCCAACCAAGCCGATCATCTTGCGACCCGGTGTCTTTAGCAACCCATTCAGCCGTTGGATGTAGACATCGGGGACAGTGGGAGGTTTGGGTGCAGTCATCTTGGGGCTACTAAAATGAAAAAATTGACCCCATATGATAATTGGACCGGCTGTGATTCAACTGCACTTCTACCCTCAGAACGCAAGCCTTATTCCGCACCTGTTGCTGCAAGAGATGGGGGAGCGTTTCGAGCTCATCTTGGTCGACCGCAGCCGAAATGAACACCTGTCGCCGAAGTACCTGAGCCTGAACCCCAATGGATTGATTCCTGTGCTTGTTGACGGCGACTTGGTGCTTTACGAGACCGCTGCCATCTGCCTGCATCTTTGCGACAAACACCCAGAAAAACATTTCGCACCTGCCGTTGGTACCGCAGACAGGGCACACTTTTACAAATGGCTTTTTTGGCTCAGTAACACCTTACAAACCACGCTGCAGAGCTACTACCACGCTGAACGCTGGGTCGATGCCAACAACACAATTGCCGCGACACAAGTGAAGGCCCTTGCGCAGGCCCGCATCACAAAAATGTTGGCCCAAATCGACGTGCACTTGGGGCAGACTGAGGCGCCTTGGTTCATGGGTGATGCATACACCGCCATCGACTGTTATGTCTTCACACTTTGCCGCTGGACCCTTGGGTTTGAACGTGGCGGTGCCAAAGACTTCGCCAATTTGGCGTCGTATTTGCAACGCGTCAAATCTCGCCCGGCAACCCAAACCGTGCTCGCTACAGAGCGGGGAGCGATATGACGCGCAAAGACAAACATGTCAGCGAGACGCCGGCGACACAGTGGCTGAAGGCGGCAGGGCTGCGCTTTGAGCCACACCCCTACGACTACATTGACCATGGGGGAACGACAGAGTCCGCGCGTCAACTGGGTTGGCCTGAACACGCCGTCGTTAAAACCCTGATCATGCAAGACGAACAGACCAAGCCTTTGGTCATTTTGATGCACGGTGACCGCAGCGTCAGCACCAAAGCCCTCGCGCGGGCCATTGGTTGTAAGAGCGTCGAGCCCTGCAAACCCGATGTGGCCCAGCGACACACGGGCTATTTGGTTGGCGGCACTTCCCCATTCGGACTGCGCAAGCCCATGCCGATTTACGTTGAGCGCACCATCTTGGCGTTACCAAAAATCTTGATCAACGGCGGGCGGCGCGGTTTCTTGGTCGAGATTGACCCGCTGGCCTTGGTCGACAAACTCAACGCACACGCGGTTGAGTGCGCGCTGATGTGAGGTTCAACCCGTCAACCGATACCGCTTACACAACGCCTGAAAGGCAGCCAAATCTGGATCTTGCCCCGTTTCCTCAGCAACAATAGCGGCAACGCTTGGCGCCATGTCTAGCGCCATCTTTGCGTCCAAGAATAAAACTCGCCAACGACGGGCCAGTACGTCTTCGACAGTTTGCGCGTACTCAGAGCGTACGGCGTAGCGGACCATCGCCGCTGTCAGTCCCATCCCAAGCGGCTGATCTGAGCCGTCGCATGCCAACACCTCGCTGATGCGATCACCATACAAGTGAAGGCTTGGCATGGCGGTCAAATCGATCCCTCCCGCTACGGCGCCACCGACCAAAGTGTGATCGGCCTCACATGCAGAAGCCCTCGGTGGCAAGAGCCGCTTGCGCTGGATTTGCGTCATCACATCCTCAGCCATCGAGCGAAAGGTGGTCCACTTACCGCCTGTCACGGTCACCAGGTGGTTCTCGGAAATCTCGATGGTGTGCTCACGCGAAATGGCACGCGTCGCCTTCGACTTATCCGGTGTCACCAGTGGGCGTAGCCCCACCCAAATAGACCGCACATCCGCACGCGTCGGCGCTGGTGTCAGCACACGACTGGCCTCACCCAGAATGAATTCAATTTCTTCCTCTGATGCTTGCGGCTCGCGGGGCGCATCCGTTCGTTGCGTGTCGGTCGTTCCTAGGATGACTGAGCCCATCCAAGGGACGGCAAATAAGAGACGACCATCCTTGGTTTTCGGCACAACGAGTGCACTGTTCCCAGGTAAAAATCGCTTATCCACGACCAGATGAACGCCTTGACTCGGCGTCACCATTCGGCGGTTCGACGGTTTCGCAGTTGAATGGGCAATGAGGTCATCGACCCAAACACCTGCCGCATTGACAACACAACGCGCCCTTAATTCGCCGTGGTCGCTGCACTCGGCAGCGTCACTTAGCGCATGGGCGCGGGTATCCCGCCAAGCCACCGACCAAGCGGCACCATCGACCTGCCCCGTCAACGGAACCAGGCGCTCAACACGCGTGTAATTGACCAACCTCGCACCTGACTGCTCGGCACTCCTTGCGACGGCTAAAGCCAAGCGCGCGTCGTCAAACTGCGCATCCCAGTACATCACCCCACCGTGAAGTCCGCGCGCGCTCAGACTCGGCAAGTGAGTCGCTGTTTGGGCCCGGGTGAGCCACTGGGTTCGGCCCAGACCGGCTTTTCCAGCCAACATGTCATAGAGCTTCAGACCGATGCCATAAAACGGTACCTGCCACCAGGCATAAGACGGCATGACAAAAGACAGTGGCGCCGCGAGATGAGGCGCCATGTTCAAAATGGCGCGCCGCTCGTGAAGGGCCTCCCTCACCAGAGCGACATTACCCTGGGCCAGATAGCGGACACCCCCGTGCAGCAACTTGGTGGAGCGGGATGATGTTCCTCCCGCGAAATCGTGGGACTCAAGAAGAACCACGCTGTAACCGCGCCGCGCCGCATCAAGCGCCACGCCTAAGCCGGTCGCACCGCCGCCAACGACGACGAGGTCCACCACATCTCCTGATGCGAGCGATTTCAATATGTCTTTTCGATTCATTTGGCGTCCCTGGGTCGAATCAGGGTTCGTGATTCGTTTTTTAAGCGAATTTGTATTTTTATTTTCGTTTTTGTATTTTATTGTATTATTTTGTTCGTTTGTAAGCCTTTGCCGGTATATTTCGACCCATGACCATCACTCCCACCCCGCGCCAGTCGGATATCGTTCAGGCTGTGGAAGAAGCCGGCCCCCAAAGCATTGAGGCGTTAGCGGATCGCTTCAATGTGACCTTGCAAACGGTGCGCCGCGATGTGACACGACTGTCAGAGGCGGGGTTGCTTGCGCGCTTCCACGGCGGTGTCCGATTGGCGGCGTCAACAACAGAGAACATTGCCTATCGTCAGAGACAGGCGCTGGCAGCCGATGAAAAGCGTCGCATCGCCAAAGCGATCGCCCAACGCGTCCCCAACGGCTGCTCGCTGGTGATGAACGTGGGCACAACCATTGAAGCCGTCGCGCACGAACTGCTGAACCATAAAGACCTGCGCGTGATCACAAACAACCTGCATGTGGCCGCACTCTTATCAACGAACCGTCACTGCGAGGTGATCGTTGCAGGTGGTGTGGTTCGCCCCGCCGACCAAGCCATCACGGGTGAGGCGACGGTCGACTTTATTAAACAGTTCAAAGTTGATATCGGCCTGATCGGAATCAGCGGTATCGAAGCCGACGGTACGCTGCGCGACTTCGATTACCGAGAAGTTCGGGTTGCACGCACCATCATCGAGCAATCCAGACAAATTTGGCTTGCCAGCGATCACAGCAAGTTCCAACGAAACGCGATGGTTAAATTGGCCGATATCAGCGAAATCGATACGGTGTTCACCGATCGCCCACCACCGCAAAATATCCAAAATCTGATGACGCAACATGGCGTCAACTGTGTCATCGCATCAGCCGCTAACCCATAACTGAGCCCATCACATGACCTACATCCTCGCCTTAGATCAAGGCACGTCAAGCTCCCGAGCCATCGTTTTTGATCCGCAAGGACAAATTGTCAGTCTTGCTCAACAAGAGTTCCCACAAATTTATCCGCAACCTGGGTGGGTCGAACATGACCCCATGGCGATTTGGTCGTCACAACTCGCCACCCTCAAAGAGGCGGTGAAACAGAGCGGCTTGAGCCCGCTCGAAATCACCAGCATTGGCATCACGAATCAACGTGAAACCACCGTGGTTTGGAACAAGCGGACCGGTCAGCCAATCCACAACGCCATTGTTTGGCAAGATCGCCGCGCCGAGCCGATCTGCGCTGATCTGCGCGCACGCGGGCTCAGCGCGCATGTTGAGCAGACCACTGGCCTGCGCATCGACGCCTATTTTTCCGCCACGAAATTACACTGGCTTTTGACGCACGTGAAGGGCGCACGGGCGCTGGCGCAAAGCGGTGATCTGTTGTTTGGTACGGTGGACTCGTGGCTCATTTGGCAGCTGACGAAAGGTCGGCGACACGTGACTGACGTGAGCAACGCAGCCCGAACCATGCTGTTTGATATTCACACCAATCAGTGGGACGACACCTTGCTTGACGCACTCGATATTCCGCGCAGCATGATGCCTGAGGTCTTACCCTCCTGCGCCGATTTCGGCACCACTGATGCAGACATCACAGGCGGTGCCATTCCCATCGGTGGCGTTGCCGGTGATCAGCAAAGCGCGCTGTTTGGACAAGCCTGCTTCTACGCGGGCCAAGCCAAGAACACCTACGGCACGGGCTGCTTCATGCTCACGCACACAGGGGCCCAAGCGCCTCAAAGTGTCAACGGCTTGATCACGACCGCAGCGGCGCAAGCCAATGCGCATGCCCAATACGCGATGGAGGGCAGTGTTTTCATTGGTGGCTCAGTGGTGCAGTGGTTGCGAGATGGCCTAAAGGCGATAAACAGCAGTGGCGAAGTTGAGGGCCTCGCCAGCCAGGTACCGGACGCCGGTGGTGTGATTGTGGTGCCCGCCTTCACGGGACTCGGCGCGCCCTATTGGGACGCCAACGCACGCGGCACCATCACGGGGTTGACACGTGGCACGACCATGGCTCACATCGCTCGCGCCTCACTAGAGAGTATTGCCTTTCAAAGCGCTGCGCTGCTGCAAGCCATGAACCGGGATGCCACGGCGTTTGGCGCACAAGCCGTTAGCGAACTGCGTGTCGACGGTGGTGCGTGTGTGAACGATATGCTCATGCAGTTTCAAGCCGACCTGCTGGGTATCACGGTGGTTCGCCCCAAGGTCACCGAAACCACCGCCCTCGGCGCCGCTTATTTGGCTGGCCTGCAGGTGGGCGTGTTTTCTGACATCGAGGAACTTGCGCACCTGTGGCAGGCGGAGCGGACATTTGAACCCGCGCTATCACGGGCTGAAGCCGAGTCGCGCATGGCGGATTGGGATCGCGCAGTCAGGCAAACCGTGGCCGCCTAGCGCATGAAAAAGCCCAAAGTTACAAGTAACTTTGGGCTCAGTTTTGGCGGAGCGAGAGGGATTCGAACCCTCGATGAGGCTCTACACCCCATACTCCCTTAGCAGGGGAGCACCTTCGGCCACTCGGTCATCGCTCCGGACGCGTCATTATGCCACGACTTTAGACCTTATCCGCTGCGATCTCTTGGTCCAAATCAAATGCGCGGTGCAGCGCACGAACCGCCAGCTCCATGTACTTTTCGTCGATCACGACAGAGATTTTTATCTCTGATGTTGAGATCATTTGAATGTTGATGCCCTCTTCGCTCAGGCAGCGGAACATCTTACTTGCGACACCCGCGTGGCTGCGCATGCCGATACCGACCACGCTGACTTTGCAAATCTTGGCGTCGCCAGTCACTTCTTTTGCACCCAACTCACCCGCGACTTTCTCTTTCAAAAGGTCCACTGTTTTTGCGAAGTCGTTGCGGTGAACGGTAAAGCTGAAATCGGTTAAACCGTCTTTACTGAGGTTCTGGATGATCATGTCGACGTCGATGTTCGCGTCGGCCACACTGCCCAAGATTCGGAACGCGATCCCCGGGGTATCGGGTACGCCTAGCAAAGAGACTTTCGCTTCATCGCGGTTAAACGCGATACCAGATACGACGGCTTGTTCCATGTTGTCTTCGTCCTCAAAAGTGATCAAAGTGCCAGATTTGGCCTCTTCATTGATATCGATGTCCCACGGTGTGAAGCTTGACAGGACACGCATCGGAACACGGTACTTGCCAGCAAACTCAACCGAGCGGATTTGTAAAACTTTACTGCCCAGACTCGCCATCTCGAGCATTTCTTCAAAGCTAATACGCGTCAGGCGACGCGCGTCTTCAACCACCCGAGGGTCGGTCGTGTAAACGCCGTCAACGTCGGTGTAAATCAGACACTCATCAGCCTTCATGGCCGCAGCCACGGCGACCGCAGAGGTGTCGGAGCCACCGCGACCCAGCGTCGTAATGTTGTTGTTGGCGTCCACACCTTGGAAACCGGTGATGATCACAACTTTGCCGCTCGCCAACTCGGCGCGAACGCGCGCATCATCGATCGACTCGATGCGGGCTTTGGTATGTGCGCTGTTGGTTTTTATCGGGACCTGCCAGCCAGAAAAGCTGACAGCCTCAAGGCCTTCAGCCTGCAACGCGATGGATAACAGCCCCACCGAAACCTGCTCGCCTGTCGAGGCGATCATGTCGAGTTCGCGGTCATAGGCCGCTGTTGTTTTAGCGGGCGCCAGTTCTTTTGCGAGTCCCAACAACCGATTGGTCTCGCCACTCATGGCAGAAGGAACGACCACCATTTGGTGACCGGCGCGATGCCATTTGGCGACGCGTTTGGCAACGTTGGCGATGCGTTCGGTTGAACCCATCGACGTACCGCCGTATTTGTGAACGATTAAGGCCATATATAAACGAGGCAGTTGGTGGCTTGGTGGAGGCAAACCCAAGATTATAGGTTTGGTTATTCGAGGCTGTTTACAAAACCCAACACGTCCCCCGAGCGGACCACGGTCCCCGCCCCAACTCTCAACTCAATGCGATGACCCCGGGTTTTACACGCCTCAATTTGCAACAAAAGTTCAGCCATCTGCGCGGCACTGGGGGTCGCTAATGGCATCCGTGCGAGCCACCAGCGCAGAAAATTGGTTTGACGGTCAACGCCGAGCCCTTGCAGTAACTTAATGTTGGGCGGCACACCGACGGCAAGCGCGTCTAACTCGGCCAGATCATTCAGCAGCTTCTGCGCCTGTGCCGCGTGCTGAGCGCTGCGTGCAACCGCCGTGGCGACACCCGGCAGCGCGCGCTCAATCGCTGGCAACACGTCCCGGCGAATGCGGTTGCGTGTGAATTGGGTATCTTGGTTGGTCGGGTCGTCGATGAAAGCCATCCCCTGCCCGTCCAACCAGTCCCGTAGCGCCTGGCCCTGTACCGCCAGGATCGGTCGAATGAACCGCATACCATGCCTGACGAACTGCGGTGCCATGCCCGATAAGCCGGGTAAGCCGGCACCACGACTGAGCGCAATCAGCACGGTTTCAAGCTGGTCTTGCGCGTGTTGGGCCAGCAGCACACAGCCTGCATTGACAGACTCGGCAGCGCTGGCCAAGGCCTCGTAACGCGCAAGGCGCGCCTGCGCCTCGACGCTCTGACGCGGGCCACAGGTAACGGTGACCCGCCGGATCACCAGAGGCACCCCAAGCGCATCGCAGACACGCTTGCAATGTGCCTCAAAACCGACGGCCGCGGCTTGGAGGCCGTGGTTGATGTGCAGTGCGACGACCCGCTCGGGATAGGACGCAATCGCCGCGCTGAGTAACGCCGTTGAGTCGGCGCCACCACTGAAGGCGACAGCCACAACACCCGCCAGCGGGGGCAGTGGCAGGCACGGGTTTGACGCCGGTTTAGGCGTCGCGGTCGTTGAAGCGGCCATAGCTCTGGAGCCGCTCGTAACGTCGGTCAAGCAACTCTGCTGGCTTGAGGTCACTGACTTGGCGCAACGCATCCGTCAGCGCACGCTTGAGGGTCGCGGCCATTTGTTTGTGGTCACGATGCGCACCGCCCATGGGTTCATTCACAATTTTGTCGATGAGACCCAGTGTTTTAAGGCGCGGTGCAATGATGCCCAGGGCCTCGGCGGCAATTTCAGCCTTTTCACTGGTTTTCCAAAGGATGGAGGCGCACCCCTCTGGACTGATGACCGAGTAAACCGCGTGTTGCAACATCAGCACCTGGTCGGCCACGGAAATTGCAAGTGCACCGCCCGAGCCACCCTCACCGATGATGGTCGTGATGATCGGCACTTCGAGTTGCGCCATCTCAAAAATGTTGCGCCCGATCGCCTCGCTTTGGCCACGCTCTTCGGCGTCAATACCGGGATAAGCGCCAGGCGTGTCCACAAATGTAAACACGGGCAGCTTGAACTTTTCAGCCAGCTTCATGAGGCGCAAAGCTTTGCGATAGCCTTCGGGTTTGGTCATACCGAAGTTACGCAACGCACGCTCCTTGGTGTCACGACCTTTTTGCTGACCCAAGACGATACAGGGCTGACCATTAAAGCGGGCCATGCCGCCCACAATGCTCAGATCATCTGCGAAATGGCGATCACCGTGGAGCTCAACAAAATGTGTGAACACCAGGTTGATGTAGTCCATGGTGTAAGGACGCTCAGGGTGACGGGCGATTTTGGTGACCTGCCAAGGCGTGAGCTTGGCGTAGATGTCCTTGGTCAGCTGTTCGCTTTTCTTGGAGAGCTGAGCAATTTCCTGAGAGATGTCAACGGCTGACTCCGATTGGACGAATCGAAGCTCGTCAACCTTGTTCTCCAACTCCGCAATGGGTTGTTCGAAATCCAGAAAGTGCTTTTTTGCCATATCTAACGCATCGCCTTGTAAACGACTTAAATGTGTGCCGATCGCCACCACCTACCGCCTAGTAGGCGACGGGCTCCGGGTCCAGTGAGCGCCAAATATACCAAGTTGCGACACTCCGGTAAGGCTCCCATGCCCGCGCGAGGTCGCGGACTTCGCTTCGGCTAACGGGCTCACCCGAAAAATATAGCTTACTGATGCCGTTTACCAAGCCGACGTCGTCTAAAGGTAAGACGTCGGGGCGCAGCAAGTAGAACATCAAAAACATTTCAGCCGTCCAACGCCCGATGCCTCTGATGGCGATGAGCTCGGCGATGATCGCCTCATCATCCATTTGGCTCCATTGTTTGACGCTGACTTTGCCATTTTGAAAGTAGCTGGCCAAGTCTTGGAGGTATTCGACCTTGCGCGCGCTCAAACCTGAACCGCGCATGTCTTCGACACTCAGCTTCAACACGGCCGCAGGCTTGACGGCCTTCATGAGTCCGGAGAACCGATCCCACACCGACTGCGCCGCTTTGACCGAGATTTGCTGCCCCACGACACTGCGCGCCAACGTGACAAAGGGATCGCCACGCGTCTCGATCGAGGCTCCCGAAAATTTGGGCACCAAGCGCCGGAGCACACGGTCTTTGCGCATCAAGTGCTCGCAGGCCGCGCGCCAGTAGTCGGGCGCTGTGTCAGGAAATGTGAGCGGCTTCGCGGTCATGCGCGTTCCCAGGTGGTTCCGGTTGGACTGTCCTTTAAAACGATACCTGCCGCCAGTAGGTCCTTGCGAATCTGATCCGCTGTCGCGAAGTCTTTGGCGGCCTTTGCCTCGGCGCGCTGTGCGATCAAGGCTTCAACATTTGGCGCGCCCTCGACAACGTCCTCCGTCCCCCCTTGCAAAAACTGTTGGGGCTCGGACTGCAATAAGCCCAATGTACCCCCCAAACGGCGAAGCAACAAAGCCAGGGTGACGTCCCCTGTCTTGTTGACCTGTGCCGCCAGGTCAAACAGAACAGCGACTGCGCCGGGTGTACCGAAGTCCTCATCCATTGCGGCTTTGAACGCGCGGGTGTAGTCGTTGCTGTCCCAGTCGATCGGGTTATCCAACGCGGTGCCTGCGAGGGAGGCAGCGGGCACGCTCGCCAGCGCGGTGTAGAGGCGTTTGAGTGCGCCTTTGGCATCACGCAAATGCGCGTCGCTGTAGTTCAGCGCGCTGCGGTAGTGGGCGCGGATGATGAAGAAACGCACCGTCTCGGGATCAAACGCCTTCAGCACTTCGCGGATCGTGAAAAAATTACCGAGGCTCTTCGACATTTTTTCGTTGTCGACCCGGACAAAACCGTTGTGCATCCATACCTGCGCCATCGGTTTACCCGTAACCCCCTCGGTTTGAGCAATCTCGTTTTCGTGGTGCGGAAACTGCAAATCCGCGCCGCCGCCGTGAATATCAAATTGCTCGCCCAACAGTGCGCAACTCATGGCCGAACACTCGATGTGCCACCCCGGACGCCCTTGACCAAAAACGCTGTCCCATTTGGCCTCTTCTGGCTCTTGTGGCTTGGCTGACTTCCACAACACAAAATCGAGCGGATCCTCTTTGCCACCGTCAACGGCGACCCGCTCGCCGGCACGCAACTCGTCCAAACTTTTACCGCTCAAAGCGCCATAGCTGGGGAAATGACGTACCGCGTAGTTCACATCACCATTGCCGCTTTGATAAGCAAGCCCCCTGTCTTTCAGGTGGCCGATGAGGTCGAGCATTTGCGGGACATGGTCCATCGCGCGCGGCTCAGCGGTGGGACGCTCGATGCCAAGCGCGTCGGCATCAGCATGCATCTCAGCGATCATCCGATCGGTCAGTGCACGAATGGACTCTTTATTCTGGAGTGCACGGGCGATGATTTTGTCGTCAATGTCGGTGATGTTCCGAACATAGGTCACGTCAAATCCACTGGTACGCAACCAACGCTGAACGACGTCAAATGCCACCATCACGCGCGCATGCCCCAAATGGCAAAGGTCATAAACCGTCATGCCACAAACGTACATGCGCACCCGGCCCGCCTCAAGAGGTTTAAAGGGCACCAAGTCGCGGGTCAGCGTGTTGTATATCGAAAGAGCCATGCGTTGCGTTTTTTGCGGGAAAGCTGGCCATTTTAAGCCCGCTACTCGTTAATTGGCTACGCGCAGCGTTTGGAAAAGGGCGACGCCCCGGGTGCGCCGGGCTGGCTACAATAAGATGTTGATCAGTTTTATGTTTTAGTCACCCCGACGATCCGATTTATCGAAGCGCGCGTTATGCCCACACCAAAGTCAGTATTTCAGCCGTCTGCTCATTCAGTGCGTCACGCCCTCTGCGTTGTCGCGATCGTGGTCACGGCGGCTCTCGCCACGCCACACGCCAGCGCTGCCGCCACAGATGACTACACCGCCATCAAGCAAGCGCTCGCAACCGGTCAGCCACAAGAAGCCATGCGCTTGGTCAAGGCCGCCCGAGGTCAGCAACCCAAAGACGTCCAGTTGCTGTTTTTTGAGGGCGTGATCAATGCCCAACTCGGCGAGACACGGGCAGCGATTGGCATTTTTGAACGGATGGCAAAGGATTACCCTGAGCTGCCTGAGCCTCACAACAACCTCGGCGTGCTGTACGCCGCGCGTGGCAATTTGGAAGAAGCAAAAGAGGCGTTCGAGCGCGCGATTTTCACGAACCCCGCCTACGCGACAGCCCACCAAAACGTTGCGGATGTCTACGCTGCAATCGCCCGCAAAAACTACGGTCAAGCCCTGCAAGTCGACGGCGAGGCCAAGGCGACGCCACCTAAGGTGACGCTTTTGGGCAGCATCTCGAGCGGCACAGCATCTGGCGGTCGGGCTGCCGCGCCTTTGATTGTTTTACAAACACCCGAAGCCGCGCCGGCCGCGAAAGCGCCCACGCCGGCACCCGCGAAACCAACCGCTGCGGCGCCAGACGCCAAACCTGAGGCAGCCCCGGCGGCAGCGCCACGCGTTGATACCGATGCCATTGTTGCGGTCGAAAGCGCGCTGGCGAAGTGGGCCAAAGCCTGGTCGGCCCGTGACGTCAAAACATATTTGGCTGCGTACGCGACGACCTTTAAGCCCAGCAACGGCAAGTCACGGAGCGCTTGGGAGGCCGAGCGTGAGAGCCGGATCGCGCCACGTAAACGCATCGCTGTGACCCTCAGCAACGTGCGTGTCACGCTGGATGACAAGGGCGCCGTTGCGCGTTTCAACCAACGCTACGAGTCCGATACCTTCAACGGTTCAAGCCAAAAGCAAATCCGACTCGTGAATGAGGGCGGCCGCTGGCTGATCTCCGATGAAGCTGTCAACTGATCGAGGCGCCACCGCGTGACCATCTTACAAGGGGAGCGAATGGCAGCCGCGGCCAATCACGCCGCTGACGCACCCCCATCCCCCCCGCCTCGTAACCTTGCCCCGCTCGCGTGGGGATTCCTTGCCGTCACCCTGATTGGGGTCGCGCTCTGGCTTGGCACCCGTAACGTTGACGGTCGCATGGGCGCACCCGTACCGATAGACGAGAGTCAGCCGGCTGCGCAACAACCATGGCGCTTAGCCGTGGACGGCATCGTTATCGGCCCTCAGCCCGCGAGCGCGGCCAAAAAGCCCGTCTTTAAAGACGCAGAAGAGCGGGTCATCGACATCTACCAAGCCCTTCGAGCGGGTGATCGAAAGACGGCGCTTTCGCTGGCAGAGGCTCTGGCAAGTGATCTTCCGAATTTTCAATTGGGTCGTCTGCTTTATGCTGACCTGCTGGCGACGAGCATCAACAAGCCAGTTGATTTGAAGTCCCTCGCAGCGACCTCAGCGGAGGGCAAGAAAAACTTGCAAGCGCTCCTGGAGGAGTCCCGCCTGCGCCTGCAAGCCCTGACGGAGGTACCCGCTGCGGGTAGCCTGCCCGATAACTTGCTCGCGCTGCCTGACAGCACGCGCCACGTGATTGCGGTTGATACGTCCCGATCACGGCTTTATTGGTTGGTGAACAAAGCCAAGCCGGGCCAACCGTTGGATTTGGTATTGGAAAAAGACCTGTACATCTCGGTCGGTCGCAATGGTGTGGAAAAGCAGGTCGAGGGCGATGGTCGCACGCCACTCGGCGTTTACAGCATCACCAGTAAGCTGAACGATGACGCCCTGCCCGACCTATACGGCCGTGGCGCATTGCCACTGAACTACCCAAATGCGTTGGACATCTTGCGAGGCAAAACGGGCAGTGGCATATGGCTGCATGGCACTCCCTCCGAGCAGTATGTGCGCGCACCGCTGGCGTCAGACGGTTGTGTGGTCCTATCCAACCCAGACATCGCGAGTATTTTCGGAGAGCCGGGCATTGTGGGCACGTCGGTGGTCATCAGCCCTGAATTGAAGTGGGTCAAACGCGAGGCCCTGGCAGATCTGGCAAAGCCGTTTAAAACCGTATTTGACGGCTGGATGAATCACCGCATGACCGCAGACTTCGCGGGATTGCGCAACACTTACAGCGACGATTTCTTCCGTAAGGGGAAAAAGCTCAGTTACTGGTGGCCCACCATCAAAAACGAAACCGCGCCGACGATCAAAATTTCTGACCTCTCCATTGTGAGATGGAAAGACAAGGACGAGGTCGTCGTGGTTAATTTTGCCGAACAACTCAAGCCCCGCGCACGTATCGAGCGCAAACGCCAATACTGGCGTCTCGAACGCGGGGAATGGAAAATTTTCTACGAAGGAAACGCATGACAGTCGATCACTCGATGACCCGTCTCATCCCCGCTGGGGCCAAACGCGCCCTATCTGCCCGCGGCCTGATCGGCTCGTTGCTGTTGCTCATGGCCTTTTTGTTTACGGCACACGTCCAGGCAAAGGACGGGGCGACGGGCCCGCGCGTGCGGTTGGCAACCAACATGGGTGATATTGTGTTGGAGTTAGATGCGAAAGCGGCACCTAAAACGGTCGAAAACTTCATCCGCTATGTGAACGAGAAACACTACGATGGCACGATCTTCCATCGCGTGATTGACGGCTTCATGATCCAAGGCGGCGGTTACACACCCGATATGCAGCAAAAGGCAACGCTGTCGCCTATTGAGAATGAGGCACCGGATATCTTGGCTCGGGGCGGCCCACGCAATGAGGTGGGCACCATCGCCATGGCCCGCACCCAAGACCCGCATTCGGCCACTGCGCAGTTTTTTATCAACGTCGCCAAAAACGGGTTTCTCGACTTCACCGCCAAAAGTATGCGCGGATACGGCTATGCCGCTTTCGGGCGGGTGGTTGAAGGCATGGAGATTGTGAACGCCATCAAAAAATTGCCAACAGGGCCCAGCCCCACCGTGCCACGCAGCTTCCCTCGTGACGTACCGCAAGAGACCGTCATCATCAAAAACGCCACTTTGGAGAAATAAACACCATGGCTAATCCGCAAGTTGAACTGCACATCGCCGATCACGGCGTACTCACCATCGAACTCGACCAAGCCAATGCGCCGTTGAGCACTGAAAACTTTCTGGCCTACGTGGCAGATGGTCACTACAACGGCACGATCTTCCACCGCATCATCGACGGTTTCATGATCCAAGGTGGCGGCTTTGGCTCTGGCATGCAGGAAAAATCGACCAAAGCGCCCATTCGCAACGAAGCGAATAACGGCCTGAAGAACGACAAGTACACGCTGGCGATGGCGCGCACACAAGACCCTCACTCAGCAACCGCTCAATTCTTCATTAACGTTGCCAACAACGACTTTTTGAACCACACGGCACCCAGCGCACAAGGTTGGGGCTACGCTGTTTTCGGTAAGGTTGTTGCCGGCACCGAAATCGTCGACAAACTGCGTAGCGTGGCAACGGGCCGCCGTGGTTTCCACGACGACGTCCCCAAAGACGAAGTCGTCATCGAAAAGGCCGTGGCGCTCTAAGCCACCACGTCGCGCACATGCCGGATATCGCGGCCACTCATGTGATCCACGCGCCGGCAGATTGGCGCTGTGTCGGTGTGGTATCCGACCTGCACCTACAAGCAACGGCCGCGGAGACGGCCGCTGCTTGGCACCAATTTCTTGCGCAGGCATCACCGACAACCGGTTTCGATGCCTTGTTCATATTGGGTGACTATTTCGAGCTCTGGGTCGGCGACGACGCCCTCGAAGCCAACCCCCTCGATTCAGCGGAAACGCCCTTCTGGCTGAGCTGCGTCAGCGCTCTGAAAGCGGCCAGCGCACGCCTTCCCATCTACATGGCCGTTGGCAACCGCGATTTCTTACTCGGCGACCGCTTCTTCGAGGCCAGTGGTGTCACAGCGTTACCCGAGAATACGTTGCTGGATTGGGGCGCGCACCGCTACCTCATGGTGCATGGTGATGCCTGGTGCGTCAGCGATGTGGCCTACCAAGCGTTCCGTGCCTTGTCGCGTACAGCAGAATGGCAAGACCAGTTTTTAGGTCAACCCCTTACACAGCGTCTCGCCCTCGCGGCGGAAATGCGGGCCCAAAGCCAAGCCTACCAAGCGGCGCAGTCGCACTGGTTTGACGTCGATGTGCCAACGTTGGCAACAGAGGCGCACACGCTGGGGGCTACCGATGTCATCCACGGCCATACCCATCGCCCGGGCGATACCCCCCTTCAGCCCAGCGGCATGCGCATTGTGTTGAGCGACTGGGATGCAACGGCCTGCCCACCTCGAACTGAGGTGCTCCGACTGAGTGCCACAGGCCATCAACGAATGCCGTTGGCACGAGGCTAACGCGCCTGGCCTGGCCTCGACAAAATGGCCCCCAAAGTCCGGGGTTTCTTCGTATCAAAAATGTCAAAATTTGCAAATATTTCGCAAATTTTTTTGCCCCCCTCTCCGAACGCCCTCCTTCTGGAAATCACATGGCAAAGGCCGCGTAAGTACCCGACTTGAAAGCCTTTTTTTTGGCCCAAATTTCTAGAAACACACCACGACTGCGATGCCGCATCTTTTTATACGCATATCGATATAACAAAGGCGATCGGCATAATTGACAATCATTAGGGTGTTTTTAAGAATACAGCCTGATGGAAAAAACCACCCCCGCTACCACTGATATGAACGCCGGATCAGCCGCCTTGAAGCGGTTGGTGGTCGTGCGTCGCCTCAGCCAGTGGTTTTGGAATGTGACCCACAACGGCCTGGCCATGGCCGGCATTGCCCTGCTGTCTATCGTGCTGGTGCTGGCGAGCCAGTCCAGCGTGCGGGTCCCGGTCGAAGAGCAGGTTTTGCAGTGGTTGCAAGGCCGCCAAGAAGACCGCCTTATGCTCAGCCAAGAAGTGAGCTCCGAGCCGCGTGCAGCAGACCGCGTGAACGTGACGGCGTCCAGCGAGCTGCCCGATTATCAGGCCGCGCTGTCGCGGTGGATCAGCCGCACCTACCGGGTGGCTTCACCCCCCATCAACGTCTTGATTGCCGAGGCCTACGCGATTGGCGAACGGACCCACATTGATCCAGCGTTGCTGCTATCGATCGCGGCTGTGGAGTCTCGCTTCAACCCCTACGCCAGAAGTCCCGTTGGTGCCGAGGGCCTGATGCAGGTGCTGACGCGTGTGCATTTGGATAAATTTGAAGCCTTCGGTGGCCCCATCGCCGCCTTTGACCCCATCACGAACTTGCGCGTCGGCACAATGGTTTTGCAAGAATGCATTGCCAGATCTGGCGGTACGGTCGAGTTGGGCCTGTCTTGCTACGTCGGCGCGGTGACGGTGGACGGCTCGTTTTACCTTGAGCGGGTCATTAAGGTCTACGAGCGCATGCAAAGCGTTTTAGCGCCCTACAACCTGCCGATCTACAAACAAACGCTCACCCTCAAAGGCACCAACCTGGGCCCTGCAGCGGCAATCGGCACGCCGGCGACCATGGCCGCCGTCTCCCCCGAGGACATCATTCGCGCGGCGAAGTGAGCCGGGCTGCGCTAAAATAGCGCGGTGCGTGACTGGCGATAAGCGGTAAAGGTGCAAGGCCTTTGCCAGACGTGGATGACCACGAGGAAGCGCACCGATGCCGACGTTTTTGCGCGGGATCGATTTGCCGTTCGCCTGGGTCAGTTACCTCAACCCCTTGAGATAATTTTTGAACTGCCAACAAAGGCCCTGAATCATGTTCGACCGCAACATCCTTATTGAACACACTGACCCCGAACTTTTCGCCGCCATCAAGGCCGAAAACCGCCGGCAAGAGCAGCACATCGAGCTGATCGCCAGTGAAAACTATGCCTCACCCGCCGTGATGGCCGCACAAGGCACCCAGCTCACCAACAAATACGCTGAGGGCTACCCGGGCAAGCGCTATTACGGCGGTTGCGAACACGTTGACGTGGCCGAAACCTTGGCGATCACACGTGTCAAAGAATTGTTTGGTGCCGAAGCGGCCAACGTGCAACCCCACTGCGGTGCCTCTGCGAACGAAGCGGTCTTTTTGGCATTTTTAAAGCCCGGCGACACCATCATGGGGATGAGCCTCGCAGAAGGCGGCCACCTCACACACGGCATGCCACTGAACATCAGCGGCAAATGGTTCAACGTCGTGAGCTACGGTTTGGATGCCAACGAGGTGCTTGACTACGAAGCGATGGAGCGCACCGCGCGTGAACACAAGCCGAAGCTGATCATCGCCGGCGCATCGGCCTACAGTTTGCACATTGACTTTGAACGTTTCGCAAAGATCGCAAAAGAAATTGGCGCCATCTTCATGGTCGACATGGCGCACTACGCTGGCTTGATTGCAGCGGGCGTCTACCCCAACCCCGTCCCGCATGCGGATGTCGTTACTTCCACAACACACAAGAGCCTGCGCGGACCCCGTGGCGGCATCATTTTGATGAAGGCAGCTCACGAAAAAGCCATTAACAGCGCGGTGTTTCCTGGCCTTCAAGGTGGGCCCTTGATGCATGTCATCGCTGCCAAAGCAGTGGCATTCAAAGAGGCGCTGTCACCGAGCTTCAAAGCCTACCAAGAAGGCGTTTTGGCCAACGCCCGCGCCATGGCCGAAACACTCACGGCGCGCGGTCTGCGCATTGTGAGCAGCACCACGCAAAGCCACGTCATGCTGGTTGACCTGCAACCCAAGGGCTTGACCGGCAAAGAGGCTGAAGCGGCATTGGGCGCTGCCCACATTACCGTGAATAAAAACGCCATCCCCAACGATCCGCAAAAGCCAATGGTGACCAGTGGTATCCGGATCGGTACGCCTGCGATCACGACTCGCGGTTTTGGTGTTGCAGAGGCAATTGAGACAGCAAACCTCATCGCTGACGCGTTGGACAACCCCAACGACGCATCAAACATCGCATCGGTCCGCGACCGTGTGAATGCGCTGACTGCGCGCTTCCCGGTCTATAGCCCCGAGTAATCGCAAAACAAGGCGCCAACGTGAAGTGTCCTTTCTGTGCGCATCCTGAAACCCAAGTGGTCGAGACCCGCTTGGGTGAGGATGCGTCGTTGATCCGCCGTCGCCGCCGCTGTCACAGCTGCGATAAGCGATTCACAACCTACGAGCGACCTGAAGTCAATTTCCCCGCAGTGGTGAAGAAGGACGGCCGCCGGGTTGACTTTGATCGATCAAAGTTGGAAGGCTCTTTCGCGTTGGCTCTGCGCAAGCGCCCCGTCAGCGCCGACATCATCGCCTCTGCGATTGAACGCATCGAAGAACGCTTGCTCACCCTCGGTTTGCGCGAAATCGCATCGAACAAAATCGGTGCACTGGTGATGCGGGAGTTGAAAAAACTCGACAAAGTGGCTTATGTCCGCTTTGCAAGCGTCTATCGAAACTTTGAAGACATCGATGAGTTCACGGCCCTGGTAGACGAGGTTCGTTGATCGGCGCACACTGAGCGGATGAGCTTTCCGCGCAGTGATGCCTCCCTCCAGCAATCCGGTTTCACATTGATCGAGCTGATGGTCTGCATCGCCATCATTGGGCTGTTGCTTGCAGCCGGCTTTCAACAACACGGTGCGGCGCAGGCACGCCAACGTGTCAATGGCTTGCACGATGCCCTCGTAGACGCTATCGCGACAGCAAAGACACAGGCCATGATCCACGATCAACCGGTCGTGATGGACCCACTCTCAACATGCCACGGCGGGATGCCAGCCCCCAACTGGGCATGCGGCTGGTCCATGCGCTTGATGGATACCGCACAGCCGATCCAAAACCAAGCGGCCTTTAGCCATATGGAAACTTTCGCTTCTGCAGTAACACCCGCATTAACGATCGACGCCAAAGGGTTGGTGAGCCCGATTCAACGCATTGTGTTGTGCAGTCGCCAGCGGATTGGCGGCGACACAAACGCATTTTTCACCTACAGCCGAAAAATTGTCATTGCGATCAGCGGACGTGTACGCTCGGAGACACATCCAACGGCAGCACTGTGCCGATGAGCACAAAACAACAAGGTTTCGCCGTGCTGGATGCGTTTGTTGCGATGGTTGTTTTCGCGATCGCGACCGCAGGTTTCAGCACAGCGCTTTACCAATTGCAAGCGAGCGCGCAGACCCAATCGTCTCGGCGTATCGCGTTATCCCTGCTCGACGACTTGGCCCAACGTCTGCTCATTCATGATGCCCGCTTCGGCAGCGCCTCGCGAATCGCACAGAGCCCTTGGCCGCCGGCTACAAGAGACCTCAAAGGCTTGGCAAATTGCAGCGCCACGCCTTGTCATGCTGCGGATTTTGCAGCCGCAAACATGGCTGAGTGGGCAACGAAACTCAAAGAACGCATGCCGACAGCGACCGTCTCGATGGTTGTGGTTGGCGGTTGGCAACACTGGGTGCTCACCGCGCGAAATATGACCTTTGAGCTTTGGCTATGACGCCGACGGCAGAGAACCAGGGCAGCACGCTCGTGGGCTTGCTGGTTGGCATGGCCATTGGTCTGCTCATTGTCGGACTTGGCCTCCAATCGTTGACACATGTGATCGCCGTGTCTTCGCGCCACGCGACCCGAAACGAGGCGGCTGAATCACAACGCGTGGCATCCCGCTTTCTGGGTTTACAAGCCCGGGCAGCTGGCGGACTCCAGCCCATAAGTCTGAGCGACCGGCGTCTGATATCACCAGACGCCGCAGCGCTGTTACCCACTGATGTCGGCGCCGCTGGCGCTGTGTTGAACGTGGCACACCCCGACACCGCGGGCGTTGATGCGCTCGATTGTCTGGGGCGGCAAAAAGCCGTTGGCGGGCAAATACAAAGCAGCTTTTGGGTCAGCGGCGGCAGCCTTCGTTGTCGACCGTCCAGTGAGACGGCTAACCAACCCTTAAGCAACGGCTGGTCAAACCTGAGCGGTGAGGCGGCTGTTGCCACGCCTAACGGCATTCAATGGGTGGGTATTGGCACGCTGCCGACAAATGCGGCCGCTGTTCTAGGCTACCGCCTCTGCCTGACCGCTACCCAGTCATCCCATGACGACAGCCCGGCGCGAACCTGTGCCGACGTGCACCGAAATCGCACGCCATGGCGGTGAAGCGGAAGTTCCATACAGCCCGGCAAAGCGGATTGGCAACCATCAGTATTCTGACGCTAATGGCCATTGCGAGCGCCATCCTCACAGTGATGTGGCGGCATCAGGCACAAATGAGCCATCAAGACACAGCCATTCAAATCGCAAGCGCACGCGAGCGCGATCGGCAAGTGGTGTGGCAGCGGTTACGAGAGGGCTTGATGCAGCGCCCCCTACCCAGCGCACTCGCGACCCCGTTTACCGCACCCAAGGGGCGAATAGCGGACTGGTGGCAGACCGGCGTCTCTCCAAATGACCATAAGGCGGCCGTCATCTCGCAAGGCCAGCGGCTCACCGGCTGGCCAACGTCCTTACCTGTCAATCACCCGATTCGGCAGGCGCTTTTTTGGCGAGAGGTCTTCACGACAGCCGATGGGATCACCACGTGGCGTGTCACCATTCGCTTCGCGGGTGGCGCAACGACACCCGCGCGGTGGCAACAGGCCTGGTGGCGGGCGCCGAAATCACCCAGCGAGGGAACGCCCTGAGCCCTGAAATGGCGGCCGAGGCGTGTATGCTTCCCCCATGCGAATTTCGAGTGACCAAGAAGCAATGGCGCTGGCGC
>ENA-ORCY01000087-ORCY01000087.1-marine-metagenome-genome-assembly--contig:-NODE-87-length-70620-cov-4.363665_pt1 | contig 70620 bp, 64 predicted proteins | sample MGYA00248634_ERZ508507 | MGnify/ENA primary metagenome ERZ508507 (study PRJEB26178, sample SAMN06266269) | marine metagenome | isolation source: Columbia River Estuary | place: USA:Columbia River Estuary... | reverse complement strand
AAGTCTAATCCTTCTAGGTTTAGATTAGAAAGACCTAAAGTATCTGGTATAGGGAATGCCTTTGATAACGAAGGAAATGGCAAGCCAGTACTGTAGGTGTATCGTCTAGCACTTAACGCAGTATCCCAAAAATACAATTTAACATAAAATACGGCTGCACGGCCTTTTGTGGTATCATCCGTGAAGTTTCGCTCTTTAATTTTTATATCTTTAACGTAAATCCCATCATATTTAGCTCGCTGTACCAGCTTGGCACTTTGTATTTGAGTAGTATCATACGTATATAATTTTACAAACAGAGCACCCTCATTATATAGAGTAACAGTGTCCAGCGGCTTATCGGAAGTTAGAAGTTCGTATTTTCCCTCACCCTCCAGTGCCCAGTGAGCTAATCTACCATCTACCAGCGTATCAAAATTTAGGTTACGGAAGTTTTGAGCATACGAAGAAACCGAGCCTAGAAGTGTGCCAATGAGCGTTATAAAAATATATTTTTTCAGAGTTGTGAAATTACTAAAAAAAGTGGAATGGCATAACTTTTTTATGGTCTGGATGGCTTCTACAAATCAACGCCAGAATTTTCTGGAATTCAACGTATTGCATATCATAGTCCTCCTTTCGTCAACGTAGTTTTACTTTCATTCAAGGGCATGACAAGACCATTTTTTTTATCAACAACAATTTCAAAACCCTCACTATCAAGCACCTAAAAAGTTATCAAAAAACAGTGTGCAAAATCAGTGTCAATTTCTATGAAATAGCAAATGTTCATTCAGTATTATTGTGCTGTAGAAAATTAGATGTTAGCTGGTATACGTCAGATTTACGAGACTACACTTACTTTCAATCAATAACTATTAACTAAAAAAAAGCTTGACACAATATTCTCACCTACACTGCCACAGTCAATATTCCTTGCTTGACGGAGCATCGCCTATAGATGATATGTTTGCTAAGGCCAAGGCTGATGGTATGCGAGCCGTTGCTTTAACGGATCATGGAAATATGTTTGGGGCTTTTAAGTTCGTCAACTCTGGCGAGCGTCATGGCGTAAAGCCCATTGTAGGCTGTGAGTTTTATATGGTGGAAGATAGGTTCAGACGGTCTTTTGTAGGAGACACCAAAGACAAACGATTTCACCAACTTCTATTAGCAAAAAACCAAAAAGGATATGAGAATTTGTCTCTGCTTTGTTCGATTGGGTTTATGGAAGGCCTCTATGGTAAGTATCCGCGAATAGATAGAGAAATATTAAAGAAACACAGTGAGGGACTTATTGCCACTTCATGTTGCATAGGCGCAGAAATACCGCAAGCCATTTTGTTTAAAGGTGAGGCAGAAGCGGAAAAGTTGCTTAAGGAATATATGGAGATCTTTGGGGAGGATTTTTATATCGAGCTTCAACGTCACGGTATCGAAAATATAGATGGCACAGGGATGAGTCAGGAAGACGTAAACCAAGTACTTATTAGGTTTGCCAAAAAATATGACCTAAAAACCATAGCGACCAATGACTCGCATTACATGGAAGAAGAGGATTCCTTGCCGCATGATATTTTGTTATGCGTAAATACAGGTTCAAAAATGTCAGATCCTAAGGGATATGGCAAAGGGATGCGATTTGCATTCCCCAATAATGAATTTTATTTTAAAACACAAGAGGAGATGGGAAGGCTTTTTGCAGACATCCCGGAAGCACTAGATAATACCAATATAATTGTAGACAGCATCACTACGCCTAAACTTACACGAGACGTATTGTTGCCCAATTTTATTATGCCTCCTGAGTTTAAGACTCAAGATGATTACTTAAAGTATCTCACGTTTGAGGGTGCAAAAAAAAGGTATCCGCAGATGGCTATTGACATCGAAGAGCGTTTGCTTTTTGAGTTGTCTGTTATCAAAGACTCGGGGTATCCGGGCTACTTCTTGATTGTACAAGATTTTACCAGCGCCGCCCGGGTAATGGGCGTTTCGGTAGGGCCTGGAAGGGGTTCTGCGGCAGGAAGCGCAGTAGCGTATTGTTTGGGAATTACCAACGTAGATCCCATTGCATACGACTTGCTTTTTGAGCGTTTTTTAAATCCGGAAAGGGTATCTCTGCCTGATATTGATATTGATTTTGATGACGAAGGAAGGCAAAAAGTCATCGATTATGTAATTGACAAATACGGTCAAAAACAAGTTGCGCAAATAATTACGTACGGTAGTATGGCTGCACGCTCATCTATAAAGGATGTTGGTCGCGTGCTTGATATTCCGCTTTCGGAAGTAAATAAAGTAACAAAGGCTTTTCCAGAGCATTTAAGCGCAAATCTGAATAAAGTATTGGCCCCAGACGGTGTTCAAAAGAAATTGAAGGACGCCATGAATGCAGATCAAAATAAAGCTGCTGAAGAGTTTAGGGCGATGGCTGAGCAAGATGATGAGATTGGCCAAATGATTCAAACAGCCAAAAGACTAGAAGGCTCTGTGCGTAATACGGGCATACATGCTTGTGGAGTCATTATAACCCCAGACGATATTACCAAATACGTTCCGGTTACCACAGCTAAAGATTCCAATCTATTGGTGACGCAATTTGATAATAGCGTGGTCGAAAGTGCAGGCCTACTGAAAATGGATTTTCTTGGTCTTAAAACACTTACCATTATCAAAGATGCTATTGCCATTATAAAGGCAAGGCATAATGTAGATATCGTAGAGGATGATATACCACTTAACGATAAAAAGACACTGGAGCTTTTTTCTAAAGGGAATACAAACGGGGTATTCCAGTTTGAAAGTCCCGGTATGCAAAAACATCTCAAGGCACTAAAACCAGACAAATTTGAGGATTTGATTGCTATGAATGCCTTGTATCGTCCGGGTCCTATGGAGTACATCAAAGATTTCGTAGAGCGTAAACATGGTCGACAAGTTATTAAGTATGACCTAGACGATATGGAAGAATATCTAGCTGATACTTATGGAATTACGGTGTACCAGGAGCAGGTAATGCTCTTGTCACAAAAGCTAGCTGGATTTACCAAGGGGCAGGCAGATAGTTTGCGTAAGGCAATGGGTAAAAAGCAAATTGAACTCATGAATAAGATGTTCGATTTATTTATTTCCCAAGGAACCGAGAGGGGACACAACGAAGAGATTCTTAAAAAAATATGGAAAGATTGGGAGGCATTTGCTTCTTACGCATTTAATAAAAGTCACAGTACGTGTTATGCTTACTTGGCCTTTCACACGGGCTATCTTAAAGCACATTATCCTGCAGAGTTTATGGCATCGGTACTTACCCATAATATGAACGACATCAAAAAGGTGAGTTTTTTTATGGATGAATGTAAGTGGATGGGCATAGAAATTTTAGGACCTAGTGTAAATGAAAGCGAGCAAAAATTCAGTGTAAATAAGGATGGCGCTATACGCTTTGGGCTCGCAGCTATCAAAGGGGTAGGGGGCACGGCAGCCGAGGAGATTATCAGAGAGCGTCGTCAAAATGGACATTATACCAGCGTGTTTGAAATATGTAAACGAGCAAACCAACGTGTGGTTAATAAAAAGTCATTAGAGAACTTAGCCATTGCGGGAGCGTTTGATGAGTTCGAAATAAATAGAGCGAGTTACGTTACAGATTTAGGCCAAGGAATGGGAATAGAAATGGCTATACGTTTTGGAAATCAAGTGCAAAGTGATATTGCCAATAGTCAGGCATCTTTGTTTGGCGATGCGGGTTCTCTAGAAATCAAAGAGCCAGAATTACCAAAAATAGAGGCGTGGTCCTTAATGGAAAAACTGCAGCGTGAGAAAGAATTGGTGGGGATTTATATCTCTGGACACCCACTTAATAATTATAAATTTGAGATTGACCATTTTACAACGCATTCGCTCGTTGCTTTAGAGGAACAAAATCTTGCCTTGTTGGGTGCCGATATAAAACTAGCAGGTATGATAAGCGCAGTAAGAGAGGCCGTTTCTAAAAACGGTAAGCCTTATTGTATTTTTATCCTAGAGGATTTTAGTGGGACACGAGAGTTTGCCATGTTTGGGGAACGATATACCGAAAATAAAGCCTGGATTTCTTTAAACGCACAAGTGTTTATAGCGGCTAAAGGGGATAAAAGCTATAGAGATCCTGCCATGTTAGATCTAAATATACAGCAAATGACATTTTTAGAGGACACTGTTTCTCACCAATTAAAAAAAGTGACCATAAGCCTAAACGCTGATGAAGTGAACGAAGAGTTGATGGAAAAAATTTATGACCTGATTGATGAGCGAGGTAAAGTAGGTTTGGCTTTTAAAATTCGAAATAAAGACAAGGCTGTTGTCGCTAAATCTTCTCGTTACAAACTCCAAATGGATGAGATTACGAAGAAGAAAATGCAGGACTTGAATTTAGAATTCAGATTCAACTAAGCATAAAATTGCGACTTTACTAGAAGCAGAGAATTACCTACTAAGCAGATTATTTTTAATTTGTGAGATAAGATTAAGTATGCATCTATTCGTGATAAAGATGTTAAAGTTGGGGATTAAGATTTTCTAATCAAAGTATCATTAGTTAATTTTTAAACAGTATTTGACATTTTTTTGTCATATTAAAAATTATACACTACTTTTATGCCAATTAAAATTCAATGTAAATAACGAATTCTCATGGGAAATACATTTAGTAAAATTCTTCTAGCTGTTGATGAAACAGAAGCATCTAATACTGCTTTGGTTCAAGCATGTAATTATGCAGCAATATTTAAATCTGAATTGACTGTTCTTCTTGTGTCTAAGGGTACGTCAAGTGCTTTTGATGATGCTAAAAAAAGGATTAAAGATTTTACGTCATCCAGTGGTATAGTGGTTGAGTTAGCAGAACGAAAGGGAAAATTTTACGATGAGGTAAGCAAGTTTGAGAAAAAAGGAGATTTTTCTTTAATTGTCTTAGGGTCCAGAGATAAAAAGGGATTTAAACTATTTTGGTCATCAAGTGATGTCTTTAAAGTGATTGATACGTCGACATGCCCAGTGCTTAGTGTCAAGGCAAATTCTCCGGATTTTAGGATGGCTCATATTGTATTGCCTTTAGCTGATTCTAATAAAACACGTCAAAAAGTTCCGTACTGCGTTGAAATAGCCGAGCATTTTGGCTCAACTATACACATTTTAGGTATATCTAATGGTACTGGAGCCGAAACGGAGAATAAAGTGAAGTCTTATATAAGGCAAACAGAAAACTACCTTGCCGAAAGAAATTTAAACTATGTAATAGAAACATCTTTTGGCAACAAGGTCTCAGACGGGATCATGAATTATGCTAAGAAGGTTAATGCTGGTTTGGTGGTCATAATGACAGATACCGAGAGCGAAGGGTTGTTTATGGATAGCTATTCTCAAAAGCTAGTGTACAAAAGTGCTACGCCAATATTAAGCATTCATTCAAGAGATACACGTGTAGCTGGGCAAGCTGGCTATTAAGATAATACAAAATAAATTTACACTGAATTATAATGTAGCAACCTACATTAGTGATATACCAAAATCTTAATTTAAAGACCTTGGTTTCGAAGTATCACTCCCGCAGCAGGTTGTGCTGTTGGCATAATGATAAGCTCGTTTATGTTGACATGTTTAGGACGACTTATGATATAACCTATAGCATCTGCAATGTCCTGCGCCACTAAGTTTTCAAAACCTTCATATACAGAAGCGGCTTTAACCGTATCGCCCTCTAATCTAACCAATGAAAATTCGGTTTCTACCGCTCCAGGATGTACCGCAGATACGCGGATTCCTGATTCAGCTAGTTCTCTGCGCATCGCCTTATTGAGCGCGTCTACCATGTGTTTAGTGCCACAGTACACATTGCCGTTCGGATACACTTCTTTTCCCGCTATCGAACCTACATTTACAATATGTCCTTTGGTTTGTTTGAGTAAAGGAATAGCAGATTTTGTAACGTAGAGCAGTCCTTTGATATTGGTGTCAATCATTCTATTCCAATCATCGATACTCCCGTTTTCTATATTGTCTAAACCTGCTGCTAGCCCTGCATTATTCACAACAACGTCAATATTTTGCCATGCTTCAGGTAACGATGTAAAGAAATCGGTTACCGCATCCGCATCGCGTACATCAAGGTGCATGAGGTGCGCAGAGATCCCGTACTTGTCACCGAGCTCTGCTGCTTGAACCTCCAGTTTATCTAATCTACGACCATTTATAATTAAGTCGTAACCTTGTGCAGCAAGCAGGTGAGCAGTTGCTTCGCCTATACCCGATGTGGTTCCTGTAATTAACGCAATAGGCATTACTTATTCTTACCTTTTAACATGGTTAAAATATCCTCATCACTCATAGTGAGCATACCTTTGCTTAAGATTATTTTTACCTCTTCGGCATTACTTGCATTGGGGTATTCTGCCAAAAATTGATTGTAGTATGCAGAGGCGACCTTACTATCTTTTAAATATTCCCAACCTATAAATCCAGCACGGTATATCAAATCTGAACGATTCTCATACTTAGGGAAATCTTTAATCGCTTGGTCTAGTGCAGTTAGTGCTTCTTCAAAACGCCCCACGGCAGTACAGGCTAAGGCTAATCGTTCGTGGTCTTTTGGAGCGATATTCTTATTTTCTTTTAACTTGTCTTCGTATAATTTGATGACATCTTGCCACTGTGCGGCGGTAGGAAGGTCTTTATCTAATACCTCAGAAATAAGATCGTCTGCCTCGGTAAATTTACCTGCTTTACCATTCAGTATAGCTAGATTGATAGCCGCATTTCTGAAACGCTCCGTACTGTCGTCTCTAGTGATGTATTGCGTAAGAAGTGATTCTGCTTCGGCAGTATTTTTTTCATAGTAATAATATTGAGCAGCCGCATACAGATAGTCATTTGCTTGCGCATCCTCATACTTTATCCCGTAGGCCTTGTGGAGCAAAGCCAATTCTGCTAAGCCTTCTTTGGTTCCTGTTTTTTCGGAGTTTTCAAATGCTGCGATTTCGGCTAACATTGATTCTTGGCTTTGGCCACAAGATACAAGTGCGAAGGCAGCTAAAACGTAAACGATTACTTTGTTCATTTAGATAAATGTTAATATTGATTGGTCTGCAAAAGTACTAATGTACATGCATCTATAGTCTCGATTTTTTGGGAAGTTGCTAAATTTTGTAGGACCGAATTTTCAGTTCCGGGATTAAAAATAATACGTTTGGGTTTTAGAGCTACTATCTGCTCGTAAAACCCCTCTTGAAGATTGGGATTAATGTATAACGTAATGGTGTCAACTTCTGCATTAGTAGGCCACTCATTTAGAATGTCAACTGCCCCAATTTGTCCTTTTTTGATGCCAAACGGAATCACCTCATGACCAAAATCACGCAACATTTCAGTGGCTATGTAAGCGTATCTATTTGGGTTAGGAGTAGCACCTATTACAAGGGTTTTTTTATTCTGCGGCATACCCTAAATAGTTAAATGGTGTAATGGCAGCAATCTCCATTTTCACCTGGTCAGACACGTCAAGTTTGGCCACGAACGCTTGGATAGAAGCCTCATTTATTCCGTTATTGGTGCGGGTAAGGTCTTTTAGAAGTTCATAGGCACCCTCTATTTTTTCTCTTCGCAGGATAGTTTGTATCGCCTCTGCCGTCACCGCCCAGTTTTTGTTTAAGTCGGCGTGTATAGCCTCTTCATTCAAAATTAATTTACTCATTCCTTTCTCCAAACTTTTAAGGGCAATTAAGAGGTGAGACAGAGGTACACCAACATTCCTAAGCACGGTACTGTCTGTCAAGTCACGTTGTAATCTGCTTATAGGCAACTTATTGCTAAAGTGGTCCAAAAGGGCATTAGCTACGCCAAAGTTTCCTTCGGCATTTTCAAAATCAATGGGATTTACTTTGTGAGGCATCGCACTTGAGCCAATTTCTCCAGCAACAATCTTTTGCTTGAAAAAGTCCATGCTAATGTATTGCCATACGTCTTTCGCAAAATCCATTAAGATAACATCCATTCTTCTAAGGCAATCAAAAATAGCAGCGAGTTGATCGTAATGGTCTATTTGCGTTGTTGGATAGCTTCGTACTAAGCCCAAATCAGCTACCAAATGATCGCCAAACTCAGGCCAGTTGATGCTAGGGAATGCCAATTTGTGCGCATTAAAAGCACCGGTAGCACCTCCAAACTTGGCACTAATTGGCGTGTTAATCAAGGTTTCTAATTGTATTCTAAGTCGCTCTGCATAAACGGCAAATTCTTTGCCCATTGTGGTAGGTGTAGCCGCTTGTCCGTGGGTTCTACTTAATAATGGGATGGTTTTCCATAGGGTAGCACAGGTATTAAGTTGCTCCAAAATGTTTTTGTAGGCAGGTATAATAACCTCATCCAAGCCCAACTGCAAGCTAAAAGGTATGGCGGTATTATTAATATCTTGACTGGTAAGTCCAAAGTGAACAAATTCACTGTATTCCTCCAGAGCGGTATGTTTAAGTTGTTTTTTAATAAAATATTCAACCGCTTTTACATCGTGGTTGGTGGTTTTTTCAATGTCCTTAATTTCTTGGGCATCGACTTCACTAAATTCAAGATAAATCTTTTGAAGAAAAGCGATATCATTTTCGGCAATGGCAGGAAACTGAGGTAAATTCAATCGAGAAAGGGCAATGAAATACTCGATTTCTACCCATACGCGATACTTAAAAAGTCCATATTCAGAAAAATAAGGAGCCAATTCGTTTACTTTACTTCGGTATCTCCCGTCTATAGGGCTAATGGCTGATAATTGCGATAGCATAAGTGCAAAGGTAGTTTTACCGACACATAATACTATGCTTGGTGTTTATCTCGTGGAAAACGGGGTACGGATTACATCCATACTTCTAATTTCGTTTTAAGTTAGAAAAAAATGGATGACGATGAATATGTGAATGTCCCGTTAAAGTCGGTTCTGTTTCGAATTTCACCTGTCTAACACCCCTTAGAATCCGTATCGGTTATATCCTTACTTTTGTCCCATGCGTAATATCGTTTACTTATTTATTTTTTGGGTCTCTTTTGCACAAGCACAAGTTACTCTTTCAAGTGCCAAACTCGATTTTGGAGATGTACTTACCACCACAGAAAAAGAACTAGCGGTAGATATTACCAACAGTACGTCTGCTGATTTAGGAATAGACCAAGTAAAACTGTACGGAGTAGATTATTCATATAGCTTGAGTAATGCTACCCTAGCACCTGCAGGCAGTCAAAAACTAAGAGTTACCTTTAAGCCAAGACACAATGTAGTGTATAATGGCGAAGTGATACTGGTGCTAAGCGATGGCTCACAACATAGAGTAGATATCGTAGGTAATGGCAGATATGCTGGGACCTACTACGATGCTACCTTTAATAAAAGCTATCAGGATCTTAAAGACGCTCTGAAAACAACTCTTGCATCGGGATATACCAACCTAGGTTACAATGGGGCTCGCGATAAAATGTACGGAGAGATAGATAATGTAAATGGTAAAGTTACCTGTATTTACACAGGACGTGTAGCTACGTTTAATACAAGAGCTACAGCCACAAGCAATAGCTTTAATTGTGAACATACTTGGCCGCAAAGTTTATTTAACTCGGCAGAGCCTGAAAAAGCAGATATCCATCATTTGTTTCCAACGGACGATAATGCCAATAGCAAACGAGCAAACTATGCGTTTGGTACGGTAAGCAACGCAAGCTGGACGGAAGGTGGGAGTAAGCTGGGTGGTAGCGTATTTGAGCCTAGAGATGAACAAAAAGGGGCTACTGCAAGAGCAATGCTTTACTTCTGTATCCGGTATCAAGATTACAGCAACTTTATAGATTCGCAAGAGGAATTGTTGAAACAATGGCACATGAACTATGCTCCCAACACGCAAGAAGTAGCACGTAATGAAAGTATTTACAAGTATCAAAAAAACCGTAATCCCTTTGTAGATCACCCAGAGTTTATGGAGCGTATAAATGTAATAGGCGGAACAGATACAAAGCCAGTGTTAAAATTGGCTAATCTTGTTCAAAGTACGATTAACTATACAAACGTTACACCAAGCGATCAACGTGTTATTTACGTAATGAATGTAGGTAATCAAGATTGGTCTTCCATCGTTGGGGCTACGTCAGCAAGCGGGAAAGTGACCGTTATAAGCACCAGCAATGCAGCTGCAGTAGGTGAGCCTGTGGCCATAACCATAGGTTTTTCAGAGACTACTGAGGGGACTTATAAAGACGTGGTGACGTTGGATTTACAAAATCAAGTTGGCTCTTCGTATGATTTTATGATCACCTATTCCCTCGGAAAGGTTGGTCTTAAGGATAAGCAAATGAACAAAGTAGCCATTATATATAATCCTCTAAATCAATTTATATCCTTAACGAATGTACCGCAAGGAGCAAATCAACTCGAAGTATATGATGGTGCTGGTCAATTGGTCTTATTAAGTTCAACCTTCACCGATATTCCATTCGTTGGGCACGCAGGAGGTGTTTACTTCGTTGCTATCAAAACCGAAAAAGAGGTTATTACCTCCAAGTTTTTGGTTTATTAGTTTAACAAACCGAAGTAATTATTTTAAAGCATGAATTTTTTTAAAGTTGTTTTAGCATCAGCTATTGGCTACATAATAGCCGGCGTTATTCTTTTAACCTTACTTATCGTAACGGCAGTTGGCATTGCCAGTAGTAGCTCAGATCAAGAAGAGTTGCCAAGTGATGCAGTGCTCACGCTTAAGCTCAATTATCCCATCGTGGATAGAGTCCAAGATGGTAATCCATTAGCCGCTTTAGCGCTTTTAAATCCCAATGAGCAAACGCCTTTAGGTTTAAATGATATTTTAAGCAGCATTGAAAAAGCCAAAACAGATAATAACATAAAGGGAATTATTCTTGACTTAACAACCTTTCAGGCAGGTTATGCTAAACTGACAGAAGTTAGAAATAAGCTAGAAGAATTTAAAGCCACGGGCAAGTTTATCTACGCTTACGCAGATTACTATTACTTTCCTACCTATTTTATGGCGAGTGTTGCCGACAGCGTCTTTGTAAATCCTGAGGGTGAAATGGCTTTCAACGGTATGGTGGCTCAAGTTACTTTTTTTGCTGGTGCTTTAGAAAAATTAGGTGTTAATATGCAAGTAGTGCGAGCGGGCAAGTTTAAAGGTGCCGTGGAAGCATACACACGAAATAACTTAAGCCCTGAGAACAAGGAGCAAATAGAAATTTACATCAATTCTGTTTTTAACGAAACATTGGCTAAGATTTCAAAGTCACGAAAAATAGATGTTGCCAAATTAAAAGCAGATGCAGATGAATTGAAAATGAAATCGGTGAATGATTTTAAATCAAACGGGTACATTGATGCAGTTGCATACAGAGATCAGTTTTACAGTGCTATGAAAAAGCGTATGGGAGTGAAAGACGATCATAAAGTTCCACTTATCTCCGAACAAAAATATGCAAAGTCATTAGAAGATGTAGGCAGCGGAAGCGATAGAATTGCGGTAGTATATGCGTCGGGTGATATTATTGGCGGTAAAGGCGACGGTACTCAAATTGCTGCGGATGACTTAGCAGAAACCCTAAAAAATGTTCGTCTTGACAATAAAGTAAAAGCGGTGGTCCTTCGAATTGATAGTAGAGGGGGCAGTTCACTAGCTTCGGATATTATCTGGCGAGAAGCTAAGCTGCTTTCAGCGGCTAAACCATTAATCGTAAGTATGAGCGATGTTGCTGCCAGTGGTGGGTATTACATAGCTACGCCTGCAAGTAAAATTGTGGCAGAGCCTACTACTATCACAGGATCTATTGGTGTATTTGGCCTTATACCCAATGCACAGAAATTACTGAATGATAAATTAGGTATTGAGTTTGAGTATGTGGGCACTGGCAAACATTCTGATATTGGTAGAATAGACAGAGATATGACGCTTGAAGAGAGAGAATACATAGAATCTATCATCGATAAAATTTATGATACTTTTCTTTCAAGAGTTGCCGAAGGGCGCAAGATGACTAAAGAACAAGTGCATGAAGTAGCACAAGGGCGTGTATGGACCGGTGTTATGGCAAAAGAAGTTGGGTTAGTAGATGAGCTTGGAGGTCTTGAGAAAGCCATTGAAATTGCCGCCAAAGAAGCAAATCTTACCGAATATAAACTTAAGGAATATCCTAAAGTTCAAGATCAGTTGGAGCTTATTGTCAATAAAATGACTGGGAATACTTCATTTCAATCCAAAGTAAAAGAAATGACTAAATACACAGGATTTGAGAGCTATGCTCATTATTTGTCAGAGTTTGAGAAATTCGGGACAAAACACAGTGTACAGGCCCTCATGCCGTTCGATATTTCAGTGAAAAATTATTCACTACAATAAGTATTCGTCATCCTTGAACAAAGCGTTACGGTAGATTGATGTTAGATACATCAGCCTAAAAACAACGCTTCAATTGTAGTTTAGTATTCTACTTAATGGTGTTTATACCCAAAGACGAATAATTTAATCGAAAAGACTGCCACATTGTGAAAAAAATCTGCCATTTTTGCAGTTCGATTAATGGATTTACAACAAGTAAAACAACGATTTGGTATAATAGGTAACTCACCTAAGCTACACTATGCCCTGCAAACAGCAATGCGCGTAGCTCCCACTGAACTCACAGTTTATATTCAAGGCGAGAGTGGAAGTGGGAAGGAGTCCTTTTCTAAAATAATACATCAATTAAGTCCTCGAAAACATGGGCCATTTATCGCTATCAACTGTGGGGCATTGCCAGAAGGTACGATTAACTCTGAACTTTTTGGTCATGATAAAGGAGCGTTTACCGGTGCGATGGATAGCAGAAAAGGCTATTTCGAAAGTGTAAATGGCGGAACATTATTTCTAGATGAGGTAGGAGAACTACCTTTGGAAACACAAAGTAGATTACTGCGCGTTTTAGAAAACGGTGAGTATATCAGGGTAGGGAGCAGTAAGGTAATGAAAACTGATGTACGTATTATTACAGCTACCAACAAAGACTTGATAGGAGAGGTGGAAAAAGGAAAATTTAGAGAAGACTTGTATTACAGACTATCTACGCTTCCTATTGCCGTTCCCCCGTTACGCGACAGACCTGGAGATGTGGTCCTTTTATTCCAAAAATTCGCTTTCGATGCCACAGAAAGATACAGAAGTGAACCGTTAGAACTTTCGCTCGATGGTGAACAAGTGCTTATGAATTATCGCTGGCCTGGTAACATTCGTCAGATAAAAAATATTGCGGAGCAAATCTCCGTACTAGAACAAGGACACCCTATTGATTCAACTACTATATTAAAGTACTTGCCTGCGAGAGCAGATAATAATTTGCCTGCATTGTACAGAGAAAAGTCTGAACACTCAGATGTATCTGAAAGAGATATATTCTACAAGGTCCTGATTGATCTTAAAAAAGACGTATCAGAACTACGTAAAGTGGTTTTTGGTATGGTAGATAATAACCAATCAAATGAAGATTTTAGAGATAATTCTAACTCTTCTGTGACCCGTGTTCTTGGGCAGGAAAATAATCAATTAGAAAAAACATCATACACAAGTAACCCTTATCCAAAGGTAAATACGAATTTGCACAACGAAGACTTGGACGAACATTTTGTTATTGATGATCGCGACACGGTGGGAGAGAATGAAGTACTGTCACTAGAAGCTAAAGAAGAAGAATTAATTAGAAAAGCATTACTTAAAAACAGTGGACGTCGTAAAAAAGCAGCACAAGAACTGGGTATTTCCGAACGAACATTGTACCGTAAAATAAAGCAATATGAAATCGATAATTAAACGCTTTACCTTCATGTTCGCATTAATGATGCTTCTGAATTCATGTGGTTTTTATGGCTTTAGTGGAACATCTATAGATCCTAAAGTGAAAACGTTCTCTGTTTCTTTTTTTGAGAATAGTGCTCCTATAGTTTCTCCATTATTAAGTCAAACGATTACGGAAAAGTTAAAACAAAAGTTTATATCTGAAACCAGTTTAAGTATCACAGAAAATGAGGGAGATTTTAAGTTTTCGGGGAATATTACGGGTTTTACAGTGGCTCCAATATCTGCACAAAATACAGATAACGCCTCGCTCAATAGATTGACGATTACAATAAATGTAAAGTTAGTCAGTGATAAAGATCCCAAGAGTGCTTTTGAACAATCATTTACTAATTTTCAGGACTTCGATGCTGCTAGAGATTTTAGTCAAGTTGAAACGGAATTGGTTAATGATATTTCGGATATGCTCATACAAACTATTTTCAATAAAGCTGCAATCAACTGGTGATGGCTTCCTTAGAAATATCATCCTATGTGCAAAAGCTCGACGAACTAGGTGAAATAGAAATTGCAGCCTTAGCTACTGAAGTAAAAAATAAGCCGTGGTGTTCAAGTTACCGTATGCTGCTAGCACGTGCTTATGCCAACGAAAATTCATATCTAAAAAATAAAACGCTACGTTTGGCTGCAACATATTCTGGCCGTAGAGAGCAGCTTTTTGAGTTGATGCATACTCCGTCACTGATATTGAATACAGCTAAAGAAAGTAAGGTCGAAAAGGAGGATAAGGTATTATTTTATGAGGAATCAAACGACGTTGATGAGGTTGTAGCGGCTATGGATTTGTCAGTTGAGGAAGAAATTCACCGTGACGACCAAGCTATCTCAGATTTGGATTCAGAGGTGAAAGATCATTCGGTAGAAGAAGAACTAATAGCATCAATATCAGAAGACATTGAGATTGTCAATGCTAATGAAAGCTTTCCAGATGAGGAAATTGTTATAGCATCAGAAATGGTTCAGGTTCCAGATTTGGAGCAATATTTAGCAATATCGGATGAAACGTTGGAGATAGAAACGGAGGATAACCACAAAACCAGTGTGGACTTCGATTCGATCGTGGTATATGATCCCATAAAAGAGCTGTCTTCTATCGAAAAACAGAGGGATAATAAAAGGGTGGAAATACCATTTGACACGGTTATTTATGACCCTGAAAAGGAACTTAGTAGGATTATTGAAGAGAAAGCCACACACGATACCAAGGAGCATGATTTCTTATATTGGCTTAATAATATTGATCATGATGATGTAGTTATTGCAAAGTCCAAAGAAAACTTCAAATCACCAGATAAGGTTCAGGAATTATTAGATCAGTTTTTGGCCACAAAGCGTTCTCGACCAATAAAAAACGCAACATTTTATAATGTAACGGCAAAAGCAGAAGAAAGCACACACGACAATATGGATGTTCTAAGTGAAACATTAGCAAGTCTTTATGTGAAACAAGGGCATTTAGATAAGGCTAAACTTGCCTATGAGAAATTAAGTTTGCAAAATCCTAGTAAATCAGCGTATTTTGCCGCCCGAATAACGAAGATAGAACAACAACAAAAAGAAATTTAAAATATGTTTACAACATTCATCATACTAGCGAGCATTTCTGCTGTATTATTAATTTTAGCAGTACTTATTCAAAATCCCAAAGGTGGAGGAATTGCAGCTAATTTTTCTGCCGCCAACCAAATAGCAGGAGTCAAAAAAACAAATGAATTTATTGAAAAAGCTACTTGGACTTTAGCGATTGCAATGTTTGTTTTAGCTCTCGGAAGTAGATTTGTATATACGCAAACGGTAGAAGAGCAAAATGCATTCTTAGAGAGAGTTGCTGAATCAGCAACGATTTCAGAGCCAGCACCTGCTGCCGGCGTAACCTCACCTCAAGTTACTGAGGAGGCTCCTGCCTCTGCAGAAACTGCAACTGAAGGTCAAGACGCAGCATTACCAGAATAATATTATTTAAAGGAATTATTCCTTAAAGATGAGGCAGTATTTACGGATACTGCCTTTTTTTTGTCAAAAATGGCACGACAAAACGTTTAACTGACTTTTGGGCATACCTATTTGTCCTTTGGAGTGTAAAATTGTCCTTTTTTCGCTGTGGCATAGAGTGTGAAGATGTAGAGTTGTAACAATAAATTATTTATTAAATAAAATGAACATAAAACCATTATCAGACAGAGTTGTGGTAGAGCCAGCAGCAGCTGAAACTAAAACTGCAGGCGGTATCTATATTCCGGATACTGCAAAAGAGAAGCCTCAAAAAGGAACTGTATTAGCAGTAGGGCCAGGTAAAGTAGATGAGCCAACCACCGTAAAGGTAGGGGACGTTGTATTGTACGGTAAATATTCTGGTACAGAGCTAAACGTAGAAGGTAAAGATTTATTAATTATGAGAGAATCGGATATTCTCGCTATCATTTAATCATTTTAAAATTTAAGTTAGAACAAAATGGCAAAGCAAATTTTATTTGACACCGTTGCACGTGACAAACTCAAAAACGGAGTAGACGCACTTGCAAATGCAGTAAAAGTAACCCTTGGACCTAAGGGAAGAAACGTAGTTATTGACAAAAAATTTGGATCACCAAATATCACCAAAGATGGTGTAACAGTAGCTAAAGAAATAGAGCTAAAAGACCCTGTAGAAAATATGGGTGCTCAGATGGTAAAAGAAGTAGCGTCTAAAACTGCAGATATTGCAGGAGACGGAACAACTACTGCGACTGTGTTGGCTCAAGCAATTGTTGCTGGCGGACTTAAAAACGTAGCAGCGGGTGCAAATCCAATGGATCTAAAACGAGGAATCGACAAAGCCGTTATAGCGGTTAAAGAAAATCTTGCTAAACAAAGTGAGAAAGTGGGAGATGATTTTGCTAAAATTGGTCAAGTAGCTTCTATATCAGCAAATAATGACGAAGTCATTGGTACGCTAATAGCTGACGCTATGAAAAAAGTAGGTAGAAACGGAGTTATTACTGTAGAAGAAGCTAAAGGTACCGAAACTGAAGTAAAAACAGTAGAAGGTATGCAATTTGATAGAGGTTATTTATCTCCATATTTTGTAACCAATACAGAAAAAATGGAAGCGGATTTAGATTCTCCTTATATTCTCATTTGCGATAAAAAAATTAGTAGCATGAAAGAATTGCTTCCTGTTCTTGAGCAAACTGCTCAAACAGGTAAACCGCTTTTAATTATCTCAGAAGAAGTGGAAGGCGAAGCACTTGCTACTCTAGTGGTTAATAAAATTAGAGGTTCTCTGAAAGTTGCAGCAGTAAAAGCTCCTGGTTTTGGTGATAGAAGAAAAGCAATGTTGCAAGATATCGCTATCTTAACAGGTGGTGCTGTAATTAGTGAAGAACAAGGTAGAAAGTTAGAAGACACTACCTTAGAAATGCTCGGTACTGCTGAGAAAATTACTATTGATAAGGAAAATACAGTTATCGTAAATGGTGCTGGTAAATCTGAGGATATCAAAGGTAGAATTAAGCAAATACAAGCGGAGATGGATAATTCTACTTCTGACTATGATAAAGAAAAACTACAGGAAAGACTTGCTAAGCTTTCAGGTGGTGTTGCGGTACTATACATTGGTGCAGCTTCTGAAGTAGAAATGAAAGAGAAAAAAGATCGTGTAGATGATGCGCTTGCTGCTACAAGAGCTGCAGTAGAAGAAGGTATCGTTGCCGGTGGTGGTGTTGCTTTCGTAAGAGCTATTGAGTCTATTGCAAACTTAGAAGGAGCTAATGCAGATGAGAATACAGGTATTAATATCATACGTAGAGCATTGGAAGAGCCTTTGAGACAAATCGTTGCCAATGCAGGCGGTGAAGGTTCAGTGGTTATTCAACGTGTAAAAGACGGTAAAAAAGACTTTGGTTACAATGCAAGAACGGATGTGTTTGAAAATCTTATCGCAGCGGGAGTTATTGATCCAACTAAAGTAAGCCGTGTAGCCTTAGAAAACGCAGCTTCGGTAGCAAGTATGTTGCTTACTACTGAATGTCTAATCGTAGATATTCCAGAAGATGAAAAAGGCCATGGTCACTCTCCAGATATGGGTGGTATGGGCGGAATGATGTAATTAGCACCATTTGCCTCTAGGCATTTTAAAATACAAAAGGAGCAGGTCGTTTGACATGCTCCTTTTTTTAGTTAAAGTTTAGGAAAATAGATTTTTAATATCTGCCTCAATCGTAGCAGGTTTTACGGTGGGCGCATAACGCTTTACAACTACACCTTGTTGATCTACTAGGAACTTAGTAAAGTTCCATTTGATGGTCGAAAACAAAAAACCGCCTTTTTCTTTTTTTAGAAATTTGAAAATAGGATGTGCATTGGGGCCGTTTACATCTATTTTTTCGGAAAGGGGAAAAGTAACACCATGATTTACCAAACAAGATTGTACCATATTTTCATTGGTTTCAGGTTCTTGCCCTGCAAACTGATTGCACGGAAACCCCAACGTAATAAGTCCCAAATCTTTGTAGGCTTGATGTAGTTTTTCAAGACCTTCAAACTGAGGGGTCAATCCGCATTGAGTAGCGGTATTTACAATTAAAACAGGCTTACCTTTATAGTCTGCCATGTTTATTTTTTCGCCACTGGGTGTTTTTGCAGTTAGATCGTAGAATGTGTTCATTGAATAGATAACAGCTAAAAGTAAGATTGGTTAGTATTTCTTTTTTAGGAAAAGTCATCTAGTGAGACAACGTGCTTCACTCGCCCTACTTCACCGGTTTCCAGCATGACTTTAATGCCGTGAGTATGTTGAGTAGATTTAGTTAAAATTCGTTTAACAAAACCATCTGTAAGTTCGCCTGAGCGTTGGTGGTGTTTTTGTACAATTTCTACTTCTGCACCTATTTTAATGTTTTTTAGTAACTGACCTGTGAGCATTTTTTTAGGATATATGATGTAGGATTTGATACAGGCTATTGTGGTAAACAGTCCTAAATCTTAAATCCGATATCATACTTGTGCGGCACCAATCCACTTGAATTCGTATTCCTTTTCAGGTTCTTTCATACGGTCAGTAACGCGTTGTAATCTGTCGGGTAAAGCAACTAGATAATCACGTGCTTTTTCGCCTACATCAGATAAATCTCCCATACCTTCTATTTTCCAATCATTAATCAATGATTTTAATATGTCAATATAATCTTGAGCGGTATACACTTGTGTGCGTTGTGCGGCGTCAGAGAAATGACTCCACAATTCACCTACTTTATCTCCGCTTTGACGCATAAAATGAGCTGGCATTACAATTTTACGACGCATCATATCTTCAAAAGCAGTCATCATTTGATTAGGGTCTATTTCAAATATCCTTTGTACAAAAGCGGAATAAGCAGTTGCATGTCGTGCCTCGTCTGCTGCAATTATTCCATTTATTTTAGCCAGTAAAGCATTGCCAGATTGTTTCACTAAGGTTGCTACTCGTCTGTGAGAGATATTGGTAGCTAATTCTTGGAAACTGGTGTATACAAAATTTTTGTAAGGATCCGATCCTGTGCCAATGTCAAAACCATCATTTATAAGGTGCTGAGTAGAAACTTCCATTTCGCGCATGTCTACTCGTCCACATAGGTAAAGGTACTTGTTAAGTAGGTCGCCATGACGATTTTCTTCAGCTGTCCAACCACGAACCCATTTACTCCATCCATTAGGCTCGCCATTGTTGTATTGTTGATTAACGCCATCAACATCCATTAGCCAAGATTCATACGTAGGAAGCGCTTCCTCTGTTATCGTATCTCCTATTAATACAGTGAGCAAATCATAATTCATATCTTTAGCCAACTCTTGTATTTCTTTTATTTGGTCAATAAATTCGGGGTTACGAGAGTCAGGTAACAAATCTGAAGGTTGCCAATTGGTATCTATTGGTTTTAGATATTTATCTAAAAGCTCGTCCATAGATTTACCTATAGTCGACATTACTTCTAATCTTAAATCGAATAAACTCATTTGTACCTACGAAAGTAAAATATTTGTTCAAGTAAAACTCCTTAATTGCTAATTGTAAGTAGTAAAAATAATAAGTGTTTTAGCTTTTTAAGACTAATTTTACGTGACTTACAAATAGGATTAATGTCAAGTAAATCTAGTGCCTAAAAGACTACCTTTGCATTATCAATGAAGTTTGAAGAGTATAGACTGTCTAAAGAAGTAAAACGAAACTTGGAAGAGATGGGCTTCAAACGTCCTACAGATATCCAATTTAAGTGCTTGCCTCATATACAACGCGGTGAAGATTTATTGGCTATTGCTCAAACGGGGACTGGTAAAACTGCAGCATTTGCAATTCCAATAATTGATAAAATACAACAGATTAAATATAAGGCATTTGAAAAAGGTGCATTTGTACGTGCTATAGTAATGGTGCCTACGCGCGAGTTAGCACAACAGATAACACAAGTATTTAATCAGATTGGAAAGAACACAAAAGTAAAAGCACTTTGTGTTTACGGAGGAGTAGAGCAGGATCACCAGATAGCTAAACTCTTAGAAGGCATGGATATAATAGTTAGTACTCCGGGTAGAATGTTTGACTTAGTTAGTCAAGGTTATCTAAGTCTTAAAAAAATAGAGATACTCATTTTAGATGAAGCAGATCAAATGCTTGATCTAGGTTTTGCAAAAGATATTGACGACTTGGTTAATAAGATTCCGGGTAAGAGACAGACTTTGTTCTTTTCTGCAACAATTAGTCAAAAGATCAAACAGCAAGCGTATAAGATGGTGAGCAGTAATGCTATTCGTATACAGGTTTCGCCCAAAGATCCAGTAAGCAAAAATGTAAATCATCAAATTGTTTTTGTAGAAATGGACGATAAGCGATTCTTCTTGAAGCGTTTAATTGAAGAAAATAAAGATAACAAGTTCTTAGTATTCGTTAGAACGAAGGTTAGGGCAGAGCGCGTAAAATCTGCTATGGAGCGTCTCGAAATAGATAGTGTCACCATTCACGGAGATAAAGAACAATCTGAAAGAGAGACAGCCTTACTAGCCTTTAGAACCAATGCATGTAAGGTAATGATTGCCACGGATGTTTCAGCCAGAGGGATTGATATAGATGGGATAGATTTTGTTATTAATTATGACATACCTGAAGTGGCAGAAAATTATGTACATCGTGTAGGCAGAACTGGTAGGGGTAGAGCCAAGGGTAGAGCGATATCTTTTTGTGCGAAAGAAGAAAAGCCTTTAGTTGATGCAATTGAAGAATACACGACAGTGCCCATAACGAGAGCGACGGTAACAAAGGCGGAATACAATGAAACGATTGAGTTTGCTGACGATACTAAGGATAACTGGAAGTCTCTTATGAACGGGGAAGAAAATAAAGTTAAGCCTAAGAAGAAAAAACGCAAGTAGATCGTACAGGAACTTTACTTCAATTAAACCAATCTTTTATTCATCACCTTAAAAAATAATGGGGGTATTAAACTGAGTAACATCATACCGGGGTAGCCTGTTGGCAGTTGCAGTGATTTTTCTTTGCTTTGCAGTTCTGGGTATGTTTTTAGACTGTTTTCGTGGTGGTGACTATGTCGGGTCAATTCAAAGAGTAAATACCTGCCGAGGAGATGGTCTGAATTCCAAGAGTGTATATCTTGCACCCGCTCGTAAGCAGACTCACTTATTTTATTTCGCAGCAAGCCATAATGTTCTATGTAGTTTATCGATTCTAGTAACAGTATGCCAAAGAACGCTGCTGATATATAATATAGTAAGGTAATAGTACCTAGCGTACACCAAATAACTACAATTAAAGCGGTCTGATATACCATATATTTTACCATGTCATTATTCCATCGGAATACGGCTTTGTTTTCCCTAATCTGCGCATCATTTTCTAACTTCCAAGCACAAATAAAACTATCGCGCACAGATCTCTTCCAAAAATTGAAGATGGTTTCATCTTTCCTTGCAGTTGCCGGGTCTTCAAGAGTGGCTACTCGCTTATGGTGACCTCTATTGTGTTCAATAAAAAAATGAGTGTATTGACTGCTCCAAAGCAAGAGTTGCGCAAGAAATTGGTCGAGTTTACTTTTTCTATGTCCTAGTTCATGTGCCATATTAATCCCAAAGATACCGTGCAACATGCCCATCGCGGTTATTTTACCCACTAGGGTTAAGGTATTTGTCTCTTGTCCTATAATAATTAAAAAGTAGATCAATAAACCAAAGTAAAGAGGAACAATAGCATATAGAACAATGGTATAAGCTTTAACGGATTTGGGCTCGTTTAGCGAAGCGGAAGGTGGAATGACCAATTCTAGTATAGGAATTACTCCAAAAGAGAATAGCACTAGGCTGTAGGTGCTAATTCCGATAGTAGTTAATGAGTAATATCCAATGAGAATAAATATAAATGCCCCAAGATAACGAATGACTCCCATGAGTACAATTATACTAAAAATAAAAGAGGCTCTGAATACAATTCAGAGCCTCTTACAAAATAGTTAACTTTTTATTTAAACGCCTACATCGTGGTTGGCAGATTCAAGTAAATAAGGATGGTTTAATGGATATAGGTTTGCTTTACTTAGTGAATGAAGCACAGTATAAATAAATATACCTGCAAATGCCATAGTAGTACCTATTTCTAATAATCCAAAATCAGCTTTGTCTCCTACCGTACCAGGCATAATTAGTAGATACATATCTACCCAATGGCCTACTAAAATAGTTAGTCCTGCTGCCAATAGTACTTTAGGTGATCTTTTTGCACCTCTCATCATTAGCGTAAGAAATGGTATTAAGAAACACATAAACAAATTGATAAAGAATAATGGTTTAAAATGTGAGTTAAGTCTAGCTTGGAAATATACTGTTTCCTCAGGAAGGTTTGTATACCAAATAAGTAACCATTGACTTAAGAAGATGTATCCCCAGAATACACAAAATGCAAACATAAATTTACCTAAATCATGCACCACTTCATCTGATACCATTTCCATGTAGCCTTTTGACTTTAAGTATTGAAGTATTAGCATCATTACCGAAAGGCCTGATACAAATGATATAGCAAAGTTATAAATGGAGAACATGGTAGAATACCAATGTGCATCCAGACTCATTATAATTAACCAAGAAAGTGCAGAAAATGAAAATGCAAAGAAGAAAATAAACGCAGCAGACCATCTTGTTGAATTTTTAAACATATCTAAGCCAGGAGTTTCATCTTCAGCAAGACTGTTTCTTCTTAATTTGGTTCTAATTAAATACCAAACGATAAGAACAAAAGGAACGAAGAAGAAAATAGAGGAGTTGTTGAGTAACCAATGCTTACTCTCTAAAATAGCGTCATATCCTGCATCTTTAGGATTTCCTGCTGCAGATCCATCAAAATATTGTACCCAATGATACAAAGTATCTTTGCCCAAAAATATAATAGTAAATAATAAAATAGAACCTACTAATAGGTAACTGCTTTGTGCTTCCATTATTCGCTTAAGCATAACCGCCCAGCCTGCATTAGCAACATAGTTTACGGCAATAAAAAATAAAGCTGAAACCGCAAATAGCCAAAAATAGTAGCTGTTTAATAAAAGATTAGCCCAAACGCGTGTCATATAAGTTACTTCATGATGATTTCCATGAGCTTCGGCATGTTCAACAGAAGCATGAGCCCCTTCCTCATGAGCAACTTTAGCGTGATTTTCATCAGGAACAGATGGTACTTCAGGAACAGATGGTACTTCAGGTGTAGATGGTACTGAACTATCTGAATTAGCTTCGGCTAATGCTAGGTGATGATCAGCATGTGCGTCTGGTGCTTCACTATTAGTAGCTTCTGCGTTGTGATCATTTACAGCATTAGTTACTTCTTCACGCGGTGAATCCCAGCTTTCTTTTGCTTGCATCGCGCCTACTCCAGCTAAAATTGCTCCTACTACAAACAGTAGAATAGGTATAAGTTTTATTCTCGTTGAGAAGTCAAATTTTTCTTGTCTTACTTCCGTAATTGTATGATGTCCCATTCCTTCGTTTAATTATTTGTTACTATTTCTTCGCTAATTACAGCTGGTATAACCGCTAATGTATCAGTTGTAGAATTTCCGCTTGTATATTGAAATGCATCTCCGTAAGCTAGTAATTTTACATACTTGATTACTTTCCAACGTTCTTCTGGGTTAAGCATAAAAGCGTGTGAACCCATTAAACCTTTACCGTAAGTGATGGTATGATAAGCAGTACCTTCTGGTAAGTTTTTAATGTAATCACCCTGATAGTTAGGCCAAGATGGAGCGGGTAATTTTTTACTTTTGAAAATAGGTCCATCATTTTTACCGCCTTTACCGTGACAATGCCAGCAGTAAATATTGTATAAACGCTCACCTTCTGCAACATTCTCCTTGGTAGCAGGTACCCAAGAAGTATATGCAGCACTTGCAGCATAACCTTCACCTGTGTTAGCTATTGGATAGTAAAAGGTTGCTTGACCTCTTGCTACGGTTCCTTTCACTGGCAATCTCATGGTCATACCATAAGGATTGTTGTCGAAATATTTATCTTGAGAGAACGGCTCGTAAGCTTGAGAAATGTACATATTAGGAGCGTATTCTATTCCAGGGTTGTCTCCAGAACTTACACATGATACCATACTAAAAGCAGGTAAACCTAATACTAACGAATATTTTAAAATAGTATTCAATTTCATTTTTTTAATTGTTAATTATTGGTCTATGATTGAACTAGTTTAATTAATAACTGCAGCACCTTCATTATTGCCAATTACGATTTCTAAATCTTCTTCAGTGGTCAACGATGTATTGAACGCTTCTACATTTCCTTTTACCTTAACAGCACCTTCGTTTACCAAGATAGTTTGTATTTCATCGTTACTTAAAGATTGAGCCTCACTGTTATCAATAGCAATTAGCAAATGATCATCCGTTTGACGTCTGTCTAATAAGTCTTCTTTAATGCCGTGCATCATTCTGTTGCGTGCAAAGAACATGATCACCATCCCAAACGCTGTAAAAAGAATGGTGAGTTCAAATATAACAGGTATAAAACTGGTAAATACATTGATATCTTGAGGTTTTCCTCCAATGATCATCGGCCAATCAACAACGTTCATGCTGTACGCCAGCGTAAAACCACTTAGTGAGCCTAGCATACCACACAAGAAAGCTCCTATAGTTAAATTAGTTCTTGTATAACCAAGAGCATGATCTAAGTGATGCACCGGAAAAGGAGTGTAGCAGTCAAATATTTTAACCCCTTTTTTTCTTAGGGTTTCTACTGCGTGCAAAAGTTTATCCGAGTCGGTAAAAGTACCAACTGTAAACTTTTTGTTATCTAATAGAATACTTTTATCAACCATATTATTCGTTGTCTTTAATGATAGTTTTTACTTCCGCCATATTGATCACTGGCAAGAATTTAGCGAACAAGAAGAAACAAGTGAAAAATAGTCCAAATGTTCCCAAGAAAATCCCTACTTCAACCCATGTAGCGTGGTACATAACCCAACTACTTGGTAAAAAGTCTCTATGAAGTGATGTTACGATAATAACAAATCGTTCAAACCACATTCCGATGTTTACTACAATTGAAATCACAAATATGAACCAAGGCGTAGTTCTAGCCCATTTACTCCAGAATACTTGAGGAGCCATTAGGTTACAGAACATCATAGTCCAATAGGCCCATGCATAAGGACCAAACATTCTGTTGGCAAAAGCATACTGCTCATACTCATAACCAGAATAAGCAGCGATTACGAATTCAGTGATATACGCTACACCAACTATAGATCCTGTAAGTAGAATAATTTTGGTCATTGCCTCTAAATGCTCAGAAGTGATGTAATTTTCATAATTCATTACGTGTCTTGCAATAAGGAGAAGCGTAAGTACCATACCAAAACCAGAGAAAATTGCTCCAGCAACGAAGTATGGTGGAAATATGGTTGTGTGCCATCCTGGAATTACAGAAGTTGCAAAGTCCATAGATACAATTGTGTGAACAGATAATACAAGCGGCGTAGAAATACCTGCAAGAATTAAGGCAACAACTTCATATCTACCCCAAGCTTTAGCAGAACCATTCCAACCCATTGCAAAAAATCCGTACCAGAATTTTCTTGCTTTTGAAGTTGCTCTATCTCTGATAGTTGCAATATCTGGTATTAAACCTAAGTACCAGAATACCAATGATACAGAAAGATAGGTAGAGATTGCAAATACATCCCAAAGTAAAGGGGAGTTAAAATTAACCCAAAGAGAACCGAAGGCATTGGGTAAAGGTAACGGCCAAAATCCTAACCATACACGTCCCATGTGAAACAAAGGAAAAATTGCCGCACAGAATACTGCAAAAATCGTCATTGCTTCAGCAGAACGGTTAATAGACATTCTCCATTTCTGTCTAAATAGAAGTAAAACAGCAGAGATTAATGTTCCTGCGTGACCTATACCTACCCAAAATACGAAATTGGTAATATCCCAACCCCACATTACAGACTTATTTACGTTCCAAGTTCCAATTCCTTCCCAAACAGTCCAAGCAAGCGTGCCTGCCAGGATGAGAAGAAGCAATACGGCTATTGAAAAACCTAACCACCATGAATTAGTAGGTTTGTTTTCAATAGGCCTACAAACGTCATTGGTGACGTCTGTGTAAGTTTTTCCGCCTAGTACTAACGGTTTTCTTATATCTGCTGTGTACATATTGATTACTGTCTGATTCTTTCGTTATTATTTATTTCTAATCTTGGTCAAGTATTGAACACTTGGTTTTACACCTAGTTCCTCTAAAACGTGATAAGATCTGTCATCTCTGTATAATTTAGCTATTTCACTGTTAGCATCGTTCAAATCTCCAAATACGATAGCATTAGATGGACATGTTTGAGCACACGCAGTTGTGAATTCATCCGTGTTCATTTTACGGTTTTCACGTTTAGCAACAAGCTTAGTAGCCTGGATTCTTTGAACACAGAAGCTACATTTTTCCATCACACCTCTTGAACGAACAGTTACATCTGGATTGATAACCATTTTGCCTAGGTCGTTACTGAAATGATAATCGAACTTCTCATTCTCATTATATCTAAACCAGTTAAATCTACGTACTTTGTAAGGACAGTTATTACCACAATATTTAGTACCGATACATCTGTTGTAAGTCATTTGGTTTAGACCTTCACTACTGTGTGTAGTTGCAAGTACAGGACAAACTGTCTCACATGGAGCATTATCACAATGCTGACACATCATAGGTTGATGTGCAACTTGTACATTCTCATAGTAATCATAAGCTGTAGCCTTATCTTCTGATGCTTCAGCATATGCCTCCATTACTTTTTCTTTACTCATTTGCTCACCTGCTTGTACCGTTTGGTCACCGCCATGAACTATACTTAAGCTAAGGTCTTTGGTTGTTGGAGCTTCAAAGCTGTAGTATCTATCGACACGTAACCAATGCATTTCTCTTCTACGTCTTACCTCATCTCTACCTACTATAGGTACGTTATTTTCTATACTACAACTTACAATACATGCACTACATCCAGTACAAGCGTTCATGTCTATAGCCATACCCCAATGGTGCCCTTTACTGTAATCGTAATCTTCCCATAATGTAATTGGCTTTGGTTTGTGAACGTGTTGGCCAGCTTTAGGATCTTTTTTGAAATCTTCTAAACTAGCTTCTCTTATAATATCTCTACCTTCAATAGAATAGTGAGATTGAGTCATACCAAATTCGTGTAATGCTGCACCCGCTATTTTTTCAATGGTTACGCCACTGATAATGTAGTTTGCAAAACCTCCTTTGATATCTACCAAAGGATAAACGTTTTGGCCTAGATCTTTTAAATCATTTTGTACTTCTGGAGGTAATACTCTTCCATAGCCTAACGCAATACCGAAAGTTCCTTTTGATTGTCCTGGTTGAATAAGAACAGGAAGGTCGTATTTTCCATTAGCAGTACTTACAGATACCATATCACCAAGTTCCCATCCATTAGATTTGGCGTCTGCCATAGCAACTGAAAGGTAATTATCCCAAGTTACTTTAGAAACGGGATCTGGCATTTCGTGTGCCCAAGGAGTGTTTCCGTATGCACCGTCACGAACGCCTACTTTTTGGTATAGAATCAATTCTGAATCTGCTTTTTTACGAGCAGCTATTTCACTAATTACTTCACCTGTTGTAATATTGAAAGACGGAACAGCAGCAGTTGCTACATTCTCAACAATTCCTTTTTCTATAGCTTCATTAAAATTAGTGCCTATAGAGCTTGTGAATACATTTTTAGCATAAACATAAGCGTGTGAAAAATCTTCTGTGTCTTTTACATCAACGCCTGTCCATGCAACTAAAGAACTTGCCACATGTCTTCCTTCAAATACAGGAGAGATTGTAGGCTGCGAGAAGATAAAGCGACCATTATAAGGTTGTTTTATATCCCAGCTCTCAAGTGGATGAAGTCCGGTAGCAATGTGTGTAGCAGTTTCAGCAGTTTCATCTAAGGTAATAGATGTGCTGATTCTTACAGGAATTTTAGCAAATGCATTAGCAGATCCTGCATGAGAATAGGCTGGGTTTGCGTCTAGCGTAATAACCGCACCATAAGCCCCAGATTTTGCTTTTGCTAAAAAGGCATCAAAATCCTTTTCATCAGCACTTTGTCCTTTGTAGTAGTTTGTAATGTCTATTGTAGAACCATAGCTACCAAGCATAGTGTTGATGGCATTTACCAATATCTGGTCTTGCTCATTATTGCTACCACATATAACTAACGCTCTACCTTGAGCATCTTTAAGTGCAGCAGCTGCTTGTTTTATCGAATTACCTGCGGTTTCCATTCCATTTACAGGAGTAGCTCCGCCCATTTCTCTGTACAAAGCAATAAGGTGTTGACCTACATTACTCATTTTTATAGGTATACGTACATCGGCATTGGCACCCGTAAGAGACATTAACGACTCAAATTGAAAATGCTTAGACATTTTACCTTCTTTAGGTACTCTATTCTTGCTATAGTCAGCGTGGAATTTAATTGGACTAATCCAAGTACCTAAGAAATCCGCTCCAAAACTTACAATAACATCTGCGTTTTGAAAGTTGTATGCTGGAATTACTGCACTGCTAAATGAGGCATTGTTAGCGCGTGTAATGCCAGAATACGAAATAGGCTCGTAAGCAACTACTTCTGTATTGGTATATTTTGCCTTAAAGTCAGCGATAGCTTGGTTGGTTACCATGCTCGTACTACCATTTGTAACTATAGCAATAGTTTTATTAGTAGTGCTTAATGCTTTAATTACTTGTTTATCAAAATCAGCCCAGGCTACTGGTTTAGTTTTACCTGCAACCATTGCTCCTTTTAATCGGTTGGTATCGTAAAGAGATAAGATAGCAGAATGACCAAGGCCATCCAATCCACCACCAAAGTAGGTTGCTTCTTTATTGGGTTCAAATTTGATTGGTCTACCTTCTCTTACTTTTACAAGTACTGGAAACCCCTCACTGTTACTTACTGAACTACTCGCATAATATAATGGAACACCAGGAGTTACGTTGTCAGGTTTTTCAGTGTAAGGGATTGCTTTTTTAATAGGAGCTTTGTTACAAGCCGCTAAAGTTACAGCGCCTAGCCCAAAGCCGAAGTATTTTAGAAAGTCTCTTCTGTTTGCTCGTGTAGCATCATCGTTAGAGAAAATCTTTTCTAATGGTAATCCTTCTGAAAATTCGTTAGCATTAGAAGTTACAAACTCTTGGGTTTGCTCTAACTCTTCTACACCTTTCCAATATTTATTTGAAGACATGATTTACTTTTTCTGTTTTTAATAAATTATTAATAATGACATTTACTACACTCCAACCCTCCGTTCTCAGCAACGGTGACGTAGTCTTTACCTTCTGCTATCATATTTTTATGAACTTCTTCATAATATGCATTGTTTTCAGAATCAATTCCACGCTCTCTGTGACAATCAATACACCATCCCATTTGAAGGGTAGAATATTGATATACTTTGTCCATTTCTTTTATGGGACCGTGACATGTTTGACATTCAACTTTACCTACTACTACGTGTTGTGAGTGGTTGAAGTATGCCAAATCAGGTAGGTTGTGGATACGCACCCATTCAATTGGTTTTTGGTCGTAGCCTTTAATATACTCCATATTGTCACCGTCAAAACCTATAGCATCATATATTTTTTGAATTTCCGGAGAAGTTTTGCCATTATACTTTTCGGCGGCCTTAACATATTTGTGGCAATTCATACAGGTATTCAGAGAAGGGATACTTGCTGATTTTGATTTTTCTACGGTACTATGGCAGTACTTACAATCTATTTCATACTGACCTGCATGTATTTTATGCGAAAAATTGATGGGTTGGGTAGGAGAGTATCCTTGTTGTACGCCCACTTCATCCATCCCAAATTTATATCCAAAACCACCTAATACTATCATAAGAAGTCCTGCAATTACCAGTGTAGCAATGGTAGGATTCCATTTTGAGGTGATAGGTTTGATTTTGCTATCGTAAAATGAAGGTTCATCCTCGGTTCCAATTTTTTCATTTTGAAGAGCCGTAAGATGCTTTTTGATACCGAATAGCAAAGCGGCGATAGCTGCAAGAACTACTGATAGAATAACCAACGCTATAAAGGTTGATTCAGAATAAAATGATGACATATTATTTGAAAATGATAAAGTGCTTGAGAATATAAATAAAGCCGTTAAGGCTATGTGTGTTTTTAATTTATACATTTGGTAATGTGCTCGTTCAGGAGTGCCGCAAATATATGAACCCTCTAATTTGAGCATATTTGAGATATGCACATTTTTTCAATTTAGAAGGCTTTCAAATAGGTTTTTAAAATTTATGTAAAATATTGATTTTCATAAAATTAAGCCTTAAAATTTTATAATCACCTAGTCTATGTTTTTTTTATAAAAACACCAAAATATTTTTTCAAGAAATGTAAGCCAATTCGTCGTCGTTTTTTAGAAGTTTGTCTCTCACGTTTATTACATCCCGATTGATGAATTTAAATTATTGGGATATCGATTTTGACGTATCATAAGCCCTTATAATTTCTTTTACCAATCTATGTCTTACCACGTCATTTTCATTCAGTTTCACAATACCTATTCCTTTTACATTTTTAAGTAAATTGAGTGCAGGAGCTAAGCCGCTCTCTATACGAGCAGGCAAATCTACTTGCGTTAAATCGCCTGTAACAACCACTTTTGATATGGGACCCATTCGGGTAAGAAACATTTTTAATTGGGTATTGGTAGCATTTTGTCCTTCATCTAAAATAGCAAAACAATTATTGAGCGTTCGACCCCGCATAAAAGCTAATGGAGCCACCTCTATGATCCCTTTTTCTATGTATGCTTTAAACTTTTCTGGTGGTATCATATCTCCCAAAGCATCGTATAATGGTCTTAAATAAGGATCTACTTTGTCTTTCATATCTCCTGGTAAAAAACCCAAGCTTTCTCCTGCTTCCACGGCTGGCCTACACAGAATTATTTTCTTAATTTCTTTGTTTCTTAATGCCCTAACAGCAAGTGCCACAGCTGTATATGTTTTTCCTGTTCCAGCGGGCCCTATGGCAAATACTAAGTCATTTTGATCGACTTGATCTACCAATTCCTGCTGGTTTTTAGTGCGTGCAGAAATAACTTTACCACTTTGACCGTGTATAATAATACTGCCAACTGCACTTTTTTTATTCTCTTCACCTTCTACTATGCGTTCCATATCTCCCAAACTCACGGTTTTGTTTATTTTTAAATATTTTATGATAGAATCAACTACTTCTGAAAATTCATTGAGGTCTTTTATTTCCCCTTTTGCGCTAATATTATTTCCTCTACTTGAAAGGTGAAGCGAAGGGAATTTAGATTTAAAGATTTTGAAATAGCTATTATAAGGTCCAAAAAATCGAGAAGGCTCAATGTCTGTGATTATAAATTTTTTCTCTGTCAATGTACTTGATGTAATTGTTACTTTATGTAGTTATTTTCGTCGGCTAAATTAGCTAAAATATCAAATATTGGCAGTACTTACTTTTTTAAGTGATTTCGGGGCAGATTCTCATTATATGGCTTCTTTTAGGGGAGCTATGTACAAGGCCAATTTGCAAATTCCATTTATTGAAATTACCAGTAGGATAGAACCTTTTGATATTGTGGAGGCAGCTTACTTGAGTTCAATGGTATACCTTGATTTTTCTGAAGGAAGTATACATGTTTTAGCTACTAATGTTGTAGGAACATCGTTTAATGGACACTTGGCCGCTTATTACAATGGACATTATTTTTTAGCTCCGGACAATGGTATACTCAGTTTGATTTTTGGCGAGCATTTTAATGATTATTACCTGATACCTACCGAGAGTTATGAGCAAAATATACAAAATGTGTACATGCCCTTTATTTCTCAATTGGCAGCAGGGAAACAACTTATAGACATAGCACAAAAGGCGAGTAGCGTGCAAATTAGCACACGTATAACTACTGTAAACGATGGTTTAGAATTGCGAGGAACAGTTCTTTTTGTAGATCACTTTGGAAATGCATACACCAACATCTTGAAAGAAGAGTTTACGGATTTTACCCGTAATTCAGGATATATAATTAATCTAGGAAAACATACTCAAGTGAAAGAAATTTCTAATGATTTTAGCGATGTAAAAGAGGGTGATCCACTTTGTTATTTCTCGGATCATGGTTACTTGGTGGTTTCCATTAAAAAAAGTAGTGCCGAGCGACTCTTAAACTTCAGAAAGTATAAGCCATTATTAATTCAGAAGGTATGATATTAAGGTTAGTTAAAATGCATTTTAGAGCCGAGGAAACAGCTGATTTTCTAATTTACTTTGAAACTATTAAAGCTCAAATAGAGAAAATGCCTGGTATTATAAGTTTAAAACTTTACCAAGACGAAAAAGATCCAAATGTATTATTTACACATAGTACATGGTTGAACCAGAGCAGTTTAGATAATTATAGGCAGTCTGAAACCTTCGGAAAAATATGGCCTAACACCAAAGAGCTGTTTGCATCTGAGCCTATGGCTTGGAGTTTGAAATTAAAGTAAATATTATTGTAGTATAAATGAAATCATTCATCAAAAGTATAATCATCACCGTTTTAGTAAGTATCTGTAGCATTGCTTCAGCACAATTCGAAAAATTTGAAGAAGCAGTAGAGTCTGGCAATTTTAAGAGACTTGAAAAACTTTGCGTAGATGGGGCAGAGGATAATGAACTTAAAAAGGATCCAAGACTCTATTATTATACAGCTCAAGCTTATGTGGAGCTTTCTAAGGATGAGTACTATCTTGCCAAAAATCCTGACGCTGTAAAAAATGCAACTAGAGCTATGTTGAAGGGGTTAAAGAAGGATGACAATAAATCTGCGATAGAAGAATTTTTGGCAGTGAAAGCCGAAGTAGTTATCGCAAATAATAAGGTTGCATTGAGTGAATATAATTCCAATAAAATGGCAAAAGCAGCTAAGTTGTTTGCTGAATCATATTCGATGGATACTTTAAGCAGGTATTCTTACTTTATGGTGGGTAAATGTACCATAGCTGCGGGTGATACTGCAGAGGGAGAGGTATACTACCGTACGCTTATTGATTTGTACAATGATGATCTTTCTGCAGACAATAAGACGAGTGAAAAGGAGATTGATCCACATACTTATTTTATCAATAAATTCTGGGAAGGGGGTAAACTAGATAGTGCCAAAATTATGATTGCCGATGGTAGAGCTATTTTTGGGGATAATGCTAAATTAAATTTTTACCACAAAAAAGTCACGCTTGAACAAATTAAAAATATACCGCCAAGTAATCTAATGCTGGAATATGTTCAGGAAGTACTACAGTTTTCACCGGCAGACAAGGATTTATTACAAAAGGAGAATTCAATTTATATCTTTTTGATAAAGAATAAGTTACAAGAACCTTCGAAGGGGGAGGCTGATACTTTAATTAATAAATTCGTAGCTGAGAAAATAGTAAAATCAGAACTTCCTCAGGCTAAGAAAATAGCTGAAGTAGATGTTTTCGTCGAGAAAAAACCGGAAAATGTACTTTGGAAATTGGCAGAGTACTTTCAATCGTACAGTCACATGGAGGGAGCAAAATTTATTTTGGATAAATATATCGTATTAACTGCACAAAGCGCATCTGCTAGTGACTTAGCTTTGCGATGGAATGCCATTACCAATTACGCTTTTGATACCAAGGGTTTTGCTTTTGGTGGTTTCGTCTTACAACAAGCAATATCCAAATATCCAACTAACAAGGAATTAAAAGCCACACGTACTCAAGCTATCGCCAAAAAAGAAGTGATGGCAACATCTGTCGAGGAGCAAGGAGCTCTTTATTTGCTTATGAAAGATGAATATAAGGATAATAAAAACGAAGAAAATCTTAAAAAGCTTATTTTAATAAATGATAAATACGTAGGACAATTGGCAGCAAATAACCGTTTCAGTACGGTCAAGGATGTTATGAAAGAACAGATGAGTTATGCTCCAACTAAAGATTACAGCGATAGATTACGCTATTTGGCTAGAGAAGATTTTTATCAAAATTATTTTATGTCTAGAACAAAAGGGACAGATATAAACGGGAAAGAAATTCAACCATTTACGTGGAATGGAGATAAAGCTACCTGTAACCCAGGAACAATAGATTTAGAAATTCAAGAAAAGGTAGCTAATAGAATTAACTATTTCAGACGGAATGCAGGTGTTCCTGAAGTGCTTTTTGATGAAAACACCAATGAGTATTGCCAAAAAGCGGCACTTATGATGGATGTTAATAAAGCCTTAGAACATGATCCTCCAGCAACTTGGAGATGCTGGACAAATGAGGGAAATTATGCAGCAAAACATTCACTACTTATAAAAGATGCCAATACCAGTATGGCTGTTACGTACATCATGGATGACAAAAGTCCTAGTGCTGGCAATAGAAGATGGTTATTATATCCAAATGGTAGAATATACGGACATGGAAGTACCAACGACTATGCGGTGATTTGGGCGCTCGACGATAGTGGAAGTACAGACACGGTGCAGTTTATGGATGTTCCTGTCTGTTGGCCTCCAAAAGATGATGTGCCACAACTTATGCTTCTCACCAATTGGACATTCTCTATTTATAGAGATTTAACAAATGCAAAGGTAGACGTGAAGCAAGATGGTAAACCATTAGAAGTTAACGTTGAAAAATTTGTCAGGGGTTATGGAGCACCTACTTTGGTTTTTCAACCTAAGTATGATAAAACGGTGTTACCAGATAAAAGTAATTTTGATATTACAGTAACATTGTCAAGCGGACGTAAATATAACTATACCGTGCGCACATTCTTCTACGATCCAGCTAAACGCTAATTGTTATCTTGCAACCTTTGATGTAACTTGCACGTCTAAAACTCAGACGTTAGCAAATGCTGCAAAAATTACTGTTTTCATTACTTATCTTAGCAAATGCTGTAACGGCACTTGCACAGATAGGTTTTATAGAAAATAAAGGGCAATTTGATGAGCCGATTGTTTTTCGTGCTCAGTTTGACGGACATCAAATATACCTGGACAAGGAAGGGTTTTCAGTGCTTTTGCACGACGAAGAAACCTGGGGTAAATATGTTATGGATTTTCATTCCAATAAGCGGAATGATGACAGTATTTCGCTAGCTTACCATCTTATAAAATATAAACTTGTTGGAGCCGATCTTTCCAGATTTGGCGGGCAAGGTGATTTTTTAGAGTATTACAACTATTTTTTGGGAAATGACCCGTCTAAATGGGTGGGAGGGGCCAAAAATTTTAATAAGGTTTATTATACCAATGTATATCCCCATATTGATTTGGAATATGAAGCCATTGACCTCCGTTTTAAATACAACTTTATATTACATCCAGGGGCTGATATTAACGATATAAAAATTGAGATATTAGGCTCAGACAGCGTGCACGTATCTTCCGAAAGGATTTCCGTTGCAACTAGGTTTGGCATGTATAGTGAAGTTATGCCTATTTCTTACGAGGTGCATAACGAGGAAAAAACGCAGATTAAAATGAGCTATGTGAAAAAGGGAGACTTCATTGGCTTCGAAACTCCTTTTTTCAAGAATAAGGTAAAAACAGTAATAGATCCAGAGCTTATTTTTTCAACCTATTCGGGTAGTTCGGTAGATAATTTTGGGTTTACCGCGACGTATGACACCGCGGGTAATCTTTACTCTGGAGGTATTGCAACCACTCCGTACTCAGATTTTCCGTTTGGGAAGTATCCTGTCACAGCCGGTGCATATAATCAGACATTTAACGGAGGTACGTGGGATATTGCCATTAATAAATACTCTGCAGATGGCTCAGCTCTTATATATGCTACCTATTTAGGTGGCACGAAAGATGACTATCCACATAGTTTAATTGTAGATGAAAACAATGAATTAATTGTTTTTGGATCTACTTCTTCTTCTAATTATCCTACAACAGCTGGTGCGGTAGACAGAACCTATAATGGAGGAACAGATATTCTGGTCACAAAATTTAATGCAACGGGAACTAACCTGGTGGCCTCCACTTTTATTGGAGGATCAAAAGACGACGGCGTAAATAGATACGATGGTAGTTCTACGAACAAAATCAGGAATACCAATTATTTTTATGCGGATGATTATCGAGGAGAAGTAAATCTGGATGAAGATGGAAATGTATTTGTGGCAACATGCACAGAGTCAGCTAACTTTCCGGTTACGGTGAATGCTCTTCAAACATCTTATCTCGGCTCTCAATCTGGGGTTGTGTTCAAACTAGATCCTAGCTTAAAAACGATGGCATGGAGCACGTATTACGGTGGCGATGGTAAAGATGCTTTGTATTCTATTGACATTACCAGTCAAAATGAATTGGTATTGGCAGGAGGGACAACTAGTAAAGCCATGATGCCGGGAATGGGTAGTGGATTTCAGCCTGTCAATAACGGAGGAAAGGCAGAAGGATTTATTTGTAAAATAAGCGAAAATGGCTCACAGGTGCTTAATGCTACATATTTCGGGACTAGCGCGTATGATCAGATATTGCTGGCTGAGCTAGATGAGGCAGATAATGTTTATGTCGTGGGACATTCAGAAGGTGATATGCCATTACTAGGGAATGTATATAGCAATTCTGGTGGCAAACAATTTATTGCCAAATTTGATCCTACGCTTGAAAATTTAATAGTAAGTACCGTGTATGGGAGTGGGAGATCAACACCCGATATTACGATTAATGCATTTTTGGTGGATGATTGCGGTAAGGTATATGTGAGTGGCTGGGGAACTAATTCAGAGCAAGATTTAGTCTCAAAACAATTGCGAAATATGCCACTAACTTCAGATGCAAAACAACGCACTACGGATGGTCAGGATTTCCATATTTTAGTACTTGAACCAGATTTTCAAAATATAGTTTATGCTACTTATTTTGGAGGTAATAAAACGGGAGATCATGTGGATGGCGGAACAAGTAGATTTGATAAAAAAGGAATTATCTATCAAAGTGTTTGCAGTAGTTGCCCAGAAAATTATCCCGCGACCAATCGAATAAGTGATTTCCCGACTACTACAGGTGCCTTCTCACAGCGAAACCCAAGTCCTAGATGCAGTAACGCCTCTTTTAAAATGGCAGTGGTAGAGCCAAACTTTAGGCCGATTACACCAACCACAGTTTTCACTACAGACATTGCAGATACGGTTACAGTATCCGTGTTTGATACCTTTAGCTTTTCATATAAAGTAATTGATCCAGATGGAGATTCTCTTTTTGTTACGTTTGACATACCAGATGACTTAAAACCAGACTTATTAGATTATCAAGATTCCTTGGAAGGCCTTCAGCAAGTAAATGCAAGTTTTAGAGCGTTTTTTACGTGTAAGAATGCTCAAAAGACCTACAAAATAAAGGTACATGCTATGGATAACGGTTGTCCTACGCGAACAGAGAATTTTGGGGAAATTATCATTGTGGTAAGAGAAGCTCCTGTGCTGCCGCCACCGGATGTATTATGCCTCAATTTTGTGAATGATGGTACGCTTCGCATAGATTGGGAGGCTACAGATTCATCCAAGTATTTTTACAGAATGATGCTTTACAAAATAGATCCTTCCGGTAATAGCTCGGTTCTTGTAAATACCTACAGTCAATCGGAAGGTTCTTATGTAGATACGGATATCGTTAATCCTAGAAACAGAGATTACAGTTACTATTTAGTGGTCGAAAATATTTGTGGCAAGTTGGGTTCTAAATCTTATTTGTTGAGTAGTGTTAAAGAGAGTGAAATTCCTGTTGATGCTACCTATCTCAAAACAGCTACGGTGAATAAAAAAAGTGTAGAAGTGATTTATTTGAAATCAACCGAAGAAGATTTCGGTCACTATGAAATATATAAAGGGAGTCGTGATAAAGGAGTTCCGTTGCGGTATGTTACCTCCATTTTTGATATAAATGATACTATTTACGTAGACTCAGATGTAAACGTAAATGATAGATCGTACTGTTATCAAATACGGGTAGCGGACAACTGCGGTCATCTGAGTAAATTCAGTAACGAAGGGTGCACCATTGTGATACGAGGTGTCCCTATCAATGAAATCAAAAATGTTCCTCGATTTAAGTTTGACTTAACTTGGGATGATTATTTAGATTGGCCTAATGGAGTAGCCGAGTATGAACTAATTCGTTCGGTCGATACAGGCTCATTGAAACCAATTGTTCGCGTGGATAACAGCATACAAGAATTTACCGATAGTGATTTAGATTATGATTGGGGAGGATATTGGTATAGTGTATTCGCTTACGAAAATCAGGGATTGTACAATGCCACTAGTAGAAGTAACGACATTTATCTTATACAGCCTCCTTTGGTTTTTGTACCAAATGCCGTAACTGCAAACGGCGATAACTTAAATGACTATTTCCGATGGAGTGAAGTATTTGTTAAGGAATTTGAGATGTTGGTGTTTAATAGATGGGGAGAAAAGGTATATCAAACAACGGATAAAAATGCCAACTGGAGTGGCGAGTTTAAGGAAAGAGAATTTGGGAGTAGTAATGTTTACTTTTGGGTATTAACCTACAAAGGTTGGGATAATATTACCTACAGAGATAATGGTACCCTAACTATAGTTAAATAAAAAAAATAGTTGTAGGTGCTAGCTCAGCGCTTTGATTACTCCGCGTGCCCAAGAAAGTGACAATTGAGCTTGCTGCTTTTTGCTCATAGAAGTATTATCAAGGGTAATAGCATCTTCCGCTTTGATCAAGGGACTTTCTGCTCGATTACTATCTATAAAATCTCTTTCTTTAATATTATGAAGCACTTCTTGGTAATTCACATGAATACCTTTAGCCGTAAGCTCATCATATCTTCTTTTGGCTCTTATTTCAGCACTTGCCGTCATAAAAATCTTAAGTTCAGCTTCCGGGAAAACGACAGTTCCTATGTCTCTTCCATCCATAACTACCCCTTTTTGTTCTCCCATTTGCTGTTGCTGAGCAACCAAAAAGTGACGTACTTCTGCTATTGCACTTACAGGACTAACCTTGCGTGCAATTTCCATACTGCGAATTTCATTTTCTACATTTTCACCATTTAGGTACGTTTCATAGTAATGACGTTCTTCTTCATACTGAAAATTGATTTTAATGTTTCCGAGAATTGCTGGATCTGCTTGTACTTCGTCTAAAGAAATATTGGCGCGCGTCAGGTATAACGTTACAGCCCTATACATAGCGCCACTGTCTATAAATAAATAGCCAAGCTCATTAGCTAAGTTTTTGGCAAGAGTTCCCTTACCACAACTCGAATGTCCATCAATGGCTATTATTATTTTCTTTTCCAATACAGTTCAAACATAAATGAAAATTTTAATTTAGAAAGAACTTGCTAGTTTTTTTGGGAAATGAGGTATTTATTTTTATAAAATAAGTTAATTCAGGCTGATTTTCTTCCTATTAATGGAGGATAAATCTCTACTTACCGAAAAATAATTAGAAGCGATACCCGGGAAATATCCTGCACTTCCATAGTTAATCATTAGTTTTTTTACACCTATACCCACACCCCAACTAAAACCAGTAGTAGCACGTCGATTTTCGGGTCCAAGCTCTGCTCTGCGCTGATGGTTATATCCCATGCGCAATTGAAAGTTTTTGGAGAATACAAACTCGGTATTGAAGATAACATGTCGCATGGCTTTTTCGCCAAAATTCAATGTTTGATTTTTTACAATGCCTGTTTCCAAGTCTATCTCTTTGTTTCTGGCGTTTACATTTACATACGAGTTTTTCCACCTATGTAAATTATGTAAGGTTAAACTAAAACGTAATGGATTGTGAGCTAGCTTTTTGCTTACGCTGGCTTGCACATCAAACGGTAAAGGCTCTCTAGGGCTGTCATCTCCATATCGTATAAATTGATAACCGAGGTTTTTTATCAGAACGGCGGCTGTAAGTAATTCATCAGGATCATTATAGGACCCACCCAAATCAATTGCTCCGGCAGTACTAACGTAAGCTTCGTATACCGAGTATAAAAATTTACCGTTTACGCCATAGGTTATTTTATCGTTGTACTTTTTACTCCAACCTATTTGAAAGTTGTAATCGTCCGCGGTAAATTCTCCAATAATATCTCCAGCAGCGTCTGTGCGTGTAAATTTACCGTAATCATAAAAACCCATACTAAATAAAAATGAGCTAGCAGTATCCCAAGAATGACTGTAGCTCAAGAAACCGTAGTTAAGGTCTGCCACTTGATTAGCATAGGAAAGTGAAATGCTTTTATGCATTTCGTGATTAATTAGTGCTGGATTTTGAAATCCTGATGAGGGATCTGCATCTGTATTGGTTATAGAAACACCACCCAAAGCGGTGTGTTTAGCACTGTTTTCTATCAAAGCAAAGGTGAATGCGGAGGTGCCACCTATTTGTGCAGACGCAGCTATAGCAGTGATTAGGATAAGGAGACTTAACAGATTTCGCATGGATTAGTAACGTTCAAAATTAGGAAATATTAGCACTTATGGTTTTGAAAGATGCTCATACCTCAAAAAAATGAATATTTCGTGATTTGTATCACGCATAAATATCACTCAAAATCTTACCATCTTCTACAGTAATTACCCGCTTGGCTCTGTCTATTACGCGCTGGTCGTGGGTGCTAAACACAAAAGTCATATTTTCTTCTTGATTGAGTCTGTACATTATGTCCAGCAAATTAGCGGTAGATGCACTGTCCAGATTGGCAGTTGGCTCATCTGCCAATATAAAATCGGGTTTGCTTGCTAACGCTCTGGCTACCGCCACACGTTGCTGTTGGCCGCCACTCATTTCATTGGGTTTTTTATTTATTTGGTCTTCTAAACCTACGGCTTTTAGAAGTTTGGTGGTCCGTTCGTCTCTTTCTGCCTCGCTTTTGTTTTGCAGTAACATAAGAAATTCTACGTTCTCTTTGGCTGTAAGAACAGGAATCAGGTTGTAACTTTGAAATACGAAGCCAATGTGATTCAATCTAAAATCAATCAGTTGATTTTCGGACAGGTGGGCAATGTTAGTTTCACCTATAATTACATTTCCTTCCGTAGGGGTGTCTAAACCACCAATTATATTTAACAAGGTAGTTTTTCCACTGCCCGATGGACCAACTATAGCCGTAAATTCTCCGTTTTTTATTTCTACATTTATTCCTCGTAAGGCTTCTACTCTTACTTTTCCGTCGTCGTAGGTTTTAGTGACATGGGTAACTTTTATCATATTTGATTCTTATGATGCATAATTTTATTACTTAAGAAATGGTACAACTGTGATGGGTAGTACTTTTAATGGTATTGCTGTTCACCAACAGCCTTTTGTAGGTAAGATCAAATAAAATCATGCCGTTCTGAGGGTCTCTGCGGGGTTTAACTTTAGTGCTTTTAGTGCTGGATAAATGCAGGAAAGGATGGCTGTAATGATAACCAGAATACTTATGATGACATAATACTTGTCGTCTAATATGGGGAAAAGAGTGCTTTCAAGACCGATACTCCTCAATCCTTGAGCGGCAAAAGACAAATCAATGCCAACTCTTCCAAAGAAATTAACAGCCAAGTACGTACTGAAGATTCCCAAAGGCCCTGCGATGAGTGCCAAAAATATAGATTCCCAAATAATCATCCAAAAAACCTTGCGTTTATTCATTCCTACCGAGATTAGCATGCCAAGTTCTTTTTTGCGCTCTAATACGGCCATCAGCATAGTATTTACAATTCCAAAAGCCAATGCCAGCATGATAATAATTAGAAAAAGAGTCATTACTAAATCCATCATTTTGTCTGCGTAGCCCAAATCAGGCGCTATTCCGCGCCAACTGGCTATATGCTGGTTTGGAAATTTTGAGATAAGTTCTTCTCTGAATTGCTCTACCTCTTTTTCCTCATGCAATACCACTGCAATTTCGTGACTACCCTGAATGCTCGTAAGATGCTGTAAGTCTTCTAGTCTTACAAAGGCATTTAACTCGTCATACATAGAATTACTCGTACTAAAAATATCAACTACCTTGAAAATCCCTGTAATAGGAACCCCCATGTTATTGGTAAACGAGCATTGAATGGTTGTTTTTACACGTGCATTTAGCTTGGTAGCTAGTTTTTGACTAATAATAATGGGTGGTTTTTGCTTGTATCTTTCTAGGAAGTTTCCGGCAATACACTGTTCGGCAAGATCTGTCACTTGCCGTTCTTTCTCAGGGTCTATTCCGTTTAATATAACGCCGCTCGTTCCTCCGGCGCTTTGTATGAAACTTTCTACTTTGAGTCTAGGACTAATGCCTTTTACTTTTTTACTTTTTTCTAAATATGTAATGATGTCTGCTTGCTGATTTATGGTGTCGTCTAGTCTTCCATATTTTAAGTAGGCAGAATCGTGTAGTTGAAGGTGACTTACATACGTTCTTATGGCATTGTTTTGCCGCATTTTACTGAGGCCAGTAGCTGTGCTTATTACCGCTAATCCTCCGAATATACCCAGTGCAATAGCGATAATTACCACCCAACTCCGAAGCTTATTCCTCCAAATATTTTTAAACGCTATTTTTACAATCATCGTCGCATTGCTTTAATAGGTTCTAATCTTTTAATCTTTACTATGGTATACATATTCACTACCAACACAATAAAGAAGATGATGCCTGCATGCGATAATGCAATACTGGGGTCTAATGATGTTGGGATTAGTGCTTCAAAACCGTATTTCTCTACCACTTCTTGCATTTGTCCACTCAGGTTTATAGGGTAAATATTAAAGTATAATACAACTGGAAATGCGAAGGCTAACCCAGCAATAATTCCGGTAATAGCCATTAGAATGGTTTCTAAGATGGCAACAATAATCACCTTGTTTTTGGCCATTCCGACGGCTATTAGAACTCCGTACTCAAAACTTCTTTCTTCGGTAAGCATGAGCACCGTGCCAAACAAACTAAAGGTGATAATGCTGTATAATATAAATAGCACAAATAATCCTCCGGCCTTATCCACTGCAATTAGTTGTTGTAGTTCGGGAAGCATTTCGTTCCAATTTAATACTTCTAGTTGATTCGTGTCTACTCTGGCAATTACCTCTTGTTGGGTCTCTTCCCAATTGTCATTTTTTAAGCCTAATACTGCGGTGGTTACCATGTTCGGCATTGCAAAAAGTTCCTGAGCTTGAGCTAGATCCATAATGACCGTTCTCTTGTTTAACTCTGGTGTTTTTAAATCTATAAACCCAATAATAGGATAGGAGCCTGAAGCCATAGATCCCTGGTAGCCTTGGCTCAAAAAAATAATAGAATCGCCCAATTGTAAGCTCATAATATCACGTAAGCCCATGCCCACTAGTATTCCGGTCTTACGGTTTGTAAAGTATTCGCCTTGTACTACTTTTTTATCTAGTCCCAAACGATTTTTCTCTTGCTGTACATCTAGACCGAGTATTGCTACTGGTTTGGAATTATCGTCTTTAGACGCAAGGGCAAATCCTTCTATTCGATAACTTAAATAGCTGACGTTCTCATGGTCTAGTAAGTACGTAATATCTTCGGGAGAAAAGCTATTATCTAAGGTTTTTTCTGTCCAAAACCCTTGCTTGTGAACTTGAATGTACCCAAGATAACTACTTACTATATTTTTAAGCATATTGCCATAGGCTCCGTATTGCAAGCTTCGCATGAATACAGCAAAAATGACTGCAAAAATGATGGACGAAACAGTAATTATACTACGACGCTTATTTCTAAAAATATTACGCCAAGCTAGTTTGAATAGCATTACAAAAGGAACAAACGTAATGTATGGTTGTTTGTCCCAAAATGACAATTTAGGCGTATTTCAATTTTCATCAAATGGGTTCTTATTTATTTTCACTTCGTTAAACTTTGCGATTCAAATTAGAATGGACCGTTATTTTCTTTTAATACTGACGATTTTGTCACCAACGGTTATTTTATTCACGACTTCCATGCCGCTCATTACCCTAGCAAAAATGCTGTATCTTCCGTCTAAATGTGGTGTTGGGCAGTGGGTAATAAAAAATTGTACGCCTTCGGTATCTAGACCTGCGGAGGCCATACCTACGGTTCCTTCTGAGTATGTTTGATAGTTACTGAACTCACTTCGTTGCGTCCAGTTTAAGCTTCCCCATCCGTCACCTCTTGGGCAGCCTCCTTGTATCACAAATTGAGGAACAACCCTGTGAAAATATTTAGTATCATAAAATCCGGAGTCTACTAATTTTAAAAAATTACTCACCGTTCCGGGGGCATCATTTACAAAAAGTTGAATCGTGATAGCGCCTTTTGTTGTTTTGATAAGAACTTCTTGCTTGGCAGGTATGGTTTTTACAAAATTCCAATCGATAGGGTTATTGTATTTGGGTTTGTAACCTGTGAATTTTTCACCTCCTAATACTCCTATCGCCTTGCAAATGTCTATATAGGTTTCAGCTTGTTGTGGTAGCTGAAGTTTTGATTTCACCTGGTTGCATTCCATTACTAATGTATTCCACATAGCATTGAGTTCAGGGGTGTATTTTGGTTTGCCAATTCCCTGAATTTCTATAGCTGCTAAGCTTTGCAAAGCCATATCCGTGGAACGAAGCGCATATGAAATCAAATTCCATTTTTGGCTAGGATAAAATTGACAATACTTAGCAAATGCGGCATTCCTAATAACCGCAGCAACGGTGTCGCTCTTGACTTTATTTAAAAGAAACATTGCTGCAGAAGTAGATTCATCTTTTAAATTATCAATATGAATGGCTTTTTCGTAATCTGTTACTTTTTTAGCGAATTCTGCTTGCCATGGTTGCCCAAAGCGTTCTGTTTTTAGGATCTCGCTTTCTGTTTTTATCTTCTCTACATTAGGTATAATTAATTGTAGTTGCGTTGAGACAGGACTGGCATTTTTTAGCTGAATAAGGTTCCTTATCTCCTCCTTGTTTGCGGATGGATTTTTACGGTGATATCGTTGTAAGTAGGCCGCTGCCAATTGCTTACTGAATCCAGCATTTTCAGCGCGAATTTCAGATAGTGCTTGTTCGACTAAAGATTCAGAAAAATAACCTTTTAGTCCAAGTCTATAGACGCCGTACCACCATCCTACGTTTAGGTTAGAATCGGTGTACTCCGTATTTTCAAATAAACTAAGTGTGCTGGAATCACCACATTTACCAATAGCTTCTAAAATATATCGTCTGTTTTCATTTAACAGCTCTCCATCAAAAGCACTTCTCAATATTTGCAATGCTTTTGGGTGTCCGATTTGCCCTAGGGCGAAGGCTGCGGCTCTTCTTGGCATTGGATCTTGATCTATTTGTAGCATTTGATTCAAATAAGGAATGGCTAAAGTATCCTGTGCGCTTGCAAATGCCAATGCTGCAGCAACGCGATGACTTTCTTTTTTAGCTTTAAGAAATGGGATAAGTCCTTCGGTATCCCGTCTGTCTTGCAACTCGTAGATAGTAATTAGCTTATCATCAACCCATTGGTTAGGCGCATTTTTGTTTTTATCACTGCAAGAAGCTAACAAGACAAGAAGGATTATGCTGTATTTCATCGCTAGCAAATGTAGGACTTATGCACTTCTTTTAATAGTAGCATAACGGTAACATTGCGATAACATGAGCTAAATACAATTGCACTGTGAAATTGAAGCTAACCGCTGTATTACTTCTCGCATCGTTGATGACATTAGCGAATAATCCTACGAAAATTAAGGTATTAGATGAGAATCAAGAGCCAGTAACAGGAGCTAAGGTTATTTTGCCTTCGATAGAGTTATCTTCATTTACTAATTTTGATGGAGAAAGCGAAATAGCAGCGGAGTACGAAACTAAAGTCACGGTAGAGTATGTAGGATACGAGCCTCAAGAAATTGAAATTCCAGTCCAAGGAGAAGAATTCGTAATCGTACTTCGCAAGAGAGTGCCAAGTCACGCTCTATAATTTACCTTTATAATCTAATAGTATTTTTTGTGTGGGCTGGGTGATAGGCCCAGTTAACTTTGCAGCATGTCAACACAAGTATCTACAGATAAAGATTTTAATGAGTTACTGTCCAGTAATGAAAAAGTAGTGGTTAAGTATTTCGCCAATTGGTGTGGTAGTTGCAAGCTTTTTGCTCCTAAGTACAGACGTTTGTCTGAGGATGAGCGATTTTCAGGTATTACCTTTTTAGATGTAAATGCTGAAGAAAATCTCGAAGCACGTAAGGCTGCGGGGGTAGACAACTTGCCGTATTTTGCGGTATTTAAAAATGGTAAGCTTGTAAACGGAGCGGCAACCAGTCTTGAGCCAAAAGTGGTTGAATTATTAGAGTCCTTATAAGTTAGATCGAGAATAAGATGCAGATTCCTGTCATTAAAAAGATTACAGAAGCTTATAGCTTAGTTGAGTTACAAAAAGCCGAAGCCGCGTTATATGAGGAACAAATTCCTGAAATTGAAATAGAAGGTAAAGATGAAGGTGAGCAGCTTACACATGTACTAGCGGCTATTTTCATTTTAGAATATATGGCTGAAAATGGAGTTGACCTAAAAACCGCATTAAGAGAATATACCTTGAAGGTAAGAAATAGTATTTCATAATTTTCGGTCATCCAAAATAACAAAGAAAAAATGCTTTACGAAGCAAAAAAAAGCCACCTCGCAATGAAGTGGCTTTTTAGGTTGTTTACAAAATTCTATATTTTTAGTGTTTTGCGAGGTAATCAGCAACTCCGCCAAATGTAGCGTTCATCGCATCTTTACCTTCAGACCAGTTTGCAGGGCAAACTTCACCATGTGTATCTAAGTGAATAAGTGAGTCTAGCATACGCATAGCTTCATCTATACTTCTTCCCAATGGTAGATCATTTACAACTTGATGTCTAACTACTCCATTTTTATCAATTAAGAATAGTCCTCTGTATGCGATCATCGGACCAGTTGCAAAAAGTTCGTTATTTTCATTGTAGTCGTAATCTCCAAACAAAATACCGTAATTAGTGGTTATAGTTTTGGTAGTGTCCGCAACTATAGGATAGGTAACGCCTTGTATACCGCCGTTATCTTTTGCCATTTGTAGCCATCCCCAGTGACTTTCTTCAGTATCTGTTGAGCAGGCTACTATCTTACAACCTTTTGCTTCGAAATCAGCAAGCTTGGCTTGAAAAGCATGTAACTCTGTTGGACACACAAAAGTGAAGTCTTTTGGGTAAAAGAAAAAGATAGCATAGCTGTCTTTTGCATATTCGCTTAAGGAGAAATTCTCTATTATTTCGTCTCCATTGATTACGGCTCCTGCACTGAAATGTGGAGCTTTTTTTCCTACTAGTACTGACATTTTTATTATTTTATATTAATCGTTTGATCTATGCAAAGATAGTAATAACAACAAGCCTGTCTAAAGGTTCTACATTGTTAATTGATATACAGCAATAAGAAGTTGTAATAAAAATTTTGCGCAATGTTAAATTAATGTTAAGTTTGTTATCTAATTGTTAACGAACAAAAAAATATGAGAAGCCTTTCCACCCTAATTGCAGCAGTTTGTACCCTAGTATCCTTTGCTCTTACTACGAATATTGTAGTTAAAGATGGTATTTATTTCAATGAAGACGGTAGTTTGTTCTCAGGTGAATATGAACAATTTGAATCTGGTATTAAACTAGCTACCATTTCGGTGAATAATGGTTTACTATCAGGGTCTGCGGTGTATTACCATGCCAATGGTGCCATAAAGGAAGAAGGAACATTTGTCAACGGTAAGAGATCAGGTAGCTGGTTTCAGTATACCTCAAGTGGCGAATTAACCAGTGTTGCAGCATTTAATAATGATAAAAAAGAAGGTAAGTGGATTGTTTGGGACGAAGCTGGAAAGATTAGATTTGAAATGTACTACAGCGAGGGTAAGAAAGTAGGTACGTGGAAAATGTGGGATGCCGATGGTCAATTGACCAAAAAGACTTTTGAGCAGTAATTATTTGTTATTGCTTTGAATTTTGTAATCAAAGTCGTTTGTCGCAAGACAAGCGACTTTTTTTATGGTGAGGTTTTATAGTATTTAGAAAATTCTTTGGCTTTTGCCACATATACTTCTGCATTTATTTTTATCTTGTCTACCTGTTCATTAGAAATTGTTTTTACCACTTTTGCCGGCGACCCTAAAACAAGAGAATAGGGGGGAATAATAGTGCCGCTAGTTACCAAAGCATTTGCCCCTATGATAGAAAACTCACCTATGTGAGCGTTATTAAGAATGGTAGCATTCATACCCACCAAAACATTATTAGCTAGAATAGCCCCGTGAACTATGGCACCATGACCAATTATGCACTCTTCACCGATATGAGTAGGCTCATTGGGGTCACAATGAATGACAGCATTGTCTTGTACATTACTTCGGGCACCAATGGTAATGGCTTCACTGTCTCCCCTTAAAACAGCCCCGTACCAAACGCTTACTTGGTCTCCTAATCTTACATTGCCTATCACAGTAGCAGTAGGAGCGATAAAAACGTCTGTCCCTTTAATGATAGGTTTAGAAAGATTACTCATTTTCTTTTCTTACGCGTTTCCATCGTTTGTGTGTCCATAGCCAAAATTCAGGGTGTGCAAGTATTTGCTCTTCTAGTTTTTGCGTATGTGCTTTGGTAATTTCTCCTTCATCCGTTTGATTAGGGTCATCAAAAAGTACATCTATATCTAAGGTGTAATGCCCTCGTTTAGCTTTATGAATAGAACCGTATAAAACAGGTAAATTATATTTTTTGGCAAACCGTTCTGTTCCCAAGGCCACGGCAGTATCCTGATTTAGAAAATTAGTCCAAAGTACAGATTTACTATAGGTAGGACTCTGGTCAGCACCAAAAACAGTCATTCTTGGAGTGGTATGTTCTTCGGTAAAATAAGCGAAGGAGTCTTTGGTTGTTACCATTCGTAAGCCAAATGCACTGCGAGACTCTTTTATTTTACGGTCAAAAAAAGCATTATTTAGTTTGCTATAAAGGGCAACAACGTCATGTGGAACTTGTTGATGTAATCCTGAAGCCAACATTTCCCAGTTATTGTAATGCCCCCCTACGATTATTACATCTTGACCTTTTTGAAAATAGGAGGGAAGAGCGCCTGGTAAGTTGACTACAAATCGTTTGTCTAGTTGCTTTTGGGTAATACTAAATAGTTTTATGCTTTCTACAATTAAATCAGTCAGATGTCTGTAAAATGCCCTACAGATCGTTTTGATCTCTCGCTCTGTCTTATTGGGAAACGAATTCCTGAGGTTGGAAAGAACTACTTTTTTACGGTAAGGGATTAGGTTATAAAATACAAATGATAAAAAATCAGAAAAACCGTACAACAGCCAATAAGGCAGGTAGGATATAGGTTTTAGAATAAGATAAAAAAGTATTTTACTCACGAAACAAATGTAAGTCTAAGATTAAGTTTAAACCAAAGCCTTGTTCTAAACTTAATCTTAGAATTAGTTTTAAGATTTTCACATAGAGAGAGCTCCGTTTTTGGCTCTTTTACGTTCGTGTTCTAATAAGTAAATCTTACGCAGACGAATATTTTCAGGCGTAACTTCTACATACTCATCAGCTTGAATATACTCTAATGCTTCTTCTAGCGTGAATAATTGTGGTGGAATAAGTTTGATTTTCTCATCTGCGCCACTACTACGAACGTTACTTTGTTTTTTAGCTTTAGTTAGATTAACTACTACATCTCCAGGACGTGAGTGCTCACCTACCACTTGACCTTCATAAATCGCCTGATTCGGAGATACAAAGAACTTGCCTCTATCTTGTAAGTTATTGAGTGAATAAGGAATAGCACCACCATTTTCCATACTGATCAAAGATCCGTTTATACGCTGAGGGATATCTCCTTTATGAGGTTGAAATTCTTTGAAACGATGTGAGATAATTGCTTCTCCCTGAGTAGAAGTAAGTAAGGTGTTTCTTAGTCCAATGATTCCACGAGACGGGATTTCAAACTCAAGATGCATTATATCACCTTTTGGTTCCATCGTAAGCATGTTTCCTTTTCTCAAGGAAACGAATTCTATTACTTTACCACTATGATGTTCTGGAACATCGATGGTAAGTTCTTCAATAGGTTCGCATTTTACTCCATCAATTTCTTTGATAATAACACGTGGTTGACCAATTTGTAACTCATAGCCTTCTCTACGCATAGTTTCAATAAGTACAGCTAAATGCAATACTCCCCTGCCGTATACCAAGAATGAATCTGCCGTAGCTGTTTCTTGCAGTTTCATAGCAAGATTTCTTTCCAACTCTTGTCCTAGTCTATCTTTAATATGCCTACTAGTTACATATTTTCCTTCTTTACCAAAGAAAGGAGAATCGTTAATAGTAAACAGCATACTGATCGTAGGTTCATCTATGCTAATAGAAGGTAAAGCTTCAGGATTCTCTGGATCAGAGATAGTGTCTCCTATTTCAAAACCTTCAAGACCTGTTACAGCGCAAATATCACCAGCAGCAACTCTTTCTACTTTCACTTTTGCGAGACCATCATATAAGAAAAGTTCTTTTACCTTGGTTTTAGAAACGCTTCCGTCTCTTTTTACTAGAGAAACGTTTTGATTAACGACTAATTCACCTCTTTTTAGTTTACCAATGGCTATACGACCTGTATACTTGCTAAAATCTAGAGAAGTTATCATCATTTGTACATTTCCTTCTTCTTGTATAGGTGCAGGAACGTGCTCTAATATTGCATCTAAAGCAGCGAACATATTGTCGGTAGGTTCTCTCCAATCATTGCTCATCCAGCCATTTTTTGCTGATCCATACACGGTAGCAAAATCGAGCTGATCTTCGTTAGCATCTAGTGCAAACATGAGGTCAAATACCTTTTCATGTACCTCCTCTGGAGTACAGTTTTCTTTATCTACTTTGTTTACAACCACCACTGGCTTTAAGCCAGCTTCTAGCGCTTTTTGAAGTACAAATCTTGTTTGTGGCATTGGGCCTTCAAATGCATCTACTAAAAGCAGTACGCCATCAGCCATATTCATTACACGCTCTACCTCACCACCAAAATCACTGTGACCTGGGGTGTCGATAATATTTATCTTAGTGCCTTTGTATTGAACAGAAACGTTTTTAGAAAGAATAGTAATGCCACGTTCCTTTTCAATGTCATTGTTATCCATTACTAATTCTCCAGGTTTCTCGTGATCTTTAAAAAATTCACAGGCTTGAAGAATTTTGTCTACTAGGGTAGTTTTACCGTGGTCAACGTGAGCTATTATGGCTACGTTTCTAATTTTTTGCATAAATTGCTGTATCTAAAATGGGTGCAAAGGTAGTGAATAATCTCCTTGTAAGCATAAATAGAAAATTACCAAAAAAATAAAGCCTCAATTACAATGAAATTAAGGCTTTACAATAAACGTAGATTACGTTTTAATATGTGTTTATCTTGATGCGTTTAGTAAGTTCATCAACGTCAGATTTAAACTTCTTATCTGTGTCTATAAGATCGTTTACTGTCTGACATGCGTGTATTACGGTAGAGTGGTCTCTGCCTCCAAAGTACATCCCGATGTTTTTGAGACTAGCTTGTGTTAATTGCTTAGCAAAGAACATTGATATTTGTCTTGCTTGTACAATTTCTCTCTTACGTGTTTTTGATTTCATAAGATCTACGCTAACTCCGAAATAGTCAGAAACAAGTTTTTGGATAAACTCGATTGATATTTCTCGTGAAGAATTCTTAACAAAGTTCTTCATCATTTTCTTAGTCATTTCTAAGTCGATTTCTTTTCTGTTAAGAGATGCCTGCGCGATAAGTGAAATTAATGCGCCCTCTAGTTCACGAATATTACTGTCTACTTTATTTGCAACGTATTCAATCACCTCTGGAAGGAACTTAATGCCATCTTGATACATCTTTTGTTCCAAGATAGATATGCGTGTTTCAAAGTCAGGATTTTGCAAGTCTGCAGAAAGGCCCCACTTGAATCTAGACAATAGTCTTTCGTCCACATCTTTAAGATCTTTTGGAGCTCGGTCAGAGGTTAAGATTAGTTGTTTTCCGTTTTGATGCAAGTAATTGAATATTTGAAAAAATATTTCTTGTGTTTTTTCTTTTTTAGCAAAGAATTGAACATCGTCTACGATAAGAACATCAATCATCTGATAGAAATGTAAGAAATCATTGTAGTTACCGTTCTTAGCGCTATCTACATATTGATTAATAAATCTTTCTGAGGAAACGTATAATACAGACTTATTACTAGATATTTCTTTAATTCGATTTCCAATGGCATGCACAAGATGTGTTTTACCTAAACCTACTCCACCAAAAATCATCAATGGATTAAAAGCGGTACCTCCAGGCTTATTGGCTACTGCATAGCCAGCTGAGCGTGCTAGTCTGTTGCATTCGCCTTCCACAAAATTGTCGAAAGTATAATTAGAATTAAGCTGAGAATCTACATTTAATTTTTTAAGACCAGGTATAATAAACGGATTGTGTATGTTATTGGATAGATTAATTGGCATTCCCATTTCGTTTTTGTTATTGTGTGTAACATTACGAGTAGGCATATTAACCGTGTATGGTCTTGCGCTGCCGCTACTATTTTCGACAATTACATTGTATTCAAGTTTAGATCCTGCACCTAATTCTTTTTCCAGCGTTTTTTTAAGCAGAGCAACATAGTGTTCTTCTAACCATTCGTAAAAAAATTGACTTGGTACTTGTATGGTCAGAACCTTGTCTTCAATTTTTAAGGGTTTAATAGGTGTAAACCAAGTTTTAAAACTTTGTGGATTTACGTTGTCTTTTATTGTTTGAAGACATTTTTTCCACACCGTTTCATGTTGTTCGCTCATGTAAGTTTTTGGTTGTTAAAAAGTTAGGTTAATAAAATATAATCTCTACGTGATTTGTCACTTTAAGAGAGGCGCAAGTTGGGGTAAAAAAAGTTTCTAAAAAAATAAAAATAGTATTGATTTTATAAAATATTTAAGTATTTAAACCCTTGTATTTGCGTGCTACTTGGGCTATTGACCTCATAATCAATACGTCCCAAGTTTACGCCTGCCCATCCTGTTTGATTAATAAAAATTTCTTTTCCATCTTGATTAAAAATGCCTTGTGGACAACTCAAAAATGTATGGGTATGTCCCCCTAAAATTAAGTCTATATTTTTAGACATTTTAGCTAAAATATTATCGCTCACCTTGTTATCCTCATATTGATACCCTAAATGTGATAAGCAAATTACTAAGTTACATCCTTTTTTCTTTAATAGTGCTGCAGTTTTATTGGCACATTTTATAGGATCTTTGTATTTAATTTCTCCAAAAAGTTTTTTTGGCACTAAGCCATCTAATTCAATTCCAATCCCAAATATTCCAATTTTAAATTTTCCTTTATGACAAATGGCGTAAGGATTTACCTTGCCGTCTAAAAGAGTATTGCTAAAATCGTAATTGGCACATAAGAACTTAAAACTGGCATGTGGTAATTGTTTAACTAGTCCCTCAATGCCTGCGTCAAAATCATGATTACCTAACGTTGCATAATCGTAGCCCATTTCGCTCATTAATTTAAACTCTAGCTCACCCCCGTAATAGTTAAAGTATGGTGTGCCTTGAAAAATATCGCCGCTGTCTAGAAGGAGGACGTTTTTATGTGTGGCTCGAATCTCATTAATCATAGCAGCCCTCTTCGCTGCGCCTCCTAGTCCAGGATATTTTTTGTCGCTATCTGGAAAAGGTTCTATGTGACTGTGCCAGTCGTTGGTATGTAAAATAACTAACCTATCGTTATAGTTTTCCCCTAACAAAACATGTGGTGCAATTGCTACTCCAGCGGAGAGTGCTGCTGCTTTATAGATAAATTCTTTACGATTCATAGTTTCCTTATTTTAGTATCGAAAGTTATGTGCTGATGTATTTTTACGTATGCTATTAAAGCATCTCTTATCTTAATACCTGTATTAATTTTTTCTGTTGCGTGTGTTAGAAATAAATAATTATCGCCTCCGTTGGCCATGTAATCTGAAGTTACTAAATAAAAATAGTCTTGATCGTTCATCACTAATTGTTTTAGTGAATTAATATTATCTGACATTGGCTCACCACCTTTTGTCGTAATAAAATTTTGAAGGGAGTCTATGTAAGTGGTATTTAGTTTTAATATCACAATTTCATTTTCAAATGGCATTATTTGAAATATATCACCCATAGTTATATCACCTGAATCTAAAGTACTACGAATCCCTCCATAATTTAGTATACAAATAGTAGAAAGTGGATATGCCTTTAAAGCACTTTCCATTACGGCATCTGCCATAAAATTACCCAATGCGCTACTAGGTTTTTTCTTTTCTACGAATGATGGGCTGTGTCCTATGACCTCATTCATGGCTGCAGCCATTCCTAATTTGTAGGGAGTTATTAGGTCTTCTATTTGTTTATCTGACTTGTCTTTTAAGCTTAATTGTATGTTACTTGTAGGTTGAGCTACTGGCGTTATCCTCGTCTTACAACTATATAAAAATAGGATTATGAGGAATATTTTACAGGACAATTTCAATTTCTTTTTTTAATAATTCAATTGCTTTCTGTGTTGGATTAACACGTTCTGAAATTAGTTTGAGTAATATTTTTTTACCAAGTCCAGGTCCTGTTTCATTTGGTTCACACTCCTGAAAGGTTTGATCGATCAATGTTAACATTTTTTCTTTCACTGCTTTTATCATCTGCCAAGACTCATCTGATACATATATCTGTTGTGCAATATTGTGGTTAAACTCAGTATTGATAGTGTTTATTAATTCAGAGCGGAGCTGTTCTGCACTTTGACCAGCTTTGGACAACCGTAAAACTAAATTATCAGGAGCGATACGATCAAGTAATAAGGTAAGTCTCTCATATGCTTGAAGTTTTATAGGTGTAAGTGCATTGGCCTGCTCTTTTTTTAATTCTATAATTCTTACTTTTCGTTGCTCATTTAGGAAGGATTGCACAAGATAATAAGTGACACCAAACACGATAAGTGCGGGTATGGTAAAATTAAGTATTGCGACAATGGCTTGCGTTATATCGACGGCTAAAATCATATTGCTAGAACGAAATTAAAGCTAATGGATCTTTATTTATTTATAAAATCGAAAATTTACTTCATTTAATAGATGCGCACACTGCGTATCTACTTAAGTACTTACTTTGAAGGTATAATATGACCATCTATCAAAATTTTAAAGAAGCCTTTACCAGTATTAGGGGTAATATTACGAGAACTATAATTACGTGTCTGATTATCTCTTTTGGGATTATGGCATTAGTTGGTATTCTTACCGCCATTGATGGAATAGAGAGTAGCTTGGTGAAAAACTTTAGTTTTATGGGGTCGAATTCTTTTAACATACAAAATAGGTCCTCTGGATTTTCGTTGAACAGAAAAAATAAACGAACATTCTTTGAGAATATAACTTACAAGGAAGCCGCAGAATTTAAAAGTAGGTTTGAAGAGGATGCTGAGGTTTCTGTAAATTCTTCCAATTCTTGGACAGCGATAGCTAAAAATAGCAATAAAAAAACCAATCCCAATTCTAATATAATTGGTGCCGATGAATCTTATCTTTCAGTAGCTGGTTATGACTTAGCCGAAGGTAGAAATTTAACAATGGCAGATGTGGAGCGTAATATTAATGTCGCTTTGATTGGCCAAGAGATTAAAGAATCGCTATTTGGTGCAGAAAATTGTATTAATAAGGATATTAAGGTAGGTGGTGTAAAGCTTCGAGTGGTGGGTCTTTTTGCCAGTAAAGGAGGGGCGTTTGATTTTGGAGGAGATAGAATTATCCTAATGCCTGTAACCTTAGCTCGGGATAAATTCCCGAAAGATAATTTGAGTTACAATATAGGAGTTAGTGTCCCAAGTATAGCTAATTTAGATGCTATGTCGGGTTATTCAGAGAACCTATTTAGACAAATACGGAGGCTAAAGGTAAAAGAAGAAACAAATTTCAGTATTATAAAGTCAGATAGTATATCTGCCTCTTTGATGGAGAACTTAAATGTTATTTTATTGGGAGCAGTTTATATAGCGGCTATCACCCTAATGGGAGCGGCGATAGCCTTAATGAATATCATGTTGGTGTCGGTAACGGAGCGAACCAAAGAAATAGGGACCCGTAAAGCGATAGGTGCAAGAAGTAAAATGGTTTTAAATCAGTTTGTGATTGAAGCGATTGTAATATGCCAAATAGGTGGCCTGGGAGGTGTTATATTAGGAATTACTATGGGGAACCTGATTAGTAGTATGATAGGAGGTAGCTTTATTATACCATGGAATTGGATTGGTCTGGCCTTGGCCGTGTGCACCGTAGTAGGTTTAGGTGCTGGAATATGGCCGGCATACAAGGCTTCACGCATTAACCCCATAGAAGCTTTGAGACACGAATAAGGGTCTGCTCGTTTTTTTAGCAAAAAAAATCCCGACTCTAAAGTCGGGATTTGTACATTTATTCGAAAGAATAGTAAGTATTACTCTTGAACTACGTCTACATCTATTTCTACAGAAATTTCTTTGTGTAATTGAATAGATGCTTTGTACTCTCCTAAGTTTTTGATCTCAGGAGTAGTTATTTTTCTTTTATCAATATCAAACCCTCTGTCTACGAGACTTTGAGCTAATTGCATAGCAGTTACTGAACCAAATATTTTGCCATTGGAACCTGCTTTTGTTGGAACAATAACTTTCATTCCTGTCAACTTTTCTGCAAGAGCCTGAGCATCTTCTTTAATTTTTGTTTGCTTGTGAGCTGCTTGTCTCACGTTTTCTTCTGCCATTTTGATTGCAGATGGAGTAGCAATAGTTGCTAACCCTTGAGGAATAAGGTAATTTCTACCGAAGCCATTTTTTACTTCGACGATATCATTTTTCTCACCAAATCCTTTTACGAAATCTTTTAATATAACTTTCATTGCGTTAAAATTTAATTTGGTTAAACTTATTTCATTTGGTCTGCTACGTAAGGAAGTAAAGCAATATGTCTACATCTCTTAACGGCTACAGCCACTTTTCGTTGATATTTAAGCGAAGTACCTGTAATACGTCTTGGTAATAACTTGCCTTGCTCATTAATAAATGCCATCAAGAAATCTGGATTCTTGTAGTCTATGTACTTGATTCCACTTTTCTTGAATCTGCAATACTTCTTAGGACGTATTACAGGAACTCTCGTGTATTTTTGTCTCTTAGCCATGATTTATTCCTCCTCTTCGCTAGTTACTGGTGTTACTTTAGCTTCTGCTACTGGTGCAGCATTTGTATTGTCTACAATTTTAGCTTTTTTGAATTCTCCGTTTCTTCTTCTCTCGTTGTACTTAATAGCATGCTTGTCAAGTTTGATACATAAGTATCTTAAAACCTGTTCGTCACGTCTGTAAGCTAATTCAAGCTTGTCAACGATTTGCGCATCTGCTTCAGCGGTAAATTCGAAAATTTGATAGAAACCTGTTGTTTTTTTCTGAATTGGATAAGCCATCTTAGTTAGGCCCCAATTTTCTTTGTGGATGAGCTCTCCACCGTTTTCTGTGATCAGCTTTTCGAAAGAGGATACTGCATCTTGCAACATCTTTTCGCTAAGCACGGGTGTAAGAACAACCACAGACTCGTAATGTGTTTTTTCCATTGTTATTGTGTTTAAAAATAATTTTTAGGGCTGCAAAAGTAATATTTTAAAATATAAATACACAACTATGTGTAAGCTAAAATTTAACATGCGTTTTTACCCGCTGATTTTAAGCTTTAATTAATTTTGAAATATAAATATATGCTTGGTTTTGCTCTACTTGATGAGTAATGTACGAATAGATTTTTGTGCGATTTACGGTTCTACATATTGAGCTGAAACCCGGAATGAATGTTATATTTTGACTAAATTTTCAACACTTCTTGTTTATCACCTCATACTAAATATACTTTGCAAACCAATGGGAAGTTACGTAGTAAGTGCACGAAAATATAGACCTGAAACCTTTGATACGGTTGTTGGGCAACAGCATATTACCGAAACGCTAATTAATGAAATTACCAATGATCGTCTGGCTCAAGCCTTTCTTTTTTGTGGACCTAGGGGAGTAGGTAAAACTACTTGTGCCCGTATTTTGGCAAAGGAGATAAACAAGGGTACGGTTCCCGAGGGCTACGATTTTTCCTTTAATATTTTTGAATTAGACGCTGCATCTCACAACTCTGTTGATGATATTAGAGCGCTTAATGAACAAGTCCGGATACCTCCGCAAACAGGAGTATATAAGGTGTATATTATAGATGAGGTTCATATGTTGTCACAGCAAGCATTTAACGCTTTTCTGAAAACATTGGAAGAACCTCCTAAGTATGCTATTTTTATATTAGCAACTACCGAAAAACATAAAATACTTCCAACCATTTTATCTCGTTGTCAGGTTTTTAACTTTGATAGGATACAAATACCTGAGATAGTAAGTCACCTACAAGGAATAGCAAAAGATGAACATATTGAGGCAGAAGAGGACGCATTGCATCTCATAGCACAAAAGGCAGATGGCGCCATGCGTGATGCCCTATCTATTTTTGATCAAATGGCTAGTTTTGGCAAAGATGGGAAGATAACGTACGCTGATGTTATTGAGAATTTAAACATTTTAGATTACGACTACTATTTTAAGATGCTAGATGGTTTCCTTGAAGGAGATATAAGTTCTGTGCTGGTTAATTACGATGAGATACAGCGTAATGGTTTTGACGGTCAATTGTTTATCAATGGATTAGCTAACCATTTCAGGGATTTATTGGTTGCTCAAAATGCCAATAGCCAGCAGCTTTTAGAAAAATCAAAAGAAATAGCGGGTAGATATCACAAGCAAGCTTTAGCAGTTACGCCGTCATTTATCATCAACGCGATAAACATATTGGGTGAGACCGATATGAATTATAAAACGAGCAGGAACACCCGACTGCACGTAGAGTTATGCTTAATAAAACTGGCATCACTACAACACGCCATAGACGTAACTAAAAAAAAAAGCCTAGGTTAGAAGCATTAGTCAATACCGGTTTTTACGAACATCTTTTTGCAAAAACAGATACTCCACAAGATAAAACTGATGAAAGCGTTACTGCAAGCGGTCGTAAATCAGAAGACGACGAACCTGTTGCTAGCGTAAAAATAGGTGGTCTGAGGGCAGTAATGCAAAAATCTCGCGAAAAGGTTGTAGAGAAAATTGAAGAAAAGGATGTTGATACGGGGTTACCTCTATCAGATATAACCTTAGAATCAAGTAAAGATATTTTAAAAGAATATGCTCAAAAGCTCATTTTAGATAAGCGGGCTAGTTTAGCGTCATTCTTCGCCGATCCATTGATAGAAGTGTTACAAAACAATATCCTTTTCACCGTAGGTTCTAAGATGGTGGCAGAAGAGATCAAAGAAGAATCACGAAAGGTTAAGGCTCTTTTTGCTGAAAAAGGTTATTTATTGGATAATCTTACGTGTACCGTAAATGCCGTAGAGGTCAATGAATACAAGCTGTTTACCCCAAAACAGCAATTCGATGATATGGCTAAGGAATTCCCGTTGTTAGCTGATTTTGAGAGTCGGTTTAACTTAGAGATTGAGTAGAACACTTAATCTGTAGTCCTAAAATATCAAAAAAAAAAATCGTGTTTGGCAAAATCTAAACCTCCGCCACGATAATTAGATTAGGTTCAAAAACCACATTATGCCATGTTCTGGCAGTAAAGAAAAGTACCGTTTTTTTAAATGTTTTATATTTCCACCAGCCTATTCTTCGGATGACTTCTTTAATTGGATTGGTATTTCTAACAAGTCCACCAAAAACTTCTACTTTTTTAAAACCTACGGCACTGGTTACTTGAAGAGCAGAACTTTTATTCAGAAAAACCTCATGGCTAATATCTCCATATGCATAAACGCTAGTTTGAGGGGCATCCATATTGGGTGTTCTAAAAATGGCTTTCCCGCCTGGATTTAAGCATTTTTTTACATTTAATAGGAAATCTATTAATTCGTTTTTAGTAAAATGCTCAATAATATCTAAACCTACAATCAAATCTACTTTTTCACCCTTGGCAAAGTATGAATCGATGCTACTATGATATACATTGGTCATGCCTAACTCATGGGCTACTGCTACTTGCTCTTCACTAATGTCATATCCTGATACATGGGTATATCCAGCATCCATTGCAGGTTTTACAAAAGTGCCAAAACCACAACCCAAATCTACTATTTTAGCAGATTTGTTCTGAGGTAAGAGAGCTAATAATTCAGCGCCATTGTGGGATGCTTGCTCGGCTAACATACCGGCATAGTCTCGCGCTTGCTTATTTACCTGATTCGTAAAATAGTTATTATAAATAGTATCTCTGTACTCCAACATTTTAGGTTGCAAACTTATACTATTTTTGCTCGATGCTCAAAAGCTATATGCACAAAGGACTGATAGAAGCTGGTTGTGATGAAGCCGGCCGAGGCTGCTTGGCAGGTCCTGTGTATGCAGCAGCGGTTATTTTGCCAGTTGGCGTTCGTTTACCATTACTAGATGATAGCAAAAAACTAAATGAAGCCACTAGAGATAAACTACGTAAACAGATTGAAAGCAAAGCTCTTGCATGGGCAGTAGCGAGCTGCACAGAGAGGGAGATAGAGAAATACAACATCTTGCATTGCAGTATTTTAGCAATGCATAGAGCGATTGAGATGTTATCACTTCATCCGGAGCATTTGCTTATAGATGGTAACCGTTTTAAACCCTTAAATTTCATCCCGCATACCACAGTGATAAAGGGAGATGGAATTTACAAAAGCATTGCAGCGGCAAGCATTTTGGCTAAAACACATCGTGATGACTTTATGAAAAAGCTAGCTGTAGTTCATCCTGAATTTGGATTTGAGCAGCATAAAGGGTATGGTACTGTTCAACATATAGCAGCTATTGATGAATTTGGTTATCAAGATTGTCATCGAAAAACCTTTGTATTGAAGCGTGATAAAATAAAATGATCATCTAAAATTCTATGAATATCGCCTGCTTATTAAAAGTAGTGGTTCTTGATAGCAGGCTGAATACTGTTACTATATTTGCTGCTTAATATGGCGAAATATCCATCGGTTAAAAATCTACAATATAAGAATGCCAAAGAAAAGTGGCATCATATTATTTTCGGTGCTGACACACTCGAAGGTCGAAGATTTGATATTGGGCTACTTTGGGCTATTTTATTTAGCGTTATTTTACTAATCTTAGATAGTGTGAGTTCATTGCATGAAAAGTATTTGCTGTTCTTTCAATATGCAGAGTACTTTTTTACGGGCATATTTACCATTGAATATTTAATAAGGTTATATGTAAGTGATAGTTCCAAGAAGTATGTGTTTAGCTTTTATGGTGTTATTGATTTATTAAGCACTATTCCAACCTATCTTACTTTCTTTTTACCTGGTTATGGTTTGTTTAGAATATTGCGGTCCATACGGCTGTTAAGAATCTTCAAAGTTCTTAGTCTCACTAGTTTTATGGGCGAAGCACAAGGTATGGGCAAAGCGCTTAAACGCAGTGGAGCCAAAATAACGGTATTTTTTGGAGTAGTATTAGTGACTGTATTGGTGATGGGTACCGTCATGTATGTTATAGAACCTGAAGAAGCAGGCTTTTCTAATATTCCTATTAGTATAAATTGGGCAATTGTTACCATTACCACTGTGGGTTATGGGAACATGGTACCTGTTACACCACTTGGACAAATTTTAAGTTCGATACTTATGCTTTTGGGGTATGCAATTATAGCAGTGCCAACAGGTATCGTAAGTGTAGAAATGGCTAAGGATCACAAAAAAAACATTTTGTGCACAATGTGCCATTTTATTGAAAATGACGATGCTGCCAACTATTGTAAAAAATGCGGAAACGAGCTGACGAAATAAAAGATTACTACATCAACGATGACGGCAATCTCGTCTTCACAAGAGATTATCATTTGAAGAGAGGAACGTGCTGTGGCAACAGATGCTTAAATTGCCCTTTTGACTACGTTAATGTTCCAAATACGACTAGTGGAAGTTGAATTAGTTACCGGAAATTAATACTTTGGCTAGGTTCTATTTTGTTAATGAGTCTTACCGGAATGTAGGTAAATACAAAACAAACCAACAGAGCAGCAATATTAATCATGATTAAATAGATTAATGGTAAGGTAAAAGGGACAGCATCCATATAATAGGTGTCTGCAGAAAGCTTTATTATTTTGTGTTCCACTTGAAGATAAGCAGCACCTAAGGCAACAGCATTCCCCATAACGAGGCCACCAAAGAGGATGAATAATCCTTGCCAACTAAAAATACTCATGATTTTTCCTGAATGTGCGCCCATCGCTTTGAGTAATCCAATCATAGGAATGCGTTCGATTATTAAAATTAAAAGAACCGTAATGATGTTAATGATGGCAACAACAAACATTAAAATAATGATTACAATGACATTGGTATCTACGATTTCTAGCCACTGAAATATGGTGGGATATAAATCTTCGGCGGTATTTATGGCATAGTTGTAATCAAATAAATTAATCAATGCTTCTTGTACTCGTTTTGGTTCTATCCCTTCTGTAGATTTTATCTCGTAACCAGCTGCTAGAGAGTAATTAGTGTCGTTTACAACGCGCTGCAACGCTCTTAAGTGCATTACGCCAAATTGTTTATCAAACTCTTGTAATCCGGTGTTGAAGATGCCGACAATTTTTGGTTTACGCATGCGTACATTGTCATTATCTATAAAATAAAGATTTATCCTATCCCCAGTGTCAACGTCCATAATAGTGGCAGTGTACTCTGAAAGTAATATGTCATACGAATCTTTCGTATCGGTATATTGAGGTATAATACCTCTTTTCAGGTGTTTCTTATAAAACGAGAAATCATAATTTGCAGGAATACCTTTCAAGATAATTCCTTCCAACGTAGAGTCGGATTTTAAAATGCCTGCTTTATTCATAAATGGGAAGGCAGATGCTATAGACTGCTCCCTATTTATGGTTGCTAATAGTTTCTTATTGATAAGAAATAGATTGCTTTCGCTTCCGGTGGCTAGTTGGTATTGTGTTACACTCACATCACCCGTATAACCTCTTACCTTTTCTCGAATTTCTTGTTTAAAACCCAGTAATATGCCAAATGATAAAATGACCACGCATACGCTTAGTGATACTGCTGCTATGGCTAGTACAGTGATCGTTTTAGTGAACGATTGTTGCTTACTTAAACTTAACTTCTTGGCTATATAGTACCCTATTTGCATACTTTTGACCCGCAAGATTATAAACTTAAATGAAGAAATATGTAATAATCTTCTTTTTGATGATCATTTTTACGGCATGTGAGTCCGCAAGAACTTCAAAAGAAGAAACAAACCGAGGTAAGAGAGCCGTTACTCAGCATTTAGATGGCGAGTTAGAGGAGTTTGTAGACGTTATTGTAGGCGCTGCTAAAACAGCAGATTACTTACCTTTTTTGCAAGATAAAAGGGTGGCAATGGTAGTTAATCAGACAAGTACTATTGGTTCAGTCCATTTAGTGGACACACTCAAAAATTTAGGCGTAAATGTAAAAAAAGTATTCGCTCCTGAGCATGGCTTTAGGGGAAATCACAGTGCAGGGGCCATAATTAAAAATGGGCTAGATGTAAAAACAGGTTTGCCGGTGGTTTCCTTGTACGGAGCTAATAAGAAACCAACCTTAGAGATGCTAGAAGATATAGATGTGGTTGTTTTTGATATTCAAGATGTTGGTGTTCGTTTTTATACCTATATTTCTACCATGCACTACGTTATGGAAGCATGTGCCGAGCTAGGTAAAAAAGTATTGATTTTAGATAGACCTAATCCAAATGGATTTTATGTAGATGGCCCTGTTTTGGAAAAAGAGTTTATCTCATTTATTGGTATGCATCCTATTCCGCTGGTGCATGGGCTTACCGTTGGAGAGCTTGCCCTGATGATAAACGGGGAATCTTGGCTAAAGGGTGGTGTGGCTTGTGAGCTTAAAATAGTGACGTGTGATAATTATGATCACGCTACCTTATACCAATTGCCAATTAAGCCATCACCTAATTTGCCCAATATGAATTCAGTGTATCTTTATCCCTATCTCGGACTTTTTGAGGGAACCAATGTGAGTATTGGCCGCGGAACACCTTGGCCATTTCAAATCGTGGGTCGTCCAGGTGTAAAAGGGGACATGGAGTTTACTCCAGTGTCCATTCCAGGTGTTGCAGATGATCCAAAGCATCGGGATAATATATGCGGAGGTTTTGAGGTGCACGACGCGGAGGAAGAGTCTTTTTTTGCCTCTCCAAAGTTAAATCTGAGTTGGTTGATTCTGTTTAACGAAAATAATAGACCAGAAGATGGCAAATATTTTAAAAGTTTCATTTATAAATTATGTGGAACCAAATCACTGTCAGAGCAAGTAGAACAAGGGAAAAGTGCCGATGAGATTCGTGCTTCGTGGCAGCCGGAATTACAAAAATATAAAGAGTTAAGAAAAAAATATCTTTTGTATCCTTAGTCTTGGTTAATTAAAAATTAATTAACATCTTTGCAGCCCTAAAAAACGAAGGAATGTCAAGAGTTTGTGATTTAACAGGTAAGAAAGCGATGAGCGGAAACAATGTTTCTCACTCAAAAAGAAGAACTAAAAGAAGGTTTTATCCAAATCTTCAAACTAAAAGATTCTGGCTGCCTGAGCAAGATGAGTGGATTACACTTAAAATAAGTACATCAGCATTAAAAACCATCAATAAGAAAGGTATTACTGCTTGTTTAAATAATTTGTTAAAAAACGGTAAAATATAACAGATGGCTAAGAAAGGAAATAGAGTACAAGTAATCTTGGAATGTACCGAGCAAAAAGGTACTAACGTACCAGGGATGTCAAGATACATCACTACCAAGAATAAGAGAAATACTACAGAACGTCTTGAGCTTAAGAAGTACAATCCGTTTATGAAAAAAGTAACCATACACAAAGAAATTAAATAATATGGCAAAGAAAGTAGTTGCAACGTTAAAGAAAGAAGGTTCAGGTAGAGACTGGGCTAAACTTGTTAGATGCGTTAGGTCTCCCAAAACAGGTGCTTATGCGTTCAGAGAAGAAATGATTCCTACTGAAGCTGTGAAGGCAGCTTTGGCTAAATAAGATATCCAAATAAAATATTTTTTATAGTGAAAAGCTTCCTACTTTTGATGGGAAGCTTTTTTATGTTTATACCTAATGGGTTTATTAGATTTTTTTAAGAAGAAACCAACCGAAGAACAAAAGGTAAAGTTAGATGAAGGTCTAGAAAAAACCCGTTCCTCTTTTATTTCTAAAATTTCAAAAGTAGTAGTAGGAAAAAGCTCTATTAGCGACGATTTTTTAGACGAACTAGAAGAAGTGCTGATATCTTCTGATGTTGGGGTCAACACTACGGTTAAAATAATTGATAGAATAGAAGCGCGCGTTTCTCGCGATAAATACCTTTCGCAATCAGAGCTAAATGTAATGCTTAAAGAAGAAATAACCAATCTTCTGGCAGAAACAGAAATGCCGATACAAAATACTGACGTAAAACCATATGTGATCATGGTAGTAGGAGTAAATGGTGTTGGGAAAACTACAACCATCGGCAAATTGGCAAACATGTTCAAAAATCAAGGATTGAAGGTTGTGTTAGGAGCTGGTGATACGTTTAGAGCTGCGGCTGTGGATCAACTAAAAATTTGGGGAGAGCGAGTAGGAGTAGAGGTTGTAGCTAAAGGAATGGATACAGATCCTGCTGCAGTAGCCTTTGAAGCGGTTAAATATGGTACTGAAAATAATGCTGATGTAGTCATCATTGACACTGCAGGACGTTTACACAATAAAATTAACTTAATGAATGAGCTTTCTAAAATAAAGCGAGTTATGGATAAGCAGGTTGTTGGAGCTCCTCATGAAGTACTTTTGGTGCTGGATGCATCAACTGGTCAAAATGCTTTTGAGCAAGCAAAACAATTTACCGCAGCTACTGAAGTAACTTCACTGGCACTTACCAAGTTGGATGGCACCGCTAAAGGTGGCGTCGTAATAGGGATTAGTGACCAATTCAGTATTCCTGTTAAATATATAGGAGTAGGCGAGCAGATGAACGATTTGCAGCTTTTTGACAGTAAAAATTATGTAGAAACACTTTTCTCTTAAATGAAAACTAAAACACACAAACCCAATAAGGTCTCAATTATAACCTTAGGTTGTTCAAAAAATACAGTAGACTCTGAAGTATTGCAATCTCAATTAACGGGAGGCAGAGTTCACTCGGTTCACGAAGATACAGCAGATGCCGATACTATTATTATCAATACATGTGGTTTTATAGATAACGCTAAGCAAGAGAGTATAGATACCATCCTGCAATTTGCCGAAGAGAAAAAAGCGGGTAACATAGAAAATTTAATCGTTACGGGATGTCTATCGGAGAGATATAAAGAAGATTTATCTCCAGAAATACCCGAAGTAGATAAATGGTATGGCACTTTTGAGTTACCTCAATTGCTTAATCATTTGGGGGTAGACTACAAAAAAGAACTTTTAGGTGAGCGTAAGTCTTCGGTTTCGAGACATTATGCCTACATGAAAATATCGGAAGGTTGTGATAGACCATGTTCTTTTTGTGCAATACCGCTGATGCGAGGCAAGCATGTTTCTAAATCTATTGATGAGTTAGTTGCAGAGGCTAAGGGACTTGTGCGCGATGGAATTAAAGAAATCATGCTTATAGCGCAGGATTCTACCTATTACGGAATAGACTTGTATGGCGAGCGAAGACTTCACGAACTTATGGATAGACTTAGTGATATTGAAGGGCTGGAGTGGCTCAGATTACACTACGCATATCCGTCTAAGTTTCCTTTTGAGGTATTGCCTATTATAAATAGCAAACCTAACATTTGTAAATACTTAGATATTCCTATTCAGCATATTTCAGATAATGTACTCAAAACCATGAGACGAGGAATTACAAAACGCCGTACAGAAGAGGTATTGGATAGAATTAAAGCAGAGGTTAGTGGTATTGCCCTGCGTACTACCTTATTGGTAGGCCATCCTGGAGAATATGAACAAGATTTTGAGGAATTGAAATCATTTGTAGAGCAGTATAAGTTTAATAGACTTGGTGTGTTTACATACTCTCATGAGGGTGGAACGCACGCTGGCACATTAGAAGATCACGTCGCAGAAGAAATAAAAGCTGCAAGAGCAGAAGAGATTATGGGTATCCAACATGATATTTCATTTATGCATAATCAGGCATTAGTGGGTACTGAGCAAAAGATTATCATTGATAGGATAGAAGGCGATTTTTATATGGGACGTACCCAATTTGATTCTCCCGATGTAGATAACGAAGTTTTACTTCCTTTAAGCAGCGGATATTTGAGATTGGGCGATTTTGTGAACGTTCGTATTACAGAAGCAGAGCCATTTGACTTGATTGGTCAGTTATTGTAATATGCATGTAGAGCATATACATAGACGAGAAACATTTTTTCATAACGACTTTTTAGAAGCCTACTATTTTTCTGATCGATTAAATCACCTCAGGACATACACTCCTTCAATTTCAGAAATTGAGCAAGCTATTCATGCTAAATTTAATTTTAGCGGTGAAAGAAGAGCAATACTTGTAGCAGACTTGTTTAAACAATATAAAGATGCGGAAATAGATCTGCCTGAAAATTCATTGGTGTTAAAAAACATTAAGTCGATTGAATTAGAGAATACATTTACCATCACCACCGGTCAGCAAATTCACGTTGGTTTAGGTCCACTTTATGTCTTTTATAAGATTATGGATGTTTTGGCTATTGTAGCTGAATGCAAGGAGCTTCATCCAAACTATAATTTTGTTCCTGTATTTTGGATGGCTACGGAAGATCATGATTTACAAGAAATTCAGTCAATAAATGTTTATAACCAGTCATTTACGTGGGACACAACGCAAACTGGTGCAGTTGGACGAATGAACACTGCTGGTATTTCGGAACTTTTTGATGAGTTAAAAACCAAAATGAACTTATCGGAAGCTCAACTTAGGTTTATTGAAGCGTCTCAAATGGCTTACGGCCAAAGCTCCAATCTTTCATCCGCGTTTAGAACGTTGTTACATACTTACTTCTCAGAACAAGGCCTGGTAATAATAGATGCCGACAGTGAAAACCTTAAAAAAGAGTTTATCCCGGTACTTAAAGATGAATTGAAAGGCCTGAATTATGAATCGTTATTAATTTCAACGCTAGCCCTTGAAAAAGAAGGTTTCCAAAGGCAACTCGTTATCCGGGAGTGCAATTTATTTAAGCTTGGCGAACATCAAAGAGAAAAACATAATGTCATGAATGATGAAGAAGATGTTCTTGATCAATATGTAAAGCAAAATGTTTTCAATCTAAGTCCGAATGCTGCTTTACGACCATTGTATCAGGAGTGGATTTTACCCAATTTGGTGTATGTAGGAGGTGCAAGTGAAGTTAATTATTGGACACAACTTAAAGGATTGTTTGATAATTATGAGATACCCGTACCAATTGTCCATTTAAGAACGTCTAATATAATTATTCCAGAGCAACTACTGCACGAAAGTACGGACGTTGATGTGACGGATTTCTTTAAAAGTGATCAATCGTTAATATCTACAGTAAATAAGGAGCAGGATAAGTTGTTTCACACTATGAGACAGAACTTCGAAGACTTAAAAAACCACGTATACGCTCATCAGAAGCTGGTAGAGAATAATCTAACAGGATTTAATTTGGATGCTAAAGTTTCAAAAATGATTGAAAAATTGGATGAAATTAATGCGTTAACCGAAAAGCAATTAGTGAGTCAAAGTGCAATGAATCCTGCATTGAATAAATTGTTAAAAACGAAGAAAAAGTATTTTAATCCAGCGCACGTGCAAGAGCGAAAAGAGGATGTAGTTACTTTTATCGATACATTTGAACAGCATATTTTAAAACTAGTGTCACATTCGGGTTTCAGTAGCTCTCAAAAAATAGGAATACTAAAAATGTAAAGGCTTTAATTACTTGGAATAGTTAAATTTTAACCTATTTTTGCCTAAATAATATATAAGTTGCGTAAACACATACAAACAAAAATTATGAAACAGTTCAAAATTATCACCTTTATAATCACACTGCTTAGTTTCACTACTTCTGTAGCACAAACCAACTACTTTTCAAAATTTTCAGAGGCTAACAGATGGTCTGCGGGTATACAATTAAGTCCTAATTTTGCATACAATGATGCAGAGAATATTAAAATAGGATTTGGTGGTGGAGTGCACGCTAAATACTCTTTTGGACAATCTTTTGGTTTAAATTTTAATGCTGATTTAGGGACTCTTAAGGGTACAAAAGACAAATCATCATATGAGTTTACAAATAAGTTCAAACAACTTGACATTACAGGTGTATACACCATTGGTAATATATCTTTTCTTCGACCATTAAGAGATATTCAAATGTATTCTTTCTTTGGATTAGGTATGACCTTCTCTGATGCGAATGGTACTTTTGGTGATCTAGGCGGAGATTATGCCGGAACAAGCACTGCATACAAAGGCAGAAATGCTGTAGTGCCGCTAGGATTTGGTTTTAAAAAGAATGTAAGTGATAAGTTAGATCTAGCAATTGAGTACAGAGATAATTATGTTCGATCAGACATGGTAGACGGCATGGATTTGCCTCAGCAAGCAAATCGTTATGCAAACGACCATTATCAAATGTTTAGTATTAAAGCGTCTATGAAGTTTGGTGACAAGGCGCAAACTGCCCACATGGATTGGTTAAATCCACTTGAAACAATTTACGCAGACATAGATTCACTAATTAGCGTGACTGCAAAGCTTCAAGGCGATGCTGACAAAGACGGTGTAGCAGATATATTCGATAAAGAGGCAAATACCGATTGTGATAAAGTTTATGGAAACGGAAAAGCGGTAGATTCTGATGGAGACGGTATAAATGATTGTAAAGATCTAGAGCCATTTTCTTTATCTAAAGAAGTAGATGAAAATGGTGTTGCTATCGATTCTGACGGAG
>ENA-ORCY01000085-ORCY01000085.1-marine-metagenome-genome-assembly--contig:-NODE-85-length-71108-cov-8.687221_pt1 | contig 71108 bp, 62 predicted proteins | sample MGYA00248634_ERZ508507 | MGnify/ENA primary metagenome ERZ508507 (study PRJEB26178, sample SAMN06266269) | marine metagenome | isolation source: Columbia River Estuary | place: USA:Columbia River Estuary... | reverse complement strand
CCAAAACATAAATAAACCAAATTGCAAACAGTACTAAAATAATCCAAATAATATTCACCATACAGCTTGTATTTACAAGTTAAGTTAATACTAATTCTACTATTTAAGACTGTCATTGAAAATTATTTACAGCTGTATAGATGCCCCCCAAAGCAGTTATGGAAGAACTTAGTCTATTGAACCTTAAGGCTTTAGCGTATTTACAATAAAATAACTTTCTTTTTGGAAGCAATAGTTTACATTACTGATTCATTAAAAAAAATTATATGAAAAAAGTTATTTTACTATTAAGTCTATTTATAGGCTTAAGTTCAATTGCACAAAATGCTACTAAACGTTTTGCTTTGCTGTCTGAGTCTAAGGTAAAAGATATGGATCTTTATAAAAAGAACTTACCAACAGCTGACGCCTTTGCTAGAAAAGTTTGGGAAGGAGTTATGGGAAATAGAGCTGTTCATCAATCTGAAACAGGAAGTCTTTATACTTTTTCTTTTGTTGATGGGGATGAAAATTTTGGAAAATTTATTACAATTAGAGGTACGTTTAATAATAAATTTAAAGAGGCGTATCCAAAAATTGCAGATGAAAATTGGGCAAATATAGACGGATCTTTTAGAAGATCAACTTGGATTAGGGTAAATGCATTAGAGTTTTTACCAGCTGATTTTAAATTAGAAAATTATAATTTTAGAAAAGTTATTATAGAAACAGTGCCTTCAAACCAACAAGAAGCTTATGAAAAAGAACAGCTAAAGTTGCATGAAATTGAATTAAAAATAGGTATTAAATTTTTAAGTGTTACTTGGAAAGCTATTGATGGTTATTCAACTAATACGTACATGACATTAATACCAGATAATAGTATTTTAGATTTTTACACGCACTTTACAGAAAGACAAAAAATTAGAAAAAATAGTAAAGAATATAATGACTTTAATAATACAACCGTGATTACTAATATTAATAGAATTGACCATTTATGGAGAATTCATTAATTCTAACTTCTAAAAATTAATTTAAGTTGAATTGTTGAAAATACAAAAAAGGCCTCTATTCATAGGGGCCTTTTTTATTAAGCTATTAAAAATCGCAAACTGTTATAATTTAATAGTACTCATACCTCCGTCAATAGATAAAATTTGACCTGTCACCCAGCTAGACTTATCGGTTAATAAAAATTCTACCGCATTGGCAATATCCAATGGTGTTCCGACTCTTTTAAGGGGATGTCTTTGCGCATTGGCATCTATTTTTTGATCTGAATTCAATAAACTAGCTGCAAGAGGCGTATTGGTTAAAGAAGGTGCAATGCAGTTTACTCGAATAGTGGGCGCTAACTCGGCGGCTAAAGCCTTTGTTAAACCCTCAATGGCTCCTTTAGAACTTGCCACTAATGAATGAAAATTTAAACCTAATTGAACGGCCACTGTTGAAAATAATACAATAGACCCGTTTTTACTTTCTTTTAATTTTAGCAGGGTTGCTTGAATTACTTTAATAGCGCCTACTACTTGTAAATTATAATCTTTTATAAAATCGTCTGCGGGTATTCTATTGAAGGGTCTAAGACTAATAGCACCTGGGCAATACACAATACCATCAATAGAGGCAGGTAAAAAATCTAGATTCATACTTTCATCCAATACATTTAATGCATGATAATGGATATTACCTACTGCTTCTACTGCATGTGTATTATATGTTGCATACACTGTATGTCCTGCCGCCGCTAATTGATTTGTTACTTGTAAACCTATGCCAGATGAACCTCCTACTACTAAATATATTGCCATATAAAATTTAAATTATTGATTACTTATTAAAATCAGTAATTCGTTATTATTCCTTCCATTCTACAGGAATAGAAATTTCGTTTTTACGCCCAATAAATTCATAAGGTGCATTATAGCCTAAGAAATTAAAGCCACCTATAATCTTAATATTTTTCTTATTTAAAAGGGCTACTAATTTATTGGTATGCTCTTTAATTTTTTCATCATTGGCGTATCCCCCAAAAGCAATCACGGCTTCATAGCTTTCTTTTGATTGTTTAATTTGTACTGTAGCATCCTTGGGCTTAGGTAAATTGGATGCATCATATTTTTCAGGCATGACGAAACTCATGGCTGAGCCATTATCACTCATCTCCATTCTAACAGGAGCGGTCATGGCAATACTTTTACTTTGGTCATTTCCTCCAAAAATATAGCCTGCTAATTTTCTGAAGCCACTACTGGCCACTTGCTTATAATTGGTACCATTTGACTGAATAGTAGCAAAAGTGGCTTTAGGGTAAAATCGTATTTCAAAACCTTCTTCGATTTTAACCACTCGGTACTTTTGGTTTTCAATTTTAGCGGCGGAAAGGCTTCTAAACGATTGAAATACAATAAAAACAAGACCAAGTCCAATAAATAGGTATACTAATTTCATAATATTATTTTTACTATTAATAATAACATAGAAAGTCCAAAAAAGTTTAACAGGCTTATTCTGTATAAGTCTATTCGATATGTCTATTCTATATACTTCACTACACGCGTTAATCTTCCATTCGCATTCATGCCCTCTAATACTATTTGTAGTTTTTTGCTAATATCGTTATTGTAAAATTCAAGCCTTACTCTTGGGCTTCTTTTATTGGTTAAGACATAGGGGTTCCAATATAAGGTAGTGCGATTATCTGCTTCAAAACTAGCTGTGGGTTTGTCATACTCTGGATGAAAGAATTCCTTAAATACAGAATAACCTCCCAGGACCACATTTTCCATGCCTTTACTATTAATATTACTTCCCTTATTCGAACTGCCTTGTTTGGTATAAATGGCAATCGCTCCTCCGCTACCCCCACTTCCACTAGATGAACCAAAGAAAGGAGGTCTTAGGGCTTTGATGTAGGCGATATCTGCAATATTTATATTCTGTACTTGTTGAATAGGTGTATTAAACTCATTGACAAAAAAATCGGTTTGAGACCCTCTCCAAGTGGCAGATGCTTGAGCCCCTGCTACTGAAATACTTAAACCAGGTACTCTTGATTGTAAAAAACTAAGTACATCCACAGCGCCTAGTGCCATACCATCGGATGATAAATCAAAAGAAATTCCATCTCTGCCTGAAAAAAGGCCTTTTGCATATTTTTCTTCCAATAACTGAATAGGCGTTTTAATCCTGGCCTTCACTACTACTTCTGTCAAAGTCATAGAGGCTAATAATTTTCTTTGCTTTTCTTGTTCTGCAAAAAATAAATTCAGTTTAGCCCTAGCTAAACTATCGGTTGTATAGGCTTGAAAGCCGAGTGGGTCTATTTGTATTTTACTTAATGTTGGTTTTATTAATCCATTTTCAAATTGAACGACTGTCTGATTTTCTGATTTTGATTTACCATTTATTGTATAATAAACTCTGGAAGTATCATAAAAGAATACCGATGTATCTTCAAAGCTTCCGTCTTTTGCGACTGGCACAAATAACATCTTATTCGAGCTATCCTTGCCTTGTATAATTAAATTTAATAAAAGATTTTCAGTAGATTTTGCCAAAGCAGCACCGTATAATTTACCCTTTAATTTCATTAACTCAGTTTCTCTGGCGTAGTTTAAAGTAGGTAAAATACCTGCCTTCATTTTTGTCCAATCAAACCTGCGCCAACCATTGGTAAGCATGACTAAATCTAAATGAGCCGTCACTGAATCTGCATCGCTCGTAAAATAATAGGCAGGATTATATACTTTGCCTTTAATATCGCCACTTAAAAGAAAATCTGAATAAATAGTTTGTTGCTCGGGCATAACAACAGAGGCATCGGTGATAGAGATAGACATATTAGTGGCTGCCGTATCCTTTACAATAATTTCAAGCACATTTTTACCTCTTTTATTAATATTGGCAATACCCACATTTAAATTTGCATTAAACTCATGTAAACGGTTATTCACCATTACAATTCTCTCGGCAATGGGTAACCAATCCTTGGTGAATAAAGTAAATTGTACCACACCCGTGAGTAGTTCTTCAATAGGTAGGGCTACTTTTTGCACCTGACGCTCTTCTCCTTTAAATTCTACAGTATAAAGTAAATGTTGATTTTGATGCACCAGTAAACGCATGTGCTTAAAGTTTAAAGGGACACCCAAGCTTCTTTCTACTTGCGCATAGGCGTTTACATTATCCATGCTAATTTTTAAAATGGCCCCCTCTTTACTAGCAGCTGCAATGGGGCTAGTTCCTTTTATACCATTTTCATCTGTCCAATTTAATTGATACTTTTCTCCTTCAATTGGCCTTAATTTAAAAATACCCATACCATCATGTAAAACTTTTAAAGTATCCAAGACTTTGTTTTTATCATTTACTAAAAAGCCTTTAATGAAAACAGGTATCCCATAATTATTCGTGGCTTTAAATGCAATTTTATGCATTAAGCCCTGCACAAATGTCCCGCCTTCTGGGAAAACATCAACCCTTGTTTTGGGTGCAACACTATTTTTTGCTTTAGAAGCTACCCCATTATTGATAGAGATATCCTTTTCATATAAAAAAACACTATCATCATTTAACATCCAACGCGTGTAGGCTTTGGCTTTTAAAAAATTGCCTTTGTAATTAGCAGGCACATCGAAACTACCTTTTGCCGATGATTGATACAAAGGAGCTGCTGTTTGTTTGATATAATTCCCATTGTTGTCATACCAACTAACATATACATTTCTGCTGGTGCTGGGCCATTCTAATCCAGACATTACATAGAGCTTATAAAATATAGTCTCTCCAGTATTATACATGGTTCTGTCAAAATGAATATGAATTTTTTCGTGTGGAAAATCTTCTTCATAAATATTTAATAGAGAATCAAATACTTGCGCCTTCGACTTGAAAGAAAAAATTATGGTGAAGAAAAAAAGTATAGTCAGGGCCTTACTTAATTTAGCTAATTGAAATGTATGAGTGCGCATGGTATTTTATAAACTTGAGTAATAAATTATTTTGATACAGATGGATGATTGCTTTTTTTAATGTAATTAATGCCCAATACAATAAGTATAATCACCAAGCCAAAAAACTCTCTTGACTCTTCTATCCAAGGTTTTTCTGCCTTCATAGTGGATACAATATTAGAGGCATTATGAAATTGTACCCAATTGATAATGCCATTGGTGTCAAACATTTTATAAATAGCATATACACCAAATACCAAAAAACCAGCCCAATAAGCTAATGAAGGAATAGGTTTTTGGATAAATTTTAAAAAACAAAGCAAAGCAGGATACAAATAAATAGGTACCCATAAAAAAGGATCGGGGTCGTTATATTGAACCACTGCAAATAAAATAAAAACGATACAAAAAAAGATATTAAAAAATTTCATTTAGGCAAAAGCATTAACTGTTTAATTGACTATTATAAAGTTAATAATAATTAAATTTCTACGCTCTTCTTATTTATCTATTTTTACTGATAATTTGCCTTTAAGCCTAGTTTAGGCAATTAAACTTCAATTCTTAAGCCTGGTTCAATGTTAAAATAATAGATTTTAAATCATATATATTATCAAATATATAATTAGGATTGGCTGTTGATAATTCAGCCTTAGTATGTGCACCAGTAGTGACACCAATATTATATAAACATCCCGCATTGCGGCCCTCTTCAATATCAATAGTAGAATCCCCTACTTTAATAACAGAGGCTGCATCAAGTATGTTTAATTTCTCCATAGCGAGTAAAATCATATCCGGGTTGGGTCTATTCTTAGTAACATTAGAGGCTGTGACTAGTAAATCATAATGTTGTCCAAGCTCCCAATTTAATTTTTGTATTAATAAACTAGCAGTTGCATGATTATACCCTGTATTTAATACTACTTTAATGCCCATATCTCTTAATTCTTGAAATAACCTTTCCGTATTTTTAGTGGGTACTACAATTAAATTCTCATAGGCTTTATCGAGTAGCAACAAAAAATCTTTAAATATTTCTTGAATACTTTGTTCATTTAATGTAATATGACTTTCTGCTAAAGTTTCTCTAATAGCTTGTAATTTTTCCTTACCTGCTCCCCATTTTAATACATCTTCAAATGTAATACTAGGGCACTGCTTTTCAATAGCCTTATGCAAAGTGTGGTATACTACATTGCCTTCATCCACTGAAGTACCTGCCATATCAAATACAACCATTGAAATTTTCATAGAATTATTTTATAGATGATTCAATATTATTTTATGGATGATTCAATGGCTTCAATAAAAGATTCTATAGAGGGGCTCACTAGATTAGGGTCTTTTGCTAAGTCGTCCCATCTTCTTAAATTTACAGCTTCTTTATAAAATTCATTTTTCTCAAATAACAAAACTTCCTCTTCATTCATAACACCGCCCTGAAATTCTAAACTAATTTTAGAGGGCGCAGACAAGGTCTCTAAATAACCTGGCTCTGTGGCACATAAATATCTTTTAGCCGCTACATGTAATTTAACGGGCTCTACTGCTGCTAATGTAAAATGTTTAGTTAAATACTTTTCACCTAATAATTCATGCATATCATCAATGCCCTTATCACTTGCATCATCAGGCAAATCATGTAATAAATGCCCAACGTCATGCAATAAGGAAGCTGTAATTAATTCATGACTTGCATTATGCTTTCTTGCTAATTCGGCACATTGTAAGGCATGTTCTAATTGTGTAACCGCTTCTCCGCCATACATAGAGCCCCCATTAGTTTCAAATAAATGTATAATTTCTTTTGTTATTGGATGTCTCATAGAATTATTATCAGAATTATTTTCAAAATTATTATCAAAATTATTATCAAATAGTATTAACCATTTCTTCAGCAAAACCAAATGACATGGTCATACCATGACCGCCAATGCCGTTTAAGATATAAACCCCTGGCTCTGGATTTAAAAATAAATCAGTGGCTCCATTGGTCATAATAGGATAAACACCATTCCATGATTGTATCATTTCCCATTGATCAATGTGAATAAGCTTCTTTAAGTATTCTAAAATCATATTGTTTATTTCAATCTTATCAAAAGGGTCAAAATCTAAAGCATATTCATGTGAATCTCCTACGGTTAACTCTCCTTCATTATTTTGAGATACCATTACATGAATTCCATATTTGAAATATTCTGGAATTTCTTCTTCAATTTTCATTCTTAATTTTGTAAGTGAAGAAGAAGCTGTAAAGCTTTTGTAATGAAGTAAAGAAAGTCCACCACAAATAGAGGCCCCAATTCTGTAGGTTGGGTCTTTATGTTTGAAGCGCATCATTTGTAATTTGGTCTTTATGATGGGTTGTTGCTTAAATTGAGCTGGATATAAGGTTTCAAAATCGGCGCCTGAGCAAACACAAATCATATCTGCACTGTATTTCGTTTTGCCTGCAAATGCTGCATTAGAGGTGACACTTGTAATTGCAGTACCCCAAATAAATTGTACATTATACTTTTCGCTTAAATAGGAAGGTAATTTTCTGATCCCTTCTCTTGGGTCAATAATAGCTTCATCTTCACTTCTTAAGGCACCTATTAATCCATCACTATTAATACCATTATAATTGTCCAAAACCGTTTGTTTTGAAATCACCGAAACGGGTCTATTTTTAGATTTAAAAAAACTGCCAATTTCCTCCACCACGCTCATCTCTTCTTTGCAATACGCTAGATGTAAACTACCACAAGCGTTATAAGGTATTTCAGCTGCATGTAAGTAGTCTAACCAAATTTCCTTGGTTCTCACTGCCCTATTGTACAATTTTCCATCCGGTTGACCTACGGGCCAAAGCATACCAAAGTTTCTTACACTGGCTCCTAGTGAAAATTGGCTTCTTTCAATGACTGTTACGGCATATCCTTTTTCTGCTAAAGACCTAGCAGTAGCAAGCCCTAAGATACCCGCTCCCACAACGATGGCTGATTTATTATTCATAATTATATATTTTGTACTTTTTATTAAAATATAAGAGTGTTGTAATACTAATTAAACTGCCCATAATAGACAAAGCTAAGACACCATTGCTATAAAAATATGTCCAACTTATTGAAATGCCCATTGAACCTTTGGCTATAATAACAAACACAGTTGCTAAATATCCAAAAGAATCAACTAAGTACATAAAATACCCCACATTTCCTTTTATTTTAAAGCTTGCAATCATTCGGTCAAATAATATGCAATTAAATGGTATATAGCCCATATACAAACCAAGACCCACTAAAACTATCCATACATAGCCAGATATAATCTGTTGCATAAAAAGAAAGGTACTTACGCCACAAAGAATAAATCCAGCTAAAATAATTAATTGTGAAATTTGAAAAGCTAATTTATTATTATTAATATAAATCATACTTGCAATAAGAACGAGTACAGAGAATGCTATAGGCAATTCAGTGCTTGTAAAAATACCTGCACTATTTCCATAGCCCAATTCTAACCAAATATCTGCTGCAAAATTGTCTCTTATATCTCTAAAAAGTGTAAGTAGTATATAAATGAAAATAAAAGAAACTAAGCCAAAAGAAAACATATTAAAAAAACGTTTTCTTTCATTTTTATCCATCGGTACTCTAATCGATTTTTCTGCTGCTTCTATAGGAGTAGGATCTGGTATTTTCTCTAATAAATAGACTAATATAGTTACAGGAATTAAAAAAACTAGCCCTGTATAAAATGGGATCCAGTTTTCTTGAACCTGATAAGTAAGTTGAATCCACTTTGCTACAGTTTTAACAAATCCAGAAGAAACAATAAAACTAACCGCCATTGTAGCGCCAATGAAATCTGATGTTTTACGGCCTTCCACAAATGAAAAAATCAAACCCCATAAGACCCCCAAGGGAAGACCATTTAAAAATAAGAATACAATATTCCAAGGCGATTTAAATAAGGGGAATAACAATAATGGTATAAAAGATAAAATAATTAAAATCAAAATTGACCAGCCTCTCCCCACTTTGTTTAATTCTGCAATAAACTTAATACCGTAAAATTTACTAATGGTATAGCCCAATACCTGGGCAATCACTAAAATATTTTTATAATCAACTCCAAATATTTTAGGTTCATCTAGATACAATCCAATAGTGAATGGTTTTCTGAAAGCATATACAGATGCATATGTCAAAAAACAAATTACTGCTATAGAAACAGAAATCAAAAAGCTATTTATCTTTTCTTTTTTCAATATTATTGGACTATATAAAATTAAGAAAGAGCCCCGATACATCGGGACTCTTTCTTTACGATTGCTTGCTTAAAACCATATAAACCCCCGTTTATATACGCTCTTTATTTAATGATCCACATTTTAGCATTAATGTCATCCGAACCGCCAAATTGTGAAGCAATGGCTGCTTCTACATTTATTTTATTTACCGCTCTTTCTGAATTTGGGTATTGATAACGTAAAGCAACTCTTTCGCTATTAGCTGTTCCAGGTCCAGTATGGAAAGTAGGTACACCTGTTCTTCTCCAGTTATAATAACCTTCAGCACCACTGTTTTGATACATCGCTAAATACTTTTGTAACAAAATTTGCTTTAAGCCATCTGTATTGTTACCAGCATATTTTACAGTTGATTGAGCATAATAATCTGCATATTTATAATCAACAGAATAAGTAACTGATTCAGCTAAAGTACCATTTGGCTTTTGGAAAGTAACTGTATTAGCCCCTTCTTTAACACCATAGAAAGCTTGAGAAGCTTTGATACCATTTTGGTACCAAGTTTCTGCACTTTGACCAGTAATCCAACCTCTGTGTGCTGCTTCAGCCATATTAAAACACATTTCTTGATAACCTACTTGTGTAGTTGTTTCAGCAGTATATGTTTGATAGTAACGTTTACGATTGATAAATGAGTACTTACCTAAGTTCGCATTGGCGCTCATTATAGCTAAATCTTCTCCAGAACCAGCACCCATAAATGCATCATAAGAATTAGGTGCTTTACCCGCAGTCACTAATGCAGCAGCTGGTTCAGCTACGAAGAAAGTTCTTGGATCTTTCAAAGTTGTTAAGTTACCTAAATAAGTAGATGACATATTATAACGAGTAGCGTCAAAACCAAAATTATCTGGGTTCGTTGAGTACTTGTTATATTGGCTATTGTATACAAAAGCTAAATTATCTGCATCGCTAGCAAAAACTGGATATTTAGTTGGATTACTAATTGTTTCCGCAAACTTAGTTTTAATGGCTAAATCTGTATCTGCTTCTTTATTTGATAATTGAATTAACACTCTAAGTTTGAAAGCATTAACAGCCTTTTGCCATTTAGATAAATCATTGCCGTAATAAAAGTCGCTTGCTAATACATAGTTAGTTGTTTTTAATGAACCCATTTCTGTATTGGCTTGCTCCAAATAAGTTAAAATTTGTTGGAACACTTGCTTTTGTGTATCATACTTAGGCGTTACATTAGTTAAACCTTTAAGGGCTTCAGCTACTGGAATATCACCCAAGTTCATGGTTAAATCATATAAATAATAAGCTTTTAAAAATTTACCGATTGCAGTATAAGGATTCGGTGCAGCAACAGATTTTGAAGCCTCAGATTCCATTTGTGCAATATTCTTTAACATATTATACCCGTTGAAAGAATAGCCTGTCCAGTCGTACTCTTGATCACCATAATATGCATAGTTACATACATAATATTGGTTCCATCTTTGATTACTATTAAATGCACCCTCATTAAAATCTAATAATACATTGTTAAGTATTAAGTTAGCTGGTACACTTGTTGCTCTATTAGGATCGGCAGTTAGAGAATCGAAAGACTTGTTACAAGCTGCTATCGAGCCTATCACAAGGACTAAGGTTAGTATTTGAATTATCTTTTTCATATTTTATTGGTTTTCTTTATTTAAAAAATGAAGTTTAAATTGATACCATAAGATCTTGTAGTTGGTGTTTGCAAATTAATAGAAGACTCACCAGGGTACTGATCAATATCAACATCATTAAATTTCGAATCTGGCATCCAGTATAATAAGTTTCTTGCTACTAGAGATACAGTTGCTTTTTTGAAAATAGACTTTTGAACCATCGTAGTTGGTAATTCATAAGTCAATACAACTTCTCTTAATTTAAAGAATGTTTTACTCATTATGTTTGGCTCAGGAATACCGTGAACACGGCTAACGTAATCTTGAATAAAAGTTTTAGTGGCGTTAGGAGCAAATGTTAATGCATCATAATTAGTAATTTTACCAGTTACCGCATCATATTTTGGAGTTCCAGATGCTACTTGAACACCTTCACCTACATAAGATTTAACTCCTTTGTAATCTTGGTATCTTGCAGTACCATAAGCCCCTTCGATTGTTTCAATATGACGACCACCTTGGAATGTTTTCTTTCTAACATAATCTTCCATTATACCACCTACACGACCATCCACTTGTAAGTTTAAAGTGAAAGATTTATAGCTTACTTTATTATTTAAACCCCATACATAATCAGGATTAGAATTACCTGCAAATTGAGCTACAGGTAAAACTACTGGGCGACCACCGCCATCATTGATAATTTTACCATCTTGAGTTCTAGCAAACTTTCTGAAGTAAACTGCATCTGTTCTCATTCCCTTTGTGTAAAAAGTATTTAATGCATTCACACCTGCTGGTAATTCTTCTAAGATATTTTTGAAAGTACCTACGTTCAAAGTAACATCCCAGTTAATACCATTTGCTTTTCTAATGATTGCACCATTGATAGTGAAATCAAAACCAGTTCTTTTAGTTTTCGTACCATTCACTACATAAGAAGCATAACCAGAAGCTTGTGAAATAGATTTAGAGAAAATTTGAGGACCATCTAAAAAACTAAAGTAAGTTGCCTCAATACCTAATCTATTATTAAACATTCTTGTCTCCACACCAAACTCTAAGTTCGTTCTATCATCAGGCTGTACATCGCTATCTAATAAAGTATTCGTGAAAGCAGCTTGTGTAGTATTATTGTAACCAACACCAGTTGAATAAACACTAGCATAGGTATAAGTAGGTCCACCATAAGTAGAAGAGTATTGTTCACCATATCCTATAGGGAAACTATTATTAGGTGTAGAACCAATGAAATCAGATACGAAACTACCACCCCCTCTAACTTTTGCATAAGAAGCTCTTAACTTTAAGAAGTTAACTTGCTTAGGCATTGTTAAATAATCACTCAATACAGTACTTAAGTTGAATGAAGGATAGAAGAATGAATTATTGTCTTTTGCTAAAGCTGATAATTGGTCATTACGGCCTGTGATATTCAAATTAGCATATTTGCTTGCTTCAATATCTACAGAGTATAATAATGATCTTACTCTCATCTCAGAAGCAAAATTATAAGCCAACACTGGGTTTCTACTGTTTGCAAAATTGTAAACATTAGGAACGTTTAAATAGTTTGTTGAAGTAAAGCTAGAGTTATAGTTGAACTGTCTTAAGTTACCACCTGCGAAACCAGAGATATTAAAGAAATTGGCTAACTCAGGTGTTCTGAAATTTGCACGGAATTCATTATTGGTTTCAAACATATTTCTCTTGTCTTCTCTATAATCACCTTTACCTTCTTCTCTACCATAAGGATGCGCAGAGAAAGGCATTTTTTCATTTCTCATTAAATCATAAGTAGTTGCAGATGTTCTAGCGAATAAATCAACATACTTATTTATTTTATAAGTTAAACTTGTATAAGCATAGATATCATTTTTGTAATGACCTCTAGTCCACTCATAAGCCATAAAATAAGGGTTATGGTATCTTTGATATTCCGCATAGATACTTTGAACACCTTCTTTACCTGGCTGCCAGTAGTTTCTCATATCATCCATACTCCAATCAGCACCACCCCAGATAGTTGTAGTATAGATCACAGAGTTTGGACCGTAGTTTACATCTGGGAAATTATCAGAATATTGTCTGCTGTAGTTAATATTCGCATCTAAAGTTAATTTAGAGTTGAATCTTAAAGTAGAAGCCAAATTTAAATTGGTAATATTCATACTCGTATTTGGCATGATACCTTTATTGTAAGTATTACCTAAAGAGAATCTTAAATCAGACTTCTCAGTAGAAGACGCAATTGAAACGTTTGTAGTATTTAAAACACCTGATTCAATAAAACGCTTTAAGTTGTCCTTACCACGAGCAACCCAAGGAGTTGAAGATCTCTTTCCAGTGATTGGATCAACAGGGCTATCGTATTGAGGAATTAATTGACCTTCGAATTTTGGTCCCCAAACGTCGTAATCCGCATCGTTTATTCCGCCGCCTAAACCATCAACGAAAGCATAAGTACCATGATCACCAGGACCATACTCATCTTGAGTTTTTGGTAAAGCAATAAAACCATTTTGTACAGTTGTACTTGTATTTACTTCTACAGCAAACCCTCTTTTATCTTTAGTACCTTTTTTTGTATTAATGATAATAGCACCATTTTGACCTCTGTAACCATATAAGGCAGAAGCCACAGGTCCTTTTAACACGTTATAAGATTCGATATCATCTGGGCTAATGTTCCAAGTATCAGAGTTGATAGGTACACCATCCACTACAATTAATGTTACACGACCACCTCTTAAAACTAAGTTGGGTATTCTTAACATTTCTTGGTTAAGACCTACTGTTAAACCAGCAACCTTACCCACTAAGTTATTAATAGGATTCACCTCTCTTGCTTTCACTAATTCAGCACCCTTTACATCTTGAGTTGAATAACCTAATTTCTTTTTTTCTTTTTTGATACCCAAGGCTGTTACCACTACTTCGTTTAAAGATTCGTCTACTTTAACTAAGGCTACTACTAAATCACCAGCACTTGCAGTCACTGTTGTAGATTTGTACCCCACATAGCTAACTACAATAGAAGCATTAGCTGATACATTATTGATTGAAAAAAGACCATTTGCATCTGTACGAACAGACTGGCTTTGTCCTTTTACTAAAACAGTTGCAGCTTCCAAAGCTTGTTTTGTTTCAGCATCAATTACCTTTCCTTTAATTTGAATGTTTTGCGCTAATGAGGCAATACTCAAGCCCAACAACATTAGTGGTGTCAAAAACCACTTTAAAATAACTTGTTTTGATATCATATTTTAAATTTTGAAGCACAAATCTATTGTCAAAACTTTAACATATTCGGTTTCCTATATTAACTTAAGGTGATGTAATTGTTACCCAAATAATTTTTCGCTTTTTAGTAACAATAAGATAATTTAGCACAAAATGTTTTTCTTGTTTTATTATCAATAGGTTTGCTGAATCATAACTATTAATAATCATTACCATTAATAACTATCAATTACTATATATGAAAAAGAATCTGCCTATAATAATAGTTTTATTACTATTTTTCATTCAACAAGGAAATACACAAGTTGTAAATTATTTTTCCGTACCTGGATATAATGAGATATCAAAAATTGATACCAACACTTATTCTGTATTGCCTAGTGGTAGATATGTAAAACCTGCAGGTCAGTCTATTCGTATTTCACATGACCCATTTGGACTAGCTATTTCTCCGAATCAAAAAATAGCTATTACCATGCATGAAAATGCCATTACTATTATTGATTTAGCCTCCATGCAACAAAAAAGAATACCTGAATACAAAAAGAACGCCTTCAACCCATTAAAAAAGGGCTCTTTTCTGGGAGTGGCCTTTAATACCAATAAAAACATTGTTTACTTAAGTGGTGGCGATGAAGGTTCTGTGGTTATATATGACTATGTTCAAAATAAAAAAATTGACTCTATATTATTAGATGGCATTTTTGGTGGTATTAAATATGAAGGTAGTTTCACTAGTGATTTGATTTACGAAGCTACAAGAAACGAATTATTAATATTAGACAGAGGTAATTTTAGATTGGTTAGATATAGTTTAAACAATAAAAAAATTATTGCTTCCATTCCTACAGGAAGACAACCCTTTGGATTAGCCATTTCTCCAGATCAAAAAACAGTATTGGTAGCGAATGTTGGAATGTACGCTTATCCTATAGTGGAAGGAACCACCAAAGAGAATATTCAATCTCAATATATCAACTGGCACCCTTATGGAAATAATACAAAAGAGTCCATAGAAGGTAAAGTAATTGATGGAAAGAAAATTCCAGGTTTAGGAAGCCCCAATGCAGATGAATCGATGAGTGTTTTTGTAATTGACTTAGCCACCAATAAAGTAAAAGCAAAATTAAAAACCGGAATGCTATTAGGAGAGCTTGTGGAAGATGCAGAGGTTATTGGAGGCGCAAGCCCCAATTCAATTGTGATGGGAACTAAGTTTGCTTATGTAACGAATGCTACCAATGACAATATTGCAGTCATTGATTATAAAAAAGGTCGTATAGTAAAGCATATTCCTATAAAAGTAGATCAAAGAATAGATAAATTAAGAGGGTTAGTGCCCTTTGGGATTGATTTAACAAAAGATGAGAAATATTTATTTGTAGCACTATTAGGTTTTAATGCAGTCGCTAAAATTGATTTAGCAAGCGAAAAAACATTGGGCTTAATACCTACTGGCTGGGGAACAACACGTGTTAAACTTTCTAATGACGATAAAACTATTTATGTAACTTCTTGTAGAGGTTTAGGTGCAGGTCCTAATGGTGGCAAGAATTTTAAAATTCCTGCGCAAGGAAGTTATATTGGCGATATTCAATTAGGGAGTTTCCAAAAAATAGAAAACCCAAGTATAGACAAGTTAAAAGCCTATACAAAGCAAACCATTGAAAATACTTTTATTGTAAAATCACAAACTGATAGCTTGCCCTTACCTGTATTACCTGGTAGTAAAGAAAGTCCGATTAAGCATATTGTATTTATTACCAAAGAGAATAGAACTTTTGATGAGGTATTTGGTCAAATGAAAAATATTAGAGGAGAGAGTAACTTAGCGAGATTTGGTATAGACGTGACTGTTATGGATAAAACTGGTATTGTAAAAAATGTGAATGTCACACCTAATCATCACAAAATTGCTAAGCAATTTTCATTGAGTGATAATTTTTATTGCGACAGTGACGCCTCTATTCACGGACATCATTGGATGATGGGCGTTATTCCTAATGAGTGGGTGGAAGCAAACTCTAGTACCGAAAAAACAGCCGACTACTTCTCTACAGCACCAGGCAGAAGATTCCCAGGCTCTACTGGTAGCATGGACCCTGAAGACTACGCAGAAATTGGAGGTCTTTGGGAAGCGCTTGATAGAAAAAAAATTAGCTACTATAATTTTGGCCAAGCGAACGAAACAGCACATGTAAGAGAAGATTGGAGCGATACCGCTACTGGAGCTGCGCATATTGTAATGGTTCCTATGCAAAAAGGAGTATGGGAAAAAACATCACATAATTTTGCAGGGTATAATACGAATATTCCAGACCAGTTTAGAATGAAACAGTTTGAAGAAGAGTTTACCAAGAAATGGTTAAATGGAAAGGATAGTTTACCGCAATTAATTACCATGATGTTACCTAATGACCACACAGCAAGTCCTAGACCAGAAGATGGATATCCATTTACCGCTTCTTATGTAGCAGACAATGATTTAGCACTTGGAAGAACCCTACATTTTTTAAGCAGAACACCTTATTGGAAAAACATGCTAGTGATTGTAACTGAAGATGACCCTCAGGGAGGAGTAGATCATATTGATGCACATAGAAGTATACTAATGATGGCAGGCCCTTATGTAAAAAAGAATTATGTATCTCAAACACATGCCAATTTTGGATCAATATTGAAAGTCATATATAATGTCTTAGCAGTACCTTATGTAAATCATTATGATATTACTGCTTCTCTATTGAGCGATTTTTTTACCACAAAACCAGATTATACACCCTATAGTTTTGAATTTCCTAGCCAAGAAGTATTTGATTGGGACAAAGCAATGAAAAAGTATAACCAGCCCATAGATTGGAGAAAAATCAAGCAAGGTCCTAAAATGGATAATGAGGCAGAACAACGTTCAGAACATAATAAAACCTCTGGAACTATTATTAACAATTAAGTAAAGTCTTAGTATCAAAGGGTAAATCTGTATTTCTTGAAATTAGCATTTCTTGAAATAAGTATATTGATATTTGGTATATTAATACTAGATATAATTAATAGTAGGTATAATTAAATTGATTAATTTTATATAGTAAAATTTAAAATAAGTATATTTTTATAAAGTATACTTATAATTAGAGTCATGAGCATTAAAAGAAATTCGATTGTTATACTCATATTGACTGTGTTTTTTATCAATGTAAATGCACAAAATATAGATACGAGCTATAAAACCTTAGAGTCAATCACTGTAGTAAGCAGAAATCTAAAAATTACCGAAAAAGCAAGTCCTTATTCAATTACCAAATTAGATCAACACCAAATAGCTTCAAGCGCATTTAGAACTACGCCTGAGGCTTTAATGGGATCAAATGGCGTATTTATACAAAAAACAAATCATGGAGGCGGCTCCCCTTTTATTAGAGGCTTAACAGGTAATCAAACTTTAATTTTGGTTGATGGCATTAGACTCAATAATTCTACATTTAGATATGGCCCTAATCAATACTTAAACACTATTGATATGTTTACGATTGATAAAATTGAGGTGGCCAAAGGCATTGGAGCCATTGAATACGGTTCAGATGCAATGGGGGGTGTCATTAACCTTTCAACCAAAGAAAATGAGTATAGTAGCCGCCCTATTGTACATGCAAGTACTTTAGGTAAATTCATTTCTAGCAATATGGAGCAAACCAGTAGAAGTGAAATAAGTTTTTCAAATGCACAGCTAGCTATTCAAGGAGGACTTAGTTTTAAAAATTACGGCAACCTAAAGGGCGGTGGAAATGTAGACATTCAAAATCCAACAGGTTATAATGAAAATAATATTGATTTAAAGGTGAAATTAAAAATTACAAAGCAAGATGAAGTCATTATTGCTACACAAAATACCATTCAACACCATGTTCCCATTTATCATAAAATAGCATTAGAAAACTATAGAATAAATGAAGTAGAAAAACAAGCACGTAGTTTAAACTATGTCAAGTATAAGCACATAGATAATAATAAATGGTTTGCTGAATTTTTAGTAACTGCTTCAACACAGCGCACCATTGAGCAAAGGTCCTTGCAAAGAAATAATTCAACTATTTATAGAAACGAAGCCGATACAGTTCATACCATTGGAATGACCAGCGAAATTATTTCAAAGCCAACAAAGTATTGGACCTTTAATACAGGTTTTGATTATTATCAAGATAACATTTATAGCAGTGCTAAGGAATTAAATCAACAAACAAATACTACAGTATTTAAAAGAGGATTATACCCCAATGCAGCAAAGTACAATAACAGTTCCGTTTTTAATTTACATCATTTTCAACTAGGTCGCTTATTTATAGAAACTGGCTTAAGATATAATTTTTTAAAAATAAATATTGATGACATTACCATAGGGAAAATTGTTGTGAGACCATCGGCACTAGTTCAAAACTTAGGTATCAGTTATGCCCTCACAAAAAACAACTTTGTATATACTTCCTTCACTACCGGCTATCGAGCACCTAATATTGACGATATGGGTACTTTAGGTATTGTCGATTTTAGGTATGAAATTCCAAGCTATGATTTAAAACCTGAAAAATCATTTAATACTGAATTGGGCTATAAATATTCAAGCAAAGAAACTAGTGTAAATGTGGCTGTATTTAATATGCAATTATCGGATATCATAACAAGGGTAAAAGTAGACGGACAAGTAATGAATGGATACAATGTTTATAACAAAAAAAATGTAGAATCGTCTTATATCAAAGGTTTTGAAGTTTCCTTTAGTAAAATTATACATCAATATTTCAATTGGACTTCCAACCTAACCTATACTTATGGCCAAAATATAACTAAGAACGAGCCCATGAGAAGAATACCTCCATTATTTGGTCAAAATAAATTAGAATGGAAAAAGGGTAAAACTAGTCTTGCATTTACACATGTATTTGCCGGCAAACAAGATAGATTAGCACAGGGCGATATTGATGATAATCGAATTGGCAAACTGGGTACCCCCAATTGGAATTTAATAAATTTCGACGCATCCATTCAATTCAAACACTTGAACCTACATACAAGTTTAATAAACATATTAAACGAAAAATATAAAACCCATGGTTCTGGCGTATATGGAATGGGTCGAGCAATAGGCTTTTCTGTTCAGTGGGTATTCTAGGTTTATAAAATAATTATTAAATTAATATTAAGATAACAGTTTGGTAATACATAATGTATAATTTAAATAACTTTTTAACCAAAGAAATTTAGATGAACAAGTTGCTTAATAATACAGATCTAGAATTGTTTAAATTTATCAATAGCCATCACAATGCTTTCTGGGATGAAATAATGTATCAAATTAGTACTACTAATATATGGATACCCCTTTATGTATATATCATTTTTATTCTTTTTAAAGAATTTAAAAAGAAAGGCTGGATTTGCCTTGCAGCTCTAATTACCTTGATTTTTTTAAGTGATAAGGTTTCTACCTTTTTTAAATATTTTATGAAAACCTTAAGACCTTCACATGAAATATATTTGAAATCATTTATTCATTTAAGTAAGGCGGGTCCTGGTGGCTTATATGGGTATGTATCTTCCCATGCTTCTAACTTCTTTTCGTTTACAATATTATTATTCATTGTCTTACCCAAAAAGTATAATTGGCTTAAAGTAGTGCTATTGTCTTGTTCAGTATTAGTCGCCTATTCTAGAATATATAATGGAGTGCATTATCCATTTGATGTGTTGAGGGGTATAGCCTTAGGCTCTTTTATGGGTTTAGTATTTGGGGTAGTATTAAAATACAATAAAAGCATAAACCTACCTACAATAAAAGATTAACTACTTTTTTTGCAAAATATAGTAATAATCTAGTGCGCTATTTCTAGTTTTGGGATTTAAAAATTTAGCATTCAATGTGCTTACATGAAAAGCGGCAATAGTTTCAATAGTATTAAACTTTGTCAATAAGTCTTTGGTGATAAGTTTATTAGATATTAATAAATAATCAGCAGGTTTTAATGCTTTCTCGTCGTCAACAATTTGGAAGCTATAGTTACTGTAAAAATCTAAACTTCTTTCTCCATATATCTTGTAAAGATAAAAATTATTTTTGTCTATTTTATAAGTATTAATATACTTAGTTACACTATTGCCTAATTGATACTCTAATAATTTAGGATAGAAAAATACATTTAATAATAAATTAGTAATCAAAATGGTAAATAAAGCAAAATGAATAGTATTAGGGATTAACTTTTTTTGTTTATAAATTGAATATCCAAAAATTATTATAAAAATTAAAACTGTTATACTAATTAAATAATAATTTAAACCAAAAGGAATAACTAATAGTACAAACAGTATGCATAAAACTAAACTAAAAAGTATACTATTAATTACAGATATGATATTTTTAAGTATTTTATTTTCATTTACGGTAATTAAAGAATAGATAGATTTTGCAGCTATTATAGATACAAAAGGTAAAACAATATAAATATAATGAGGTAACTGATAATTGCTAATGCCTAATGCAGTATAAGTAATTAAAAAGCCTGGTGTACTAATCCATTCTTCATGACTTTGTAAGCGAAACTTATTTTTTATTATAGTATAAAATTCTAGTAATAACCCAATTATAAAAAATAATATCCAAGGCAAAAAACCCCATAATAAATTTTCAAATAAAAAAAGGAAATGGTCGTTTTCATGCCAAACACTTTCTCCTGTAATTCTACCAAAACTTTGTGTCCAATAAAAAAACCTTAAACCAGAGGTTCCCGTTTTTTCATACATGACTTTTTCAGGGTGTAAATCAAATTGCTGGTATAAACCAATATCCATAGGAATTAATAAAACTAAAATAATAATTACCCCTACTAGATATTCCCATTTAAAAAGTAGTTTGAAATTTCTATGTATTAAAAAATGAGGCACAAAAGAAAAAATAGGCACCATTAAGGCAATGGGGCCTTTTGTCATCATGCCAAAAGCAACAGCAACAAATGCAGTAATTAAGGAAATCCATTTTTTAGTGAATAACCAACTAGAAAACTGCCAAATACCTAGAATTACCCATGCCATTAACATAGTATCAGTTCTAAGATCATGGGTTATCAAAAACATGGCCTGAGAGCTTGCCAGGACCAAAGCAGCTAATAAGGCTATCTCTTTGGAGTAATAGAGTATGGTAAACTTATAAGTGCTATAAATAGCTAAAACAGCCATTAAAATAGAAGGTAGTCTAAAGGCAATATCATTAATGCCGAATATATACATACTTAAAGCGCTAACCCAGAATAATAAGGGGGGTTTGTCTAGGTAATCCTTGCCTTGGTCAAAAATTTGAAGGAAACTCTTGTTTAAAAGCATTTCCCTTGAAATATTTGCATATTGAACAGAATCAATTTCCATTAAGGGGACAGTAATACTACCTATAATATAGACAACTATACATAGTATAATATAGAATAAATATTGTTGCTCCAATTTGTCTGTCTTATAAAAAAACATTGTAATAATAATTTATTGTTACCAAATTTATTTTCCCTAATAAATTAAAAAAAATTATCTAAATTGATTTTCAGATAATTTTTAACCCCTATAAATATACAAATGATTATCAACAAAATTTCAATAATTGTTCCTGCATTTAATGAAGAGTCTACTATTTCTATCATAGCAGATAAATTATTAAACCTATATCTTGTTAATAATATAAAAAAGGAAATTATCATTGTTAATGATTGCTCTACAGACAACACCGATAATTTAATACAAAATATAATAAAGTCAAACCCTACCGCTGAAATTAAATATATTAAACACGAAAAAAATTCAGGTAAAGGGGCGGCTATTCATTCTGGAATCAAAAATGCTACAGGCGACTACCTAATTATCCAAGATGCAGATTTAGAATACGACCCCTCAGAAATGAATAAGCTATTAAAGCCGGTATTAGATGGCTATGCCGATGTTGTGTATGGTTCTAGATTTATTGGAGGCGCACCGCATAGAATTTTATTTTTCTGGCATACCATTGGAAATAAGTTTTTAACTTTTTTGTCAAATTTTTTTACCAATTTAAATTTGACAGATATGGAAACTTGTTATAAACTCTTTAAAACTAGTATTATAAAAACTATATCCTTACAAGAAAAAAGATTTGGTTTTGAGCCTGAAATAACTTCAAAAATTGCCAAAATTAAAGGTATCCGTATTTATGAAGTAGGTATCTCTTATTATGGAAGAACTTATCTAGAAGGAAAGAAAATAAATTGGAAGGATGGGGTTAAAGCCATTTACTGTATCATTCGATATAATTTATTTAATTAGTCGATTTCATAATTACTTAGCCCTTTTATCTATTTAGCCAAATAAAAAAGGGAATGTAGAAACATTCCCCATTTTGTCTACAAAAGACATTAACCTTTACTTCGTCTAACTTACTAACCCAGCTTGAACCAACCATCAAATAATTTATCTCCATCAATTTTGAATTCTTTTTGATCTGCCAACTCATTATCTACTTTTTTTATTAGACTTACCCACTGACCCTTTGATTGAAATTGATTATTTAAAAAAACACTGAAGCCTAATTTTCGATTGTCTTTTAGTAAAATTTCTTTTGACCAACTATTTCCACGAAATTCTTTAATCCAGGGGCGCCCATTTTCATCTGTATACCATACCTGGCCGAAGGTTTCAAAACTTACTTCAATGATAAGCTCTACTTTAATTAACGGCAAAGTGTCCATTATCCTATTATTTGGAAATAGGTTATAAATATCTTTAACTGAAATATTGCGGGGGGACATGTTCTACAATTTATATTCAATAGTAATGTAGAACATAAATGTAACTAGAATATGAATTGGAGATTACCAAATTGTATACTCTTCAACAATAGAAAATAAGCTAAGCAACTATTGCATTGCAATTATTTGAATGCCAATAATTTAAGCGGACTATTTTCTATCTGCCACTAATTAGTTCTTTGGAACTGCAGGCCCTGTGCGCATTGCTTTTACTTGAACTGGCCATTGTACTGGTTGCCCAGTTCTTTTGTCAGTTCCAATATCTGCTTTGTCTCTTGGGAAGGTGGCATTGTCTTCACAAGCCATGTAAACCATAATGGCTGTTAGAATAGCATTGCTTTTTAAATCGTCAAATATGACTTTATCATAAGTATCTCTATTCGTATGCCATGTATAATTAAAATAGGACCAGTTTAAAGAACTTAAAGAAAAACCAGGTGCACCTACCGCTACAAAAGAAGCAAAGTCACTGCCCCCGCCACCCGGCATACCAGGGAAGGTAGTTTTAATAGAATCTTTAATATAACTAGGTGCGGCTGCTAGCCATCTGGTAAGAAATTCACCGGCATATTGATAACCTTGCCCAGAAATATTTACGACTCTTCCTGTTCCATTGTCCTGATTAAATAATGCTTGTAGTTTACTTACAATTTCAGGATGATCTTCTACAAAGGCTCTTGAACCATTCAAGCCTTGCTCTTCACTTCCCCAATGTCCTACTAAAATGGTGCGTTTAGGATTCGGATACACTAATTTCAAAATACGCATGGCTTCCATCATTGTAAGTGTACCTGTTCCATTATCCGTTGCACCCTGAGCAGCATCCCAAGAATCAAAATGTGCCGAAAGCATTACATATTCGTCGGGCTTTTCTGTTCCTTTAATTTCTGCAATGGTATTGAATGAAGGAACCATTCCTAAATCTTTAGATCCTGTTTCAATACTAATAATTGGATTATCACCAGACTCCACTAAGCGGTACAAGGTACCATAGTCTTCCAAAGCAATATCAACCGTTGGAATTTTTGAAGTGTAGGCACTAAATATTTTATCAACGCCAAAACCACTTGACCAGTTATTGGTTAAGACACCCACTGCTCCCGCTTTTTCTAAAATAATAGGAAGCATTCTTGAAGAATAGCCTGTTTTACTTAAGCGCTTACGCCAAGCATCGGTTTGTTCGTTGCGTTCTTTTTTTAATTTTTCAAACGATTCCTTTGTGGCAAATTGTTGCCAGTTATCATCGGGTCTTCCTGTGGGTTGATTCATTGAGATCATTACAAACTTTCCCTTTACAGTTGGAAGCCAGTTTTGAAATGCAAGAGAGTCTTGCACCTCTGGAATAATAATTATTTCAGCTTTCACAGCCTTTCCTTTGGTAGAAGGGCTCCAAGACAATTGAGTGCCTTCTAAACTTTTTACTCTTGGAGAAAGCATATCTATATGTGTAATGCCACGCTCCCAACCTTTCCACTCACCCCACTGTTCGTTACGAGCGCTAATACCCCAACCTGTATATTTTTCCACTGCCCAATCGTTGGCTTTTTGCATTTGCGGGGTACCCACTAATCTTGGCCCTATTTTATCAAATAGTTCATGCGCTAATGTTTTAAGTTGTGAATTATTATTTTCTTCTTGAACTATTTTTTCCACCACTGTTTGGGCAGATAAAATATTCACTGAAAAAATAAGGACAACCGTAAGTAGCTTACTTATACTTCCTGTATAATGAAAGCCAAGTGTTTGATGATTTTTCATATACTTAAATATAAGCAAAATTCCTGATGCAAAAATAGGCTGCCTAAAAAAAGATAACTTGTATTAATATAAGTAGTTGATTTACATCTTCACAATAGCCTTTATAAATGTTTTATCTACATTTTGCAAGCGAAGATAATATACACCAGCAGACAAGCCTGCGCCGTATAAATTATAGCTATTGGTTCCAGCAAAACTATAATTGGCTTCGACTAAAATTTGAATCACTGATCCTTCTCCATTTAATAATTGAAGTGAAGTATTACCTCCATTGGTTTTAAATTCAATCTTAGTCATATTCGTAAAAGGGTTCGGATAATTATAAATGAGTGCCTCTTTGGTGAATACCGAATTTTTATCCTTGATACCGCAAACACTAGCATTTATTAATGGGATGGTTGGAAACTGCTTTAATAAAATTTCAATTTCAGCAGTTGCTGAAACACAAAACCAATTTTGTAAAATGGTATTGTATACAGATCTAAAATCGTATTGGTAAGGGATATTATCGTTGCTTGTGGCAGCAGCAGGTATAGCTGGATTATCTCCAAAAACGCCACCCCTTACATTTTTCCCAAATAAAAATAAAGGAGCTGCAGCGCCGTGATCTGTTCCACCACTTGCATTTGATTTTATTCTTCTTCCAAATTCAGAATAGGTCATCCCTATAACACGGTCTTCAATTTCTAAACCAGTCATGTCTGATTGAAATGCGGCAATAGAATCGGAAAGCACTTTTAACAAGTTAGCATGCGTACCTGTGGTGGTATCACTTGATACGACTTGACCCGAATGTGTATCAAAGCCACCATAATTAACCAAGTATACTTTAGTTTCTAATCCGCCTTTAATTAATCTAGCAACAATTTTTAGTTGCGCTGCTAAATTATTATTTGGATAAGCAACCTGTTGCGTTACGCTATCGGATGCTTGTTTAATTCTTACCGTATACAGGTTAGTTTGTTTGGCAATACTTCTTATAAAGCTAAGTTCATAACCAGCATTGGTATTTGCAGAAACAGCATCTGTGCCTTCAATTAAATTATAAAAAGAACTTGGATCTGAAATACTTAATGCCATATTTACAGCAGGACCTTGGCAAGTAAGTGTTGATAGAGATCCTATCTGAATGGCAATTGGATCTGGATTGGTTTTATTGGGGTAGGCATCTGGATAATCGTTATACTCATAATTTAAAAAACGACCAGCCCAACCAGTATTTAAATACTGATCGCTGTCAGATCCAGACATCCATATATCGGTAGCTCTAAAATGTGAAAAGCTTGGTTGAGGATATCCAACCGATTGTACAATATTCAATTTCCCATCTGTAAACATATTTTGAAAGGCAGTCATAGAAGGATGAATACCTGTAGCATTATTTCCCATTAATTTTAAGACCTTATTTTCTGGCAAGGCTATATTGGTTCTAGCATTCTTATAATTAGCATAATTACTTAATGGGATAACAGTATTCAACCCATCGTTTCCACCACTTAATTGAACAATAACAAGCACTTTGTCCGTATTAGAGGTTGAAAGTAGTGCGGTGTTTAATAAAGGATGGTCCTGTAAAACATGAATAGCATTGCCACTAATCATAGTGGGTGCAACTAAAGCTAAACTATTTTTTATAAATTTTCGTCTTTCCATTTTATTGTAATTGATAATCTGGCAAATTCATAATATATTTTAATAAGGATTTAAGCCTTGTATGTACAGTATTATAATTAATAGTGGTTGGACTCGAAGTATAGGCATTCCATGCATCCGTCCAATAATAATCCGATGTTTGACCAGATAATAAAATTTGTTTTTTTAAATTAGCTTTTAAACTGGCATCTATTTCTGTAGAAACTAAAAATGAAAATACACTTTCAATGAGTACATTTGGATCGGAAGGATTCGGGCAAACATTTTTAGCAAATTGTATTGTATTTACTATCACTTTTTTTCCATTTCTTGTATAGCCCGTTTCTATCATTAAATCGGTAAACTTATTGCGCTTAGGAAGGGTATCAGCATTTATCCAAAGCTTATTGTAATCTGGGGTTTGGTAATAAGCAGGCCAGCCTGATACATTGGGAGGGTCAACAGGGTTTTGGCCCATGCTAATAAGTTGATTCACCATATAATTATGTAAAAAATACGAATCGGTGTAATCAGTAATTGCATTTGGAAATATAATTTCATACTGCCTTAAAAAAGTAATGACATGATCAACAGGACTTTTTATCTGACAGCCAATATACAGCGTATCATAAAAATGTTCACTAGATAAAAGGGTTTTTAATACAGGTTTTATCTCGTAATTATTTGCAATAAATATATTACTAAGTGGAGTTATAATATTATTCTCTATAGTATTGTCAATATAGTAATAAACAAAATATCTATATAGTTTACGACAAATAAATTTTGCCACTTCTGTCTTTTGAAAAATCATGGTCAACAACTCATCTGTTTCCAAAGCGCCATTGGCAGCTGTTTTGCCAGTGATTGTAGTACCTTTATAAAAACTAGAAAATGTTTTGTTAGTAGTATCGTGCCTACTGCTATCAAAAATTGAATTAAAATTGGCATCTATTCTCCATCCAGTTAAAACTTTTGCTGCATTTTTTACATCCTCTTCACTGTATTTAGCACCCCCCTCTTTACCCACTGTATACAATTCTTGCAACTCTCTTCCATAGTTTTCATCGGGCGCTGTTTTAGTATTAAGATAACCGTTCAAATATCGAAGCATTGCTGGGTCGGTGGTGACCAAACGCACCATTTGTTTAAAATTACCAACGCAATTATTTCTAAAAATTTGATGATGGTTATAAATCATTGAGCCATATCCTATCGTATCTGCTTCTGTACCGAAATGATTACTCCAAAATAGGCTTAACTTTTCACGAATATTTTTTTCTTGCCCTAACCAAACACTAATTAGCCATTTTTTGTAACTATTTCGGCGATAGCTATTAATGGTCCCATCGGTAGTTATATCATTTACCCATGTTTTACCCGATGGTACATTAGGATCGGTGAATGTTGTTGAGTTGTAATCGTTTAATGGTGGTGGTAAAGCAGTAGTTTGAATATTCAGTAATTCATCTATACTGGCCATTAAACCCTTAGTTTTAAAATATTCAATATCTGAGGCCTTGGCACCAAATAGGGTACGATTTAGCAAGTGCTTCGAATGCAAGGACATCCAATTGCCTTTATAAGTATTTAAACCTAATGCACTTGTTTTGGGGGCAAGGGACATATTAATTAATATTTAAGTATATACTTTTTTAATAATTAGATACTGTATTAGATGCTAATTATTATACTCAAATTAAGAAAATCTTAGATTATTTTATAGGTTTGATTGTTAAATTTTAAATTTTTGGGCAATCAAAAATGAAATATACTGATCCCTATTAATCTGGCTTCAACTTAATCTTTGTAAATATTTGTAAATGAGGAAGTGCAAGCACAGACAAGCTAATAAATAGTAGTGTAAAAATGCCAGAAGCATCCTTGCTATTGAGCGTTAGAAAGGTTATATATAAAAATCCAAACCATGCCATGATAGAAAAGGGGGCCGATTTGATAAGTAAGTTTTTCCACCCATTAAAATCATTGGGCATACCAAAAGTGATTCTTATTTTATCGAATGATAATAAAGAGTGCCAGAATCCAAAATAAAAGGCAAAGCAAAGCCATAAAGGCATATAAAGGGCAAAAATAATGAGTATAGCTTGTTGTAAAATTAAATAGTAGTAGTATTTATTTTTTGAAAAAAAATGTGCTTTAAAAAAGAATAAAATAATATAAACAAGCGCTAAGCCTATTAACGTAATGGGATATATTTTACCAGCGAGCGCAGTCCATTGACTTTCATTAAAAGCAGAGCGCTCCATTCTTATAAAAATTTGCAAAGCAAAGTTTATATTTTTTGAAAGCAATAATAAAATCCATAGTAGCCCAATGACTGAATAGGCTATTTTTTGAACAGCATTATCTGTTTTCCCTAACCAATCAATTTCTCCGAAATGATAAGCTGTAATTAATATAAATATAATTAAAGCTGCCACAGGGAAAAAGTACCAAACCAATGCATAGGCAATGATGTTGGCTATGTATTTTAATAGAAATATTTTTTGATTACTTTCTGACTTATGTAAATGTTGATCAATGTATAAGTCCAAGGCTCCATGGGGAACTCCAAAAAGAATAAGTACTGCAATTAAGAAGGAAATTTGAGTACTGTTGTTTAAAACAAAAACGGTATTGATGAGGAATAAAAGGAAGGCAAATAATATTAGGTAAAGGCGAAGTTTTATTTGCATGGATGTAAATTAAATAAAAAAAGGGGCAAGTAACCAACTTGCCCCTTAAAAGTTATTGTAATATATTAAGCAGCTTTTCTACTTAAGCTATAAATAACCAAACCAAAACCTATTTTGTTGACAGCATCACCAATGTTGTAGATGATGTTCATGTCAATTCCAATATTAGCAAAACTAGCATACCATTGTCCTTCAGCTGTTCCGATTAAATATCCTAATGGATAAATAGCCCAACCAACTAATACGAACCAACCAAGTGCTTTGTTTGCAGAAGCTACTGCAGAACCAGCACCAGTCGCTAATTTCTTAACATCTCCTAACCATACTTCATACACGATGTAGAAGTAAGCGATAGCACTTATAGTTCCCCATAATGTAGCTTGAGCTGGGGCAACAGCCTCACCCCAATAACCTGTAACTAACATTACAACAGAAGCTAAAATCATTTTCCATAATAAACCAATTGTACCACCTGCTTTCTTTGTGATCAAATAGAATTCAACACACATTAAAGGCACAGTTAATAACCAGTCTACGTAACGGAAAAATGTAGGGCTATCATGCGTTTCTGCATAATATCCACGCATGTAATAGTAGTGAACAGCAGCAATAAAAGTGATTAACCCTGAAACAAGTACAGAGGTTCTCCATTCTTTACTAGTGTTGTTCAATTCTAAGAAGAAAAATACCGCAGCGGCCATCATGGCCATTGTGCCAACGAAGAACGTGAAAGACACATAGTCTGTCTTTGCAATCGCCATCGTAGCATCAAGAAGAAATAAATTCATATGTTTGAGTTTTGGTGAAAAAAATTAATTGCAACAATATAAAATACTTAAGGCAATTTTTTTATGTATATAATTAATACAAAAGGCTTTGCTTAGTAGCTCAATCGTTGATGAAGTAAGTTATATAAAAATTAATATTTTATTAAAATAAATTGTTAAAAAATTTCAAAATTAGAGATAAAAACCCTTTTTGTTTAATATTTATTTAAAATAATTGAACAAATATTGAACAAAAAATGAGCAAATCAATTCTTAATAGATAGCAACCAATTCTGGCTTCGAATTTATCTGAAAGAATTAAGGTAATTTTCGAAGTTTTTGAAGCTATATGAAGATGATTATAAATAGGCCCAATATCTTACCTCAAGATGGCATTGCATTATACTATGATAAAATTGTAAACGATGATGAGGTCAAACAGCTATATGATGCGCTATTAAATAATATCCATTGGGAGAATGAAAGGGTGGTAATGTTTGGAAAAGAGATTATCACAAAACGTAAAGTTGCTTTTTTCAGTGACCCCTCTATTACCTATCGTTATGCTAGCAAAACTAAAATAGGCTTGCCTTGGACGGATTCACTACTTACTATTAAAAATAGGGTTGAATCTATTACTAAAGAATCTTACAATGCCTGTTTATTAAATTTGTACCATAACGGAGAAGAATCGATGGGATGGCATAGCGACAATGAAAAAGAAATTATAGCCAATAGCTCTATTGCTTCTTTAAGCCTGGGTGCAAATAGAAAGTTCTCTTTTAAACATAAACTAAGTAAAGAAACCGTGTCTATTGAACTAGAAGATGGATCGCTGCTTGAAATGAAAGGAAGCGTTCAGACCCACTGGTGGCATGCACTTCTTAAATCAAAGAAAGTGACAGATGCAAGAATAAATTTAACTTTTAGACAAATGCATACCCAAAAATAGAGTGTATGAAAAATAGTAATAATAAAACAGTTAAAAAAAGCAACCTGCCTACTAAGGAATGCCTTTATTGTAAGCGCCCTTTTACTTGGCGTAAAAAATGGGCCTTAAACTGGGAACAGGTTTTGTATTGTAGCGATGCTTGTAAAAAGAAAAAGTTTACGCCTTAGAAAAAATATAATTAGCGCTTCGAAATCTTATTCATTGAAATTGATTTTTGTCTGGAACATTTAAACCTTTTAATATCGGCCGTTCTTTTCATTAAATGTTTTTGACTCACCCCACTATTGACTCTCTTACGCCAAAGATTAAAACTATTACGCTTTAGTTCAGTGCGCATTAGTTTAATGGTATCCGCTTCAGACAGACCAAACTGGAAGGTGATGGCTTCAAAAGGAGTTCTATCCTCCCAAGCCATCTCAATAACTCTATCAATATCTATTCTTTCCATAGATGCAAATTTCAGTAAAAAATAACAAAGGACCTACAAATTAATGTAGGTCCCTGATTTTCAAATAGATTACAAAAAATTCTATCCTCTTAAAATTATTGCAAATCTTCTATTCGAAAAATTTCACCTCACCAGTACTAATATCATGTACACCCCCTACAATTCCGATTTGATCGTTTTTAACCATCTCAGCAATAATAGGGCTTTTCAATAAAATATTTTTTACCGATAAACTCACATTTAACTCAGCTACATTTTCTACAAAGCTGGCATTGCTTGAAGTTCTATTATTGCTAGTTACCGTTTCTTGGTCTACGGCAGGTTTAATTTTAGAAATAAGGCTTGTTAAATTGCCTAATTCAACATTATCACAGGCACCTTTGATGGCACCACATTTAGTATGCCCTAATACCACAATAATTTTTGCACCCGCCACCTTACATCCAAACTCCATACTACCCAGGATATCTTCATTGACAATATTACCTGCAATTCTGACACTAAATACATCCCCTAAGCCTTGGTCAAAAATTAATTCAGCAGAAGTTCTACTGTCAATACAACTTAAGATAACAGCAAATGGATGCTGACCATCCGATGTCTCATTGGCTTGTTGTAATAAGTTTCTATTTATTTTTAAATTATTTACAAAGCGTCTATTTCCTTCTTTTAGTAAGTCTAAAGCCTTAGAAGGTGAAATAGCATTTTGCATTTCTTTAGTTAATGTTTTCATATTAATTAATTTTTATTGTCACGTTTTTTAGTATTATGTTTTTTTATTTTTTTGTTTTTTTAAAAGGCAGGTTGTTATACAAGATGAATTGAAGCTGGCCTCTAGTAATATTTTTCTGCGCTTGAATCATATAGCCAGTTTCTACTCTTAGCGACTCACTAATTCCAAAACCTAGTCCCGCATAAAATCTATTTCGATCAAATTTAGGGTCTTTAATATCGACAAACAGTTCATTATATAAAGACAAGAAAGTTTTGTTTTTATTGCCTTTTGTACTTGTTAAAGGTTTTAAAAGCGAAATAAAATACCTACCTCTTAAGCCAAATTCATTGGGGAAAAAACGCTCTTCCAAACGAAACCTATGTGTGAAAGAATTGGAGCCTATATTATTTTTATATAAGTACTGTTGATAAACTCTATTTTCAAGTTTCGTGCCTTTACTTATATCCAATTCGTCATAAGCATCGGTAGCAATATAAGCATAGCCTAAAAGTATATTATGATTGTTCTGTTTCAGGTTATACCCTATCCCTACCCTAGCTAGTAATTGATTTCTTTGTCCAAAAAAACGATAATCCCGATACTGAAAATCGGATTGTATATTCCACTTATCATTTATTTTTTGATTCCCAAAATGAACAAGCCAAGTACCTACATTATTGGATTGACCACTTACTGATAAATTGATCATACCAAAAAGCCCTAGCAATAAAATAGATCGTTTCAGCATTGACTTATTATGGCTTAAAGTTTATTTTCTCCACCTCTATTGATTTTGTTTTTGCATTTAATTCAAAATCTTTAATAATTTCAATAACATCATAAGCAATTGATTTAGAATTAGTGCAATCAATAATTACTTTACTATTATTTGGAAAAGATTCAAAAGTGTTTAACAAGCTTGCTTTATTGAAAAATGAAACTTCTTCAGCAAGTACTAAATGATGCACTGTTTTACCATTTTGATCGCTTACATTGTCCTTTACATAGTGAGAATTGCGGTAGCTATGTCTTAGGGTATAAAATATGCCAAATAAGATACCTACTGTAATTCCCTTTAATAAATCGGTTGCAATAATGGCCACAACGGTTGCCGTAAATGGAATAAACTGCTCCCAGCCTAACTTATACATTTGTTGGAATAAACTAGGCTTTGCTAATTTATACCCCACCATTAATAATATGGCAGCCAAAGAAGCCAATGGGATTAAATTTAATAAGCCAGCTATAAATATGGCACTGAATAATAAGAAAAACCCATGCATAATAGTTGATAATTTTGATTTACCTCCAAAATTAATATTGGCAGAACTTCTTACAATTACTTGCGTCACTGGTAATCCTCCAATTAAGCCAGATACAATATTACCCAAACCTTGTGCTTTTAATTCTCTATTAGTAGGTGTAACTCTTTTATCTGGATCTAATTTATCTGTAGCTTCTACACTTAATAAAGTTTCTAAGCTAGCCACGATGGCAAGTACAATTGCAATTTTCCAAACTTCAAAATTACTAATGGCAGAAAAGTCTGGGAAGGTAAATTGACCAAAGAAATCTCCAATAGAATTAGGTACAGGAACTGATACAATTTGTTGCGCATTTAAACTAAATGGTAAAATTCCATTGGTATAAGCAAGGTTAAAAAATATACCTAATACCACTACTACGATTGGCCCTTGAATAAGTTGAAATATTTTATGCTTTTTAGTAAGTACGGTATCCCATAAAATTAATATAGCAAGTGAAACGCCAGCGATTAATAAAGCACCTGGAGTTATAAATTCATAGGCACTCATTATTGAAGAAAAAGTATTTTGACCATCTGCTTGTAAAAATGCATCATCGCCTACAGCGTCCTTATCCCAACCTAGTGCATGCGGTATTTGTTTTAATATAATTAGTAGACCAATACCCGTAAGCATACCTTTAATGACTGAGCTTGGAAAAAAGTAAGCAATAAAACCTGCCTTAGCAAAACCCAAAGCCAATTGTATGACTCCGGCAATAACAACGGCTGTTAAAAAGGCTTGGTAAGAACCACCTAAAGTTGCAATGGAGCTTAGTACAATAACGGCTAAACCGGCAGCTGGACCACTTACCCCTAATGAAGACCCACTAGCCATTCCACATACAATACCACCTACTATACCCGCTATAATACCTGCAAATAAAGGGGCTCCAGAAGCAAGCGCAATCCCTAAACATAAGGGTACGGCTACAAAAAATACCACAATACTAGCTGGCAAATCGTTTTTGATGTGTTTAAATAGACTCATTTTGGTTAAATTTTAAATGTATACAACAAAAATAGTAATATTATTTTAAATAATAGTATTACTATCTTAAATAATTGTAAATATTTTAACTATTTTCGTAAAAATTAGGGGCAGACCCCATTATATGAAGCTAGAATTACAAATAAAAATGAACCCCTCCCTTTATTTAAGGGACCCCGAGCAGTCGGAATTAGGCAAGAATATAATCAAGCACAGTATTCAATTAATACATGATAATGGTTTTGAAGCATTTACATTTAAAAAACTAGCAGAATCTATTGGAACGACTGAGGCTGGAGTCTATAGGTATTTTGAAAATAAACATAAACTCTTAGTATATATTATATCATGGTATTGGGGTTGGATTCAATTTCAATTGAGTTATCAAACCAATAATATTGAAGACCCTAGCATCAAATTGAAAAAAGTGATTACACTTTTATCTACCAATGTGGAAGACGATATTACCACAGGACATGTGGACGAATTTCAATTGCACCAAATACTTATAGCAGAGGGCTCTAAAGCTTATTTAACCAATCATGTTGGAAAAGATAATAAGCAACAATTTTTTCAACCCTACAAAGATTTATGCAATACTATAGGAGAAATTATTTTAGAATGTAACCCTAAATATAAATACCCACATTCTTTGGCTTCCACCATTATTGAAATGGCACACCTACAGAACTTTTTCATGAACCATCTGCCCACCCTGACCGATTTTTCAAAATCTAAGGATGAAAAAGAAATCATTAAATATCTAGAAGAGCTAGTCTTCAATACTATTCGTATTTAATCCAGCCTTATATAACTTAGAGGCGGTCCTATTCAAAACGGCAAATAAAGTATTGATAATAAGTTACTTATAAGATTGGATAAATTCTCTTTTTCTAATTAACTTAAAAATAATCGTTAATTACTTTCTTTTTTATAGTAATTAGACTAGTTTTATTATTCAAAAAAAACCAAATATGAAAAAACTAATCTTAAGTTTACTTGTATCGGCGTCTTTGATAGCTTGTACAAACCAAACAGCTAAAGAAACTGCTAGTACAGATGAAAAATCAAGTACTGTAGAGCACATTTATAAACCCACCTATGCAGATAATATTAAAATAGGTGATCAAAAGAATGTATTATTAGCTGAACAATTGCATCAAGCAATGTTTGCTAAGGACTTTAAAACGGTTGGAGATTTTTTCGTGGACACTGTTGTCTTTAATATGGAAGACGGAAGTACTTTAAAAGGTAAAACTGCAGTATTAGACTTCGTTGAAAAGAATTTCTCACAAATTAATATCAAGAATTTCAAAATAGTTGCCATATTTCCTACAACTGGAGATAACGGACATCAGTGGGTTCATATTTGGGATGAAGCAGATGTGGAAACTCCAGACGGTAAAACAACAAAGTTTCAATGGATGGATGCTTTTAGATTTGATAACGGAAAAATTGTTTATTTTAATGGATTTGTAAAATCTCCAAAATAATAAGTTGTCGATAAGATAAATTTTAAATTTTTCAGAAATACAAGGGAGTCCCGCTACGAGCAATCGGAGCGGGACTCTTTTTTGCCCAAATGCTTGGGGTATTCTTCAATATCATTATAATTGTTTACTTTTCAATTACACTTGAGCGTTAACTATGATAACAATTTTAATACTAATTTTTACACTTGGGTATTTAGCTATTACCCTTGAGCAAACTATAAAAATTAATAAATCGGCAACCGCTTTAATGACGGCAGTACTTTGCTGGACTTTAATTATCTCCAACGCTTCCAATAAAGAACTCATTATTGAACAACTCTCCCATCATTTAAGTTCTATTAGCGAAATTGTTTTCTTTTTACTAGGCGCCATGACTATTGTAGAAATTATTGATGCGCATGATGGTTTTCAAAATATTACAGAGCGTATAAAAACCAATCATAAAACAAAGTTAATTTGGCTTATAGCGGTCATTACCTTTTTCTTGTCTGCAGTACTAGATAATTTAACGAGTACCATTGTAATGATGTCTATATTAAACAAGCTCATAGAAGATAAAAAAACTAAATGGCTATTGTTGGGCTTAGTGATTATATCGTCTAATGCAGGTGGTGCATTCAGTCCCATTGGAGATGTAACTACAACTATGTTGTGGATTGGTGGTCAAATATCACCATTGAATATCATGAAGCAAACATTTTTAGCAAGTTTAGTATGTATGGTTGTGCCTACTTTTATTATCAATTATATGATTAAAGGAAAGATTGAACTTAGGGCGAATGTGGAGAATAGCTTAAATTTTAACACCAATTCATTTGAAAGAAACCTCATATTTTATGTTGGAATAGGATGTCTATTATTTGTTCCCCTATTTAAAACATTGACCAACTTACCTCCTTATATGGGTATGTTTTTAAGTTTAGGTATTATTTGGACATTAACTGAATTAATACATAACAAAAAGCACGTCAATGAAAAAGGTATTTTATCTGTTAGCCATGCCTTAAGAAAAATTGATACCCCTAGTATTTTATTCTTTTTTGGTATACTACTAAGTATTGCCTCTTTAGAAGTTGTTGGAGTACTTCCACAGATGGCGAGTACATTAAATAGTAGTATAGGTAATTTAAATCTTGTCGCTATATGCATTGGATTATTGTCTGCTGTTTTTGATAATGTTCCACTTGTGGCAGCCTTACAAAGTATGTATAGCCTAAATGATTATCCTCAGGACCATTATTTCTGGGAATTATTAGCATTTACTGCAGGTACAGGAGGTTCCTGCTTAATTATTGGTTCTGCTGCGGGGGTTGCAGTGATGGGTATTGAAAAAATTGATTTTTTCTGGTACCTAAAAAAAATAAGTTGGATTGCACTGATAGGATTTATAGCAGGTGTTGCTACTTTTTTAATTCAACATTATTTGCAGTAGAATAGTTTTTAAAGGACCGCTCTAGTTTTTAATGAGCATTTGCAAAGTAGATAAAATGATACCCATCGTTGCGGGGCCGATACTCATTCCAGTAAGATACTCGCTGTGCGGAATTTTATTACTCATATCAAAAAAACTTGGCTTTACAATATAGCCTAGTGCGTCCTGTGATAAGCCTAAAATAAATTTAGGGCCCTTATTATCCATTAATGATTTTGTTGCTAGACTTAATGCTGGCGAAGATTCACCCGGATGTGTTGCAAAGCAAGCATCTCCTATGGTGAAATACGCAATTTCAGAGCTCACTGTTTTTCCAAAATCTCTTTTTATGATTCCTGCTTTAGATAACATTTGAAAACTTGGATTGGCCAATGGGAAATTAACTTTAGCTGAAGTAAAAAAAATATTTTTACTTGTACTTTTATTCTTTGTTAATTCATAAGCATATTTTCCTAATGAAGATCCATAGTAATTTGCATAATCATAGGTATGTGGAACTCCTTCTGGCTGTATCCATCCCCCTATTGCACCTTGTAAGAACATATTCACCCCACCTTGCGCTGAATCTAAATATTTATAATAACCCCATACATAATCCGAGCTTGCTGCAGTGCTGGCATCATCCATTATTGTTGGATGACAAGCAAAATTAGTAAGCATGGCAATGTTCTTACCTTTTGAATCACTAAACTTAATAATACTAACCGATCTGTCGAGTTCACTAGGCTCTGAAATATTCTTTACCCAGTCTTCTCCAAATGAACCAGTTCCATAAGAGATGCTTACAGGCTTTCTTATTTCTGCGGCTTCCTTAATAGCTTCTACTGCCCTATTTACAATAAGTTGCATATGTTTATCATTCACACCTGAATGTGCTAAATCTTTCCCCCAAATACCTACTACATCTGGACCTGCATGGGTATGGGTAGATGACATAACAATATGTTCTGCATTAATGGAGGGAAGTTCCATTTTAATTTTAGCTCTTATTTCTTGTAATTGAGGATATAACAAGCCTATACAATCAAATGTAAGAATGGTAAGATTATTGTTACTATTACTAAGCACTACTGCTTTAACATAAAGGTTATCGTGCACATCTATAAAAGGTCGATTGGCTTTGCCACCAGCTATATATAAAGAATCTTTTTCTGGATTAATAGTTCTAGTGGCTGCACCTGCAAGAAAGTCTTGCGCAGAAGAAGTTAATTGTAATAGAAAAAATAGTATTAAAAAGAATATTTTATTTAACATAAGATTTATTTACACAAATGTTTTAAAATAGATTTTAATACTATTTTTCAATTATTTTATGATTAAAATGATCTAATAGGACGAACACTGAAAGTGGTACTCTTGTCATTAGCCGTTTGAAAACCATTGTCAAAAATTTGCGAGCATGCATTGTACTTACCTGTTTCAGTAGAACTCCAATAGCAAACTTCTCTAAAACCTCCAATGACTTTCATTTGTAAAAACAATTTATTTAATTCGTCTTTGCTGGGCAAATACCAATCATCATATCCACCCTGGTTTAAATTACTGCATAGTGTAGCAGCATTCCCTGCCACAGAACATCCCGATGCAATATCTATGGTATTTTGACTACCTGCGCCAATTGAAGAACGGCCAGCAAGGAATTTATCATTACATCCCCAAGCTACTTCACCCGGAAGGTCAGACACTGCAGCAATAATACCATGCTGTACATTGGCATCATATCCAGGATCTGAAGGGGTTAATAAATAAGCAATTTTACCTCCTTTGTAGTCCATTCCAATTTTTAACGTTTGTACTGCCTCCATCTCATTTTTGCTTTTTGCTGCATCACCCATTGCAGCCATCTCCTCCGTAGGTATTTCTCTAACATAAATATTTCTATAGTAGGCAAGCGTACCATGTGCTTGTAATTCAATTTGTTCTTTTTCAAAAATTGGAATACTGCGATCCCAATAATTTTCAAATGTGAGGTTGTCTACAGTTAAAAGGCCATTTAAATAAACAGTTACTTTATCCCCTTTCATGATAATGTGAAAGTTATTCCATTCACCCACTTTATTATCTGCGTATACCAAGGGCATACTTTTGTTCTTAAGATTATTATACAAGCCACCAGATCCCACTTGAGCTCCCACTTGACGGTTCACAGAATCCCATATTTGTACTTGAGGACTGCCTCTTAAATAAATACCCGCATCTCCTTTTTTGGATATTTTCCAATCTACAAAAAATTCAAAATTGCCATATTTTTTTTCAGTCACTATATTATCGCCATGTCCTTGAAATGCCAACAAAGCATTTTTTACCTGCCAATCTTTTTGCATTTGTTCATTGGCAATTTTTTCTGCTGCTTTTAAATCAGCGGCAGACATTTTATTTCTTTCAATAGGATTCGCCACCAAACCTTTCCAACCTGTTAAGTCTTTTTCATTAAATAAATTTTCAAATCCATCATTGAAAGAAGCACTACTCATTTGTGCTGTAAGTTTACTTTGCATTACTGCGCCCTCTTTTCCTTTTAAAAGAGGCAGGGCCCTTACTAAAATTTCTTTTACAGCAGGTCCTTTTATATTTTTTTCGTTTAAAGCTAATTTTGCCACCAATGTAGCCGCTACTTTATTGACTGTTTCATCATTTAATGATTTACTAATAAACATAAAACTTGTAAAACTAGGAATTAGAGAAGCTTCTTTAAGAATATTTCTTTTGGCAGCTGCATTTTTTGCATTTTCCATTTGATCTTGCAATTGAAGTAAACGCTGCGTGTTAGATGGCTGTGCGTTGACATTGAAAACAAAAAGCAAAACCGTAATGGTTAAATAAATTAATTTATTTTTCATATATGATAATTTTATTATACAATCTACGCTATTCTATTCAATACACAAATTTTATTTTGTATTGTGGTGGGGCTAATAAGCTTGCTAGCCCGCACTCTACCAAAGAAGTTTTAAAATAATCTTGTTGAAGCATATAAAAATCTTTACATTTAAGATGCCATTATTGTTCATCATAAATATCAATGAAAATGCAAATTTTATTCATTTTTTCTTGGCTGAATTTTATAGTTAGTTTTTTTGCTGCACCTTCTACTTCTATAGATAATGCTGCTACGCCAACATTCAAATTAATTCCTGCTCCTAAAATTACCTTCAACTCTTTTGTGGATTGTAATATGGCGGAAGTATGGATAGAAGACACCTTTAGAATTTTTCCTGGCAAGTATGGCGAAGATCCATTATGGGGATACTCGAAAAATTTGAAATATGCTGATGGCAAAAATGCAGAAGAGGTTTTTAAAAACCCTCCTGAAAAGTTCATTGATCCCATAATGCCCCTAAACGTTCCCATAGGTCAGAAAGGATTACATGGAGCTGTATGGTTTGAAACTGTATACCAAGACAAAAAAGACCCATCGGGTAAAACGCTATTTGGTCTTTATCATAATGAAAACTATCCTAGTACACTTCCTTATGATACAAAAACAAAAGAAGGCTATAAAAATAAGTTGTGGCCACAGGGTTTAACTGGTCCTGAAAGTCCTGCTGCAGTTTGTCGCATTGGTATTATGAAGTCCATTGATGGTGGAAAAAGTTGGCAAAACAAAGGTATTATCATAGAAGACCTTGATCCTAGAATGATTCTAAAACCTTTTAATAGTTCTAATACTTTTGCGGGTGGTGTTGGAGATCCTTCAGCAGTAGCGAGTGAAGACTATTTATATATATTTTATGGCGAGTATGGATATCCTGGCATCTACAACGAAAAAACATATAAGGCTAAAACGGAATGGAGTGGGCAATGTATAAGTATTGCACGCATTGCTTTGAAAGACCTCAATAATCCTGTAGGAAAAACAAAAAGATGGGATGGAAAATCTTTTTCTATTCCCTATAATAGTTATGGGGTGCCTGTTCGTTCTTTACAAATTCCAATAGAGGAAGGCGGCGGACCATCCTCTTCTCCAACAGGGGGTTTTCATTGGGGGCCTTCTGTAAGTTGGAACACTTACTTAAATTGTTGGGTAATGATGATGGGTAAGGTAGAGGGCAAATCATGGCAAGGAGATAAAATATATATATCCTATAATAAAAATAAAGATTTAGGAATTGGTAACAATAGTCAAGAATGGTCAAAACCAGCATTGGTATTTCAAAAGCCAGGCTATATTCTTTGGTACCCCTCTTTACAACCTTTAAATGACCCTTCCGATATTAAAGAAAAAAACAGTTCTGTTAAACTTGGAAAGCGTGCTCGTTTTTTTGTAAAACGAATTAAGCCAGGAGATGACGAATATGCTTCTGAACACATTATTGAATTTGAAAAGTAATAAACCGTCCAGGGGAATTGTATTAACTCAAATATCTTAGTACAATTATTTTATTGTGGAACTTTTATTATGAATTTTAGGTAGAATCAGTTAACAAAGCTGTTAATTAATTGTAAATACCCCTTTTATAAGAACTTTTTTACTCGTTTAGATGTTTAACATTTAAACAAATTAAAATTAATTATTATGAAAATGAAATTATTATTGACGATGCTAATTGGAGGTATTATCTCTGCATCAGCTCAAAAAACAATTGTTGATGTAGCAGTAGGTTCTAGTGCACATACAACTTTAGTAGCAGCCGTAAAAGCAGCTGATTTAGTAGCTACTTTACAAAGTGCAGGACCTTTCACAGTCTTCGCTCCAACGAACGATGCTTTTGCTAAATTGCCAAAAGGAACTGTAGAAAGTCTTTTAAAGCCAGAGAACAAAGCTACGTTAGCTAAAATTTTGACGTATCATGTTGTAGCTGGTAATTTAGACGCAACTGCTGTTTTAAAGGCTATCAAAGATGGTAATGGATCAGTTACCTTGAAAGCTGTAAGTGGTGGTACATTAACCGCTTCTATTAAAGCTGGTAAAGTAATTTTAACAGATGAGAAAGGTGGAATGGCAACTGTTACTGCAACTGATTTAAAAGCAGGAAATGGTGTTATTCACGTTATAGATGCTGTTGTATTGCCAAAATAGTTTAAGAAATTGAGTTTTTGGTTAGGGCCCTTAGCAATAAGGGCCCTTTTTTATTCACTAAACAAAGTAGCAGCAAGCCGCTTGTATGTTTTAAAATAGTACTACTTAGATTTAGAATAATAATTTTTGTTGAACTTTTAGCTTTAATTTTTGAAATGTTAATTAACAAAGCTGTTAATTATTTGTAAATAGCCATTTGATAGATAGCATAATAAGGTTGTATGTGATTATTTCACTAACTTATTACTTAATTTAGAAATTGTTAATTAATAATTCTACATTGCAACAAATAAAAAAATATGTTTAAAAAGTTTACACTATCTGATTCTCTTATGCTTGTATCTGCCTTTTTATCTCTAATATTCTCAGAATATTTATGGTTTAATGGAGAAAGAGAAGCGGGCATTTTTATTGGGTTATGGGTACCTTCTATTTTAGGGTTCGCTATACTTTTAAAATTAATAAATAATCAAAAATGATTGAAATTATACCCTATTTCGCAGCCTTCATCACCCTCTTATTTGGAGTTGCATTTCTTCTAGCTTTGAATAAATATAGAGGCGAAAAATAAAGGCCAAAATATACAGCATGAATAATTTATTACATAAATCTGGTAATTATTTTGATATATATTTCAATGCTAAAAATGTACGAAGAGTAGAATTGTTAATTCTCCGTTTTGCGGTTTTGGCTTTCCTTATTCATTTATTTATTATCTTTTTAGGAAATAACTTTTTATATTTTAAAAGTCTTGAGCATAGTTATTTAAAGGCCATATATACCCCCTTTAGTTTTATATTATTTTACGAGGTATTTCTACTTGTTATTATCATTCCAAAATCTATATCTGAATTCATAGGTAAGCAATTTGAAGTAATTACCTTAATTACTTTAAGAAGTTTTTTTCATGATATAGCAGAACTTGACTTAAAAAATTTAATTGATATTAATAACCCAGAGTTCATTAGTTTACTGTATGACTTAATAGCTTCCTTAATTATGTTAAGCCTTACTATTTTATACTATAAGATTTACCAAAATAACCGCAAATCAGAAATTGTTAATGAGCTTAATAATTTTATTAATATTAAAAAATTAGTATCATTAAGTATGATATTAATTTTATTGCTACTTAGTATAAGTAGTCTTTATATTTGGGGTGCAGCAATGGCGGAAGCTTTAAAATTAAATCAAAATTACCCTAATCCAAACACTGTATTTTACGCAGATTTCTTTTCAATTATGATTTTTGTTGACGTACTACTTCTAATAATATCCTTTATTTATCATTTTTCCTTTTTTACTATTTTTAGAAACGCCAGCTTTATCATTACAACCATTTTAATTAGAATGTCACTAACTATTGAAAAGCCAATGAATTATATAGTCATTTTGATTGGTTTTTTATTCTCCATCATAACTTTCTATTTATATAGCTTAAGAAATACAAAGAATAAGTCGGTAGAATAATGAATATTATATTATTTGATGGTGTATGTAATTTGTGCAGTAGTACAGTTTCATTTTTGATTAAATACGACAAAAATAATATTTTCAAATTTGCAGCAAGTCAAACAAATGCGGGTGAAAATATTATACGTCAATATACTATTTTGAACGAGGGCAAATCGGTTATCTTCATAAAAGATGGCATTGTATTTTATAAATCGGACGCCGTTATTGAAATTGCAAAACAAATTAAGGGTTGGCCACATATTTTCAAATATGCCAGCCTTTTTCCAAAATTTTTAAGAGATGGCGTGTATAATCTCATTGCAAAAAATAGATACTCTTTATTTGGCAAAAAAGAAACCTGCATGGTTCCTACTGAAGAGGACCGAAATAGATTTTTAAGCTAAAAGAGGCAGCACTAGAATTTACTTGACCACCATACCCACAAAATTAAAATAGGTTGGCCTATAAGTAAGCGTATATAGGATAATGTTGGCGTAATGGTAATTGACCCTAGTGTAAAACTGCCTTTTTGAATAAAATAAATATGGGATGGGATAAAAGCAATTAACATTATTATAATACCCTTTACAGCTAAGGCGCGAGTAGTTTTAGGTATTAATAATAGTGCTAATAGTATTTCAGCTATACCAGATACTATATTTATTTCTTTGGCCCAAGCAGCTAAATAAGGCGGTATTATAGGTATATAAAAAGAAGGGGTCGCAAAGTGATTATATCCTGCAAATAGGTAAAATACAATTAGAAAAAAGAATAGTACTTGTTTAACAATTTTAATTGACATCTTTAATTGTATTTAATTTACTTAAAATATAGCTTGAACTTAATTTGAATTTCATTGTCGGCTTTCACAAATAATAAAGAGGGCCTTTTCACTTTAAAATCTTCCAATAATATAGGAAATGCACCTTCAAAAAATATATTCCCTTCTTTATCAGATTGCTTAGCATTAAACGAAATTTGTTTGGTAACTCCATGAAATTGTAACTGCCCGTTAACCATTAAGTCATTTTGATTGTATACAATACTTGTACTATTAAAGACGATATTGGGATACGTTAAAGCCTCAAGTACTTCAATCATATGACTATCTCTATTGGACAATCCACTATTGAAGCTACTCACTTTGGTTGAAATAGCAATTTTAGTAATTTTATTTACTGGACTTGCACTTTCCCAATTTGCTTGAATTTTTAATTTATCAGAAACCCCATCCCATTCATGCAGCTTATGACGCATGTGATAGGTAATAGTACTTTTTTCTGGCAAGGGCTGTTGTATAGGTTCTAGATGATACAAAAAGGGAGATACGAATAGTAGAAATAAAGTTAACATAGTATATACTTTTAAAATTTTATAACAATCATGGAAGTTGCCATACTAGCAAATGTTGTATAGGCAGCTGCCCTATGCCAGGGCTTTAAGGAAGCATTGTTTTCAATATTATTGCCTAAAATATTAGTAGCAATCATACCTGTCAAATGAACTACTGCTAACCATTTATGAATACGCATTGAACTTAATTTTTTATCGCGTTGAAAAACCGCAGGTGGAGTGAATAAACTATTGACAGCCGTAATTCCATAACTAATGTTTACAGCAGTGCCTAGGTTTTCATGCAATTCTTTGACCTTGTAATCTCCCCTATACAATTGGCTTCCTACAAAACCTTGTGCAAGCATTGCTCCAAGTGTTATAAAACCTCCTAGTTGATGTACATTAAGCATTTTTCTTCTTAAATTCAGTTGGATGGTTCGCTCCTGAATCATATCTCCATTACCTAGTTTATTTTTCAATAAACCATGACTACCCCAAAGTATTGCTTGGGTAAACAACATTTTCTGCGGCGTTAATAAGCTTGAGTCTATTTCATTGATATCCAAATTATTTTGCAAAACTGCCGTATCGTTTTGGGCCTGTAACTGATTGTTTATTAATAAGATAAATAAAATTGGGAAGGCGTAGTACTTAATCATAAAATGGGATTTGAATACTACCTAAATTTACGGCTATTTATTTACTCTTATTAAAAAACAAAGAAATTAAAGAAATTTGTTTTTAAAATTAAACAAAATTTAAAAATATTTGTTTTTGGTATTATAAAACCAGTAACTATGGAAAGAAAAGACTTTATCGAAAAAGTAGGTTTAAGTGGTGCAGCCATTCTAATTTTTGGTTGTATGCAATCCTGCTCCAAAGACAGCGATATGACTAGCAGTCCCAATACCCCTCCAAATTCGGGTGGTACAGGTGGTACGGGTGGAACAGGCGGGGGCGGATCAGCCAGTACCAAAGTAGACTTTACCCTAGATATTAGTACTGGTCCATATGACGTACTCAAAAAAGAAGGAGGATTCATTGTATACAGCGTAGCTAAGGTTATTATAGCTAGAATAGCAGGTAATGCATTCATTGCAGTAAGCTCAGTATGTACACATGCAGGTGCAACATTAGAATATGTAAGTAGCACTAATAAATTTTACTGCTCTGCACATGGCTCTAATTTTAATCAAACGGGGACAGTTGCAAATGGTCCAGCTTCTGAAGCTTTAAAACAATATAAGACAAGTCTTGATGGTACTAAGTTAAGAGTATACGAATAGTATATTTACTGAATACTTGACTGAATAATTATATGTAGAATTTAGCTGTTGAATTTTAGTTAGTTATGCTAAGACTACTGTAAGAAATTCTATAAACGCTCAAATGCATTTATCATAAACTTCGCAGTTTCTCCGAATTCTTTTCCTTTATTCATTCTATCTAGAGCGGCTCTTTCATAAGCAAGTTCTTCATTCTGCACCGTCAAAATGCCAAATATTATAGGGGTGGTGTGCATTGCAGAAAGCTGGCTAATGCCGTTGGTTACATATTGACATACATATTCATAATGGTCCGTGTCTCCTTTGATGATAGCACCAATGACAATAATGGACTTGTACTTTCCAGTTTGAATTAACTTATTTGCATACACCACTGTCTCTATTGCACCAGGGCAGTTAAAAATGGTGAATGGTAATTGTTGTTCAGTTAAATAAGTTGCACAGCCCTTTTCCAATAGGTCTGTAATTTCAATATTAAAGGCTGATTTTATAATGGCTATCATTGTATAAATTTATTTTAATTGAATTTTATGGTGTGTTTACCAATTTCAATTTTATCAGCTAAGTATTGTTGATTATGGCTGGTAGTTGTCACGCCCACCTGTAAAATGTTAAAGGTTAATCCAGCCTTAGTTAAAGCATTTATTTTTTCCGGATTATTACTCATTAAATAGAAGTCGTTTATATTAAGTGCTTTAAATATCCAAATGGCATCTATGTAGTTTCTACTATCTTTTGGAAGTCCTAATCTCTCATTGGCTTCATAAGTATTTAGGCCTTGCTCCTGTAATGCATAGGCTGCAATTTTATTTCCGATGCCAATACCTCTGCCCTCTTGTCCTTTTAAATAAACAATATACCCATGGCCATTTTCAGCTATAAGAGATAATGCACTATGTAATTGCTGTTGACAATCGCATTTTAAACTACCAAAAATATCGCCCGTCAAACATTCACTATGAATTCTTACAATAGGTTTATTTTCGGTTTTTTTCATAGAAATCAAAACCTGTTCAACTCCAGTCAAAATATTTTCATATACTTCAATATCAAAATTTCCAAAGGGTGTTGGCAAACTAGACTTTGCAACAAAAAGTAAATGATTCTCCGTTTGATTACGGTAATCCACTATTTGTTGAATAGTGATTACTTTAAGCTCTAGTTTTGAAGCAAATTCAAAAAGGCCCTCTCTTCGCATCATATTGCCTTCAGCGTCCATTACCTCACAAATTATAGCAGCAGGTTGGTGGTTGGTTAATTTACATAAATCTACTGCTGCTTCCGTATGACCCTGCCTTACCAATACACCATTTGTTTTTGCGACTACTGGGAATAAATGGCCTGGCTTGATGAAGTCATTGGGAGAACTATTAGGATTTGCAATATGACCTGCTGTAATTGCCCTTTCTTTAGCAGAAATACCTGTCGTAATGCCAAAACTAGGATTGGCATCTATTGAGTCATAAAATGCGGTATGAAAGGGGTCCTTATGATTGGATGCCACAGGAGACAAATTTAACCTCTCTGCAATTTTTGGATCAATGGCAATGCATACCAAACCTTTTGCATGCGTTGCGCAAAGATTTAATTTCTCTTGGGTAGCAGCATCAGCAGGGAAAATGATATCCCCTTCATTTTCTCTAGACTCATTGTCTACTACTAAAATGGGGTTACCATTTTTAAAATCCAATAAAGCTTCTTCTATAGTGTTGAACATATTTTATGACGCTTAAAATTCTCTTAAATTTCTCTTTTATTTAATAATTGCTCCGTGTACTTTGCCAAAATATCAAACTCAATATTTACATTATCTCCTTCTTTCAACAAGGACATATTTGTTTTTGAAATAGTAACTGGAATGATACATAACTCAATATCATTTTCAATTACTTTATTAATGGTCAAGCTAATTCCATTAATAGCAATAGACCCTTTATAAACAATATATTTAACGAATTGTTCAGGAACAGTAATAGTGAAAAACCAAGCTTTTTCACCAGCAATGACCTTTGCTATTGTAGCAGTTGCATCTACATGCCCTAATACATAATGCCCTCCTAAATAACCTGTGGGCTGCATGGGCAGTTCAATATTAATTTTAGACCCAACTTTATAATGGCAAATAATTGTTTTATCAATACTTTCAGTTGAAACAAAAAATGATAAATAATTACCCTCAATTTTAGTAACCGATAAACAAGCCCCGTCAATAGCAACACTGTCTCCTATTTGTACAATAGAAGCAAATTTAGCTGCATCAATGACAAGCTCCCAACCTAGTTCGTCGGGCAAAATTGATTTTATAAATCCTTCAGATACAATTCCTGTAAACATATGATTATTTCTAGGTAAATTTGAGACGCAAAGATAATCCAAATGACTTCAGCCGACTACTTACATACCGCATTTTTATTAGCGAAAAGAGCAAATTCTAAAAATATAAGACCCAACCCTTTTGTGGGCGCCATTGTAGTGGATGATGAAGGAAAAATTATTGGAGAAGGCTATCACCAAAAGGCAGGAGAAGCGCACGCTGAAGTATTGGCAATCAATGATGCCTTCGCAAAAAGCAAGGATTTATCAAATAGCACACTATACGTAAGCCTAGAGCCCTGCTCACACAGCGGCAAAACGCCCCCTTGCACCCATTTAATACTTGAACATAAAATACCCAAGGTAGTCATTGGCTCCATGGACCCTAATCCATTAGTTTCTGGCGCTAAAGAATTAACGGATGCTGGCGTAAATGTTGAAATTTGTATACTTCCAGAGATTGTTGAATTAAATAATACATTTAATATTAATCAGCTAAACAAAAGGCCAAAATATATTTTAAAAGCTGCTACCACTTTAAATGGGAAAATTAGTGACAGACTTGGAAATAGTAAATGGATATCTAATGATAAAAGCAGAAACTATGTACACCAAGTATTAAGAACTAATGCAGATGCTATTTTAACCACCGCTACAACAGTGATAAAGGATAATGCAACTATGAATATTAGAGTAGATGAAACCAAGGAATTAAACCTAATTATTATTGACAAACAATTAGACATTTTAAAAGAAGAAAATAAAGCATTAAATATTTTTTACAAAAGAGAGAAAACAAAAATTTATTTAGTGACCAATAAAAAAATTGAAAATACGCTGCCCAAGCATGTTGAAATAATTAATGTTAATATGCACGAGGAAGAATGTGATTTAAATGAACTAAGTACTTTTTTATTAAATAAAAATATTTGTGAAGTACTAGTGGAAGCTGGGGGGAAATTAAATGCATCTTTACTAAAAGCAAAAATAGTAGATGAGCTAAATATATTTATTGCACCAAGCTTGCTTATTGACAATAGCTCATTTAACCTATTTAATTCAAACGAATTACAAAGCATTGAAAATAGTATTCAACTTTCATTACAAGAAACACAAAACTTTGACAGCGATATAATGGTAAAATATAAAGTATTATACTAAATCAAAAAGCTAAAATAATAGCATATGGAACAAAAGACAACCCTTTCAAGAAACATTACTGTAGCAGGTTTAGTAGCTACAGGTATCTCCTCCATGATTGGTGCTTCTATTTATATTGTTCCTTTTATGTTGCAAAAAAATATACCGGGTATTGGCCCTTATTTACTGCCTGCATTTTTTGTTGCTTCTATTCCCGCTGTATTTGCTGCACTTACTTATGCCATTTTAGCGAGTGCTATGCCTAGGGCTGGAGGTAGTTATGTATATGCCAGTAGGTCAATTCATCCTTACTGGGGGTTTATAGCCAGCTTTGCCCAATGGTTTGGTTTATCCATTGTCATTGGGGTTGTGTCTTATATGGTCGTGCCTTTTTTTAGAGATGTATGCGCCGCTATGAATTGGATCCATCTTGTTCAATTTTTTGAAAATAGCAATACCAAATTATTCTTATCCTTAGCTTTATTATGGCTTTGTATTGGCGTCAATATTTTTGGAGTCAAAACTTATCAATTAACTATTATTGGTTTGGTTATTATTACTTTTATTTTAGCCAGCATTGTAATAGTCGCTGGATTTATTTATAGCGAAGAGGATTTTATACAGGGTGTACTAAATAAAGATGGAATAGTGATTACACATCTGCAAGGTAAATTCAATTGGCAACAATTTATTTCTGCCAGCGGCATTTTATTTGCAAGTTTTATTGGATTTGATTCTATTGCCCAAGCAGGTGGAGAAGCAAAAGATCCAAGTAAATCATTGCCCAGGGCCATTATTATCACTATAATAAGTGTAAGTTTATTTTATTTACTATTTACTTTCAGTGTTTATAAAATTGCACCTTGGAATTTTGTTCAAGATTTAGCTAATAAAAAAGATATATCAGCCACCACCTTATTGAATTATGTATTGCCTCCCTTTTGGTCGGTATTAATAATGCTAGGCGCTTGCATTGCATTATTAAAAGATTTACCTTCTATGATATTGTCGGTATCTAGACTACTATTTGCCTGGTCTAAAGACAAATTGTTTCCGCCCTTTTTATCCAATATACACCCTCGCTATAAAACACCGCATTGGGCCATTTTCTTTAGCGGCATCGTATCTAGCCTTGGTATATTAGGTAGCCATTTTGCTAGTGATATTTTTTTAGGCATCGATATTATGGTCATTGCCATGCTGGTCAATTTTATTTTGATTTGCATCTCTGTTTTACTAATTCATCAGAACAATCCATTACTAGGTAACCAAATTACCGTTGTAAAAAATAAGGGGTTACAAAAGCTAATTGCTTTATTTGGATTAATTAGCCTTACTGCTTTACTCATCATTAATATAGTGAATGATGTAACTGCTTCCAAAACTGCATGGTATTTTCATGCCACTTATGTATTTACAGCAGTCATGTTACTCGCTAGTATTATTTTTACTATCTTTTGGAATCAACTAAAAAAATCAGGTACTTTTGATGCAGACTATTTTAAAAATTTACCTTCAGAATAAATCGAAAGATAAATACTATGACTACTACAAAACTAAGCGACTCTCTCACTATTTCTAAAGTACTTATTGGCTTATGGCAGGTGGCCGACTTGGAAAGAAACAACCAAAAATTAGACCCTCTAGTGGCCGCCAAGGCATTGCACAGCTACTATGAGCAAGGATTTACCAGTTTTGATATGGCCGACCATTATGGATCTGCTGAAGAAATCTCGGGTGTGTTTAAAAAAACCTATGGACTTAAGGACATTCAACTATTAACTAAATGGGTGCCAAGCCCAGGAGCAATTAGTCCTTCGCAAATTCAAGAAGCAGTAAAATCATCTATAAAAAAATTACAAGTTGAGCAAATTCAATTGCTTCAATTTCATGCTTGGAATTATGCCGACCCAAGCTGGTTGGATTGTTTGTTTGGTTTACAAAAATTAAAAGAAGAAGGATTAATTGCCAATATTGGACTAACCAATTTCGATGAAGCGCATTTAAATATGGTGATACAATCAGGCATCCCTGTAGTGAGCAATCAAATATGTTATTCCTTATTAGATCAACGCGCTGCCCATAAAATGACAACTACTTGTTTAGCAAACAATATAAAAATATTGGCCTTTGGCACAGTGGCAGGTGGGTTTTTTAGCGAAAAATGGCTTCACCAACCTGAACCAGCAATCAATGAAGCCTTGACCTGGTCGCAGATGAAATACAAAAGATACATTGATGCCGCAGGTGGATGGGATTGGTATCAAACATTATTGGCAAGCTTAGATAAGATAGCAAAAAAACACCAAGTATCTATTGCCACTATTGCTAGTACTTATATCAAAGACTTACCTGCAGTAGGTGGTGTAATTGTAGGTGCGAGACTGGGTGCATCAGCACATATTGATGAAAATAAAAAAATTCTTACATTAACCCTTTTAGAAACTGAGCGTGAAGCAATCAAAAATATATTGGCTCAAGGAAATAAGATTCCAGGTGATTGTGGGGATGAATACCGTAAGCCCCCCTATTTAACTGCCAGTGGCGATTTAAGTCATCATGTAAAAGAAATTGCTTCGCCGTATCCAACCACAAAAGATGCCAGTGGAAAAACCAAGGCTTTATCAGGGACTAGTTGGGAAACTATGGCTGGCTATAGTCGTGCGGTGCGTAAAGGCAATAGAATTTTAGTTTCAGGAACCACGGCCACACATGGTTCTCATTTGATTGGAGGAAATGATCCTGCCGCACAAGCTCATTTTATTTTTGATAAAATTGAAGGCGCCATTCAATCCTTAGGCGGCAAATTAGAAGATGTTGTACGCATCAGGATATTTATAAAAAACATTAATCAATGGGAAGCCATTGCTAGGGCGCATGGACAACGTTTTGCGCATATACAACCAGTTAATACAATGGTTCAAGCAAATTTAATAGGAGAAGAATATTTAGTTGAAATTGAGGCAGAAGCCATAGTAGAATAAAAAAAAGGACCCAGGATGAAACTGGGTCCTTTTTTTATTTATAGTGATAGAGTTTATAGTTGTAGCGCTGAGATATTGGCATTTTTAAATTGGCTATTAAAAAGTTGAATGGCCTCGTAAATTGCTTCTAATTTTGCTTTCTCATTATTCCAGCTAGCTTGTAAGTCCGCTAATTTATTTTTTACCCCGCTTGTTACCACTGGGTCACTTACATCTACCAAGCCTTTGATATAAAAGAAATCAACATTTAATTTGCTTGGCCAATTAATTACATCCTGTCCATTCTGTGTTCTACTTTCTACAATATTAGTTTCCCATGTATCTATTTTCTTAATTATGCTAGTAGCTTGATCTGTAATTGTTTTGGCGTCGGGAATACTCGCTAATGTTTCAGTGTAATATTGTAATTGCTTTTTTACTTTTCTTAAATTATTCACTGAAGTATGAATATCCTTAATGCTTTTACTAATATTTGCAAGTGTATTTTGTTGAAATTCCCAATCTTCTTTATTTGCTTTAATAAATGGATTTGGTAAGACTGTAATTGTAGTGCTGCTTGTTTGTGCTTTCGAAGAATCGGTATTATTTGGATGAAGTATTATTTTGGCCTGATAAGATCCCGGAGCAACCGCATAACCAGCATAACTGCCCAATACAAACACCCCATTTACATCTGGGCTCTCTGAATGAGTTCTAAAATTCCATAAAAATCGATTGTGCCCTTTTTTGCTACTTAATAAAGTTTCTGGCGATGGCCCTCCAGGATACTTTTTGTAATTATCATTTTTTATATTGGTATACGTTCTAATAACTTGTCCGTTACTTCCAATAATTTCTAATATTACCGTATCCTTTTCGTTGAGTGTTGTAGGTAAATAGTAGTCTAGTATAACTCCTTCTGGAGCATTTTGTCCTTCTCCATTTTTTTCTGGCAAACCATCCCCTGAACCATATTTATAAGCAGGCTTTGGCATCATTAACTTCACTTCTCCTATATTATCGAATGTAGTGTTTTGTTGAATGGCGCCTACATCATCTAAGATCCAAAAAGCCCTGCCTGCAGTGGCCGCTACCAAATCATTGTCTCTGATCATAATATCGGTAACGGGAACAATAGGTAAATTTAATTGCATTGTTGCCCATGTATTACCTGCATCATTAGAAATATAAAAGCCCCTCTCGCTACCTGCGTATAAAATATTTTTTTGCTTTTTATCTTCTCTAATTACTTTTATAAAATCTGCTTCTTTAACACCTTTATTTATTTTTGTCCATGTAAGGCCATTGTCAGTTGTCTTATAAGTGTAAGATGCGTAGTCATTTAATTTATATCTAGTAGCACTAATATATACTACTCCTTTATCGAAGGAAGAAGCCTCAATACTATTAATTTGAGACTCTTGTAAATCGGCAGGTGTAATATTTTTCCAGTTACTACCTCCATCAGTTGTTACATAAACCAATCCACAATCGCTTCCAGTATAAATAGTGTTAGCATCTAATGGAGATTCACTCACATAAAAAATAGTATTATAATTTTCTCCACCAGCACCTTCGTTGGTAAACGGTATACCGCCAGGTCCTTGTTTGGCTTTATCATTTCTAGTTAAGTCTGGGCTAATCGCTTCCCAACTTAAACCACCATTTGTAGTCTTTAGCAATACATTCGCTGCATGATATATTACTTTAGGATTATGCATAGAAGTGATAATTGGCGCATTCCAGTTAAATCGATATTTCATATCCTTAGGCTGAACTGCTAAATTTAAACTTGGATAGGCTTGTATATCTTTTGATTCATTTGTTGTGGTATTTAACACCTCAATATACCCTTGATAACAACCCCCATATACTAGATCAGGTTTATTGGGATCAAAAGTTAAAAAAGCCGATTCGCATCCTGCTCCAGCTTTCCAATCACGCACTGTTATACCACCTGTATTATTTCTACTTGCAATAATGACTGAAGAATTATCTTGCTGACCACCATATACCTTGTATGGAAATGTATTATCTGTATTGACTCTATAAAATTGCGCAGTACTCTGATTCATAATAGAAGACCAAGTATTGGCTTGGTCATAACTAATTTCTCCACCCCCATCATCGGCTAACCCTATCTCATTGTTATTATTAGGATTGATCCACAGATCGTGAGTATCTCCATGACCCACTTTCACATTGGTAAAAGTTTTTCCTCCATCAATAGAACGCATCATTGGTGCATTTAATACATATACCAAATTTTCATTTTTAGTATCTGCATACACTTTCATATAATACCATGAACGCGAAGAAATATCTTGATTGTTAGATAACAAAGCCCATGTTTTACCAGCATCATCTGAACGATATAGACCAGATTTTTTCTTTTCGGTTTCAACAATGGCAAACACACGATTTGAATTTACCCTAGAAACACTTAACCCAATTTTTCCCATTACTTCAGGCAAGCCCTCTGTTAATTTTACCCAAGTTTTTCCTTCATCTGTCGACTTCCAAATGGCAGAACCTTTTCCTCCACTTGATACAGTCCAAGGAAAGCGACGATGCTCCCAAGCTGCTGCATATAATATGCGCGGATTATTCATATCCATTGACAAAGAAGCAATACCTGTACTATCATTTATATATAAAACGCGATTCCAATGAGCGCCCCCATCTACCGATTTATAGACACCCCTTTCATTATTGGGTCCATGAACAGTTCCTTGTGCAGCTACATACACGATATCTGCATTGCTTGGATGAATAGCGATGTCAGAAATATGTCTTGTTTTTTCAAGTCCTATATTTTGCCAACTAACGCCTCCATCGGTGGATTTATACACTCCATCTCCATAGCTTGTCATTACTCCTCTTACAGCATGTTCTCCTGTACCTACATAAATAACATTTGGGTCAGACTCTGAAACAGCAATATCACCCACAGATCCTACTTGGAAAAAGCCGTCCGATATATTTTTCCATTTAATACCCCCGTCTTTTGTTTCCCATACACCACCGCCAGTATAGCCTGTATAAAACTTTTTTGAATTGTTAATTACCCCCGTAATGGCATTTGCCCTTCCCCCTCTAGTAGGCCCTATATTCCTCCATTGTAAATTTTTAAATACTGAATCTAGAATTGGCTTAGTAGCTTCAATAGTAGTAGTATTCGATTTTTTCTTCTGTGCTTGAACACTTAATGACAAAAGGAGTAAAAGACAGATAATTGGATTTTTCATATTTATGAACTTTTAATTTAAATATAGATAAACCCTAAGTTAGTAATTTTTTCAATCTCCTGCTTTTTACCCATCTTTTAACCAATAATTATAGTAAATTAGCTAGTACATTATTCATAATTCAACCTATAATACATGCTTAAGAAAATTATTTCATCGCTTTTTTTAATGCTTTCCTTTTTGCTAGTGCAGGGGCAAGCCAATTATTTCTACCCTAATAAAGGAAATTTTGATGCTAGTATACCTACCCCAGAACAATTTCTGGGCTATGCCATTGGTGAACAACATACAAGGCATGATCGTATTGTAGCTTATTTAAAAGAGCTAGATCGCTTATCCGATAAGGTTTCCTTTGAAATCATTGGAGAAACCTTTGAGCGTCGCGCACAAGTAGTGGCTATTTTTTCTTCTCCAGAAAACCATAAGAATATAGAGCAAATTAGATTACAACACTTATCCAATCAAACAAATGGTACTAATAATAAGGTTCCATTGGTCATTCATCTGGCCTATAATGTGCATGGCAATGAGCCCTCTTCAAGTGAAGCAGCCTTGTTAACTGCTTACTATTTAACTGCTTCTCAAAGCGAACAAACCAAAGAATGGTTAAATAATATGATTATTACATTGGATCCTGTTATAAACCCTGACGGCAGAGACCGCCACACGCATTGGGCGAATATGCACAAGGGAACACCTCCTGTTGCAGATCCTAATGACAGAGAGCACAATGAAATTTGGCCTGGAGGAAGATTCAACCATTATTGGTTTGACTTAAATCGTGATTGGTTCTTAGGTACTTTCCCAGAAACAAGAAATAGGATTAATTTCTTTCACAAGTGGCGCCCTTATGTACAAACAGACCACCATGAAATGGGCACAAATTCAACATTCTACTTCGATCCAGGTAAAGAGTCAAGTAATAATCCAATTGTGCCTGATTACTTGTACAAAAATATATATCCAAAATTTGGTGAATATTTTACCAAGGCAACTAACAGCATCGGCTCTATGTATTTTACCAAAGAAGCATTCGATAAACTATACCCTGGTTATGGTAGCAGTTATATTAATTTTTATGGTGGTGCTGGATTTTTATTCGAGCAAGGTAGTAGCCGAGGTCATGTGCAAGAAACAACCACCATTCCTATTACTTTTGGTTTTACTATACGTAATCAGTTCACCGCATCTCTAGCTACTATCACCGCATCTTTAGCAGAGAAAGAAAGTTTAATTGAATTACGTAAGCAGTTTTATGTAACAGCAAAACAACAAGCCACAAATTCAATTATTAAAGGCTATAGCTTTGGCGACGCCAAAGATTTTAATAGAACAAAAGCATTTATTGATTTATTACTATTGCACAAAATAGATATTTATAAAGTTCCCAACTCAACAGATTATTTTGTACCTACAGCACAGGATAATTATATTATGGTAAAAAGTATTTTTGAAAATCAAATTACTTATAAGGATAGTACTTTTTACGACGCTTCTACTTGGAGTTTAATTCATGCTTACGGACTTCCTTTTACCGAAGTGAAGTCTAGTATGGTTTTAGCTGAAAAAGTAAATGCACCTCTCGTTATAAATAATTCACCCATTGTAAAAAGTAATTATGCTTACTTGGTAAACAATACAGACTATAATATTCATCAATTCATTTACGCGTTGCAAAGTGAGGGTGTTTTTGTACAAACAGCTACCAGAACCTTTAGTACCAGCATCAATGGAGAGAATAAGAATTTTGGATATGGTAGTATTATCATTTCTGTTCAACAACAAAAAGTTGGAGCAGATGAGTTATATAATATAATTAGCAAAGCCAGTGTTGCTGCCAATATAAAAGTGCATACAGTGGCTACAGGGTATAGTAACTCAGGCATTGACCTTGGAAGCAACTATATAAAAACGCTGAAAAAGCCGGAAGCAGCAATGATTATAGGAACCGGCGTTGCCGCTTCTGAAGCTGGCGAAATATGGCATTTACTAGACCAACGCTTGCATATGCCTATTACTAAAATAGATATTTTAAATTTCTCTAGAGTTCGTTTAGAAAGGTATAATACACTCGTTATGGTTTCAGGTGCCTATAACTTTTTAGATAAAAATAGTGTAGATAAAATTAAAGCCTGGGTACAAAACGGCAACACACTTATTACTATAAAGTCTGGAGCCGATTGGGCCATTAAAAATGGATTTACTAAATTCAAATTAGCAGTTGACTCCAGTACCACAAAAGGAAGATTTGATTATGATAGAGCAAGTGATATGGAGGGTGCGAAAGCCTTAGGTGGCTCAATTTTTTCTATAGACCTTGATACGACCCATCCCATTGGATATGGATTCTCTAAAAGAAAAGTTTCTGTCTATAAAAACAATTCTACCTTCTTTCAAAATAGTACAAGTGCCTATAGTACGATTGCGCAGTATACCAATACTCCTTTAGTAGGTGGCTACCTACATCCTAATTCTTTAAAAATGATTAAAAATTCACCCTCTATCTTAGTAGGCGCTGAGGGAAGTGGAAGAGTCATTTTATTTGCAGACGAACCAAATTTTAGAGGAACTTGGTATGGGACAAACAAATTATTTTTAAACGCCTTATTCTTAGGAAGTATTATGGCAGCCCCTGGTGCAGATTATTCAGAAGAAGAAGACAAACATTAATTAAAAAAATTACATGAAAATAAATTTATTTAAAACAGTATGTTACATAAGCATTTTTTTACTAAATGGACTTGAATTAAGTGCTCAAATGTTTAATGTAAAAATTAATAATAATTTACATACTGAAAATTTTGACGGAAGACTATTATTACTTTTTTCTAATAACAATGCAGCAGAGCCAAGATTCCAAATTAGTGACGCGCTTAGTACCCAAATTATTTTAGGTAAAAATGTAGACCAGTGGGCCATTGGATCGACGCAAAGTATTGCACAAGAGGCCTATGGTTTCCCAAAAGAGAGGCTTAGTCAAATACCAGCAGGAGACTACTACGTTCAAGTACTTTTACATAAATATGAAACTTTTCACCTTAAAAATGGTAAAGTAGTAAAACTGCCAATGGATCGTGGAGAAGGCCAACATTGGAATTTAGCACCTGGTAATATTTATTCAAAACCAATAAAAATTCATTTTGATCCCAAAAATACAGAAGTAGTTCAATTAACTATTGATCAAATCATACCCCCCATCATAGAACCAACTGACTCAAAATATATTAAACATATTAAAATTCAAAGTAAGTTACTAACTGAATTTTGGGGCAGGCCAATGTACTTGGGTGCACATATTTTACTTCCTGAAGGATTTGATACGCATCCAAATGTGAGATACCCATTGGCAATTTATCACGGACATTTCCCTTCAGATATTAGTGGCTTTAGTACAACGCCCCCAAACCCGAACTTAATTCCAGATACAAGTGCCCGATTTAATATAACTGGCTATAATAAAATACAAGAAGAAGAAGCCTATCAGTTTTATAAACAATGGACAGGGCCAAATTTTCCTAGAGTATTGGCCATAGAAATACAACACGCAACACCCTACTATGATGATTCTTACGCAGTAAATTCTGCAAATATGGGCCCTTATGGAGATGCTATTACTTATGAATTAATTCCCGAAATTGAAAAGCAATTTAGAGGAATTGGACAAGGTTGGGCAAGATTTACTTATGGTGGATCAACAGGAGGATGGGAAGCCCTTGCAGTTCAAGTATTCTATCCAAATGAGTACAATGGCGCTTATGCAGCATGCCCAGATCCAATAGATTTTAATCATTATACAACCATTAATATTTATAAAGACGAAAATGCTTACTATGCAAAAAGTGATTTCAAAGATTTAGCAAGACCATCGCATAGAAATTATTTAGGACATATTAATTCTACCATCAAAGAAACCAATCAAAGAGAACTTGCTTTAGGAACCCATTCTAGAAGTGGAGATCAATATGATGTATGGGAGGCTGTTTTCTCTCCAATGGGTGAAGACGGTTATCCAAAAAGAATATTTGATAAACACAGTGGTACAATTGACAAGTCGGTTGCTGCCTATTGGAAAGAAAACTACGACTTAGCACATATTATTAAAAGGGATTGGCCAAAAATTGGTGAACAGCTAAAGGGTAAAATTCATTTATACGTGGGCGATATGGATAACTACTATTTAAACAATGCAGTTTACACAGCCGAGGATATGTTAAAACAATTAAAGAATCCAAGTTGTAATTGTGTAATTGATTATGGAGATAGAGCAGAGCATTGTTGGAATGGTGACCATACACAGCCTAACTATATAAGCAGATTACGTTACCATCAAATGTTTATTAATAAATGGGCTCAGGAGGTAAAAACAAGAGCCCCAAAGGGAGTAGACTTAAAATCTTGGCTTTACTAATTGAATACTTTGTAAAAAACAGGGTCTACTTCTTAGTCCATATTTCGTAAATAGGATCACCTTTTGAACTAAGGCCGCTATGGTGCCACTGCTCATTTTCAACTTTGCCAGTGAAACTAAGTGATGCCCCCACCCTAGAAGAATCACGACTAAAGAACTCAATGTTCTCAGTATAGTTTCCATTGACAAAACTATAGACACCACCTCCAGTTCCAGAAAATTCACCTGTTTCAATATTGATAGCTATCCACTGAAAACGATTCCCCGTTAGTAATTTGTAAGTACGCCTAGCTCTAAGTGGATTTTCTGTTATTTTATCTCCATTTTTTCTTCCACTCATGCGCCAGTTTCCTGCCAAAATATTTTCTCCTTTATCTATTATTTCATGGTCCTTTTTTACAAATACAATTTCCTTTGTTTTACCCACTGCCGCTTTATCTCTTGAATCAAAATGAATAGTAATAAGGAGTTTATTGCCATCTTTAACAAATGGGCCGCCCCAGGTATAATTAAATACTTTCGTATCAACATTATACTTGGTTTCAACGAAGTAGCCATCCATTAAACAAATAATGACATCTTTATCTTCTTTAGATACATAAGCTCCTTTTAAGGTTGGTTGCGCTTGAACAGATAAGCTACATAGTATAGCTATGATGAAGTTGATTGTTTTCATAGTATAGTATTTATTTGAATTATTTGATTACACTTACTTACTAAAATAAGCAAAGAAAACCATTATTTTCGTCAAAATTTTAAATATGCCATTTTACAATTACCAAATGGAATTCAAAGGCGTGTAAGTAAAATTTTTAAGCAATAATTTTTCAGAGGTAATAAAATTAATTTTAGAGAACTTTTCATTTGGAAAAAGAACGCTTGTAAGAACAGATAAGCCATTGTCTGCAAATACTTCTATGGAAGCTAGATCAAGATAAATTGATAAGGAAATTTCATCTGATGAAGACAACCTTGGCGCATAGTTCATTCTAGCAAAATTTTTCTGAAAATCGGTTTTTCCAGCATTTCTTCTATCAAGAAAGAACTGATTTTTATCTTTACTATAACCAACTACTACTTTTTCATTTAAAGTATTTACTAATTCAATGGAGAAGTCACTCTTATTGGAAAGCACTAAGTTAAACTTACTGGGTACTTCCATCTTTCCAATTTTATCTGTTAAATCAGATGAACCATTAATTGTTAGATTATTAATAACAATTGATTTCTTTTCCATTTTTTTAAGTTCTGGAACTGGTGTACTAGTAATATAATATTCCTCATTTATCTTTTTCAAACCCAACTCTCTTGGTAGGGTAAACGCATTTCTAAATTTTTCAGTGGGAACAATATTTGCATATTCCCAATTACTCATCCATCCAATGAATAATTTTCTATTCCCCGTATTAGACCATGTAACACCCGCATATTCATCAGGACCATAATCCATCCATTTAACTTGCTTGTAATCACATTTGAATTCTTTGCCATTAAAATCGCCCACAAAATATTGAGTAGCTGAACCGCTATTGGGACCACCAGGGTTTATATTCACAATTAAAACCCAAAAAGTTTTTCCTTCATATTGTATTGGAAATAAATCAGGACATTCCCAAACACCATCATGAGACCCAACTGTTTTACCAAAATCACTTAATTTTTCCCAATTTTTTAAATCAGAAGAAGCATAAAAACTAATTTGATCATGCGCCGCAATGGATGCAACCCAGTTTTTAGTTTGCTCGTGCCAAATTATCTTTGGATCTCTAAAATCTCTAACGCCCGGGTTTTTTAAAACTGGATTTGACTGATACTTTATCCATGTTTCGCCTTCATCCAAACTATAAGCAATGCTTTGGCTTTCAACATCAATTACACCCGCTTTCTCTTTTTTCATGTCATGGCTAGTGTACATAGCCACAAGGGGTATAATCCCATTTTTACCCAGGCCGCTTGTATTATACTTATCAACCACAGCACTTCCAGAAAATATCAATCCTAGGCTATCAGGATAGATAGCGATTGGCTTTCTTTCCCAATGCACTAAGTCATTACTTGTAGCATGACCCCAGCTTATATCACTCCATACGCTTGAGTTTGGACTATGCTGGAAGAACAAATGATATTTACCTTTATAATATACCATACCATTAGGATCATTGACCCAGTTTTTTTCAGGAGTGAAATGAATCTGGGGTCTATACTTTTCATCAATATCATTCGATTTAGTTTGTGCATTTATCGAACTAATAAAGAAAAAGAAAGTAAATACTAAATAATAAAAAGTAAATTTTTTCATAGAAAAATATGGTAATGTATTTTATTTAAACAGATTAGAAAATGGAAATAAAGAAGGTGTTCTACGGATATACTGTTGATAGCTGTCTAAATGACCCCATTTCTCCATCCCTGAAATTTCTAAAATTCTAACGCCACTTATATAAACAAGAAGTAAATATGTAAATAGTGGAGAGATTAAAGTGATATACTGCCAACCAGATAAAGATGAAAAAGACATAATTGAAATACCCAACCATAGAGTGATTTCACCAAAGTAGTTTGGGTGTCTTGAGTAAGACCAAAGCCCTTGCGCAATAAATTGATCCTTATTGGTAGGATTTTTACGGAAGCTGGACTTTTGCCAGTCGGCAATAATCTCTACAAGAAAACCGAAAATAAAGATAGCCATGCCAATATAAAAAACCCCATTTTGAACTACCCCATTTTTACTTGCAATGGCTGTTAAGGCGCACATTGAACATATAGAAACCCACATTCCTTGTAAAGTCCATGTCATGAAGAATCTTGTTGGCGAAGGCTTAATGAGTTTAAACCTTTTATCTTCTCCAGCTTTATGAATTCTTGTAAATAAGAAACTCCCTAAACGGATCGCCCATAGGATAATGCAAGAAGCCAATAAGATACTCCCTATATTAACATTTATTGCATAATAACTTTGAACGCTTATATATGTTACAATGGATATATAGGTAACACTTCCTGTTATATCATAAAACTTTTCTGTTTGAAATAAATAAGCAGGAATAAATAAAATCCATTGAATAAGAAAGGCAATTAATACAGCTTGCTGAATCAGCGCTAGTCCGGTTAAAAGGGCAATGCTATATGCAATGGAAAAAGCGATGAGGGAAAATAATAAATTAAGTAGTGATTGCTTCATAATATTTTAACTATTTATAAATAGTATTTTTAAAGGCTATCAAATATTTTTATTAAATAAATTTATAAATAATAAATAAAATTAAATATACTACTAAATAGACTCGATAGTAATTTCTTGTTTTGAGATAATCTTTATTATCTGGATACATATTACTAAATAAACCTATAATCTCTTTTTTGAAAAGAGGTTTAATGTTTATTTTCCAATCGTCAGTTTGGTATACAATTTTTCTAAACTTACTCCTAAAATAGGTGCTAGGAATACCCCAAATAATCAAAATGATAAGTACTATTTGCATATCTGTCATAAATAAAGATATTAATATTTAGCCCTAATTTAACCCTATGTTTTCCTCACAAAAAAAGGACTTCCGGTTTATCATAAGTCCTTGATTTTCATTTATCCAAATTGATCCCTTTTCCAGTTCACACTAACCTGAGAGCCTTCTGCCATAATGATAGAATTGGGTGCTTGATTGTTTAAGTTAGAAAAAGCATCTCCATACATGGTTCTAAAATCACAATCAATATTGTTATTTAATATTTTGTGTGTCATCCACCTTGGGTGGTGAATCCTATACTCCTGTGTTCTGGAGGGTGATAGTTTCGTAAATCCAAAATAACGTTCAAAAATAAACTCCTCAATACTAGATGGCTCTATTTTATATTTGTTATTATCAGATTGAACTGTAATTGAATTCCATTTGTTTTTCATCTTCCACTCATAATTGATATGCTTGTGTTCTCCAATATCAATAGTATTTTTAGTTGGAATAGATATATAATGTTCTTTATATAATTTATTGGCCAATAGTGCCACAATTTTAAATGGCACCGTTTCATTGATAAACACTACCCCTTTTTTTATTTTCTTGCCTTCTACCTTACGCACATAAAATCTGAGATTAATCTCTTCAAATGATCCAAAGAACGGGATAGGCAGGCCAAATAAACTTGTTTTCTTAAACATAAATCCAACAAGGCTTACATAGGTTTTATACTTATAAAAGTCTAATTCCACCCCCTTAGGTAAATAAGGTTTCAAGATAGAGGGTTCCACCTCATAGTTGGCCATAATTAGATTTTCCCAATTTGCCTTTAAGAAAGTATTCGACATACTTTTAGAACAATATTAAGTATCAATTGTTCACTAGATAAGGAACTGTTATATTTTATCTAATAATAAAATGAGGTGCCTCCTTTTATTTGATCCTTAAAATATCATTTAATATATCTTGTTCAACCCTTTTTAAATAGGTAGTTCTTTTTTCCTGAGACACAAAAGGTACACTCCAAAATTGGCGAGTTTTTGTTTTAAACCAACCGAATACAAATGAATACACACCCATAATTAGTCTCAATTTAACTGAATTAAGGTATAAAAATAATACGGGTAATCCAGGGGCTCCATGTGTAAGATATGTTCTAACTTTTTTATGACTAAGCAATGGTTTTGGATAACCATATAGTTTTGAAATAGGTATAAAATTATAAGCAAAACCAGGAGTGAAAATTTGATCAAAGAATGATTCCAAAGCAGGTGTTGTTCTGAACCACCAAATGGGTGATATAATATAAATCCTATCAGTCCAAGTTATAAGATCTTTATACTCTTTCACTTTTTCTTCCCCGAAACTAAAACTAATATTTTCTTCATAAAGGTCTATAACACGGACTGTTTCATTTTTAGCGTTTAAGGTTGTTTTGATAGTATTATAAATACCATTGTAACAAAAACTTTTTTTATCTGGGTGTGCTATTATTATTAAGTTATTCAAAGTTGTAATTTTTATAATTTGTCAGGTAAATTTTTAAATAGAAAGTGTAAGTATTTGCGCAAAGTTATAATAAATTTTAAATAGGAATAAAGAAGGACTACCGATTTAACGTAAGTCCTTGATTTCCATGCAGTGAGACTTTCAGTTTACTTAATATTTTCCTAACGCATATATTTATTGTTTAATACAATATAATTTTACTTACCTTTTTAAAGTAATTCAGACAATCTATTGCAATTCTAACGCAGCAGCTCTATTTACACTTCTTGTAATCAATATAATTCCTAGGTCTCTTATTTAATCACTGAAACACATTATACTCTACTTCTAAAAAATACGTATGAAAAATATATTAACGGTATTACTCTTATTTGTAGGATTAAATACCTTCGCTCAAAACAACAAAATATTATTGCCAGGAAAAACCTATAATTTCGAAATAAAAGACGGCACCAATAGAAGCGGAAAGCTAGATAGTACTACAGCCGATTATTATTATATCGATAATCCAGCAATGGGGCCAGACCGAATTAGAAAAACGGGTGTTTCTAAAATAAAGGAAATTAAAATGACTCCAAATGGAACTTTTGCCAATCCACATTACAGTAGGTATTTATTTGGACCATCAGCATTACCTCAAACCAAGGGGGAAGTTTATTGGAATAATCTTGATTTTGAATACAATACTTTACAAGTGGGTGTAACTGAAAATTTATCTGTAGGCATGGGCGGTTTATTACTCACTTCTTTATTTTCAGGTTCTGCAGTTTTGATGCCTAATTTTAAATACTCATTTAAAATTAACGAGCAATCACATGTTGCTGTAGGTAGTATATTTTTACTGATCAATGGTAATACTTTTGGTTCTAATGTTTCAGCCGCTTTACCATTTTTAGTATACACCTATGGAAATTCTGAAGGAAATTTAAGTGCTGGTGCTGGATGGGCCCATTCTAGTAAAGGTTTTGGATGGGCACCCAAGCCCACTGGCTATTTAGCTGGGATGAAAAGAATTGCGCGCAATTGGGTATTTCAGGGGGAGGGTTATTTTTTAAGCAATAACACAGATAATACTATATACATTGCAACATTTAGAAATATAAGACCCACTTCTAGTTGGGATTTTGGGTTCATGCGCTTTCAAAGTAGTACAACTGTGGGTGCCTTTCCAATTATTGGGTATACCTTAAAATTCTAGTTAACAAACGAAGCTCTATACTAATTTGTAAACTTATGAGGGATTTAAAAGCTGGATTATATATCAAAAGCACTGCCGCTTTGAATGGCAGTTTCTTCGAGCATACAACCATTCTAATCGTTGAACACAATGAAGAAGGAACTATAGGGTTTGTAACCAATAAATTATTTGGCAAGTCGCTGCATGAACTAATTGAATTCAATCACAGTAAACCATTTCCACTAATGGATGGTGGCCCCGTTGATAGAGATCACCTTTTTGTATTGCACAAGCGACCCGATCTCATTGAGGAAGGCAAACAATTACCCAATGGTCTTTATTTCGGTGGCAATATGGAGCAAGTGATTGAAGCCATCAATACCAGTGCTGCTAATCAAGAAGAAATTCAAGTTTTTATCGGCTATTGCGGATGGGATCTGGGAGAATTGGAAGCGGAAGTAGAAGAGGGAAGCTGGACATTCAGTTGAATTTAGACCATTTTTTTACTTAAATTCATGTCCTCTAAATGTATCCCTACTATGCGTTTTATACTTTTTTTTCTTTTTTTATCTAATCTTACATTATCCGCTCAGGTGCTTGACTTCGATAAGTTATCGGCACTGAAGATTAGAAATGTTGGCCCTGCCAATATGAGCGGAAGAATCACCTGCATTGATGCATTAAAATCAAATCCAAAGATTATCTATGTTGGTGCTGCCTCTGGGGGTGTTTGGAAATCTGAAAATGGAGGATCGTCATGGAAGCCTATTTTTGATGAACAACCTACACAAAATATTGGTGCTATCGCTATTCAACAGAGTGATCCTAAAGTGATATGGGTAGGTACAGGCGAAGGCAATCCCCGTAACTCCATGAACCTTGGCATGGGTATTTTTAAAACTGAAGATAGTGGTCGGACATGGAAACATATGGGCTTGACAGCAACTAAAACAATCCATCGAATTATTATCGACCCCCGCAACCCCAATATAATATATGTTGGTGCAATGGGCGATCCTTTCACAGCGGATTCCAATCGCGGCTTATACAAAACCACCGACGGTGGCCAACACTGGAAACAAATTTTATTTTCAAATACTTCTTCTGGTGTAGCAGACCTTGTGATGCATGAATCAAATCCAGCTAAACTTATTGTTGCATTATATGAGCACCATAGAACGCCCTATTATTTTGTTTCTGGTGGAAAAGGTTCAGGTATCTATATCACTAACAATGGGGGTGCGCAATGGGAAAAATTATCAGATGCCAATGGTTTGCCAGCTGGTGAATTGGGACGCGTTGGAATTGCTATAGCACCTAGTAATCCAAATAGAGTGTATGCAAAAGTGGAAGCGAAAAAAAATGCATTGTACCGAAGTGAGGATGGAGGTATGCATTGGAAAATGATCAATGACAATGCTAAATTTACGAATAACCGTCCCTTTTATTTTCAAGATCTTGCAGTAGACACAAAAGATCCCGATCGTCTATACAATATATATCAACCTTTGTCGGTTAGTTATGATGGTGGTGTGAAGTTTGACCCAACACCGATGATACCGGCAGATGAAACAAAAGGAATTCATGCCGACTTCCACGCCATGTGGATTAATCCCAATGATGCACAACATTTTATTATTGGTGGAGATGGAGGCTTGGGCATTACCTACGATCATGGGAAGTCCTGGTATTTTCCAGAAACTATTCCTGTTGCACAATTTTATCATGTGAATGTTGATTACGAAACACCATTCAATGTTTATGGTGGTATGCAGGATAATGGAAACTGGTCTGGGCCTGCCTATACATGGAAGCGCGGGGGCATCCGAACATTGTATTGGCAATACTTGGTGGGTGGAGATGGTTTTCATATTGCGCCCGATCTAGGTGATGCAAGATTTGGTTATGGTACTTCGCAAAATGGAGATTTATATCGTTATGATAAACAAACGGGATATTATCAAAGTATTGCACCTACTGCAAAAGAGGTCTCAACCTATTTGCGATTCAACTGGAATGCTGGATTTGCAAAAGACCCATTCAATGAAACTGGTGCCTACTATGGTTCTCAATTTCTTCACAAGACCACAGATAAAGGAAAAAACTGGAAAACTATTTCAACTGATCTCACCACTAATAATCCTGAACATCAAAAGCCCGATTATGGTGGATTAACGCTCGATGTATCCGGTGCAGAAAATTACAATACCATCATTGCCATTGCGCCAAGTTTTCTTGATAAAGATATTATTTGGGTAGGCACCGATGATGGACAAGTACAAGTCAGTGATAATGGAGGAATTTCTTGGAATAATCTTACCAAAAATATTATCGGACTACCTGATGGAGCATGGATACCACAAATACACGCTTCACGATTTGAAAAAGGTACAGCCTGGATAGTAGCAAATAATTATCGCAAAGGAGACTATGCATCCTACTTATTTATGACAAATGATTATGGTAGAACATGGAAAAATATACTTGATGCAAATCAAGTCAAGGGCTATACATTAAGTTTTATTCAAGATCCCGTGGAGAAGCAATTGGTTTTTCTGGGAACAGAAAATGGATTGTGGGTAAGTATCAATGAAGGAAAAGATTGGGTGCCCTTCAAAAATGGTTTTCCAAATGTATCAACGATGGACTTAGTCATTCAAGAAAAAGAATCGGCATTGGTGGTGGGAACCTTTGGTAGAGCCATATGGGTGCTTGACGACTTAAAGAGTTTGCGTGAAATTGTAAGAGGCAATACCAAAGAAAAAATAACTATCCTACCCATGAATGAAGTCATTCAAGTGAAGGGATTATTCATTGCACCTCCGGGCAATATCTGGACAGGATTCGGTACCACATTCGAGGGGGAAAATAGACCCTTCCAAGAAGCGTCCATTCCAATTTATATCAATGAGCTTCCTTCAAAAGAAGATAAGGTGGAAGGATTCATTATAAATAATAAAGGAGATACCATTCGAAAATTAATTGGACAAAATCTGATGCAAGGATTGAATTACATGCACTGGAAGCTTGATGAAGATCGCGTATACTTATCAGGGAACTATGATCCGAATGAATCAAGAGGTATTGCCGTAGTTCCTGGTACCTATAAAGCCTTATTCAAATACAAAGGGGTTCAGTCTAGCACCGATATCAAAGTAATCTCAGATCCACGCTTTAAGATGAAGGAAGAAGTAGATCAGGAATTATATCGATACAATAAAGCGATTAATACTGAAGTAGGAAAATTAAAGACTCTATTTAACTTGGTCAGTTCTTGGGAGAATGAATTGAAAAAAATAAATGAAAAATTATCTAAACAAGCTAAACAAGACAAATCATTAAAAAGGGTGAATGAGATGATGGATGCAGTAAAGCAATTGAAATTAGCTGGTAAAGATAGTCCTGGTGATCGTCAAGTTGGAGCATGGCAGAGTGTTAGAATTACTCCAGCTTCTGCCATCAATGAAGCAGAGAAAGTGGCGATGGCAAGATTAGATGTCCCATCTGAACAGGATTGGAAGCGAGTAAGCGATGCAGCTGCATTAATTGACGCTTATCGTATACAATTAAGTCAGTTTGAGATTTCAAGCTGGGAAAAATTTATCAAGCTATATAAAAAAAGCCGCTGATAAAATGGATTGATTATTATTTTAATTCTCTAAAAAGTACTTTATCTGCATAAAAAGTTCCAAACGGTATTAAGGAAGCTATAAATGCCATAAACATTTTGAATATGCTCCAGCGATGTAAAAATGAAACTTGAAGCAGTAAAAAAATATAAAGCACAAAAAGAATTCCATGAGCCAAACCAACAATGTAATTGGGCTGTGGTATAGAAAATTTATATTTTAAAATCATCGTAAATCCTAAAAGTAAATACGAACAACCTTCAATAAATGCCACAATTCGGAGTCTCCCTAATGCCGTTTTGAATAATTCATTTACCATTGTATTATATCTTTTAAATAATATTATGTTAATACTTTACAGTACTGCTATGCAAGTCATTCTAATTATTTAACACTTGCAGCTAATTCAATATTCCAATATTATTGCCAGTCAATTCCATCACTCCTATTGCAGGTGGCACAGACCCTATCTGGTTCATCTTATCCAAAAAATCTTTGATGGAGAATGTTTTTCCTGCTAATTCCATTGCTCTTGCATATTCAGCCATTGCCTCATCAATAAGGTGTTTCCCCGTAATGTAGCTTGTGCCATATCCCGGTTGTCGCATATAAAGATGTTGTTCAAATTTCAATAATTCCTTCTCCGTTTTCATCCATTTTCTTGGAGTATAATCTGCATGTATTTTTCCAGCTTCTTCCATGGTCATCTCATTGGCATGTGCATATAATGATCCTAATCCTCTAGCTGCGCGTTGCGCAATCATGATATATACAATCTCTTTGGTTCTTGGGCTCTCATCATACAAACCGGCTTGCATAAACATTTCTTCAACCGCTGTGGCTGTCCCTTCATTTCTTGAATCAAAAATATTATAGAGTAAAGGGCCTTTTCTTATTTCACTTTTGTGTGGCTCATTATCCATTCGCGCTAATTCAAACCAATGGTAAAAATGAGAGTACAAAGGTCTCGGATCGTAATGTTCGCCTATCAAGAAAAAATTTCGCTTTTCCTTGGGGACAAACTCGCCCAAATGCTCTCGTAAAGCAGGATCAAAATACGGTTTCACAGTAACGATGTCTTGCTGA
>ENA-ORCY01000083-ORCY01000083.1-marine-metagenome-genome-assembly--contig:-NODE-83-length-72270-cov-6.302218_pt1 | contig 72270 bp, 59 predicted proteins | sample MGYA00248634_ERZ508507 | MGnify/ENA primary metagenome ERZ508507 (study PRJEB26178, sample SAMN06266269) | marine metagenome | isolation source: Columbia River Estuary | place: USA:Columbia River Estuary... | reverse complement strand
CAAATATCCTGACCAACACTAACTCAATTACTGCTAATACTTCTGGTATCAACAATCTTGTTGCGCTAACAGGAACGCTGAGTGCCACAATAGCAGCCAATCAAACTAATATTCTAACTAACACGAACTCAATTACTGCTAATACTACTGGCATCAACGATCTTGTTGCGCTAACAGGAACGCTGAGCACTACAATTGATACCAATCAAACAAATATCCTGGCCAATACAAACTCAATAACATCACTAGAAAACAATAAGGTTTCAAAATCAGGTGATGTGATGACGGGTACATTAAGCATGACGAATAGCGCAACCATTGATATGGGTGGTTCAAAAATTACTAATCTTGATACTCCTATTGATGATGGCGATGCAGTGAATAAAGCATATGTTGATTCTAACTATCTCAAAATTTATTCAACTGGAGTAAGTGTTTCTGTGATCACGGCGGATAAATTATTAACCGAGTCAGAAATAATAAACTATAGTTTGTTTTATTGTTCTGGAACATTAAACATTACAATTCCTCCCATTAATCCAACACTAATTGGCAAAACAATATCAATAATTGAAGCGGCAAATTCTTCTGGAGTAATAAATATAATCTCACAAAATATTGATTTTCCAGATATTGGATTAAATACTGCTAACGGCACTTTCTACGAAACAATATCACTGGTTTGGGATGGTACTGGATGGCGTCCCTTTAGATAAACATGATTCTTAGATTATTTTTTCTCTCCATCCTCTCCTTGGCCCAACCCCAACCCGCCAAGCTGGTGAGGACGTTGTTGGATCAGTCGATGTTGTTGGAGCAGGTTTGGGTGATGCCTTCTGGGGAGAAGCAGATGGGTGGAAACATTCAAGTGGTGGTTGATCCGAGGCGGACTTTTCAGGTGATGGAGGGTTTTGGTGGAACGATGACTGGTGGATCAGCACAGCATTTAATGAACCTGTCTGAGGGGCTTCGTGGTGAGGTGCTTGATGAGTTGTTTGGCACAAAGCCGGGTCAGATTGGGATGAGTTACTTGAGGGTAAGTGTGGGTGCCTCTGATTTGGATGAGAAAGTTTGGAGTTATGGGGATTTGCCTAGGGGTGTTGCTGAAGATTTGTCGCTTGCCTATTTTGACTTAAGCAAGGATGCAAAATTTTTAGTACCGGCTCTGAAAGAAGCGTTGAAGAGGTCTCCTGATTTGGGGATTATGGCGAGTCCTTGGTCCGCACCGATTTGGATGAAGGACAATAAACAGAGTAAGGGAGGTAGTTTGTTGCCTGGGTATGAGGATGTTTATGCGCGGTATTTAGTGCGCTATCTTAAAGAGATGAGTGCCTTGGGGATCGAAGTGGATGCACTGACGGTGCAAAATGAACCTTTGCATCCAGGAAACAATCCGAGCATGTTGATGCGCGCAGATCAACAAGCCCGGTTTATCGGACGGTATTTAGGGCCGATGATAGCGGAGGTTGGGTTGAAGACCAAGATATTGGCCTATGACCACAATGCAGACAGACCTGATTACCCGCTGGAGGTATTGGGAGATCCCATGGCCTATCGCTATGTTGCTGGTTCAGCGTTTCACTTGTACGGAGGAACTATAGAGGCGTTGAGCGAGGTTCACGAAGCCTATCCGGAAAAAGATATCTATTTCACGGAACAATGGATTGGGGCTCCTGGAAACTTTGCTGGTGATTTTGCGTGGCACATGAAAAACTTGTTTATCGGCGCGCCAAATAATTGGAGTAAAACTGTTTTGGAGTGGAATATCGCTTCCGACGCTCAATGGAAGCCCTACACTCCGGGTGGATGCACCCAATGTTTGGGTGTACTCACCATCAAAGGTGATGACATTGTGCGCAATCCAGCGTACTACCTCATAGGGCAAATAGCTCCTTATGTACGACCAGGCTCATGGAGAATTGACTCTAAAAGTCCGGTTGATCTGCCTCAAGTCGCTTTTAAAAACACAGATGGATCCTTAGTAGTCCTTGGATTCTGGGAAGGAAAAGGCGCCACAGAAATCAATGTTTTGGTATCCGGTGAAACCTATACCGTATCCATGCCCAGCGCTGGAGCGTTTACCTTGGTTATCCCCCCTAAATCCTAGGCCCTGCAGCGATTAGTTCTTCAGGAGCATCGGCGGAGAATTGGGCAAAGTGGTTGTTAAACCAGCCGGCAAGTTTTTTTCGAGCGGCACTTAGAGCTGCAGCGTCTGACCAGCCCAAATCCGGGTGGAGTACTTCGATGGGGATACCTGGACAGGAATCAGGCAGCTTAAATCCGAATACAGGGTCAGCGATCATTGCGTGATCCTTGGAGGACCAATATCCATCAAGTACTGCTTGAATGAGAGCTCTGGTGTACTTGAGTGGGATTCTGGGCCCAACACCATAACCTCCTTGTATCCATCCGGTATTGACCAACCACACTTGTACGCCTTGCGCAGCGATGTGTTCACTCAGCATTTGGGCATACTTCACCGGGTGTAGGGGCATAAATGGTGCCCCAAAACAGGCGGAGAAATTAGGAACTGGCTCCGTGATGCCTTGTTCTGTTCCAGCGATTTTAGAGGTGTATCCACAGATAAAATAATAAGCGGCTTGACTTGGGGTCAATTGGGCCAGCGGAGGAAGAACGCCCGTGGCATCGGCTGTTAAAAAGAAAATAGTTTTGGGGGTAGCACCTACCGCAGGTATTTTGGCTTGAGGTATATGGTGTAACGGATAACTTACGCGGGTGTTCTCTGTAATGGATCGGTCGGTAAACTGGGGGGATCCATCTGGATTAAGTCCTAAGTTTTCGAGTAGCGCTCCTTGTTTAATAGCCCGAAAAATTTCGGGTTCTTTGTCCGCATTGAGGTCAATTACCTTGGCATAACAGCCGCCTTCAAAATTGAATACCTGGCCATCAGCAGTCCAGCCGTGTTCGTCGTCTCCGATGAGTGAGCGATCAGGTGCGGTGGACAGGGTGGTTTTTCCTGTACCTGATAGGCCGAAAAATAGGGCGACATCCCCGCTTTGACCTTCGTTTGCGCTGCAGTGCATCGGCAAGATTCCCGATTGGGTGGGGTAAAGGAAATTCAATGCCGAGAACATCCCTTTTTTAATTTCTCCTGTATACCCAGAACCACCGATTAAGACTAGTTTTTTGCTAAAATTAAGTATGGTGAAATTTTTTCGTGCTACTCCATGAATAGTAGGATCTGCCTCAAAACCTGGGGCACATAAAACAGTCCAATCAGCGGCAAATCCACTGAGTTGTTCCTCTGTAGGCTGTATCATCATATTGCGCACAAAGAGGTCAGACCAGGGGTATTCGCATACCGTGTGCACGGATATTTGGTATTCTGGCGCCCATCCCAGATAACTGTACCGCTCATAAGGCTTCGTATCCGATAAATATCGGCGCAGCGCAGATTCCAATACCTCCGTATCCTCAGAAGAAATAGGTTGATTGACTGAGCCCCACCACACCTGTTGCTCTGTAATCGCATCGCGAACAATATATCGATCCTTGGGAGAACGACCGGTAAACGATCCTGTGCGGATCACCAGGGCGCCGGAGTTTGAAACTTGAGCCCCGTAGTGTTCGATGGAATCTTGGTATAAAATGGATTCAGGTGTTTGCAGTCGTTTACTCATCTCAAAAGTTTTATACAAAAGTCAAGGCTTGTTCCATATCCCAGATTAAATCATCCGGGTGTTCTACTCCAATAGAGAGGCGTACTAGGCTTTCAGAAATACCCAAGGCTATTTTGTCTTGGTCATCCACATCCGCATGGGTCATGGTGTAGGGGTGTTCTGCGAGGGATTCAGTGCTCCCAAGCGATACCGCTAAATGAAATAATTTGAGGTGGTCCAGAAAGGCAAATGCACCTGATTCGCCACCCACCACATCAAAGGATACCATGGCTCCTGGGCTGCTCAACTGTTTTTGATACACTTCATAGCTGGCGTCGGACGGGGTCAAATGACCGAGGTAGTATACGCGTTCCACCTTGGGGTGTTCTTTTAAATAATCTGCTACACGGGCGGCATTCAGGGCTTGTTGATCCATGCGTACCTTCAGGGTTTCCAAGCTGCGCATCAACATCCAAGATGTCCAAGGGCTCGCCATATTGCCCAAAAAAGTGCGCAGAGTGCGCACAGGCTGCATGGCCTCCATGGAACCAGAGACAGCACCGGCAATTAAATCAGAATGACCTCCGATGTATTTGGTCGCCGAGTACAATACCAAGTCGGCGCCATGGTCAATTGGGTGTTGCCAGAGCGGTCCCATATAGGTGTTGTCCACCGCCAAGTGAACTGGGCGGTCTGACGTGCTGAGCTGTTGCGCGAGTTTAGCGCACATCGATAGATCGATGAGTGCGTTGGTGGGATTGGCCGGGGTTTCAGCATACACCAGACGAATCGGTCTGCCTTGAGTCATGACCACTAGATCGTCATAGGAGTCTGAGGCAGAAAACGGAATGACCTCAATGCCGTACTCCGGCAACACTTTATTGATAAAATGATCGGTTCCTCCATACACTGGGCGACTATACAACAAGGCATCACCCGGTTTGAGATAGGCCAAAAAAACAGTGGATATCGCCGCCATGCCGCTTTCAAAAACAGCACAAGATTCCGCTTTATCCCAAAGAGCCAAGCGCTCCTCCAAAATCTGTACATCGGGATTGTTTAATCGCGAATAAATCAGGCCGAGCTCCTCACCTGGTTCAGCAGCTCTTTTTCCATAAGCTAAGGCGAAAAAATCTTTGCCTTGTTGGGCGGAAGTAAATACAAAGGTGGATGTTTGAAAGATGGGGCATTTCAGCGAACCCTCAGAGAGCTTTGGGTCATACCCATGAGACATCATCAAACTTTCAGGATGAAAAGACCTAGTACGGCGTGAAAAATCAGAAGACATATCTAAGGGTTTGTGGGTCAAAATCACCCTAATTATACCCCCTAAGATAGCTCAATTGTTTTAAATAACACATAAGCAACCCTGGATGTTATTTATTTACTCGACTTGTTTTCCGGGATAAGAAACTTCGGTGAGACGTCTGTTGAAATCCTCCCAAGAGCGCAGTGATTGAGGTGTCCAACCCAGCTCTGCTACACAAATGAGTCTGGGAAATGCTAAATATTCGAGACCGGATGAATCACTGATGGTTTCGGACCACAAAGGAGCCTCGATACCCAAAATGTGGTCGGCATCGAGTCCGGGAACATAACTTAAGGGGTCCCAGTTATACGCGTCTTGGACACTGATGTAGCCCGCCCAATGCAATCCATAGGGAGATAAAGAATCATACTGCATGTCGAGGTACGCTTTTTTGGCAGGAGACATCAACACCTTCATTTTTTTATCGACTGCGGCCAAGGCATTTTTCTCTGAAGCCCAAAACTGAGCTACTGACCCAGGACCTAGATCTGTTTGAGCCACCTCATCCCATCCGATGGGTGTCTTTTGGTGAGTCCTGATGATCTCCCCTACTCGCTCCACAAAAAAGAGGTAATCCTCTTTGGAAGTCACATGAGACTCATCCCCACCCAAGTGAAAATAAGGACTAGTTGACAGGGAAGATAGTTCCTTAACCACCTGATCGATAAAGGTATACACCGCTTCATTTCGGGCATCGAACGTGCTAAACCCTACCGCAGTTCCCCAATAAGGCGACACCGGCTTGCCATTCCCATTGAGTTCAGGATAAGCGACAATAGCGGCATTGGTATGTCCGGGCATGTCTATTTCGGGTATAATTTGGATAAAACGCTGAGCGGCATAAGCCTGTAACTCCAAAAAGTCCTCTTGAGTGTAAAACCCACCTGGTCCGCCGCCAACTTCAGTGGCAGCGCCAATATCGGTCAATCTGGGGTAAGCCTTTATTTCAATACGCCAACCTTGATCATCACTCAGGTGCAGGTGAAGGGTATTGATTTTGTATTGGGCCATTTGGTCGATGTATTGCTTGACCTCATCAACGGTAAAAAAATGTCGAGCTACATCCAACATGGTGCCTCTATAGCTCAACGAAGGCCAATCCTCAATAACACCCAAAGGCAAAACTTTAATGGTTTGCTGGGTAGCTGAGTTGGAAGCGGCCAGTATTTGCCGAAGGGTTTGTATTCCGCGAAACACGCCTGCGGGGCTGGCGCCTTGAATCCTGATCACTTGACGATTTATACTTAACCGATAGGCCTCTGGACTCGGGTGTTTCAATCCCAGCGACAACACAAGAGACCCGGAGGAATTTTCTAAAGACGACTCAACAGGAATAAACGATTTTAAATCAGCAAGTTCTTGATCTTCAGCAATTACCTCGAGATTTGCACCGTAACCAAATCCACCAAGTTCAGAAATCACTGATTGTGGTCGGGGAATTAAAGGCAGTTGATCCAGCGATGTGTCGGACTCATACATGGGCCCACCACAGCTGACCAACAACACAGCAATAAGAGACAATAAATACTTCATCAGGGTCTATTTCTCAAACCAACATGGATGCCGAAGCGCGCATATAGCGGTTCATTCATGGCACTGTTAAACAGGTGTCTACCCACCCCTAGGTAAAACTGGGCCACAAATCGGTCGTTAGACACCAGCTTACTGCCCACGCTAAAGCCCAAGGAAAAGTCGGATTGATTGCGGACCTCAGGTTGATACATACAGTCAAAACAGAAATCATCGTAATAATAATCGTAGTAATCTTCATTGACTCGATAGGCACCGAACATTTCGATAAAAAAACCTTTGTACGCTTCTTTGCCAAAATACTGACGATAAAAAGCTGTGGTGGAAAATAGATGGTCCGTCATTTCATCGGAAAGACGCACAAACAAAGCACCTCCATACGAAGATTTATCATTGAGGTAGCGCTCGTATTGGAGATCTATGGCTCCAGCGGCAATCAAATCAAAAGCATTGATGGAATATTCGCGCACTGGCTTAAAGCTTCTAATGTCTTGTGCCCAAACTTGAGCACAACCAAACACGCTTAGTGCAATAACTAACAGGTATTTTTTCATGGCTTTAGGATATAGAGCAAGATACAAATAATCCTTATGCTCGGGGATTTACATGCTGTTTGAGAATGCGCAAGCCCTCTTTTTTTGCTTCGGGACTCTCCCGCAAACCCCACAATAAATCAGCGGCTCTTTTTCGGGAGACATCAAAATCTACCCATGGATTTGGATAATCAACTCCTCGTTTAAATTCATACATCATCTCCTCCATGGGGCTGATGTTCCACGGCTCAAAAACGTACCCCAGTGGAAGACCTCTGAGTTCAGGCACCCACTTTTTGATAAACTCGGCCTGGGGGTCATGCTTTTGGGCATTGGCCATGGGATTATAGATCCTTAGGGTATTGATACCCGTGATTCCCGCTTGCATATGTATTTGGGGATAGTGGATACCAGGCTCATAATCCAGAAACATTTGGGCCAGATGGTGGGCGACTAAGCGCCAGTCTTGCCAGAGATTAAAGGTCGCATAGGACACGACTAAAGCCCGCATTCGGAAATTCAGATATCCTGTTTCACGCAAACACCGCATACAGGCATCCACTAAGGGAACCCCTGTTTTCCCTTGCTTCCAAGCTTCTAGGAGTTCTGGGTCCAGGGGTCGATCCAATGCCTCAAATGCCCTGTTTAGCGCCCTAAATTCAATACCGCACTCGTTTTCAAACTTTTGAATAAAATGACAATGCCAGTGCAATCGACTCACAAAACCCTGAATGGCCCGGCTCTTAAGGGAGACTGGCGCCGCCAATACGGCTTGATACACCTGACGGACGCTTAGATTTCCATAGGCGATGTAGGGAGACAATCGACTACATGACTTTCTACTGGCCTCAGGTTTTGAAATAGAGCGCGCGTATTCTTTATACCGATCGCGCAAAAAACTGTCTAGGTATTGATGGGCATAGCGCTCGCCGCCTGGTTGAAATCCGGAAACCACTTGAGTCAACCCTAGTCTCTCGAATGTCTGTGGCGCACAATTCAACGCAAGTACTTCAGGTGAAATAGTACTTAAGCCCGATAAATCTGGATGGATTTGGGGGGATTTCATGGTTTTTTTCCAAAGGTCAGCCCAATTCATCCTTCCTTTTAGTCCGCGCACTACCCCATTACTGGGATACTCATACCACTCAATACCCTGACCTTTCAACCAGTGCGCTATATGTTTATCCCGATCAAAAGAAGCTCGATTACCTGATTCTTGATGACTGAACAGGCCGGTTATAGAAACAATTTTGGATAATGCTTGAAAAAAAGAAAGTGCATCTTGATGGGCTACCAACACGGAAGTACCGAAGTCTGCCAATTGACGATTGAGGTCCTTAATGGATTGGTAAACAAACTGCCCGTGACGCAAGGACCAGTCTGGCTGATCCATCAGTTCAGGCTCAAATAAATAAACCATCAACACAGGATGACGCGAGGCAAGCGCAGCAGTTAACGGTGCATGGTCCCTCAGCCGCAAATCTCGCTTAAACCAAACTACCGAACATTTACCCTGTCCCTCGGTCATTTTTATACTCTATGGTAATCGCCTTTCCAATTTTTTATCTGTGCTTTGATCTCTTTGGCGGATAACTTTTCAGCGAGTGCTTTTTCTAAAAGCGGCAAAAACTCCTCATCACTGGCAAAGCGCAGGGCTATAATCTGAGACAACTTGAGATCGCTAGGTAACTCCTTCTGAGTCATGATGTAATAACGCAAACGTTCTTCAGCGCGGATAGCTCGGTCCTGGGCCTTTAAGGCAAATATCCTCATGTACCAAAAAACCAGCAATAAAATAGGGAGTAAAAAAAGCAAGAGCGAAGCGAGATAGAAGTTATCTGCTGATGATCTATACCAATAGTTAAATGCTCCCAGAGCAAAAACTACATATAAAAAAAATAATACGCCGTGGAATCCAAACACGGTCTGGGTGTGGTTCTTAAAATTCTGTGTTTTCATGACGTGAAGATAAGGCAAATCCACCTGTTATTCCAGACCCCAGCACACATTGACCCTCAATTCAGTCAACTTTTCGAGGCATTCTATACTGGATCACACCTGCGGATAACAGGGTCAACAAACCGATGAGTAAAACCGCTGGGGTAATGCCAAAATAATCTGCGACCAATCCAGAGATCAACGCCCCAAAAACGTATCCACTGTCTCGCCAAAGTCTAAAAACTCCGATACTTTCTGCCCGTTGATTGGGTGAGGTTTCTTGGGCGATAGCAGACAAAAATGTAGGGTAAACAAGTGCTGTTCCCAAGCCCAAAAGCCCAGAAAGCAAGCCTAAAGTAGCGTACTGATTGGCAAACGGGATGAAAAGAATAGCGCCTGCTTGGAGCACCATACCCCAAAACAACATGGCCTTCTTGGGAAAATGGTCGGACATCTTTCCGGTAAATAATTGGCCTATGCCCCATACAGCGGGATAAATTGCGGTGAGCACCCCAACTTGCTGTGAGTCGTAGTTCAAAGTAAACAGCAACAAGGGAAACAAACCCCAAATCATTCCGTCGTTGAGGTTGTTGATTAAGCCCGCTTGGGTGACCGCACTGAGAGTTTTATTCTTCCACGTGGTTTCCCAAAACACGTTGGTCAGCCCTGTGGACCTCTCGGTAGATTGCTCCTTTTCGACAAAAACTCGAGTGTCTTTCACCCAAAAAGCCGTAAGCAGTAACCCAACCAGGGACAACCCAATTCCCAGGTAAAAAGGATAAGGCGTTATTCCGTAGACTTGTGCGATATAACCGGTCAGCCAAGCCATGACACCTACCGCTAAATACCCGGAGAATTCATTGAGCCCCATGGCCAATCCCCGATTCTTCTCCCCCACCAAGTCTATTTTCATGACCACGGTACTGCTCCAAGCAAGTCCCTGACTGAGCCCTAAAAAAACATTGGCCGCGATCACCCAAGACCAACTTGGGGCATAGATCAACATAAGAGGAACTGGCAAGGCCAATACCCAACCGAGTAGTAAGATGTTTTTACGCCCCCATCGGTTGGCCCAGCGACCAGAAAAATAATTGGCCAGTGCTTTACTTGACCCAAAAGCGGCAATAAAGGTTAACAGGGCCGATTGAGCGGATAAATTAAACCCTTGTTGGGCGTACTCGGAAAAAATAGACCGCTCCATACCGACCATCCCACCTACAAAGGCATTGATCAGCACCAATAGTGCAAACTGCGCTGCGTTTTTCCGAAGTCCTAATTCAATGTGCCCTCCCAATACTCGGTGTGTATGCTCGATTAAACGTTTCCAAATGTACTAAACAACCTGGAATAAGAACCTTCAGCTCAATGGGTATCATTGATCAAAATTTATGTATATTTCTTCAACTAAACCCTAACGAACTGCACGATGAATTACCGTTTACCCTTGTTGTTGGCCTTTTTGATGTCTACTTCTATTTCCGGAGTACGGGCACAAAAAGATATAGTGGCCCAAATTGAAAAAGAAGCCACTGAAAACTCTCAATTAGAAATACTGGCCCACGAACTAGTGGATGTTATCGGGCCTAGGCTGGTTGGGACACCCCAAATGGCCCAAGCACATCAATGGGCCGTTAAAACCTTTAATCAGTGGGGGATTCAGGCCAATAACGAGGCTTGGGGCACCTGGCGAGGTTGGGAACGCGGTATTTCGCACATTGATTTAGTCGAGCCCAGAGTGGTGTCCTTACACGGAAGACAATTGGCTTGGAGTCCATCAACCTCAGCCAAGGGTGTAGTGGCCGAGGCGATCCCCTTCCCTGTGGTCAAAGACTCTATAGCATTTGCCGGATGGTTGAGACAGATCAAAGGCAAATTAGTCTGCATCTCCATGCCCCAACCCACGGGAAGACCTGATTACAATTGGAAAGAATTTGCCACAGAGGAATCTTTTGAGCAGATGAAAAGTCAGCGCGATGCGGCCAATAAGGCCTGGAATGAAAACCTAACACGTACTGGATACGACCGAAGAACCATAAATACCGCCTTGGAGCAAGCCGGAGCTGCAGGATTGATACAATCTCAGTGGTCTAGCGCTTTTGGCGCCAACAAAGTGTTTAGCGCCAACACCAAAAAAATCCCGGTCATCGATCTTTCATTGGAAGACTATGGCATGGTGTACCGAATGGCAGAAAACGGAGATAAACCGGTGCTCAAAATCGTCGCTCAATCTAAAGAACTGGGCAAAGTCCCCACTTTTAATACCGTGGCCACTATTCCTGGAACTGAATTACCCGATGAATATGTGGTACTCTCTGCCCACTTCGACTCTTGGGATGGGGGGACTGGAGCCACAGATAACGGAACAGGTACCATCACCATGATGGAAGCTGCACGTATTTTGAAAAAAGTGTACCCGAATCCGAAACGCACCATCATCATTGGACTTTGGGGCAGTGAGGAACAAGGCCTTAACGGTTCCAGAGCTTTTGTAGAAGACCATCCTGAAGTCGTGAACGGCCTTCAAGCGCTCTTTAATCAAGACAACGGAACTGGTAGAGTCGTGCAAATCTCTGGCCAAGGATTCCTGCACGCCTATTCCTACCTAGGGCGCTGGTTGGCTGAAGTACCCCAGGATGTAAAAAAACACATCGAAACTACCTTCCCAGGGACCCCTGGAGGTGGAGGTTCAGATTACGCCTCGTTTGTTGCGGCAGGTGCGCCCGCATTTTCGTTGAGTTCCCTCAACTGGAGCTACTTCAACTACACCTGGCACACCAACCTGGACACCTATGACAAAATCGTATTTGACGATGTGCGCAACAACGCCATCCTGACCGCCGTACTCGCCTATATGGCCAGTGAAGACCCGGAAAAAACTTCTCGTGAAAAAGCTGATTTAGGCAAAGACCCGAGAACCGGCAAGGAACGCACGTGGCCTACCACGCGTGCTCCCAACAGAAATGGCGGGGAGTAATTAGCTCTTTGAAGGCTGCGAATCAATGGCTCGCAGCCTTTTTTTTGGTTACAGGATTAAGAAACAAATCATTAAATAGAGTCACCATGAAAAAGGTATTTGCCCTTTTAAGCGTTTTGGGCATCGCTGTCCCTTACTATTACATTTTTCAATTTATTCAATCCAATAATGGGGAATGGTCTACTGTTTTATTTTTTGAACAGATAAGCCTGAATTACGGCATGAGTATTTTGAATGCTGATCTCACGATAGCTGCCTCGACCTTCCTTATATTTCTGATCTACCGACTAAAGGTCAAAGCCATCAGCAACCAACAGTTCATCAAATATCTAGCCTCCTTGTTTTTGGTCGGCTTTTCCCTCGCACTTCCCTGGTATCTCTATGATAACTACGACAAAGGGTAGTGGATGGAAAAACCCTACTATCCAGCACAAAATCCAAGAAAATTCTCCCCGCATTTGGTGTAATCCCAATACTTGTTGTATCTTTGCTGTCCACATCGCGGGATAGAGCAGTAGGTAGCTCGTCGGGCTCATAACCCGAAGGTCACTGGTTCGAGTCCAGTTCCCGCTACTAAGCAAATATAAATAGGCACCCGATGGGTGCCTATTTTAGTTTTAGGACGTTTGTGTGTTTTATCCAATACCGAAAAACAAATTGAAAAAAGACCAGAACAAACCCAAAGTATCCATCCTTAAAGCCTTTACCACCATTATATGGCCGAGAAGGAAGATGGTTTTCATCGGCATCTTGCTGATTGTCGTGAGTAAGGCCGCTAGTTTCGTAGCGCCCCTTTCATTGAAATTATTGATGGATGAGATCATCCCGAACAAGGAGATTGACCGATTGCAGATATTAATCGCCGTGGTGATAGCTTCCATACTCATTCAAGCAATTACCTCGTTTTTACTGACTAAAATCCTGTCTGTACAAGCCCAATACCTGATCGCAGAGTTAAGGACTCAGGTGCAAAAGAAGATTCTGGGGCTACCCATCAGGTTTTTTGACAACACCAAATCGGGTGCTTTGGTATCTCGGATCATGACGGATGTGGAGGGCGTGCGAAATTTAATTGGCACTGGATTGGTTCAATTGATAGGGGGAACCATCACGGCAGTAGTATCCGTAGTGCTTTTGTTGCAGATCAGTGTATCGATGACTTTGTTCACGCTGATCCCATTGGCCATTTTTGCTGTGATTGCTTTAAAGGCGTTTAAGGTTATTCGTCCGATCTTCCGAGCCCGAGGCAAAATCAATGCTGAAGTGACGGGAAGGCTTACGGAAACCCTGGGAGGAATTAGGGTAATCAAAGGATTTAACGCGGCTGAACAAGAGGCCTTGGTCTTTGAGAAGGGCGTACATGAATTGTTCATCAACGTAAAGAAGAGCCTTACAGCTACCGCATTTATGACCTCGTCGGCTACTTTTTTGTTGGGTCTGGCTACCACGGGTATTATGGGGATTGGCGGATATAAAATCATGATGGAAACGTTGACATTGGGAGAGTTCCTGAGTTTTACTTTTCTATTGGGGCTGATGATTGCCCCCATTGTACAGATGAGCAATATAGGAAGCCAGTTGACTGAAGCATTGGCCGGTTTGGACCGTACCGAAGAACTCATGAATGAAATGGGTGAAGTAGACGATCCAAAACGACACATCACACTGGGCAATATCCAAGGGGATATGGAATTTAAAGAGGTCTCATTTGCTTACGAGGAGGAAAAAGACGTCTTGCACAGCATAAGCTTTAGTGTTGAAGCGGGACAAACGATTGCCCTAGTGGGAAGTTCCGGGTCTGGCAAATCGACGATTGCAGGTCTGGTGGCCACTTTTATCAATCCAGATCAAGGAGAAATCACGATTGATGGCTATCCGTTGAGAGAAGTAACCTTGGAAAGTTACCGAAAGCAATTAGGTGTTGTCTTGCAGGATGAATTTCTGTTTGAGGGCACCATTAAGGAGAATATCCTGTACGCAAGACCAGAGGCCTCAGAAGAGCGCCTGTTGGAAGCTGTACATGCTGCCTATGTCCATGAATTTACCGATCGGTTTGAGGATGGTTTAGACACGTTAATCGGTGAACGGGGCGTGAAACTATCCGGTGGACAAAGGCAGAGAATTGCCATAGCTAGAGCGATACTCGCCAACCCTTCTATCTTGATCTTAGATGAAGCAACCTCCAATTTGGATACTGAAAGTGAAGCCCTCATTCAAAAAAGTTTAGCAACCTTGACTGAAGGAAGGACAACTTTTGTCATAGCGCACAGGTTGAGCACCATCAGAAAAGCCCATAAGATACTGGTGATTGAAGGTGGGAAAATTGCCGAGCAAGGGACGCATGAAGCCCTCATAGAAGCTCAGGGCAGGTATTTTGACTTATTTACTTATCAAGCGAAAATATAGTCCAGGCCATTGATTTAATGGTGGCATTGTCATTTTATGTCGAAAATTAGCGCTCAGACTTATTATTCAAAAGTATCTCTCCCACTCTTGGGGTTCATATTTTTGGTGTTTTTTGGCCCGATGATTCAAGTGGGGATCAAACAAGGTATAGATCAATCCTTCGTGTTTGTGGTGCTGGGGCTAGTGGTTTTTTATGGCTTGATTCTGCACATGCTTTACAACACCAAATATGTGATACAAGGAAATCAACTTAAGGTGTTCAGTGGTTTTATTCGATTTAAACCTATAGACATTCAATCGATTAAAAAGATCGAAAAAACGTCAAATATTATTTCAGCACCAGCAGCTTCTTTAGACCGAATTGAAGTGACCTACGGACGTTTTGATTCATTGATCATCTCTCCGAAAGATAAAGCGGGATTTGCCCAGGCCCTTGTGGAAATCAATTCGGACATTACCATTAAGATCTGAGATAATAAGATTGCCCTAAATCGGTTTTCCAGCAGAAATCCGCTCATAACCCATCCAGCTGAGAAAGAGCATGCTAAACGCGTACATAAAATCCTCTAAAGGGATGGTGCCCAAACGCAGGGACATGTTTTGCGCGTTATTGTACCAAACCACGGGCTGCTCAAGTCCTGAACCCGTTAAAATTCCGTTGATCGCGATAAATGGGATCATGATGATCAAAAATGAAGGCAGGAATTGAAACAGGGCCTTGGGGTGAAAAATATAGCCTAAAATAAAAATCACTAGAAAAAATGCAGCATTTACGGTGGTGTACCAACGGGGGGCAAATGCGATGATTTGGACCACAGCCCATAGAATCATCAACAAATAGATCATCTGAGTGATTTTTTTAGGAAATTGCCATCGATCACCGTAATACTTGACCCCTAAAAAATGGATAAATAAGCTGGAATAAGGGATACAGAAGAAAAACAACCACTCCTCCAACGGCATACCCCAAAATCTGGGACCTAGTAAGTACTGGTCGTTAAAACCCCAAACTCCGTGTTGCGTAAATACGGCATCCCACACCAAAAAAACAACGGCAGAAATCGCAATCCCACCCCAATAGGCTTTCCAATGCCGAGCCAGTCCAGATTTTGGGTGAAAGCTGGCAACAATCGGGAAAAGTATACTCCCTATATTGAGCAATAGGTAGAGCTTGGACAATTATTGGTTTTTTAAGTATTTTAAGGGGAAAAGCAGCATACCATAGCATTCGCCGTGGTCTTTACCCAGATGCTTGTGGTGCATCTTGTGGGCGCGTCTCAACGCTTTGGCGTATCGGGAATTGGCGTTGCGAAACCACTTAAGGCGTTGATGTATGAACACATCGTGCACCAAGAAGTAGGTCAGCCCATAGGCCAATATACCCAAGCCTACAGCCAGGCCGTAATCGAAAATCTGATAACTCCACAACATGAAATTTCCGATACTCACCGCTGCGTAAAAAATAAAAAAGGCATCGTTACGCTCAAAAACACTGTCGTGATCTCTTTTGTGGTGGTCCGCATGCAGGTACCACAAGAAACCGTGCATCACATATTTGTGGGTGGCCCAGGCCATACCCTCCATACCTGCAAAAACCCCAATAAATATCAGAATGTTGACCAGAATTTCCATCAGAGTAAATTTAATTGATAACGCACAAAAGACCTGAATAAAAGGTCCATTTTTTTCACATTATGTACCCGAATACGCTTCTTTTTAATCTGGGCAGCTGGGGTATTTTTGATGCTTTTTAGCAGCTGTCTGTAATATCTATAAGCTACCAAAACACCAAAACGAGCCTCAACCGGCAGGTCTTTGATCCCTTGGTAACTCTCCGCAAAGTCTTGTTCAATCTCATCGATTAATTCCTGTTTGCTAGCTTCATCGAGTTGTGCTAGGTTGGTATTGGGGAAATAGGAACGGCCTAAATGCTCTTGATCGTCCTTGAGGTCTCTTAAAAAGTTTACTTTTTGAAACGCAGAACCCAATTTCATGGCCGCTGGTTTTAGTTGATCAAACTGATTAAAGTCTCCCTGTACAAATACACACAAACACATCAATCCCACTACATCGGCTGAGCCATAAATGTATTGTTCGTAGGCTTCTTTGGAGGTGTAGTCTTTGATGTCTAAGTCAGCACGCATGCTGTTCATAAATGCCTTCACGTAGTCAAGGGGTATCTTATTGCGGTGATAGGTCTGTTGAAAAGCGTGTAATACCGGGTTTAAGCTTATTTGCTGGTCTAAAGCCCTGTAGAGTTGGGCCTCAAAATCATCAAATAGCGCGCGGTTGTCAAAAGACAAAAAAGTATCTACAATTTCATCAGCCAAGCGCACGAACCCGTAGATGTTATAGATGTCTCTTCGTATGTTGGCCCCCAACATTTTGGTCGCCAAAGAAAAAGAGGTGCTGTATTGTTTGGTCACCAAGCGACTGGTATGCTCAGAAACCTGATCGTAAAGCGTACTCATGAGCTAGGGTTTAGGTTCGTGTTTTGCGATTAACTCCGCCGTAAGTTTCCCTGAAATCAAGGCAGGAGGGACTCCTGGCCCAGGAACAGTTAACTGACCGGTAAAGTAAAGTCCTTTGACTTTTTTGCTCTTCAATTTAGGGCGTAAAATGTGAGTTTGCAACAAAGTGTTGGCCAAACCGTAGGCATTCCCTTTAAAAGAATTGTATTCTGAGACAAAATCAGCTACACAGAAGTGTTTTTTAAACAAAACTTTTGACTTGAGTTCCTGACCTGTGAGGAATTCAAGACGGGTCAAAATGAGGTTAAAATACTCTTCAATGACCTCAGGAGCTTCATCCAATCCAGGGGCTAAGGGAATCAAAAATGTAGCAGCTTCTTGTCCCTCTGGAGCCCAAGTGGTCTCCGTTTTAGACGGGAAGCTGGTATAGAACAAGGGCTCTTCGGGCCAGCTGGGGTCATCGTAGATCGTGTGGGCGTGTTTCTTAAAGTCCGTGTCAAAGAATAAGGCGTGGTGGGCTACATCGTTTACTTTTTCACTAAAACCTACATAAAACAACAAAGCAGATGGGGCCCAAGTTCTGGAATTCCAATATTTATCCGAATACTGTCTATACGCCAGGGGAAGTAACTGCTCCGTATGCGCATAGTCTGCTCCTGACACCACCAAATCGGTAGCGATTTCTTGACCGTGGACCACAATGTGGTTAACTTCACCTCGAATCACTCCTATTCCCTCCACAGGGGCATGGGTATGGAGCTTTACGCCAAGGGACTCTGCCAAATCAGCCATACCCTGAACAACAGCGTACATACCCCCCTTGGGGTGCCAAGTACCTAAACCGAGGTCGGCCCAATTCATAAAGCTGTAAAAAGAGGGCGTGTCTGATGGTTTTGCTCCTAGAAACAGTGAGGGAAAGGTAAGTATTTGCCTAAGGCGTGTGTCGGTAAACAAACGATCAGCATCTGCTTGGATGGTGCTGAAAAACTGGCCTAGTTTGGCCGCTGTTTTTGGGGTAATCAATTCGAAAATATGTTCACCTGGTCGGTACACTAAATCTTTAATCGCAATTTCATAGTTGCTTTGCGCAGAGGCTAGAAATGATTTAAGTCGTTTACCGGCCCCAGATTCAATCGATTCAAAAGCCTGTTCGATCTCATTTAAATCATCAGAAACAGTAAAGACATCTCCCTTGCCAAAGAAAACTTGATAACCCGGACTCAGTTTGATCAGCGAATAAAAGTCCGACGGCACGTGGCCAAAGTCTTGAAAAAAACGCTCAAAAACGTCTGGCATCCAGTACCAGGTAGGACCCATATCAAAGGTGAAACCATCCTGCTTGTATTGTTGGGCACGACCACCTAAATTTCCATTTTTTTCGTAGATGGACACTTGATGTCCTTGCTGGGCCAAATAACAAGCAGCAGATAAAGAAGAGAAACCGGAACCTAAAACAGAAATACGCATACCAAACAAATTCAAGTAATGATAGCGAAAATAGGAATAACCTATGGATTTTGTTTAATTATTTTTGAAAAAAACTAAACAAAAATTACAGTGCTTCTAGCGCCCGAATAAAGGAAGGTATGGTGGTGAATTTGAGCAATTGAGGGCTGCATAGGGCATCAGGAATTTCTCCAGCTCTCGCGCCTAAAATCCAGAGTGCGTGTGTATTTTGTGCCAACAAAAGGGCTTTTGCTTCCTGGATATAATGGACCAAATCTGGAGCGGCAGGCCTCACGGTAAAAAATGAGAGAAAGACTACTTTCTGGGCTGATGTGGTAAACTTAGTCAGTCCATCTAGAGGAACTGAGGGCCCCAACATCAGTACATCCATACCGCGTTTTAAAATCAGGTATTGGGCGAGTTCTAGCCCAAGGGCATGAATCTCGTTATCCGGAAGAAACAAGATAAAAAATGGTGTTTCAGCGCGCTTTGGCACCACATCTAAAGCAGCGGTATGCAAGAGCAGTTGCCGTTGAATCATCTGAGTGGCAAAATGTTCATGTGTCAAATCCAGGGTACCCGAATGCCAAAGCATGCCCACATTTTGAATAAAAGGCAAAAGGATCTGTCCATAAACTTGCTCAAAGGAATCTTGCTGCAAAAGCTTTTTCAACACCCCTTGGAAGGCCGCTACATCATACCCTAAGGTAGCCATCAATAGTGCCTCTTGGTGATAATCTCCGGATTGTTTTTTGGTCACCTCTTTTTCGACCTGCTTTTGCATTTGGGTTTCCGTAAGCTCGGCTACTGAGGAAATTCGGGCTCCTTGGCGGACCAAATAAGCCACGTTAAGCAGCTTTTTTAACTCTTTGAGGTCGTAGGTGCGGATGTTGGTTTGCGTGCGGTCTGGCTCAAACAAATTATAGCGTTTTTCCCACATGCGTATAGTGTGGGCTTTAATCCCGCTGAGCAGGGCTAAATCCTTGGTGCTAAAAGTTGATTGAATATATTCCGGGGACACGCGTAAACTATCTGCGCATAAAGTTAAAATAATTCCGCAAACACGAAACCAAAAAACAGATTAGGGCGCTGTGCGCAACAAAGATCCCGATAAACGGAGCCAAGTCATTTCGGCTAGTTTAGCGTCATACTTAGCTCTGCTGCGTTGAATCAATGCATTGGTCCAGTTTAGCTGTGCCTGACGAAACTCCACAGAGGTAATACTTCCTTGAGCATACAAAGCCTTGGTTCGTTCAAAATTATTTTGTGCGGTAGTTACTTGGAGGCTTTGTAATTCATAGATCTCTAACGCATTCTCATAGTTTTGTCTCGCATTGCGCAAATCTCGTTCCATCTGCAACAGTGTTTGCTTTTCGGCTAGCGTTTGATTTTCCAGAGCAATCCGGGCATTGTTGGTCCGTATAATGGTGCGACCTCCATCAAATAAATTCCAGGTCAGGGTAGCTCCTAAACCAAGGCTGTAGCTATCGTTAATCGTTCCTGGAAAAAATGCAGAGCGCGGGTTTTGGTTTTCATTCCAGCCGTAAGAACCATTCAAGCCTACAGAGGGCAGATACCCTCCTTGGGCAATTTTAACATCGTATTTGTTTTGGGTGAGCAACGCCTTGGCTTGCAATACATCCACATTATTTTGCAGCGCTTCCTCCATGGATAGGGACAGCAATTCTGAGGAAGCCCATGTAACTTCTTTGTCTACCGTAAAGCTCTGGTCTACTGAACGACCCAGTAAGGTATTCAGATCCCGCTGAGCCGTACTCAATTGTCGCTGAACGCCTAAAAGAGCAATACTGTCGTTGGTCACATCTACCTGTGCATTGAGCACCGCCAGCTTATTCGACTGGCCATAGCCAAACTGAGCCTCGGCTCGCTCGGCTCGATCTTTAGAAATGGATAGTGCCTCTTGACTATTTACCAGTGTTTCTTCCAAGAAAGCAACTTGAAAATAAACTGTAAACAGTTGTAAAACGGTCTGTTCAATGGTTTCACGAAGCTGTAATTCAGTAATCTGGTACTGGGTGCGCAGCCGTTGGTAATTAAACCAGCGAACACCCCCATCAAACAGGGTGTAGTTTAGGGTCAATCGAGCGTTATACCCTCGTGAAATCGCCTCATTGATCGATAAATCAGGACGCGGCGTTCCATCCTCTAAAAACTGTCCCGGAAAGGAGATATCCGTATCGGCATTGTTGTACGTTGCGCCAGAGGAAACAGCTAGGTTGGGCAAAAATCCGGCATTGGCCAGTGAGCGGTTATTATCCGCTACTTCAAGCGTATTGCGGGACATCAATATACCGTAGTTGTGTTCAAGTGCTAAGGCTAGGGCATCTTCTCGAGAAAGCACCGTTTGGCCCCGCGAAAAAGCGGTGGTCAACCCTAGGGCGCACAGAAAATACAGCAAACTATTTTTCATCAGACAGATCGTTTAATTCTTTTTCTTCAGCTTCCTCTAAAATGGCTTGTTCTACCGATTCAGGTGAAGGCATCGCGCCAGATTTTAACCAGGAAACCCACACCTTGAGCTGGTTGTTGAAGGACAACAAAATAGGCAACACAATCAAGGTCAATAAAGTAGCATACCCAATACCATACGCAATCGAAATAGCCATAGGTTTTAAGAATTGGGCTTGGCGACTCTTTTCGAAAATCAAGGGAGCCAATCCAGATATGGTGGTCGCTGAGGTCAGGAAAATGGCTCTGAATCGAGATTTCCCCGCATCCAATAGTGACTCTTCAAACTTTAATCCCGATTTCAGATTGCTGTTAAACTTACCGATAAACACCAATCCATCATTCACCATGATACCAATCAATGCGATAATTCCCAAGATAGAGAGAACGTTTAAAGGGAATCCATGTAACCAGTGACCCCAGGCAACAGCGGTTAAACTAAGCGGAACCATGATAAACAACAACAAAGGTTGGGTCATACTTCTGAACGTAAAGGCAATGGTGATATAGATCATCACCAAAATAGGTATTCCTGCCTTGTTAAGTGATGTAAGTAGTTTATCCGCCTCCCGATTTTGGCCCTCATAGGAAGGGGTTACGGAAGGATATTTGGCTAAAATCTGGGGCAAAACCTCCGACTTGATCATTTCTGTAGCTTCAGTAGCGGTCGTTGCTTTGGGATCTTTTAAATCGGCGCTTAACCTGATCTCACGTCGACCCTCCAAATGGTTAATCGCCACATCTCCTCGAGCGATCTCGTAGCTAGCCACTTCGCTCAGAGGAACTCGTGCTCCAGAAGGTGTCAGTATACGCATCTGTTCCAAGTTGGTCAACGAAGAACGATCCTGGCGCTCATACCGAACCCATACACGAATTTCATCTTGCCCCCTCTGGAATCTCTGTGCCTGCGCGCCAAAAAAACCTCCGCGGACTTGATCCATCAGTGTTCTGTAATTTAAGCCCAAAGCATAGGCGTTTTCTTTCAGGCGAATGGTCACCTCTTTGATACCCGCAGGATCATTGTCCTCTACATCCTTTAGCGAGCTGTTCTCCAGCATAGCAGACTTAAGTTCCGCTTTGGCTGCTTTGAGTTCAGCAATGTTGTTACCCAATAACGAAATCGATACGGGCGACCCTCCAAAGTTACCTCCAGAGCCGTACACCAAACTCTCGACCCCAATGACGGGTCCTACCAGCTCGGCGATTTTTTTGGTCACTACTTCCGAGACCACTGCATCCGGGCGGTTTTCACCAGGTAATAAGTTAATTTCAAGCTCAGCGCGGGAAGAGCCCGGTCCTATCTGCTTGACAATATTTTCAAAAAGTTTCTTGTCCGTACCCGCTAGATATTCTTCTGTCAGCAAAGCGTCAGCCTCCCAGGCGTGCTCCTCGATCATGGAAATGATTGAATCCGTGATCCGCTCATTAGTTCCATTGGGCATGGTCAGGGTGATTTGCACCTGATCGCTAGCCACGTTGGGAAAGAACGCCGTCTTCACCACCCCACCGCCAATCGAACCAAAAGTCAATATCACCGCAGCGACAAATAGTGAAAAGACCAACAATCGATGTCTCAGTGAAAAAGACAAGAAAGGTACATACCACTGGTCGCGCATGACGCCCATAAGCCTGTCCCCTATCTTGTTGACAGAACGCAGTTGAGCAAAAACTGATCCAATCCCCTTTGAAGCGTCTTTGTCTAAAGGCTGTAATGCTTTAGAATGCGCTAAGTGGGCGGGTAAAATAAACAGGGCCTCTAACAGTGAAACAAGCAGCGTCAAAATGACAATCACAGAGACTTCGCCAAAAAACTCCCCAATACGGGAATCCAAGAACAAGAATATGGAGAACGCTAAAACTGTGGTGATGATCGCGGATACTATGGGCGGAATAACTTCTAAAGTACCCTCCAAGGCCGCTTGCATCGGTTTCTTGCCTTCCTCATACTTTTGATAGATGTTTTCTGCGATCACGATACCGTCATCTACCAAAATACCAATGACAATGATCATCCCAAATAGAGAAAGCACATTAATGGTTACGCCAAAAAGTGGAGCTAGCGCAAACATTCCCAAAAAGGAAATCGGCAACCCAAAGGCTACCCAAAAGGCCAATCGGGTATTGAGGAACAACGAAAGGAAAATCAGTACCAACAGCATTCCTTGAAACGCATTGGTCAACAACAACTCTGTGCGTTGATTTAAGGTGATCGATTGATCGCTCAACACAGTCAGGGTCAAAGCGTCGTGTGAGGCGTTAAAGTCAGCAATATATTGCTTAACTATCTCAGCGGTCGAGAGCAAATCCTCTGAATTTGTACTCGAAATAGAGACCTCTACAGCCAGGTTACCATTGATCAACGTAGCGTTGGGTGTTTCTGAAAATCGGTCGCGAACCGTAGCGATATCTTTTAAATAGACGATGCGTCCGTCTGGGAACGTTTTAATGACCGCTTGAGACAATTCGTCGGCGTAATATTTTTTGTTGTTGGCCCGGATCAAAAAGTCTTCGGCATCTGTTTTTAACTGTCCCCCTGTCACCAAGAGGTTACTGCTCCCCACCGCTTGGGCTACTTCAGCAAAACTTAAATTATAGGCCAGCAACTGACTCTCTTGAACGGCAATTTCAATTTCCTCGGCGGGAAATCCACTCACGTTAATTTGAGAAATGCCTTTAATGGCCCGGAGGTCATTCTCTATTTGTCGGGCAATGTCCTTTAGGTTTTTGAGTGGAATATTCCCGCTCAGACCAAAAGAAATAGTAGGTCGAACTACTTCCTGTTTGGCTACCACCAAGGGCTCCATACCCGTAGGAAAACTGGGTACCCGGTCTACTGCGTTCTTGACTTCCAAGAGCATAAAATCAATATTCCGCTCTTTTTCAACCTCAACGATAATCGAGCCAGAATTCTCCCTAGAAACTGAAGTAACTCGCTCAACGCCTTGTAACCCTTTTAAGTTGTCCTCTATTTTCAACACCACCCCCTCTTCAATTTCTAAAGGAGACGCCCCAGGATAATTTACCGCAATAGTCACTATGTGCGACTCAGTTAGGGGAAAAAAGGAAGACTTTAGCGACTTAAAGCCCAGATATCCGAAAAGTGCAAAGGCAAAAATCACCACATTTACCGCAACGTGGTACTTTGTAAAATATTGAATCAGCTTTTTCATGGATACACTATTGGACTGAGGCAGTTGGCAAAACGGGCATTCCTTCAAAGGCTCCTACCAAAGGTTTGGCCAAAACAATTGTCCCGTCAGGAATTCCTTTGACAACGGCTTGCTTTTCCGCGTAATGAACCACCTGAACATCGATGAGTTTTAATTGATTGTCTACCACAGAAAAAACTTGTTGGTCAGCAGTGACCAGACCGCGGTCTAGGGCAAATGCGTTATCTATGGCTTGAGCCTGAAGGTCAGCATTTAAATATACTCCTTCCGCTAATGCCGTGCTGCGCACACCGATAAATACCCGAATTGACTGAGTGGTGGCGTCGACGCTTTGATTGATTCTTTTGACCACACCTGTATAGTTCTGAGACCCATCCAAGGCATGAAGCTGAACAGAGGCTCCAGTTTTTAATTGAGCTGCGTAGGATGGAGCCACGGAAACAGCTAGCTCATAATCCCCTGCCCCTATAAATGTACCCAAGGATTGGCCTGGGCGAATCAAGCTACCTTCCGTTACCTGTGCGTTGACTAAAACACCGTCAAAGGGTGCCCGCACAGTATAAAAATCTAAATTTTGTTCTTGAGCCTTCAGTGCGTAATAGGCAGCAACCACTCCGCGTCCGGTGATATAATTCTTCACACCTGAGTCTGTAAACTCGGGTAGTTTTGGCGTTGGGCTATTGATCGACCACTGTGCCGTATAATTAGACCAAACGTTGTATGCATTGGGAAAATCAAGCTTTAAATCGGGAAGCAAAGCAGTGACCTGATTGTAAAAATTGGCGCGTTGAGCCAGAACACCCGCTTGGTATTCAGAGGCATCCACTTTTAACAACACCTCTCCTTTTTTATAGGATGTACCCGCGCGGAACAAATGAGCTCCTGGCTGCAAAACACCTTGAACGCGAGCGGTCAATTCTACGCGGTTCACGGCTTGTAGTAATCCGTTGGCTGGAAGCGATACCGATACCGATCCATTGCTGACTATCTGGGTCAACACCTGTTTGGTGGTGTCTTGCTTTTTAGGTTGATAGGGGACTTTGCTGTTGGCGATTACTCCTGAAAAAAATAAGGCCAATGCGATAACTACAAGTCCTAGTACAGCGAGTAGGACCTTACGGATGTTGTTTGTGTTCATATAATTGTGCTATTTATGGCAAGCCATAATCTATTTGACAAAAATACGCACAAAAGGTTTAAGCAGAGGCTACAATTATGCCTCTAAAGCTTCTGTCAAAATTTCCCACTCGGCCATTACGTTATTCAGCTCTTGTTTGGCAGCTTGATAGCGGTCAAAAAAGGCAGGGTCTTGAGCCGTTTCCTCGTACTGTTCAGCGAGCAACTTATCTTGAGCGGCGATTGTTTTTTCCAATTCTTGGATGCGCGCTTCAACCTGACTTAGCTTGTTGCGCATGGTCTTGTCCCTTTTCTCATCCCGTATTGGGGCAGAAGACTTGACTTTAGTGGTAGCCACGGGCTCTTTTCGTTCGATGGCCCTAAAATCTTGAGCGGCTCGTTGGTCTAAATAAAACTGAATGTCACCTAAGTATTCTCGAATCTTAGCGTCTTTGAATTCATATACCTTATGGGTCAATCCCTGCAAGAAGTCCCGGTCGTGAGACACCAAAAGAAGCGTGCCTTCAAATTGTTGTAAGGCTTGCTTGAGCACATTTTTAGATTTGATATCCAAGTGGTTGGTCGGCTCATCCATCACCAAAACATTCAAGGGCTGCAAGAGTAATTTTGCCAGAGCCAGTCGATTGCGCTCGCCTCCTGAAAGCACTTTGACAAATTTGTCCACCTCGTCACCACCAAATAGGAATGAACCTAAGATATCGCGGACCTTGGATCGGTTGGTCTCATTGGCTGCGTCAATCATGGTGTCGAGCACCGTTTTGTTGGGATCTAAATACTCGGCCTGATTTTGGGCAAAATATCCGATTTGAACATTGTGACCCAATTTAATGACCCCCCCATCGGAAGGAATTTCATTGACAATCAATTTAGCTAAGGTCGACTTACCTTGACCATTCTGTCCCACAAAGGCCACTTTACTGTCTCGCTCAATCAAAAGATCAATACCTGACAAAACATGGTTTGATCCGTACGACTTGCTTAACCCGTGTAATTCCACGACTACTTTCCCAGGAGTCACAGAAATCGGAAAACGCAACTTCATCACCGAGGTGTCGTCTTCATCAACCTCGATTCGGTCAATTCGGTCCAATTTTTTGATCAGTGATTGAGCCATAGAAGCCTTGGAGGCTTTGGCCCGAAATTTCTCGATTAACTTCTCTGTTTGTTGAATCTGTCGCTCCTGATTTTTTTGTGCGTTCCGCTGCTGTTCTTTTAGCTCTTCGCGCAATACTAGGTATTGAGAATAAGGTTTATTGAAATCGTAAATCCGTCCGAGTACAATTTCAATACTTCGGTTGGTCACGTGATCCAAGAACATCTTATCGTGGGAGACAATCACCACAGCTCCAGGGAAACTGTTTAAGAATTGTTCCAGCCAAATAATTGATTCGATGTCCAAGTGGTTGGTGGGTTCATCGAGCAAGAGCACATCATTGGACTGCAACAACAGTTTAGCCAGTTCAATGCGCATCCTCCAGCCACCGGAAAAAGTCTCTGTTTTTTTGTCAAAATCTGAGCGCTTGAATCCCAGTCCCAATAAAATCCGCTCCGTTTCGCCTTGATAACTATACCCCCCAATCATTTCATAGCGTTGGGTCACATCGCTTAAATCGTCGATTAACTGACTGTACCCATCGCTTTCGTAGTCCGTACGCGTGGCGAGCTGGTGGTTGATCTCATCCAATCGACCCTCGAGTACTTTGATTTCTTCAAATGCTTGTTGCGCTTCTTCCACCACTGTTCTGCCTGGAATAAAATCGATGTCCTGACGCAGAAAGCCGATGGAAAGATCTTTTTCCTTAGCGATTACTCCGGTATCCGGGGCTAAATCACCGGAAAGAAGTTTGAGCATGGTTGATTTGCCCGCACCATTCTTGCCGATCAAACCGACTCGATCTCCTCCATTGAGTCGAAAGGAGATTTCCTCAAAGAGGTATTCACCGGAAAAGGAAACAGATAAATTGTGTATGTTCAGCATCGGTTTGGTAATCTAGGTTACGCACCACAGCGGGTTAATGCGTACTTTTGGAAAAAGTTTTGCAAATGTTAAAAAAAGGAACCAAACTATACAGCATTTTAACAGGAAGTTGCCCACAATGCCACGAGGAAAAAATTTATGTGGACCAAAATCCATATCACCTGGGTCGTCTGTTTAAAATGCATGACCAATGCGGTCACTGTGGTTTGGTCTACCGTATTGAGCCTTCTTTTTTTTATGGAGCTATGTATGTAAGTTATGGGGTGGGTATCGCCTTCTCTGTCGCTGCGTTTATCATCAGCTATTTATTTTTCTCCAGCACTTTAATGCAGGCGTTTATCGCCATATTTGCCACCAACATAGTATTTTACCCGTTGATTATTCGGCTGTCCAGAAATATTTGGATCAATATTTTTGTCCACTACAAACCTGAGCTAGCCAAAAAACGCGCGTAGCGCTTAATGTCAATTTCCTCGGGCAGAGGCTCGTTATCGATTAAATGAGACACCAGCGCTTTGGCGGCCGACGGAGCCATCACCACCCCTCGAGAACCCATACCGTTAATGACTGATAAATTTTGGTAGGTAGGGTGTGTGCCCACTAAGGGACGGCGATCAGGCACGGTAGGTCGTAAACCAGCCTGATGATCGATCACTTCATAGTCCATCAGCAAAAGCATTTTGAGTTCTTTTTCTAACTGAACCCTGGCCGATGATGTCGGTGTTTCCGTGGGATCATTCCAGCTGTAGGTGGCGCCCACTCGGTAGTAATCATCTCCTAGGGGCAATAAAAAGATTCCCGACTTAACTATATGCACTTCCTGGAGTCCTGGCGCGTGTATGGTCAAAAGTTCTCCTTTGGTGCCCTGAACGGGCAAATACCCAAAATATCGGCTCTGAGTGATGCCAAAACCCGTGGCAAAAACCACTCCTCGATAAGGCTGACCCTCATAGGTGTTTGTCTTACAATCCCAACGCTCATCGGACCAAGTTTGGTTCTTAAACAACCCCTGTTTTGTCAGCTGGGCAGCGAATGTGTCGAGCAGTTCTTCGGTGCGCACCCACCCCGTTTGCTTCACTGGCCCCACGCCATAGGGTAAATCCAAGCCCGGATTTTTATAGTGAATGATCTCAGGATGCATAAATGGCATGAGTCCAGGCTTGTCCATGGCTGTATACCAACCGTTTTGTTCCTCCACAGAGGCCATTCGCCTGTAGAGGGGCATGGATACATCCACTTGAATACCTAGATCTTCGGATAACCCGCTGTAAAAATTTTGTGCTTCGGGTATAGAACGCGCGGCATCCCAGGCTAAATTATACCGTCTAAGCACAATTGGATTGTATACTCCTGCGGCTACCCGTGATGCGTTGGTGGAGCGATCGCTCATTACCTCAAAGGGAACCCCCCGCAACTCAAAGTGACGGGCCACGGCCATAGCGGCCAATCCCCAACCCACCACCAAATACGAATCAGATGCCTGCATAGATAAAAAAAGCCCCGCGAGGGGCTAAATGTTTAATAGTTCCACATGTCCTGTTCCTTATCCCTAATCGCCTCTTTGATGCGGTTGGATTCTAAAAGCTGGAATAAGGCGTTGTCTTTGATGTAGTCTTTGATCGCGCGGTTGTCAAACACATTGCCTTCTTTGACGATGATGGAATTAAATCTTCGGGCATTTAACAACGCATCAAAGGATATAGGCCTGAATTCGTTGCCAGGGTTATATACCTTGGCTTCTTCCATAACCTTTCTGACTGAAGGATACCACACCCAAAACAAAGGCACTAAGTTTTCGTCTGGATCTACGCTTTCGTCGTCAATAAAATTAACATCTGGGGCTACCGGTGCCATGGCGAGCAATCGATATTTCAGCTCACCCATACGCTTGTCAAAATACCAAGTTCCGTAGATCAAATACTGTTCGATATCCGCTGCACCTATAGCTCTTCGATCGATATACTCTTCGGATACGCGATCTCCTGCGTTAAATTGAGCAATACCCGCATCCGTAGTGTCTACGCGCTGTAGAGACGCTTGCAACTCCGAATAGGTGCGCTTCTCTTTAAAATAAGTGTCCGCATAAACTGATTTAATTCGGCCATTTTTGATATTAGCGATTAACACATCGAACAAAGACCTTCTGTACGACTCAATATTGAGCGTATCTGTTGGGTAATACAAAGCGGCATTGATGCGTTCGTCTAAGTCGATAACTTCCCAGACACTCTTTGACCACAACACATCAGACTCCTCTACATAGGGATAAGGCATAGGTTGGTCGTTGTTGTTGCGTTGAACAACCGCAGATTCATATTGGTCCCTATCGACAACGTTGAGCAAAAATGTTTCTTTCTTAACCGGCGGAGCAGGTTGTCCCACCCCTGGTTCTTGTGCGCGCAGCGGCATCATGCCAAACAACAAAGCGCAAAACCAAAATATTTTTGTAGCGTTCATAAGCGTTAATTCGTCAATTCTATCAATACCGGAGCCACTTTCTTAAGCTTGTACGTATTGTTGTTGGTGATGTTTGCATCGATGTCAAATACCTGAATCAAATCCCCGCGTTTGGCTCTTTTGATGGCTGACTGGGTCTTGGAATCCATCTTGGTTCCTGAAACCTCTAGGGTGGGCTGCCCAGGTATTTTGACTTTGAATGATTTGACGGATATCTTCAAATCAAAGTCGAAATCTTCTAGTACGGCACCTACCGTGGAAATCGATAAATTTTCCGCACTCATCTTTAAAGATCCCGTCTCACCGCGCACTGTTCCCGAGGGGCTTGGAATCTCCTTGATGCGAAAAACCTGTTTGGTTTCAATGACTTTACCATCGGGTAGCTTACCAGATGCAACAATGGTTACGTCTCGCCCAGTACCTGGCACCAGCACATAAGTACTTCCCTTGACTTTGCGCAATCCCGGGGCAGTTGCATTGACATTGTTTTCCGCCACACCAGGTATAGAAATGGTCATCGGGTTTTCTAATCCCCTATACACCACGTTCATTTTATCTGCCGATATCACCGCTGCATCTGGCTTGGCGATCGTAGAAAACTGAGCTGATACAGGCACCTTGGTTTCTTCACCGGACTGCAAAAACACTAATTCTCCGCTGATGGTGTGTTCACCTGGGTTTCCGGCGCCCACAGTCAGGTGTACACGACCCTGTTCAATGGTAAAATCTTTACCCTCAGAGAGTGGACGACCATCCATGGTCAAGCGGACTGCGTTTGGTTTGGTGGAGGAATCTTTACGTCCTAAAACAATGTTTCCTGAAAAAGTCTCTCCTGCGTAAAAGGCTGATTTTTCCTGTTCCAACAACGTCGTATAATTGGTATACGAGATTTCAGAGGTGAGTTGTCCTTCTAAAAGTGCTTTTAACGCATCTTGGGCGCTCGCCATCACGTCAGCCTGAATCTGAGTGACATTAGTCAAGGAAGCGATGAGCGGAAAACCCTCATAATTATAATTCAGCCAATCTACTTTCTGCCCTTCGCGGTTAGTCACTTGGCCATTTTCATCTCCCGTGGTAAATCTAAGGGATACCGCTTCCTTAATCGATTGCATGTTTTCCGGTAAAACAGCCAACATTTGATCTCGGTAATCGATGCGGCGATCGAGAAAATCTTGTCCTTCTTTCTTGAGTCCTGAACCGCCAAAAAACAATTGATCTATAAAGTCACTTCGGTCCATTACTTGATAATCAGAGGCGTCTTTAACCTCCGCCTTCATCTGTGTTTTCAGCTCATCCAAGTAGGCGTAGTAACTTTCCGAAAGTTCTTTGACCTGTTGACCTTTTTCCAACAGCGATTGGAATTTGGCTGGATTTTCTCCCGCTTTTTGGGCTAGTCCTTCTAAAAACAAATCATTGCTTTCCTGCAATGCGCGGTTAGAAGTCTCCAATTTCTCATTCATCATCCCAAAAGCAGAAAGCACTTCTTTACTCATATTCAACGCGAGCATCGCGATGAATACCAAGTACATCAAGTTGATCATTTTCTGTCTGGGCGACTGTGCTCCTGAGGCCATGGGGCTTAGTTATTTTTGTTCATCGCTTGCAACATAGCTGTGTACACAGCGTTGAGCGAAGCAAGGTTTTGAGACATAGCTTGCATCTGCGCCTGTAAGGCGGCCGCATTCTCAGCTACGCTCTCTTGTACATTTTTTTGAATTTGCGCACTGGAAAGCTGGGCAGCGTACAATTGGTTGAGCGCCTGCATCTGCTGGGCTGCCTTATCCAATTCTTGGGCGTACTGCTGAGTAGAACGCATCGCCTCTGCGGTAGGTGCAATCGATTGAGCAGCAGCTTCAAATTGACGCATGCTATTGCCTAATTTTTCCATCAACGCGGCATCAATTTTAGCCTCTGCCAACAGGCTGTCTATTTTTTGAGACAATAAGCCTTCAGCACCCGTAACAGGTCCAGAGGCAGCACCTCCCTTGAGCTGGGGGTATACGCGAGACCAATCCCAAGATTCCTCCACGGGTTGCATGGCCGAGTAGGCAAATATCAACGCTTCAGTGATCAAACCCACTGCGAGTAAAAGACCCCCATCTATAGGCCCTATCTCCCAATGCAATAGTTTAAATAAAGCGCCAAGAATAACTACGGAGGCACCGTAACCATAGGCTTTATTTTCATATTTCTTTAACAATGAAGCTTTCTTGCTTTGTTCTGTTTTCATGCGTGTGTTCGCTTGTTTATTGTTTTCTTCTATCTTTTTCTCCAGTTTCGCCCATGTAGTCTTGCACCGTTCTAAAACCTATGTAGCTTCTGGGCTTATCCATATGTTCGTAATCTCTGGTACTCACTTGTAAAAAGTAAGCTACATCTTTCCAAGAACCACCCCGAACTACTTTGTTCGGATTTGAACGGTCGTCAGAAAAAGGGTTGATGGTGGAAACGTACTCGTAGGCGCTATCGCTGTAGCTGGATATGGTCCACTCAGCGACATTTCCGGCCATATTGTACAAATTGTAGTCGTTGGGTGTGTACGACTTGGCCTCCACGGTGTACAAGGCCGAATCTGTTGCGTAATCTCCGCGTTGCGGTTTAAAATTGGCGAGGAAACATCCATCGTCTCCCACCAAATAGGGACCACCCCAGGGATAAGTACCTGATTGTATCCCCCCGCGCGCCGCGTATTCCCATTCGGCTTCAGTAGGTAAACGATAAGCGTTAACAGAACGCTTTCCTTGAGATTTTAAGGCGTCGTTTTTGATTTTGGTGCGCCAGTGACAAAAAGCCATCGCTTGCTTCCAAGTGACACCCACCACAGGGTATTCACTGTAGGCATCATGCCAAAAATAATCGTTGTGCATCGGCTCAACATAGGTGTAGGAAAAGTCATTCATCCAAACCGTTGTATCCGGATACACCTTGATGTTTTCTTTGATGATGTATTTTTTTCGATCGTCACTGCGATCACGAGCAGCAGCTGCTACATCTAAATAATTGTATTGATATTGCAATTGATTAACCCTTAATGTTCTGCGACCGTTGAAACTTTCTTCCTCAGAAAGATACAGCTGATCCATCACCTCAGCGTAGTATTCATCCGGATACTTGGAGGTGTCCCAAATCAATTCAACGTCTTGATTTAAGGTGTATCCTTCGTAGTAATTATCGCTGGAACCTAACTTGTTAAAGTAGCGATACTTTTGGTAGGGTGTCATGTCTGTGGTGTCCGCTTCCTTGAAGGCAAACTCCCCAATACCGCCATCTTCAGATGAAAGCCCTAATTCATCGGCCAATACAGCCAATTTTGTACGCGCAATTGAATCGCGTACCCAATACACGAACTGTCTGTACTCTGCATTGGTAATCTCCGTGGCATCCATATAAAAAGAACCTACAGAAACAGTTTTAGCTGGAGCGTTGATATCCAAGGCAAGGTCCTCTTCCGTTTTTCCCATGACAAAGGATCCACTGGGAATCAATTCCATTCCATAGGGCTTTTCAGCGTACCATTTTTCTCCTGGCGCACCGACTAGTTCTCCTTGTATTTTATTTTTGCTGCACCCTGTGGCAAACAAACCTAAAACGCTTAAAAACAGCGCAGTAAATCTGTTAAATCTGTATGTTTTCATCGTGTATTTGATGTGTATAGCGCTTTTCTGACCCCTCATAATCGTTAGTAAAAATACATATTATCGCTTAACAAAATCCTTTTTTTTGGGCGGTATACCAACGTTCTGGAATATGATCCTGACAAGCACCCTCATATTCTTTTTTTGTGCAGGATAATAACGCAGGGGCGCCAGATTTATTGTTGAGCGATACAGCAAAAGGCACTTCTACCCACCAGCGTTCAGTGACCAGTGATTGATAAAACACCAAATCCTGGTCTTCGCCAGCTACCGTGTACTTCACAAAATCTGGGTGATCCGACTGTGGTTTCTCAGGTCTGCGCAAAGAAAACCCTTCCAAAAAATACCAGATGATTTGAGCGCCGAGTTGTAAAGATTGAATGTGGTTATCGAGTTCAAACAGACCGAAAAGTCGCAAATCATCGGCCAATCCAGCGTAGCGGGCCAGACCGCATATCTCTCGTCCATTCAGTCCATTGGGCAAAAACGCACTTCCCTGACCCATATATGAAGCTTCGACGACTCGTGCATCAATGCTGCAGAAATGCGCTTCGCGCAATACAGGTTCTGCCAATGTTAAATCCTGAGTCAAACGACCCAATCGATAGGCATCAAAAAACAGACGCTCCATCAAATCGTTTTCCTCTTGAGTGTTTAAAAAACTTTGATAGCCCAAATTGGTGTAATGAGCCAACCGATGAGGTTCCTCAGTGAGAATACGACTCATGTAGGTTTGGGAGGAAATTAATTCTTGGGCATTGCCAAAATCAAAACGCGCGTCCACACCAACCAAGTTGACTTGGGGCAGTACAGAATCAAAGGCGCGGTACAGGGGGTAGGTTAAATCTTGAGTTGCCCCGATAACAATGGGTATAATATGGTGTTGCAACAACTCTGCAACGATTTCCTTCAACAACACATACGTGTCTTGAGCCGTAGCCCCGGAGGGCACATCCCCTAAATCAGCTATATTGAGTGTCCAATTACCCATCATCAAGCTGTAAAAAGACAGCCGCCACTGATCCAAATCCAACGGCTCTTGTCTTTGTTGCACTGCATTCCTCGCTTCTGGCACACCGAGTATAGCCAGCTGCAACCCTTCTAATTCGGGCAGGCCTTTCTTGGAAGTATGCAATTCAATGCGTCGCCCAATGGATTGCTGAGGGGCAATGGCCGTATGAGCTAATACTTTATCCGATACAGGCTTGAGCAATTCAAACGACATTGGATGGACTATTTTTTAGTTTTTGTGGTAGATTTTTTCGCTGCTGGTTTTTTGGCCGCTTTTTTTGGCGTCTTTTTTTCTATCAAATTCTGAGCCTCAGCTAGAGTCATAGCGGAAACATCCACGGACTTATCGAGCTCAATCTTTAGTTTGCCCTGCAACAAAGTATGTCTCCCCCAGCGTGCTTTTTCAATGCGAATCCCTTCTTGAGCCCAATTCTGGACGACCTTTTCGGACTCTTTTTTCTTTTTATCCTCGATCAATTCTTCCATATCACCGAAAGAAAGCGCCTCAAAATCATACTTCTTGGGCACGTTTATAAAAAGACCATTCCATTTGATGAATGGTCCAAAACGACCCACACCTTTGGTGACTGGATAGTTGTCATACTGGGCAATCGGGGCGTCTGCAGATTTTTTTCGCTCTACAAGCGCAATGGCCTCGTCCAACGTTATTTCCATGGCGCTTTGACCCGGATCAAGCGAAACAAATTGTTCCCCGTATTTGATGTAGGGACCGAAACGACCTACGTTGGCTAGCAGTGTATCCCCTTGGTATTGTCCTAGGGTGCGGGGTAATTCAAAGAGCTTCATCGCTTCTTCAAAAGTGATGGTGCCCAGTGATTGATCAGGCAATAAGCTGGCAAATACCGGTTTTTCCTCGTCATCTGCATGTCCGATCTGCACCATAGGTCCAAATCGACCCAATCGCACCAATACGGGCCTTCCAGAAACGGGATCTGTCCCTAAAATTCGCTCTCCACTAGCGCGGTCAGCAGTGGCTTCCACATTGGCGACATTGGGGTGGAAATTGTCGTAAAACTGGCGCATCACTGATTTCCAGTCCACAGAACCTAGGGCAATCTCATCGAATTCAGCTTCCACTTTAGCCGTAAAATGGTAATCCATGATTTGTTCGAAATGATTCATCAAAAAGTCGTTGACAATCATTCCTATGTCCGTTGGGACTAATTTGCCTTTATCCGATCCCGTTTTTTCAGTCAACGTAGCGGCGGTAAGCCCTTTGCTATTGAGGACGAGTTGTCGGTAGGGACGCTCAGCTCCATCAACACTTCCCTTTTCTACATATCCCCTGTTTTGAATGGTTGAAATTGTCGGCGCATAGGTAGATGGTCGACCGATGCCGAGTTCTTCGAGTTGTTTCACCAAGGTGGCTTCAGAATAGCGGTATGGAGGCCTTGAATAGCGTTCAGTAGCGTGCATTTTGGTCAGCGCAAGCGGTGCGCCAACGACCAAAGTAGGCAACATGCCTTCTTGTTCTTCAGGATCTTGATCGTCTATGCCTTCGAGGTACACTTTAAGGAATCCATCGAACAAAATCATTTCACCTTGGGCGGTAAAAACCTCTTGATGGGTGGAGGCAGTAATCTTTGCTGTGGTGCGCTCCAATTGAGCATCAGCCATTTGAGATGCCAATGTGCGTTTCCAAATCAATTCGTATAATCGCTGTTGGTCGCGTTCTGCGGATACCTGAGACTGACCCATGTCCGTAGGCCTAATGGCCTCGTGGGCTTCTTGAGCCCCTTTGGATTTGGTGTTAAATGTCCTTTTGTGAAAGTAAGACGGACCAAACTGTTGTTCTATGGCTTTTTGCGCCCCTTGTATGGCTTCGGCAGATAAGTTGACACTGTCGGTACGCATGTAGGTAATCAAACCAGCTTCGTACAAACGCTGGGCTACTTGCATGGTTCTGGACACAGAAAAGCCCAACTTTCTGGAAGCTTCTTGCTGTAGTGTAGAGGTAGTAAACGGAGCTGAAGGAGATTTTTTTGCTGGCTTTTTATCCAAGGTCTCCACGCTAAAATCTGCCTGTTGGTTCAGACTCAAAAAGGCGTGGGCGGCTGCTTCATCCGGAAAAGACTTACCTAATTTGGCCTCAAAACCTGGGCCTGCATCAGTCTTAAACCATGCCTGAACTTTAAATGAAGCTTCAGTAACAAACCGTTCGATGGCGCGTTCACGCTCCACGATTAAACGCACAGCTACGGATTGAACACGGCCTGCAGAAAGACCTGGTTTAATCTTTTTCCACAACACTGGAGATAACTCATAACCTACAATTCTATCGAGGACCCGACGCGCTTGTTGCGCATTGACCAGGTGATAATCGATACTTCTAGGTTGTTCAATCGCTTTTAAAATTGCCGACTGGGTGATGGAGTTAAAAACAATTCGTTTTGTTTTTGCTGGGTCGAGCTGTAACGTCTCCGCTAAGTGCCATGAAATCGCTTCTCCCTCTCGGTCCTCATCACTCGCGAGCCAAACTGTTTGTGCCTTGTCGGCCAATTCCTTCAGTTTAGCAACCACCGCTTTTTTGTCGGCAGACACCTTGTATTGTGGCGTAAAGTCGCCGTCCACGTCAATACCTAAGGTTCGCGAAGGAAGGTCCGCAATATGGCCAAAACTAGAGGCTACTTGGTATCCAGCGCCCAAAAATTTTTCAATGGTTTTGGCTTTTGCGGGGGACTCTACGATCACTAAATTTTGGGCCATGTCGATTCTTTGAGGGACAAAAGTAGGTTTATTTTTGAAAATCCAACGGACCACATGCTGGCTTGCATCGAATCTACCCGTTTCAAGTAGGCTGACAATTTGTCATTATTGCCCTAATTGTATTATCTTTGCCAAGCCTGCGCCAAGAAGTAATTTATGGAAAAAACTATGGATGCTGCCCTACAAGGCACCTTAATTGAAACCACACAACCCCACCTAGGACTACACAAAAAAGTAGCCATAGAAAGTTATGGTTGTGCGATGAATTTTTCGGACAGCGAAATTGTTGCCTCTATTTTGGCCCAAGAGGGATACGACACCACGCAAAACCTACACGAAGCCGATTTAATCCTGATCAATACCTGCTCGATTAGAGATAAGGCCGAACAAACTGTGCGCAAACGTTTGGCTGAGTTTAATGCGATCAAGAAAAAAAATAAATCGCTCAAAGTGGGGGTGTTGGGATGTATGGCCGAGCGTCTCAAGCAAAACCTGCTTGAAGAAGAGAAAATCGTGGACATGGTCGTGGGGCCTGACGCCTACAAAGACATCCCCAACTTACTCAAGGAAGTAGAGCAAGGCAGAAACGCCGTTAATGTACTTCTATCCAAAGAAGAAACCTATGGTGATATTTCACCGGTTAGGCTTTCCAGCAATGGGATCAGCGCCTACGTATCCATCACTAGAGGATGCGACAATATGTGTACTTTTTGCGTAGTACCTTTTACACGGGGTCGTGAGCGCAGCAGAGATCCAGAATCCATCCTTTCTGAAATACAGGCGCTTTGGGAACAAGGCTTTAAAGAGGTAACCTTATTGGGTCAAAATGTAGATAGCTACTTGTGGTACGGAGGAGGACTTAAAAAAGATTTTGTCAAAGCCAGCGAAATGCAGCAAGCTACCGCGGTTGATTTTGCCCAATTACTCGATAAAGTGGCTACTGCGGTTCCGAAAATGCGGTTTAGGTTTTCTACGTCAAACCCTCAGGACATGACGATGGATGTGGTTGGCATCATGGCCAAACACCACAATATTTGCAAGCATATTCACCTGCCCGTTCAAAGCGGAAGCGACCGCATCCTAAAATTGATGAACCGCCAGCACACAGCAGCGGAGTACAGAGCTTTGATCGATCAAATCAAAAACGCGATTCCTTTAATTGCCATTTCCCAAGATATGATCACAGGCTTTCCCACAGAAACAGAAGATGATCACCAGCATACCTTAGATTTGATGAACTATGTGCAGTACGATTACGGCTACATGTATGCCTATTCGGAAAGACCTGGGACAGCGGCCGGTAAAAATATGGAAGACGACGTGCCTGAGTCCGTCAAGAAACGCAGGCTGACTGAAATCATTGAACGGCAATCCATTCACTCAAAAATAAATACAGAGCGACATGTCGGATTGTTAGAAGAAGTACTGATCGAGGGAGATTCTAAACGTTCCGACCAACATTGGATGGGGCGAAATCTTTACAACCAAGTCGTGGTTTTTCCCAAAGAACACTACAAAAAAGGAGATACGGTACAAGTGCGTATCGACTCGTGTACCTCGGGGACCTTGATCGGGACGCCCATACAAATAGTGTTATGATGGAAAGCGTACAAAGTATAAAACAGCGTTTTGAACTGATTGGGAATGATCCTAAGCTCAACCGCGCTGTGGAAAAAGCCATACAGGTTGCTCCCACCGACATTTCTGTGTTGGTGACCGGGGAAAGTGGTGTCGGTAAAGAATCTATACCGAAAATCATCCATGCCCTATCCCACCGAAAACACGGCAAATACATCGCTGTCAACTGCGGTGCCATACCTGAAGGAACCATTGATTCCGAACTTTTCGGCCATGAAAAAGGCGCCTTTACCGGAGCAACTGCCACCCGTCAAGGATATTTTGAAGTAGCGGATGGGGGCACCATTTTTCTCGATGAAGTAGGCGAATTACCCCTGACCACGCAAGTGCGTCTGCTGCGCGTACTCGAAAACGGTGAATTTATCAAGGTAGGATCTTCCCAAGTGCAAAAAACAAATGTGCGCATCGTAGCGGCTACCAACGTCGCTATGCCTGAAGCCATCAAAAAAGGACGGTTTAGAGAGGACTTGTATTACCGATTGAGCACCGTAGAAATCCATGTGCCTCCCTTGAGGGATCGCTCAGAAGACATTCATTTGTTGTTTCGGAAATTTGCTGCGGACTTTGGACAGAAATACAAAATGCCTACCCTTCGTTTGGACGAAAAGTCTCAAGAACTTTTGGTGCAATACCGCTGGCCGGGTAACATAAGACAGCTCAGAAATATCGCTGAACAAATGTCTGTTTTGGAAACTGATCGAATGATTCAGCCAGCTACGCTCAGGGGGTATTTGCCTGATGTTGGCGCACAGACCCCAATGGTTTTAGAGGGAAGTAGCAGCGGCAGTTCAAGTAGCGACTTCTCCAACGAGCGGGAGATACTTTATAAAGTGTTGTTCGACATGAAAGGCGATATCAATGACTTAAAGAAACTCACCCTAGAGCTCCTTAAGTCCAAAGTAGGGTCACACGTGCAAAAAGAAAACGACCAACTGATTAAAAAAATATATTCAGAAGAGGATTTGGTGCGTTTTCAAGAGACGGGTGATGAGTTGGAATTTGAGGATGAAGACGTTACTTCAGTACCGCAAAACCAGCAACAAAACCCTATGCGACTGATCCCGGCTCCTGAAAATAGAAATATCAGCACAACCAACTTGAACCTGCCTCCAGTCACTGTGGGAGACAAATACGCGTTTGCCGAGGAAATTGAGGAAGAGGAAGCGCCGCTCTCCTTGCACCTCAAGGAGATCGAACTAATTAAAAAATCTTTGGAGCGACATAAGGGGAAGCGGAAAGATGCCGCTGCAGAACTAGGTATTTCAGAGCGGACATTGTACCGAAAAATCAAACAATTTGATCTTTAGTATGAGAAATATTCTATTTATCGGTCTGTCTTTTTTACTGATGCAATGCGGCGCATATAACTTCACAGGGTCCAATGTGGGCACCGCCACCACCTATCAGGTATCCTTTTTTGAGAACCGGGCTTCCCAAAGTCCCGGGTCGATCATCGAGCCAGGAATTGACCGAGATTTCACCAATGCGCTTCAGGACTTGATTCAAAACCAAACCAGTTTGACCCTGACCTCAGAAAATGCAGACCTAAAATATGAAGGTGAAATCATTGAATATCGGGTCAGTCCGATGACAGCAACCGCCAACCAAACGGCCGCGCAAAACAGGCTGATCATCACCGTCAATGTTCGGTTTGCCAACTCTACCAAAGAGGATAGTGATTTCGAACGAAGATTTACCTTCTTTTATGACTATCCCGCTGAAGCCATGTTGGATGCCGTAAAAACAGCGGCTCAAGATGAAATTTTTGAGCGCATTACCCAAGATATATTTAACGCTTCACTAGCAGATTGGTAATCGTATGAACGTTCAAGAACTCAACCTTTTGCTCAACGATAGCTCAGCCCCCTTTAATGCGGAACAAGAAGCCGCTTTGAGTGAGGTAGTTAACCAGTATCCTTATTTTCAAGCCGCACGAGCGCTACATCTAAAGGCGTTGAAAAATTTAGATAGTTTCCATTACAACCAAGCATTAAAAGTCACTGCGGCACATACGGCAGACAGAGAAATTCTTTTCCAATACATCACCTCCTCGGATTTTAAATCCACCCAAGCGGAACAGGATTCCTTGGAGCAACCTACTACAGAAATTACCGAGCCCGCGGCACAGAAACAAACCACAGAAGTAGTTCGGACCAAAACATTAAACTTTGGGCGAGATGACCGCCATTCATTTGCCATTTGGCTTCAATTATCCGATCAGGGGGCATTGAAATCCATGCCAACAAAACCAAAAGAAGTTGAGGAGCTCAAACAGAACAATGAAAACAAATTGAAGCCCGTAGCCACCCGAGAAAAAAAACAAGCGCTGATCGACCAATTTCTCAAAACAAATCCAAGAATCACACCTACAGGGGATATTGATCTTCCCCCTACCACAGAAATAAACTCCTCGTTTGACCCAAAAGCGTTGATGACAGAAACCTTGGCACAGGTCTATTTAGAGCAGCAAAAATACGCTGAGGCGATTCAAGCGTACAAAATATTAAGTTTGAAATATCCAGAAAAAAATAGTTTCTTTGCTGGCCAAATTCAAGCCATCAAGAAAATTCAAAAATCTAAATCCTAGACGCCATGAGCACGTTCACCATATTCCTCATTTTAATTATCCTCGTCAGTTTCCTATTGATGTTGGTTATTATGGTACAAAATCCTAAAGGTGGCGGACTATCCTCCTCTTTTGGCGGCGCCTCTACTCAGGTAGTCGGTGGAGTGAAAAAAACCGGAGACTTTTTGGATAAAAGCACCTGGACACTAGCCATTGCATTGGCTGGATTAATTTTACTGTCAAATATTGCCCTTAAAGGGAATTACAGCGCTGGCGACTCGAAAGTTTTGGACAGCAATACTGCGCCTGTACAAATTCAAGAAACCCTTCCTGAAAATGTCCCCGCTACCCAAGAAGCACCTGTGGAGCAAGCACCCGCTGCTGAGGAGCAACCTGCGCAAGAATAAGATTTGACGTACATTTACTGTATTCTATGCCAGCTTATGACAAGCTGGCATTTTTTTATCCCAAAATGTCAGTTTTGCCGCTTTGGCACAAAATGTGTCTAGGAGGTAGGAAACTAATTATCTTAAACAGTTTATATTATGGCTAAAGTAAACATCAAACCTCTGGCCGATCGCGTCTTGATCGAGCCAACGGCAGCAGAAACTAAAACTGCCTCTGGAATCTATATTCCTGACACTGCCAAAGAAAAACCTCAAAACGGAAAAGTAGTAGCGGTAGGACCTGGAACGAAAGACGAAGCCCTAACGGTGAAAGTGGGAGACAGCGTTCTTTACGGAAAGTACGCCGGGACTGAAATCAAATTAGACGGGGTTGATTATCTGATGATGCGCGAAAGCGATATCCTTGCAATTGTTTAACTTTTAACAACATACCAAAATGGCAAAAGAAATAGTATTTGATATTGAAGCACGCGATGGCCTCAAAAGAGGGGTAGACGCGCTAGCCAATGCTGTAAAAGTAACCTTGGGACCCAAGGGAAGAAATGTGATTATTTCTAAATCATTTGGGGCTCCACAAGTCACCAAAGACGGTGTCTCAGTCGCCAAAGAAATTGAATTGGTGAATCCATTGGAAAACATGGGGGCACAAATGGTGAAAGAAGTAGCTTCTAAAACCAACGACCTAGCTGGAGACGGTACCACAACGGCGACTGTATTGGCCCAGGCGATTGTGAAAGAAGGATTGAAAAACGTGGCTGCAGGGGCCAATCCGATGGACCTTAAAAGAGGTATTGACAAAGCGGTTGAAGCCATCGTAGCTGATTTGGACAAACAATCCAAAAAAGTAGGTGACGCTACGGAAAAAATCAAACAAGTAGCTTCGATCTCTGCCAACAATGACGACACCATTGGTGATTTGATTGCCACTGCATTCGGCAAAGTGGGTAAAGAAGGCGTAATCACTGTGGAAGAGGCCAAAGGAACAGATACCTATGTAGATGTTGTGGAGGGGATGCAATTTGACAGAGGATACCTTTCTCCTTATTTCGTGACTAACTCAGAGAAAATGATCACTGAATTAGATCACCCCTATATTTTGATCTACGACAAAAAAATCTCCACCATGAAGGACCTGCTTCCTGTGTTAGAGCCTGTAGCTCAAACCGGAAAGCCTTTATTGATCATCGCTGAAGATGTGGACGGAGAAGCATTGGCCACTTTAGTGGTAAACAAGTTGCGTGGCGCCCTTAAAATCGCTGCAGTTAAAGCCCCAGGATTTGGTGATCGAAGAAAAGCGATGCTGGAAGACTTGGCTATTCTGACCAACGGAACGGTGATTGCCGAAGAACGTGGATTCACCCTAGAAAACACCACCATCGATATGTTGGGTACCTGCGAACGTGTATCCATTGACAAGGACAACACCATCATTGTTAATGGTGCTGGTGACAAAAAAGAGATCGCTGGTCGTGTGAACCAAATCAAAGCACAAATCGAGACCACTACCTCTGACTACGACAAAGAAAAATTACAAGAGCGTTTGGCTAAATTAGCTGGCGGTGTAGCTGTATTGTACGTAGGTGCTGCTTCTGAAGTAGAAATGAAGGAGAAAAAAGACCGCGTTGACGACGCGCTTCACGCAACACGTGCCGCCGTTGAGGAAGGTATTGTCGCTGGTGGTGGTGTAGCTTTAGTACGTGCAAAAGACGCTTTGAGCAAAATCAAAGCCATCAATGCTGACGAAGCAACCGGAATTCAAATCGTAGCCCGCGCTGTAGAGGCTCCTTTAAGAACCATCGTTGAAAACGCTGGTGGAGAAGGCTCTGTTGTGGTGTCTAAAGTATTGGAAGGAAAAGGAGACTTTGGTTATGACGCCAAAACCGACACCTATACCGATATGCTAAAAGCTGGAATTATCGATCCTAAAAAAGTGACTCGTGTAGCCTTAGAAAATGCCGCATCAGTTGCAGGAATGATATTGACCACGGAATGTGCGCTTACTGAAATCAAGGAAGACACTCCTGCTGGCCCACCCATGGGAGGCGGAATGCCTGGAATGATGTAATCGAAACATCCTAGATAAAAAAACCCCCTCCGCAAGGTGGGGGTTTTCTTTTTCCCGTTATTTTTGCTCCTATGAAACTACAAGCATTAGCCCCTTCGGTCACGGGAATTTTGGCCGAAAAAATAGCCTTAAACGAAAAATTGCAAAAGATTTGTGATTTGTTGCGCCAGGAAGTAGACCACTACGATTGGGTCGGTTTTTATTTCCACAGCAACACGGAGCGCGTACTGGAACTAGGCCCCTATTCAGGCACTCCTACAGAACACACCCGCATCCCGTTTGGAAAGGGTATTTGCGGTCAAGTGGCCCTAAGCGACAAAAATTTTGTAGTGCCCGACGTGAGCGCACAAGACAACTATATCGCTTGCAGCCTGAGTGTTCGCTCAGAAATTGTTGTGCCTCTATTTAAAAACAACAAAAATATCGGGCAGATAGACATTGACTCCAGCCAGCTCGATCCATTTACCGAGGAGGATGAACGATTTTTAGAATTTGTTTGCGAAAGCATTGCCCCTTGGATCGAATAATTCTTGTAATTTTACCCTTTATTTCAACCCCATCTTATGTCTACCATCAAAACTGCCCAAGGGGCACTGATTTCTGTTTTTCACAAAGACGGACTCGAACCAATTGTACGTGAATTACATAAAAACGGCGTGGTCTTATACTCCACCGGAGGAACAGAAACCTTTATCAAAGAATTGGGCATACCGGTAGTTCCTGTAGAAGACTTGACCCACTATCCATCTATATTAGGCGGGCGGGTAAAAACACTACACCCCAAAGTATTTGGAGGTATTCTTAACCGAAGAAACCTGGCTGAGGATCAGACCCAAATGGCTGAATTTGACATACCACAAATCGATATCGTGATCGTCGATTTATATCCTTTTGAAAAAACTGTAGCTTCAGGAGGAACCCCTCAAGAAATTATTGAAAAAATAGACATCGGTGGTATTTCTCTGATCCGTGCTGCCGCAAAAAACTTCCAAGATGTGCTCTGTGTCGCTGACCGAGCGGATTATCCAGCGGTGTTGGAAGTGCTGCAAAAAAACAACGGAGGCACAACCTTGGCAGAAAGACAATTTTTTGCCGCCAAGGCGTTCAATACCTCTTCGCACTACGACTCCGCCATTTTTCATTACTTCAACCAAAGCGCTGGTGTAGACGCGCTCAAATTAAGCGTACAACAAAGTATGCCGTTGCGCTATGGGGAGAATCCTCACCAACAAGGGCGTTTTTATGGAGATTTTGAGGCGTTATTTACCCAACTTCACGGCAAAGAGCTTTCTTACAATAATTTGTTAGACATTGATGCTGCTGTTCAGTTGATTGAAGAATTCAAAAATGACGGCCCGACGTTTGCGATTTTAAAACACAACAACGCTTGTGGATTAGCGACGAGAGACACCTTAAAACAAGCGTATTTGGACGCATTGGCCGCAGACCCCACCTCTGCTTTTGGGGGCGTTTTGATCGCCAATAAAACGCTAGATTTAGCTACTGCCCAAGAAATTGACCAGTTGTTCTGTGAAGTGGTCATCGCTCCAGGAATGGATGCAGCTGCTGTGGAGGTTTTACAATCCAAGAAAAACAGAATTCTCTTGGTACAAAAAGAAACAGAAACCGATCAAAAACAAGTGCGCACTGCGTTAAACGGGTATTTAGTTCAAGACAAAGACAATGTGACGGAGACCAAAGACCAGCTGACTACCGTTACCCAGACATCCCCGAGTGCTGCTGAGGTAGAAGATTTGTTATTTGCCGCTAAACTGTGCAAACACACCAAATCAAACACCATTGTTCTGGCCAAAAACAAACAATTGATCGCCAGTGGAACTGGACAAACCTCTAGGGTAGATGCTTTGCAACAAGCGATTCACAAGGCCAATACCTTTGGTTTTGACCTCAAAGGTGCAGCCATGGCCAGCGACGCTTTTTTCCCCTTCCCCGACTGTGTAGAAATGGCTGATCAAGCGGGAATTACCGCAGTGATTCAACCTGGAGGATCGATTAAAGATTCATTGAGCATAGACTATTGTAACGAGCACCATATGTCTATGGTACTCACAGGAATTAGACATTTCAAACATTAATTTTCGTATATTACCATCCACATTTTCAGCAACATACCATGGGATTTTTTGATTTTTTAACCGAGGACATCGCCATCGACTTAGGCACTGCCAATACACTGATTATTCACAACAACAAAGTGGTTGTCGACAGCCCATCCATTGTGGCCAGAGACCGCACAACGGGGAAAATAATTGCCGTTGGTAAAGAAGCCAACTTGATGCAAGGAAAAACCCATGAAAACATCAAAACAATCAGGCCGCTTAAAGACGGAGTAATCGCTGATTTTGACGCTTCTGAAAAGATGATCAGTATGTTCATCAAAGAAATCCCTGCCTTAAAAAAGAAACTTTTCCCTCCTGCCCTACGGTTGGTTATTTGTATTCCCTCTGGGATTACTGAAGTGGAGATGCGCGCTGTAAAGGAATCTGCTGAACGCGTAAATGGAAAAGAAGTTTACCTGATTCACGAACCTATGGCAGCCGCTATTGGTATTGGATTAGACATCATGGAACCCAAAGGAAGCATGATTGTAGATATAGGGGGTGGAACTACAGAAATCGCCGTCATCGCTTTAGGCGGTATTGTATGCGACAAATCAGTTAAGGTAGCCGGAGACGTATTTACCAACGACATTATTTACTACATGCGCACCCAGCATAACTTATATGTAGGAGAAGCTACGGCAGAACACATCAAGATTACTGTGGGCGCAGCCACTGAAGACTTACAATCTCCTCCAGACGAACTATCGGTCCAAGGTCGAGATTTGTTGAGTGGAAAACCCAAACAAGTACAAATCAACTACCGCGAAGTAGCCAAGGCTTTGGATAAATCAATCATCCGTATTGAGGATGCTGTCATGGAAACTTTGTCAAATACCCCGCCTGAACTTGCCTCTGATATCTACAGCTCAGGTATATTCCTAGCCGGTGGAGGTTCCATGTTGCGTGGATTAGACAAACGCTTATCGCTCAAAACAGACTTGCCGGTGTACATCGCAGAAGATCCGTTACGCGCCGTTGTACGCGGAACAGGTATCGCGTTAAAAAACCTCGATCGATACAAAGGCATCTTGATGCAGTAACCCTCAATTGGTTTTTTCATGAGTCGTTTGACGGCGTTCTTTTCAAGCAACAAAACCAAACTGCTCTTTGGCTTTTATCTGGTATTGTCCCTTACGCTCACCCTGAGCTACCAAACCTTTAATCAGGTGCGTTTATTGCATACTTCAGGTGGCATCGGCGCGCAGATTCACGAAACAACGAGCCATTGGCGGGACTATTTTAGTTTATCTGCTCAAAACGAGGTGTTGCGCCAAGAAAATGCCCGATTAAAGGCGGCCGAATGGAATCAACCGATGACCCATCAGACCTACAGTGGTCCTTATCGAGCAAAAGCAACTCGTGTGGTGCGCAACACTTTTAATCAACGAGATAATTATTTGTTGATCAATACGGGCACAAAAGACAGCATTACCACGGACATGGGGGTGGTGAGTAACCTGGGTTTAGTCGGAATTATTGAACAGACTCAAAAGGGTTACTCCAGCGTGATGAGTATTTTGAACAGTCGCTCCAGGATAAGTGCTCAAGTCAATCGAACAGGGCATTTCGGCTCTTTGGTATGGAATGGGTCAAACCATAATCGAGTACAACTCATCGATATACCCATAACCACTGAATTAAAAAAAGGAGATACCGTAGCTACGGCTGGTATGTCCGGAATTTTCCCTGAAGGCATATTGATTGGTCGATTGATGGAATGGAAAAAAAGTGCCGATCAGAACTACTTGGAACTAGAGGTCGCTTTGTTTCAAGACATGAGTAGGGTGAGAAATGTGTATGTGCTCCAAAATAAAGACAAAATTTCCAGAGATTCGTTGATACGTTAACCTATGGACCAAACCAACCTCATTAAGGACTTATTATTTGCACTACTGTTGGTGGTGTTACAGGCTTTTTTGTGGAATAACATCCATCTTTTTGGTTGGGTCAGCCCTATGTGTTACCTGATCTATTTTTACGTACATCCGTCCTACACCAACCCCATGAGGCTATTGACCACGGCCTTTTTTATGGGCCTACTTCTGGATATCTGGTTAGACACCCTGGCACTTCACGCGCTGGCCTGTACCGTTGTGGCCCAAAGCAGACCTTGGATCATGCAACTTACCTTCGGACTGGCCCATGAACAAAAAACATTTAGAATTCACCAAGCTACCTGGCTACAGCGTATGGTGTTTTTTGGACTGATTACCTTGATTCACCATTGGGTGTTTTTTACCGTTGAAGACCTCAGCTGGAGCCATGTGGGCGCTGCGCTTTGGAGGACTTTAATCACCGGCGTAGCGACCATTGGGGTCAGTATGTTGTTAATTGCTGTCTTTAAACCAGCCAAATCATGAGAAAGCATTTGATTTTGCTTTTTGTGCTACTCGCCCTACTGGTATTTACCGCCAGACTGGTGCAACTACAACTCTTGCGTGATGAGGTAAATTTAGGAGATGATCCATCCATTCGGGCGCAACGCTTATATCCTGGAAGGGGTCATATGTTTGATCGGCATGGAAACTTACTAGTGGCCAATCAACCGGCTTACGACCTGATGTTTATTCCTCAAAACATCAAAAATCTGGACACCCTTATGTTGCTAGAGTTGGCCGAGATCGACAAGCAAACGTTGATTGATCGCATAGAAAAAGGGTGGGTGTATTCACCTAGATTACCCTCTGTGTTGGTCTCTAAGATGTCCAAAGAGTCCTATGCCAAACTGCAAGAAAAACTATGGCAGTTTGAAGGCTTTTTTATTCAAAAGGTCAATCTAAGGGAGTATAAAACAGATGCTGGAGCCCATGTACTCGGGTATATCAGTGAAGTGAATGATTATGAAGTCAGCACAAATCCTCAATACATCTCGGGTGAAATCATCGGAAGAACGGGCATAGAAAGGCAATACGAAGAAATTCTTCGCGGTCAACGCGGTGTTCGCTATCTGCAAAAGGATCGATTTAATAGGGACTTAGGCTCCTACAAACAAGGGGCTTACGACACGATTCCCGTAGCGGGTGCTGACCTTACCTTAACACTGGACAAGGAACTTCAAGAATACGGAGAACGACTTATGCGTGGAAAACGCGGAGGGATAGTGGCCATAGAACCCAAAACTGGAGAGATACTCTCCATTATTTCAGGACCCACCTACACCCCTAACCTACTGGTGGGCCGAGATCGATCTAAAAACTACAACGAGTTGTATTACGACTCCATAGCCAAACCCACCTGGGACAGATCTTTACTCGCTCAACCTTCTCCTGGCTCACCATTTAAAATACTCAATGCACTGGCAGCGCTACAAGAAGGAGTCATCACGCCCGAAAATTATGTAGTGTGTCAAAATGGTTTTTTCGTGGGGAAGCACAAAAGAGGTTGTCATTGCGGTGGTGGAGTGCGCGATTTGCGTTTGGGGGTAGCCAAATCGTGTAATGCCTATTTTGCAGATACGTACCGCAAAATATTTAGTAAATACCGAAAGCCCGGTGATGGAATTGATGCTTGGGAAAAACACATCAAAAGTTTTGGATTAGGTGAATTCTTAGGGTACGATTTGCCCAGTGGGCAGCCTGGAAGAGTGCCCAATAGGGCCTACTACGACAACGTTTATGGAAAAGACCGATGGGCCCCCTCATTCATTATTTCTAATGCCATTGGACAAGGAGAAGTCGCCGCTACCCCGATCCAACTGGCCAATATGACCGCCGCCATCGCCAACAAAGGCTATTACTTTACCCCTCACGTGGTCAAAGCCATTCATGGTGTACCTGTCAAAGATCCTCAATTTACCCAGAGAAAAAATACCACCATAGACGCCAAACATTTTGGACCTGTCATACAAGCGATGGCCGATGTTTATTCTCCTGAAGGCACTGCCCGAGGGATATTGGTACCTGGAATAAGCATCGCAGGAAAAACAGGGACAGTGGAAAACTTTACCCGCATCAATGGGGTGCGCACTCAATTAACCGATCATTCTGTTTTTATCGCATTTGCCCCAGTAGAAGACCCTAAAATCGCTTTGGCGGTCTATATCGAACACGGATACTACGGAGCGCGTTATGCCGGACATATCGCTTCTTTGATGATTGAAAAATACCTAAAAGACAGCATCACTAGAACTGATCTGGAGACCAGGATGTTGACCAAAACATTAGATCGAGAGTACGCCAAACCAATCAGCGGAGCCCCCTTTAGAATCAACGAATATGCTTGGTAACGCACGAATCAAACGCATTGACTGGCTGATTGTCGGTATCTATTTATTCCTGGTATTGGCGGGATGGTTAAATATATATGCGGCCAGTTCCCCGGCAGAACCAGGTTCCCCCTTTGATTGGTCTGCTGTATACGGAAAACAATTGGTTTTTATCGGCATCAGTTTGGTGATGATCTGGTTGCTTTTCTTGTTGGAAACTCGCTGGATTGAGCGGTTTTCCTCGATTGCTTACATCCTATCGCTAGTGCTCTTGGCCGGGCTTTTTGTGGCGGGAAAAACCATATCAGGGGCTACTTCTTGGTATGGATTGGGTTTTTTTAATTTTCAACCTTCAGAGCTCGCTAAGATTACCGCCGCGCTGGCGCTAGGCAAGTATTTGAGCGATGTGCAAATCGACATGAAACGCTCCCTTACCCAGTGGTCAGTGATCCTAATTATACTGCTTCCTGCGTTATTAGTCATACCACAGCCGGACCCGGGTTCCGCTTTGATCTATTTTACGTTAATTTTTGTACTGTTTCGCGAAGGTTTTCCCCTGACCTTTCTTTGGGTGGGTATGTACGGAATTCTGCTCTTCATCGCCACATTGAAGTGGGGGGCTTTATGGGCGAGTAGTGGGGTGTTGTTGTTGGGGACTCTATTGTTTTACCAAGCCAAAAAAAGATTTAAATGGCGCATGCCCATGGCCCTATTGATTTTGGTGCTCAGTGTAGCCGGTTCATTTTCGGTGAATTATATCTATGAAGAAGTGTTTGAACAAAGACACCGGGATCGGTTTAGTCTTTGGTTAGACCTAGAAAAAGACCCTGATGTACTTAAAAAAATCAATAAAACCATTGGATACAACGCCTACCAAAGCGAAAAAACCATTGAATCAGGTGGTTTTTGGGGAAAAGGATTTTTAGAGGGGTCACGCACTAAAGGAAATTTTGTTCCCGAACAACACACCGACTACATCTTCAGCACCATCGGAGAAGAGTGGGGTTTTGTTGGATCGTTTTCAGTGATCCTAGCCTTTAGCGTACTCTTGATTCGACTTTGGCAACGCGCTGAAGCACAGACCAACAAATTCAACCGCATCTATGGCTATGGGGTTATTTCCATCCTAGGCTTCCACTACATCATCAACATCGGTATGGTATTGGGATTATTGCCCACCATTGGTATTCCTTTACCCTTAATCAGCTATGGGGGCTCTGGTATGTTATTTTTTACCTTACTCTTGTTTTTATTTGTCAAACTGGACAGCAACCGACTGAGTGAGTGGGATTAGCCCGCTAGGAACTACAGGAAAGAGCGGTGTCAGGGGCATCCATTGGTTTGGGAAGGGCCCAACCATAGGGATCTTCAAGTTCGCTGCTCATGGGATCAGCCAACACCCGCATCAAATCGTGAAACAGATGCCAATCTCCTTGTGTGGCAGCGTGAATCACCCGTTCTAAATGATGGTTTCGGGGAACAAATCTCGGATTAACGGATTTCATTACCTGCTGTCGCTGCTGGTCACTAACTCCCCAATAGGCAGCCCGATCCATATAATCACGCCACCAAGCCATCCATTGATCGAGCACTGAGGTGGGCCAACGATCCTCGACTAGTTCCTCTGGACGATCGATACCGCTTAATTTTCGGAAAAAATCAGTAAAATCAACTTGAGCGCGCTCCATCCAAACCAGTAAACTTCTTACCAACGCCCGATCTTGATCTGCTCCTAAGGGAAGTCCTAACTTGCGCACAAAGACATCTGACTCCTTTTGGGGCCAAACATCCTGAGCCCAAGCCAAAATATCTTGAAATCCCTCAGCTTTGCCCACCAACGGGTAGATACCATTGGCGAGTTGCATCAAATTCCAGATAGCTACTTGTCCCTGTTGACCTTGGCGATATCTACCCTGAGGTCGGTCAGATGTATTTGGTGTCCAGTTAGGGTTGTATTGATCCATAAAACCATAGGGACCATAGTCCAAGGTCTCCGATAACAGGGACATATTGTCCGTGTTCATCACGCCGTGTACAAAACCGATGCCCTGCCACTGAGCCACTAAATCCAAGGTGCGTTCTGCTACGGTTTTAAACAGGGACAAATAAGGTTGTTCCTCTTGAGTACATTCGGGAAAATAGCGGGCTACACAAAAATCTGCCAAAGTGCGCAACAAGTCGTTTGCACCTTGGGAGGCAAACCATTCAAAATGTCCAAAACGAATGAAACCAGGAGACACCCGACAAACTATAGCGCCAGGTTCTTGCTCTATCATTCCGCTGTAGTAGCGATCTCTAGATACTAAATGCCCCGTTTCTACTATAGCCAAGGCACGGGTGGTAGGGATTCCTAGATGATAAAGCGCCTCTGAAGCTACATACTCGCGTATAGAAGAACGCAAAACCGCAAACCCATCACCCCTTCTTGAAAAAGGGGTGGGTCCGGCCCCCTTTAGTTGCAAAGCGTAGCTTTTGTTATCCTCTGCGATTAATGCCCCGATGTGCATGGCACGTCCATCGCCGAGTTGACCCGCCCACTGGCCAAACTGATGGCCGGCATACACCATAGACAGCGGGGGACGTCCATCCATCCAAGTCTTTCCGGTCAACCAGTCTACCCATTGATCGGGTACTTGAATGGGCTTATGTGTGTGAGAGTTTGAGGACAGCGAGGGGGCTCCTAAAAAAGCAGCTAACTCTTGATTGAAACCAACCAAATGAGCTTGAGGAAACTCGGAAGACTGTACCGCACATACATGGGCATCATCAACCGTTCGCACCACAGAAACGTGCTGGGGTACTCCCTCGGCGTCTAGAGAATTTGGATCAATCCTAAGCTGTTCATACCAAGAATGGTCGAATATCCAGGCCATTGACTAGTGATCCACAGAGGTCAGTTTGGTCAGATCGGTAAATTTTAGCTTGAGGTCCTCCAGTACATTGAGCGCCTCATCGATGTATAGATCTTTAGCTAGTTCCCGATGCCAGCGATCTCTAGCTTTCACCAGATCTGCGTCAGCGCGAACTGCTGGGGCGTCAAAAGAGGTGTAGGAAAAAGTCAGCTTATTATCAAATTCAGCAATCTTACTAAACTCTTTGGCTTTTAATTCATCCGACTCCACCTCAGCCAAGAAATCGGATAATCGCAAAGGAATCTGTGTTTGGTCTTGCTGTTCTTTAATCCAAAGGGCATTCTGATCCAATAAACTCAAATAGGTATTTTTGGCCATGCGCGCCTTTGATCGAGCAATAGTTTCCTGGTAATTGATGTAACCCGTCCAGGGTTTATACACAGCAGGCTCAATTTGGTCCCAAGGAAGTGGCTTGTCCATTTCACGCTCACCCACCTCCAGGTAACTATAACGGCCTACGATGGGAATATCACTGCGCACACCGGCCAGTTGGGTGGACCCCCCATTAATCCGGTAAAACTTCTGGGTGGTTATTTTTAAGGATCCAAGATCGCCGTAATCACTATTGCGAATCACTCGATTTAGATCGATTAAATTTTGCACCGTCCCCTTGCCAAATGTTTGGGTACTTCCAATCACTACCGCACGCTCATAATCTTGCATAGCTGCGGCCAATATTTCTGAGGCCGACGCAGAGAGCTCATTGACCAAGATCACCAAGGGTCCATCCCATTGAATCTTCGGATCTTCATCCATGTATACATCCACTTGGTTGTCGGATGATTTAACCTGAACGATGGGACCTTCAGCGATAAATAGTCCAGCGATGTCCACCACTGTTTTCAAGGATCCTCCACCGTTGTTGCGCAAGTCTATAACTAATCCCTCAACCCCTTCTTTTTTTAGCTTGTCTACCTCTTTAGCTAAATCAGTAGCCGCATTTCTGGTGTTCTGATCTACGAAGTCTACGTAAAATTTAGGCAGATTAATGATCCCATAAGTATGACCCTCTTTTTCTACTTTGGCAGATTTGGCATACGTTTCCTCAAGCTCTACCACATCGCGCACCACAGAAACTGTTTTCTTGGTGCCGTCAACCTTTTTTACCCACAAGTAAACCGTAGTTCCTTTTGGTCCCTTGATCAATTTTATGGCATCGTCCAGACGCATGCCAACGATGCTCACAGGCTCCTCACCTTCTTGACCCACCATCAAAATTTCATCGCCAACTTCTAGCGCCTGATCACGCCAAACTGGCCCGCCAGAAATAATCTCGGTAATTTTGGTTTGATCCATCCGTTTGGATAGACGCGCTCCAATACCTTCAAACTTACCTGACATATCGATATCGAATCGGTCTTTTTCTTCCGGGGCCAAGTAGGAAGTATGCGGATCAAAAGACTCAACCAATGCATTGACATACTGAGCAAAATAGTCCTTGCGCGCCAAGTCTTCCACAAAATCAAAATACTCATCCATGGTCGTTTTGGTCTGGTTTCTGGCTTCGCTTTCAAGCAGAGAATCGGACTTAACTTCATAGGCTGGGTTTTCTTCTTTCTTGGTTTTCTCTGCCTCTTGAAGGGCGATAAAACTGCTTAAGCTCATGTATTTTAACTGTAATCTCCACCGTTCTTTGAGTTCCTTAGCTCCTTGTGCATACGGAAGTGCTTTATAGTCGCTTTCAAAAAACTCCGCCTGGTCAAAATCCCAAGGCTGTGTCAATGACTCGCTGACATAAGGCTTGGTTTGGGCCATTCGCTCCACCAATCTTTGGTAAACCAGATCAAAAAAGGCAATATCTGCTGCCTTAAACTGATCGTCGAGCTGGTATTGGAATTTTTTAAACTCCTGAATATCCGCTTGGGTAAAATATCGCTTCATCGGGTCCATGCCCTGGATGAAATGATCGTACACTTGGATGGAGTAATTATCGTCGATTGTTTTTGGATCAAAGTGACCTTGCTTGAGGATGTATTGAATCACCTCTAAAAGCAATTTGTCTTTATCGTTTTCTTCCTTGTTTGAGGTAAAGCTGCACGAAGCAAGGCAAACCAAGGCAAACAAAAGTCCGTAGGCAAGTTTCTTTTTCATCATAGGCAGCAAGTTAAAAAAATTCCCTCCTCTATGGAAGGCGTCTATGGACTAAATATTTGTTAATTGTCCCTTGAAAAACCCGTACTTACACAGTCTGTTGACGCAACAGGCACGACAGAAAATTGTATTTTAGCGTTTTGTTGCCTACATGGAAAAAAGACCTTTGATTTTAGTGACCAACGATGATGGCATCACCGCACCTGGTATCAGGTGGTTGGTGCGCACCATGGCTGCGATTGGCGATGTAGTCGTGGTAGCCCCAGACAGTCCACAATCTGGAAAAGGGCATGCCATCACCATCGACAACACCTTGTATGCGCAACTATTTAAAGGAGCCCCTGAGGACGGAGCGCTTGTCGAATACAGTTGTAGCGGAACACCTGCTGACTGTGTCAAACTAGCCCTGCACGAATTGATGGACCGCAAACCAGATTTGGTGGTCAGTGGGATTAACCACGGTTCCAATTCCTCGATCAATGTCATCTATTCAGGCACGATGAGCGCCGCTATAGAAGCTGGATTGGAGGGTATCCCCGCCATTGGATTTAGCTTATGCGACTTCAGCTGGGATGCAGACTTCACCTCGGCAGCGCACTATGCGGGTGTTTTGGCCCAAGAGGCGTTAAATCAAGGCATCCCAAATGGTGTAGTGCTCAACGTAAATATACCGCGTACCCATGAAATAAAAGGGGTCCGGATCTGTCGTCAAGCTAGAGCAAACTGGAAAGAAAAGTTTGACAAGCGAAAAAGCCCAATGGGCAAAGAATACTATTGGCTGACCGGAGTTTTTGACCTACAAGACTCAGGTTCGGACACTGATGAGTGGGCCCTGGCTGAAGGATATGTTTCGGTGGTTCCCGTTCATTTTGACCTCACGGCGCATCATGCCATGGCGGCGCTTACCCAATGGAAACTCAACGGATGAAGTTTTTTTTAATTTGTGGCGAGGCCTCTGGTGACCTTCACGGTGCCAACCTGATAAAAGCCATCAAGCAGCTCAGGCCTGAAGCTCAATTCACCGGTATTGGCGGAGATCAAATGCACGCAGAGGGCATGCAGCTGATCAAGCACTACAACACATTTGCCGTAATGGGGCTGGTAGATGTACTGAAAAAACTGCCCTTGATTTGGCGTACCCTGCGAGAAACTAAAAAGAACATTGAGCGGGAAAAGCCCGATGGAATTATTCTCATTGACTTTTCGGGCTTTAATCTTAAAATTGCCCAGTGGGCCCATAAAATGGGCATTTGCGTTCACTATTACATCGCGCCACAGGTATGGGCTTCCAGATCAAAACGAGTGGAAAAAATCAAGGCGTACGTGGATCACGTCTATGCCATATTGCCTTTTGAAACAGAATTCTACCGAAGATATGGCATGGAGGTTACCTATGTAGGCCATCCCCTATTGGATGCGCTTACCGCCAAAGAAATCACTCCTAAAGAGGTGTTTTTAACCACCCATCAACTCGATCATACTCCCATCATCGCCTTATTGCCCGGAAGTAGAAAACAGGAAATTAATGCGATCTTACCGATAATGCTGGAAACAGCTCAGCGATTTCCCGAGTACCAATGGGTCATCGCCCAAGCACCAGGTGTTGAGGATTCGTTTTACGACAGTTTTATCAGGCAAATACCTCAGATTAAGCGCTGCAAGAACGACACCTATGCGCTGCTCAATTACACCCACCTCGCTTTGGTGACCAGCGGCACGGCCACCCTAGAGACCGCGTTGATGCAAGTGCCTCAAATTGTTTGTTATAAAACCCAATGGCTGACCTATCAAATCGCTAAACGGGTGGTGCGCTTGTCTTATATTTCACTAGTCAACATCATTTCCAATCGATTGGTGGTTCCAGAGTGTATCCAAGAGGGACTTACCGTTTCGATACTCACCCAACACGTGCAGCATTTAATCGAAGGTCCCGCGCGCACAGCACAACTTGACGCCTATGGTTCCCTGTACGCTCAACTGGGCGGACCGGGTGCTAGTCGAAAAGCGGCAGCGGCTATTTTAAAAAACAACGACCTTTAATTTCCCCTAGCCCCCATAAACAGCGCGACAAATTCAGGTCATGCGCCCTCGTTTTATTTTGCCCGAATTGGTCCTGAGCTGGCTCATGGGCAGTTTATTGTTTTTTGTCTTGGAGCCCGCAGGCTCCCGAATACCCATACTGGAAATAGGTATTGCACTCATCGCTCTATGGTGGTTAAAACCCACGGTGGGACCAGCTGGAATATGGCAAATAATCGCCCCACTCCTATTGCTGATGGCAATGGCCAGTTGGGGCGCGGTGCGTATGCACCGCGCCCTAAGCAGCGCATTATCCCCCCCTGAAACACCGCAAGTAATCCAAACGTGGGTGGTGATAGAGCAGCTTGAAAGTCAACAAGCATGGGGGAAAAATTACCGGGCCCGTGTATTAAAAAGCCCCCTATTTCCCCAGGGAGGTCAGGTGCTGCTCGCTATACCGATGGATCAGCGAAAAGATATCTGGGCGCCTAACACAAAACTGTATGTATCCGCCTGGGCCCAAGCTACCACCCAGCGCTTTTGGCGGCTAAAAGGGTACAAATCGCGTTGGCGTGTTCATGAATTATGCTGGGATGATCAGCCGTCAGCACAGGCTGCATTGGATTCATGGACCACCAGATGGGTTGAAAGAGTAGGGCAACAAGTAGGCCCTCGCTGGCCAGAACACATAAAGGCGCTATACCGAGCATTGGTTTGGGGGAAAAAACAAGGTATTCATCCTCAGGTGCGGCAACGCTTTTCCCAGGCGGGGGTCAGCCACCTACTCGCTGTATCCGGTCTTCACATGGGTTTAGCTTATCAGTGGCTTTGGTGGGTCAGTTTTATTTTTTGGGGGGTGTCCAAAAAAACGAGGGTAGTGCTTGCGCTTGGTGGATTATGGACCTACGCATGGATATGTGGCTCAGGTCCTTCAGTACTTCGGGCTGCAGGAATGATCAGTTTGTGGATCCTTTCTAGACACAGTCAAAGACCTGGAGCCTCTCGACAATTCTTTTGGATAGCGCTCTGGGGCAGTTTGATTTGGCAGCCTTTATTTGTCTTTCAAGTGGGGTTTCAGATGAGTTACTGCGCGGTAGCTGCGCTGATTTGGGTGTACCCTTTTTGGAACAAATGGTGGAACAAAAGATGGGAGAATGCCGCCAAAAAGCAAACAAATCACGCGGTTTTGTATCATGGAATAATCGGCCTGAGTAAGCCCATCATTCAATTAATGGGAATCAGCTTGGTGGCCCAACTCGGCGTACTTCCGCTCAGCCTGTATTACTTCGACACCTTCCCTATCCACTTTTTACTGGCCAACCTTATGCTGGTTCCTTTTATGGGCCTGATTATCGGATTCGGCTTGTTCATGGGGTTATTGCCCGCTGAAACCTGGTGGGCTATACCCTATGGGGGCCTTTTGGAAGGATTATGGGCGGTTGTTGACTACCTGGGTGCCCAAGAGCAATGGGTACTTCAGCTGGGTAGTTCCTAAATAAAGCGCCCCCCAAAACTGTGTTTTAGGGGGCGCTTAACAGTGGTTAATTACATGGCTATTTCACCATCTTCTGCTCCGTGTGAGAGTCTCTTTAAGGGCTTTAGCATGGCGATGACCAAAAGTCCAATGACACTCCAAACAATCGCTATACCTAAGAAAATCTCAAATTCACCCAAGCTTTGCGACAGCTCTCCAATTTTACCCGCTACTTTGTTGCCCAAACCGGTGGCCGCCCAATACAAGCCCATGATGATTGAAGCGTATTTTAAAGGAGCTAGTTTGGTGATGTACGACAATGAAACTGGGGAAGCGCATAACTCACCTACCGTATGGAACAAGAAAGCCAAAATCACCCAATACATAGCGGAAGAGCCCTCTTGGGCATATTGAGCCGAAGCAGCGGCCATAAAGCCAAACCCTAACGCCATAATCACCAAGCCCAAAGCAATTTTGAATATGGAAGACGCCTCCTTCCCTTTCTTTTTCCAGCGCACCCAAAACGCACCAACAGCGGTAGCTAAGGTGATGATAAAGAATGAGTTGACCGACTGGAACACAGAGGCGGGAATCTCAAATAATCCAAAGAAGTTTCGGTCAGTTTTTTGTGAAGCATAAAGATTCATCAATCCACCCGCTTGTTCAAAAGCTGCCCAAAACAAAATGATCAACAAAAAGGAAATCAATAACACCTTGACGCGGTCTTTTTCAATTTTGGTCAAAGGGCGCTCGAGCAAAACACGGTCAGCCTCGTTCTTCACGCTCATTTTATTGCCTACGTGTACCAGGTACTTTTGTCCCCAAAAGTATACGCCTTGACCCAAAAGCATACCGATGGCGGCTAGACCAAATCCGTAATGCCAATTGTATTTTTCACCGATATACCCACAGAGGATAGGGGCCAAAAAGCCTCCGATATTGATCCCCATATAGAAAATGTAAAATCCGATATCCCGTCGTTCGTCTTTAGGTTTGTACAGTCCCCCAACCATGGAGGAAATATTGGGCTTAAGCCCACCCACGCCCAGGATGATAAATAAACAGCCGATGTAGAAGGCGATTTCAGAATTAAACGCGAGGACACCGTGACCTATGCACAATAGGGCTCCACCCAACATAACGGTTTTGCGCTGACCCAACAGGCGGTCAGCCACCCATCCGCCGGGAACGGAGGCCAAATAAACCAGCATAGTATAGGTGCCGTACAAGGCCAATGCCTCTTCGTTGGTCCACCCAAAACCCGCATTGGATGAAGTGGTTTCGGCTACCAAAAAAAGGACAAAAAGAGCGCGCATTCCATAATAGGAAAACCGCTCCCACATCTCGGTAAAAAACAAAATATAAAGACCGGTTGGATGGCCAAATAATTGACGTTCGTGAACGGGTATTGCAGTGGTTGACATGATTGGTCGGTTTAGTTTAAAGGTGGATATCGATCAAAAATAGATCCTTGGATTAGAGTTTATCCAGCAAGAACTGGGTCATTTTTTCATAGAGGTGTTCTCTGGTTTTTCCCCCGTAAATCCCGTGATTTTTATCGGGATATATGGCCCAATCAAACGGCTTGTTGGCCTGGACCAAAGCTTCGATTAAACGCATACTGTTTTGGACGTGGACATTGTCATCCGCAGTGCCGTGAACCAACAAAAGATTACCTTTTAGTAAGTGTGCAAAATTCATCGGCGCGTTTTGGTCATAGCCCTCTGGATTCTCTTGAGGGGTGCGCATAAATCGCTCAGTATATACAGAATCGTAAAAACGCCAATTGGTCACAGGGGCTACGGAAATAGCCGTTTCAAAAACATCGGCCCCTTTTAGGATGCAGTTAACGGCCATATCACCCCCAAAACTCCAACCCCAAATACCCGTGCGATCAGGATCGATAAAGGGCAATTCGGAAAGTTTGCGTCCGGCTTCAATTTGATCCTCCGTCTCCAAATGCACCAGAGTTAAATAGGTAGACTTTTTAAAATCTCGGCCTTTAAACCCAGTACCACGTCCATCGACACAAGCGATCACGTATCCCTTTTCTGCCAACATATGGTACCAGTAGTCGTTGCCACCCATCCAGCTATCGCTGACGGATTGAGATCCTGGACCGCTGTATTGGAACATCAAAAGCGGATATTTTTTGTTGGGATCAAAGTCTTTAGGTTTTATCATCCAAAGATTGAGGTCATGGCCGTGAACAGATAGGGTGCCAAATGTTTTTTGGCCTAAGGTATACCCGGAGAGCTGCTCCAAAAGAGGGCTGTTGTCCACTATAGTGCGCAGCTGCAAGGCGCCTGAGGCACCGGACTCTTTGCTCGAGGCTGGAGTGTGGGTGCGGTGTAATGTGTAGCTCGGTGGGGATTGGGCACTTGAATGATTATTGATAAAATAAGTGTAGTCGGCACTGAACACCGCATTGTTGGTGCCTGATCGAGGACTTAAACGCCTCATGCCTTTTCCGTTGATCCCGATGGCATAGACATCGCGCTGAATGGAACTTTGGGTGGTAGACTGGAAAAATATTTGTTTGGTTTTGGCATCGTACCCGTAGTAACTGGTTACTTCCCAAGGACCTTGAGTGATCTGACGCTGCATTTTTCCATTGGCACCATACAAGTACAAGTGGTTATAACCGCTGGCTTCGCTGCTCCAAATGTATCGGTCATCCTCCAAAAAGGTTAAGTCAAAAGTTACATCCACATAGGCGGCGTCTTTTTCGGTGTGCAACACACTCAGGGTGCCGGTAGTGTAGTCGTAATTGTGGAGGGTCAACTCATTTTGGTGTCTGTTTAAGGTCTGCAAACTCAACCAATTAGGGTTGTTGCGCCACTGTAAGCGGGGAATGTACTCCGCCGAAACGGGTACTTGTTGAACCGATTGATCCGCTAACTGATAGACGTGGACCGAAACCACCGCATTGGCCTCACCGGCTTTGGGGTACTTAAACACCTGTTGGGTGGGATAGAGCTCGGATCCATAGATATCCATGGAAAACTCTGGAACGGCACGCTCATCAAAGCGGATCCAGGCCAAAGCAGTTCCATTGGAATTCCAATCGAAGGCGCGCACAAAACTAAATTCTTCCTCATACACCCAATCTGTAATGCCGTTGATGATCGCATTTTTCTCGCCGTCTTGGGTGATTTGGTGATGTACCCCAGAAATCAAATCGACATAGTACAGGTTGTTTTGGTACCCATAGGCCACTTTGCTTCCATCAGGGGAAAATGTGGGCTCCTGGATTTTGTGATTCGTGAGCTGTACCAGCGATCGAGTAGTAAAATCGTAGACGTAATAAATACCCAGACGAGAACGGCGATAAATAGGCTCTATCTGTGTGTGAAGCAACACTTTAGATTCGTCAGGGCTGAATGCATAACTGCTAAACACGCCTACCTCGGGAACATCTTGGGTGCTTAATAGCGTGCCTACTTTGGAAAGCGTAGCGTAGTCAAAAAGATCAATAGACTGGGTTTTTGTCGCCCGATCCATCTGAAGTACCGTATATTCAGTTCCGTTGTTGCGGGAGCGCAAAGCGTCCATCCCCTGGGTTCTAAAGGTGCCGTTATATATTTCTTCAATGGTGATGGATTTTGTCTGGGCGTGAAGTTCAGCAACGTTAGCGATAAACATACAGGCCAATGCGCCCAATGCCCAACCCCGAAGGGTATTGATGTGATTCATCTCAATTTTTTTTAGGTTCCTAAAAATAACATAAAAATGGACATTGGCTTATCTTTGGGACAAAATAAGCACATGGCCTCATCGGTAGACGGATTTTCAAAATGGACTAAATCAGAAAAAATAAAGTGGGTGGTCGACACCTACGCGTCCGATCCCCAGGCGGTAACCTCCTTATTGGAGGCGTACTGGCACCCAGATCCCCAGACGCAACAGTTACACGATGAGTTTATTGAAAATACCCTCACCAATTTTTACCTGCCTTTTGGCGTAGCGCCCAACTTTCTCATCGACGGGGTATCCTATACACTACCTATGGTGATCGAGGAGAGCTCGGTAGTGGCCGCCGCGAGTAAATCAGCTAAATACTGGGCCTCCCGAGGTGGTTTTCACACCCGCATCATGGGTACCGACAAGATCGGCCAAGTACACTTTACGCGCTCCGGAAGCCCGGAGGAAACGCAACAATTTTTTGATCGGATCAAGCCGCTTTTACTGCAAAGCGTAGCCCCTTTAGTGGCCAATATGGAGAAACGCGGAGGCGGCATTCGCTCCATAGCCTTGGTGGATAAAACTCAGGATTTGCCTGATTATTACCAGCTATTTGTGCGCTTTGGCACCGCTGATGCTATGGGCGCCAACTTTATCAATTCCTGCTTGGAGCAGCTCGCTCAAACCTTAAAAGCAGAGGACCCTTCCCTCACCGTGGTGATGAGTATTCTCTCTAACTACGTACCTGATTGCACGGTGCGCTCTGAGGTATCCTGTCCCGTCGAAGATTTAGGGGGTGTTGAGGGAATGAGTGCGGAAGCATTTGCTGAAAAAATCAAACAAGCCGTCGACATAGCTCGGGTGGAGCCATATCGAGCAGTGACGCACAACAAGGGCATCATGAACGGGATTGACGCTGTAGTGCTAGCTACGGGCAATGATTTTAGGGCCATAGAGGCTGGTGTACACGCCTACGCAGCCAAAGATGGTCGATACACGTCACTGACCCACTGCATTATAGAAGACGGAGTTTTTAAATTCTGGATCGAAGTGCCCCTGTCGTTAGGTACCGTGGGCGGATTGACGCAGTTGCACCCCCTGGTCAAATGGTCCTTGGAAATGCTGGGCAGACCCTCAGCACAACAACTGATGGGTATTGTCGCTACGGCTGGATTGGCACAAAACTGGGCGGCCGTTCAATCCTTAGTTACTACAGGGATTCAAAAAGGGCACATGAAAATGCACCTCTTGAATATCCTCAACCAACTGGGCGCTGACCAACAGGAAAAAGCAGCTATGGTCGAGTATTTTAAAACCCATACCGTGCAGTACCAAGGCGTCGTTCAGGCACTTGAAGATTATCGCAAAAAATAATAACATGAATCCAGGCATCCCCCTTGAATTTCACGCCCAGGGCAAGCTCTTGATCACGGGGGAATACGCGGTTTTGGATGGCGCTTTAGCCCTAGCCATCCCGACCAAAAAGGGTCAATCCATGAGGATTCAGCCCCAAAAGGAGGCACTCCCTTCCATCACATGGCGAGCATTTGATGTAAACCAGCAGGAATGGCTGCGGTGCTCTTGGGCCTACCCCCTTTTGGAACTGACCCAGCCAACACCAAAAACACCTGAAGAAAAACACCTTTTTGAGCTGTTGCAACGCTGTCAATCGCTCAATCCATTATTTAACCTGGCTGAACGATACCCACAAGGTGTGCTGGTGGAAACCTATCTTGATTTTCATCGGGCGTGGGGCTGGGGAACTTCTTCCACCCTACTTCATCTGTTGGGGCAGTGGGCACAGGTATCGGCTTGGGATCTAGCCCAAGGCAGATTTTCTGGGAGCGGTTATGACCTCGCATGTGCCGCAGCCCAGGGCCCGATTCACTATCAAATAACTCACCAAGGACCAAAATCCACCCCGGTGGATTGGGAGCCCCCGTTTGTGGACCAACTTCACTTGGTCTACCTAGAACAAAAACAGCAGAGCCAGAGCGCCATTGCGCACTACAGAGCCGCCACAGGCCCTAAACAACCCCTAGTAGATCAAATCTCGAGGCTCACGGTACAAATGACCAGTTGTCAGACAACCGATCACTGGAATGAGCTGGTGGGCCGCCACGAGCAACTCTTAGGCAGCCTGTTGCAGTTACCCACGGCTCTGGAGAGATGGTTTGACGATTATCCCGGTTCCATCAAAAGCCTGGGAGCTTGGGGGGGAGACTTTGTGCTGGCCTGTGGTCCGAGCGACTATTTCAAAGCCAAAGGATACACCACCTGTCTGCCTTTTAAGGAAGTCGTGCGTTTCCACTAAGTCCGGTTTCACTCGGAATTTTCGAACCAACACCCCACAAAAAGAGGGATCCCTGCCTGCGGCAGGGATCCCTCTTTTTATAACGCTCGTCAACTACTAGTAGAACAAGTAGCGGTTGTCTTCAATTTTAGCTGCCTTCATACGCGCTGAATAGGCGCGGTAAGGAGCTAAGTTGATCTGACCCGCATTTTGAGAACGCGCCAAAACTTTGTAGTCCGCTAAATCCTCCGCGGAACGTTTTTGGTTGACTTGTACCAAGAATACACCGCTGTTTCCTTTCAATGGTCCTGAAGATGCACCAGCCTCTAAAGAAAAGGCATATCCGACAACGAATGGCTCTCTTCCAGCTCCAGGCAATACAGGGCTTTGCGCAGTCATCGCTGTAGCTTGTTGCACAGCAACACCTGCTTTAGCAGCAGCAGCCTCCAAGTTCAACCCTTGGTACTCAGCCTTGAGCGCAGCCGCTTTTTTCTCGTTGCGCAGTATGGGAGTTACCGTAAGTGCTGCATCCGCAGGATCCATCAACCCTTTACGCAGTTTGGTCACGAGTTGTACGATTACGTAGCCATTGGCCACATTGAATTTCTTGATGTCACCCACTTCGGTTTCTGGCAAGAACGACCACTGAACAATACCTCTTTGCAATCCGATCCCTGGAAGGTTCTCTTCCATGGCCCCTACTTTGTTAATCGGGAATACCGAAAGATTTTGCGCTTTAGCTACTTCTTCAAATTTGAGGGGATCTTTGGTGGCTTCCATCTCAAAAGCAGCTGCTTTGGTAAACAATTCATTGATGGTCTGCTCAGAAGGAGCAATATCTTTTGTCAAATAGGCCACTTGATAAGAAGATTGTTTTTCCTCCACTTTGACCACGTGGTAGCCAAATTCTGTTTCGATCATTTCGATAGCGCCTACAGGCTTACCAAAGACGAAGTCATTGAATTTTGGGGTCATTTCCCCAGGACCAAAAAATCCTAGATCTCCCCCGTTTTGGGCGGTAGGTCCATCAGAAAACTCGCGTGCTAGTGCAGCAAAATCAGCTCCTGGAGCTTTGGCTTTGGCCAATACCTCCAAGGCGCGTACTCGTGCTTCCTCTTGGTTTCTGGTTACATCAGGACGGATGCGTTCTGCTCCAGACCAACCGATTAACACGTGGCTAGCACGTGCCCAACCATTGGGTTTTACCCCGAGTAACTTACTGTATTTCAACTGTCCATTTTCGCGGTATGGTCCATAAGTCTGACCAACACCACTGGCAATGATTTGCTTGGAAAATGAAGTGTTCAGGTTTTGCTCACTGTAGTAAGCCGTATCCAATGATTGTACCGAGTTAGCTTGTAAGAAAGCGCCCAAGTCTTGGGTGGTATTAAATCCGTCCACCAAGGCTGCCGTCTCTTGCTCCACCACTGCTTCATCATCTGCAGAAGGCAATTCTTGGATGTATACTGCGCGCAAGGTACGGGCTTCCTCCTGCTCAAAACGAGTAGGGTATTTATTCATGTAGGCTTTGATCTCATCCACACTCACTTCCGAATCAGCATCAGCGATCAAGGTGTACGGCAACTGAACAAAAGACAGATCCACCTGAGCGTTGGCTTTTTTGTGTGCCGCTTTGGCATCAGACACGGTGGTGTAAATAGAACCCGCCAAAAGGCTGTTGTACGATTGTTCTTTAGCACTCAAGGAAATAGCTAGTTCATCTTGCAACCACATTTGGTAGCGCGCAGGATCATTGGCCTTCCACTGGGCAACAGCAGCCACAAATACAGAAGGATCAAACACCCCATCCGCTTGGAATTCAGGTGCTTCAGCATAACCTGGAACGGTAGCCAAAAAATCGATGATTTGGTCTCCTTCGATGTCGATACCTAAATCCTCAAAAGCTTCTTCCATCAACACTTTTCTGAGTTCTGCATTCCAAACCTGTTCGGCGATTTGCGCAGAAGAGGCCTGACCACCAGCACGTTGTGCAGCAGCTTCCATTTTTTGTCGGAACTGTTCCAAAGAGATTTCAGTGCCATTTACCTCGGCAACTGAACCTGGACCATTGGCCCCACTTTGGGTGAAAATTCCAGAGATTACAAAGGAAAATAAGGCAAGACCGATGATGACGATCAATACAGTGGTTCTTTTTCTAATTTTATCTAATACTGCCATGCGTGCAAAAAATTAAAGTGGTGGCGAAAATACCATTTTCTTTTGAGATAATAAAACGCTTAGGGCTAGGATTCCCTTTCTAAATACCTGAGTTGTACGGCGTCTATCTTGTTCCCAGAAACTTCTAATACATCAAAACGATAAGTACCCAATTCGATCTGTTCTTTTGCTTGAGGAATTTCCCCGAGCGCATTGACGATATAACCGCCAAGTGTGGTGTATTCCTCACTTTCTGGCAAGGCAAATCCATACGTTTCATTCAAGTAATCAATTTCCAACCGGGCGGAAAAAATATACCCTTCAGCCCCTAAAACTTCTTCCCTGAGGTCATCGGAATCGTGCTCGTCTTCAATATCGCCAAACAACACCTCGATAATGTCCTCCACGGTCAGCATACCGGACGTACCTCCGTACTCGTCGAGAACCACCGCAATACTCTTGCGCTTTTTGGTCAGCACATTGAGGATATCACTGATCAGCATAGTTTCGGGCACAAACTCTATCGGCATCAAAATTCCTTTGATGGTTCTGGGTTTTTGAAACAACGCATAGCTGTGTACATAACCGATTATGTTGTCGATAGTCCCTTGATAGACCAATAATTTTGAATAGCCCGTTTCTGAAAAAATCTTGACCAGCTCTTTGGGGGGATCACTTAGCGCTACGGCCATCAATTCGGTGCGGGGGATCATAATCTCCCGAGCTTTCACATTGCTAAACTCCAAAGCATTCTGAAAAATCTGAATTTCGGTATCCACATCATCTTGGTCTTCTACCTGATCCATATGCTCTTGGATGTAGTCTTCGAGCTCTACCTTGGAAAAGGCAATCTGAACTTCATCGCCTTTAGTGTTAAAAAACAAACGCAAAATGCCATCTGAGATTTTAATCACAAACGTGGAAAACAGTGAAAACAACTGATAAAACACAAAGGCAGGTATCGCTAAAGTTTTTATCAAGGTATTGGCGTAAATCTGAAAAAGCACCTTGGGTAAAAACTCGGCGGTCACCAAAATAACCAGCGTGGAAATAATGGTTTGGGTCACCAAAGCGCCCTCTTCCACCATCCAGCGCAACAGGGGCCACTGAGTCGGCCACTGGGCAAACCACTCCACCAACAGATCTCCCATGTAAAACCCATACACCACCAAAGCGATGTTGTTGCCGATCAACATAGCGGCAATAAATTTGGAGGGACGTTCAGTTAAACGTTTTAACGTATCGGCAAGTACCCCTTTCTGCTTTTTTTCGATCTCAATATGAATCTTATTGGAGGAGATATAAGCGATCTCCATTCCGGAAAAAAAGGCGGAAAAAATCAGTGAAACAATAATGACAAGTACGGCGTAGTCCAATTAGGAAGGATTGTTGTCGCGCTGACGTTGTTCGAATTTTTTGCGGTAATTTCTACGAAAAAAGAACATCCCCACAGACACCAACAAAAACACACCCATCAGGGCTAGAGGTTGGTCGGGCTGTCCCCATGTAGTTATGATTTTATAGGCAGCCATGATAGCCACTAGCAGATACAGGTATTCAGTAAAGCGCAATATCTTGATCATCAGTCTTGTTTTATGGATAAAAATCCAGAGGTTTTCTGGGCGTTAAAGTACGTAAAATCCCGTTTTAAATCCAGACCCGTACCGTACATCACCGTCTGGTCCTCAGGATTGGTGAAGACAAACGAACCATCGGTAAAAATCCAATTTTCTTTTCGGTCCCAGTAGAGCTGATCGGTTTCCAGTCGTTTTCCATCGGGCATGTCTATGCGCACAGAACCCTTTAGGTTGACTAAACTAGTTCGGGAAAACACCTCTGCCTGATCGGCCGTAATGCGGGTAGACTGTCCTTGAGTATCAAAGACGGTGAGCACTACACCAGAAGGAAATTTTTTAAAGGGAAACGCTAAATGATCGTAGTCCAAAGACCGTGGACTTTCCAAGGTAGCCAAATGCTGAGCATTCTTGGTGTACGAAGGCGCTTCGAGGCTATCGACCGGCAATTCATAGTAGTTTAGGGAAAATGAATCGGCAATACCTTGGGGTAACAGCGCAGGCAAATCCCCTGACGTCTCCATAACCTCAGGCACATGCCCGCCACAAGCCACAAAAAAGAATGCCACAACTACAGTTGTGGCAAAGCTTTGTACCTTATGTGGTCGACCCCTCATTAGATGGAAGGGACGCGAACACTACCGCCCACCCAACAGTCGAAGCTGATGGTTTGACCAGCAAGTCCAGATTCAAATATATCGGTCTTTGATGGCGCTTTAGCATTGTAGCTTTCCAGAGTGCGGTTGGCGATGTTTTTAATCGACAAGTCCACTTTTCCGGCTTTGGCGGCCATCTCAGCTGCTTTCCAATAAATGGCGCGCTTTTCAAAAGTGGTTTTTCCACAATCATCCGCTGAATTGGCATACAAACGAGCAATCAACAAATAAGCGCGTCCATTCGAAGAATCTTCAGCAATCGCTTTTTGGGCATAATTGCGTGCGTTGATTTTAGAAGACTTTTCGTAGGTAGTAGCTACTTTGTAGAAAATAGCGCTGCGTTTTTTCGCATCGCCTTCCATCTCAACAGCCTTGTTAAAGTCAGCAACGGCTCCATTGTTGTTTCCTTGCTTTTGCTTCAACATACCCAAGTAGAAATAGGCATCCGCTGAAGGATCCAAGGCGTTTTGCGCCTCTACCAATTTCACAAAAAGTGGATCGTCGGTACATTCTTTAGCAAACATGCGGCTTACCGCACCTTTAACCCAACGGATATCGCCTTTTTTAGCAGCGAAATTTCTTTGGTATAAAGGGATCAAGTTATCGCAGTTAGCTAAGTTACCTAGCTTCACATCAATGCTCTCAGAGATTTGGTTAAATACTTTAGAGTTGTTTTCAGCCACTTGCAACATACGCTCCTCTCTAGAGGTAAGCGCTGTCCCAGAATCCTGTTTGTCTGACAAAGACGCAGCTGTTTTATTCAAAGAAGCAAACTCCTCATCGATTTTCTCTTTAACCACGTCATAAGCGGCAAATACCTCGTCCAAATCTTTTTGACCTGCAGCATTCAAATCAACCAAAACAGAGAAGTATAAGTAGATCGCTTTAGGGTTCTTAAAATTAGCGCCGTCTTCATTCACCGCACGGTCCAATAGTTGAAAGACCTCTAGGTCTGACCCCATTTTGTTATCCGATTTGATGATGGCCTCATCAATCAAAACACCAGCCAGTGTAGCGCGATCTGGAAAATAAGTGCGGGTTTTAGCCACTAGATCTAACAAAGCTTTTACCTCAGCTTCTTTAGCTGCACCAGTTGCCTTATCAATTCGGTAGTTTAGAATGCGTTCTCCATAGGAAAAAGTAGCGTAGTTAAGCTCTGGGCAATTTTCATACACCTGCTTCCATGGCTCATAGGCAGCATCAAAATTCTTCACTTTCACGTACTCTGAAAAGATAGACAAGTTGGTCATACACTCCTCTTGAGAGGCCTGAGCCATCACTGAAGTGCTCATCAGACCTACGGCGGCCAACATCGCGAATAACTGCTTCATAATTCCTTAGTTTAATCGTTTAGAAAGGGGCTAAAATAATTAATTTATTTTTCTCTTGACAAACCAACGGTCATTTAGGGAGAGCCCAAGTGAAAATTTCACGAATTGCTCCTCGATCAGACCTCCTTGGGTGGTACCTCTTTTCCCTGCGCCTACATTTAGATTCAGGTTAGAAAAAGTGCCGCTCAATGGTAAACCTACACCAAAAGTAATGCCAGACTCTTCGATGGGTTGATTTTGAACAATCATCCCCGTTTCGGTTAAGTACCCTCCAAAGCGGTAGGTAATCCGCTGTCGATATTTGGCAAATGTATCAAACGAAGGTACCCAGTACCCGCCGATTCTCCAGGTAGATGCTTGGGTATACTGAACTTGGCTTTGGGTTAAAAACTCGCTTTGCAACGCACCCATGTCCTGCATTTCATATTCAGCAGACAATAACCAACTCATGTCTTTGCCTAGACCTATCCCCAAACGAGTCACCGTAGGCAACACAAGATCCGTTTCAACCATACCTGACCCACTCAAATCAACCTCCTCGACCTCTACTTTCTGGTTGGAAGACATGACAATTGATCCTAGTTCTAATGTATTCTCTGAAGTCAATGACGCCTCGGTTTGTAATTGAGCCGTTCCGAACAAAGTGAGCGAAGAACTCAAAGGAAGCTCCGCATTGGCGGCTAAAGTCCATCCAATTCCGCGTATTCTGGAAAATTTGCGTTCAAAGGTTCCCAATATGAGTGCGTCAAGCGATTGAATGCGCTGCTTTTCCACATATCCGAAATGAGCGTTCATCGAAGCACCTACAGAAAGGTATTTATTTAGATTCCATCCGCCAGAAAAATACATACGGCTCCAATCCCCGGTTCCTTGAAATAAATTTTTGCTGGTTACCCCCTCACTATCTTCAGACTCAGAGAAGAGGTTGTAATCCATAGCTGCGTAAGGAACTACCCCAAAACCAAAAGAAGCTTTTGGGGTGATGGGAAAAGCAATGCCCAAATAAGACAAACGCGTAGAGGACCCTGATTGACTACCTAGATCAGAAGCAAGATCAGATTGGGTGCGAGAAAGCCCTAAACTGTACACGGTGAGTTTGAGTTTACCCAGTGAAGCGGGGTTATTCAAGGCCCCGTGTATTGAATCTCCATAGAGCGTAATTCCCCCCATCGCCTCATTTTCCGCAGTGCTGACGCGTTGTTGTTGACCAAAGCCAAAAAAAGAGTAAGGTGATACTGTGGACTGCTGAGACCAAGAAGTTCCTGCCCAGGCCAATGCACAAAACAACAATAAGTATTTATTCATAGTGACTTTTGGTATTCCAGCAAAGCATTGAGGCCCTGCAACAAAAAATAAGGTTCGGCAAAGATGGCTTTTTTTACACGCACAGACAAAAATTCAGCATCTCCCCCTGTTAAAATAAGTGTTAAATCACCGTATTGCTCGCTCAAGGCTTCATACCAACCTTCAATTTCAAAAACCATCCCTGAAGCAGCCCCCGTATTCATGCAGCTCTGAGTATCTAATCCCAGTAAAGAATCAGCCGCCTCAAAAGTCAACTTAGGCAGACGAGCCGTACCGCGATGCATCGCATCCAAGCGCATCTGCAGTCCTGGAGCAATTCCTCCGCCCAGATGGGTTCCCTGTGCAGACAGCAAATCATAGGTCACGCAGCTTCCCGCATCCACCACCAAACAATGCTGCTGAGGATACAGCGACCATGCCGCGGCCAATACCGCCCGACGGTCAGCCCCTAAACCAGGACCATACGCTGAGTCAAAAGGCATCACCAGATCCTCCATAAACCACAGACCTGCCTGAGGAAACACCTGCCCCCAATACGAAGCATCAATGACACCAGCCACCGAGGACACCACCACCTCACGTACCTCACGGTAATCACCCGCCCACAAGGCAAATTCCGATGTAAACCCCTCAGTCCGAAAAGTCGCAAACGCAACTCCCTGACCCTGAGCGTCAAACAAACCTACCTTAATCCGGGTATTCCCTATATCTACGGTACAATGCACACGCAAATATGGCAAATCTCCCCCACTCTCCTTTTCTTTTTACACAAATTGTTTGCTAATCCTAAATTTCCTTTATATTTGCATCCGCTTCGGCGCTCGGTACCTTAGCTCAGTTGGTAGAGCAATGGACTGAAAATCCATGTGTCCCTGGTTCGATTCCTGGAGGTACCACCACCCAAAACCCGTAAACCCTTATACAACAAGGACTTACGGGTTTTTTCATTTCCCAAGGGTG
>ENA-ORCY01000079-ORCY01000079.1-marine-metagenome-genome-assembly--contig:-NODE-79-length-74470-cov-5.957899_pt1 | contig 74470 bp, 59 predicted proteins | sample MGYA00248634_ERZ508507 | MGnify/ENA primary metagenome ERZ508507 (study PRJEB26178, sample SAMN06266269) | marine metagenome | isolation source: Columbia River Estuary | place: USA:Columbia River Estuary... | reverse complement strand
ATGTCACTTGCCAGAAAATCAGCCGCTGGTGTGTGAGGGATGTACATATATCTACCAAAAGTAGTATCACAACCTGTAGTATTATCAAGAGTAGTCATTTCTAAAAATACTCTCTTTCCTGCTAATGAAGTAGCTGGATCTGCAGTTAAAACTGCACCTAGCGTTGTACTTGATAGTGAGAACCCACTTGAAGTAACATCTGTCATAGCTTCATCTGTAACCATTAAGCTGTAAGTAATGTTAGTAGCCATTGCTGGATCTGTGATATCATAATCACTTACGTAACCATTTACCGTAGCATCTGGATTACCCATGTTACCATCATTGAAATAACCATCAAATTGAGTACCCATAGTTAAATCACTGCCCTCTGGTGAAGAAGTAATCGTAACTGTTTGGGTAATTGTATTGTTAGATACATCATCATCACAACCTAGACCAAATGTTAATGTATTAACCCCTGGTTTGTTGAATCTAGCTTTCGTCGTGAATGTAAAATCTGTAGAAGTACTTGCTGCTGCTGATGAAATAGTTTCAACTACTGGAGCATCTCCATTTACTTGGAAGAACATTGCTACATCCGTCATCGCAACTGAAGTACCATTTTGGAATCTTACACTTACTTCGTGCTCGTAGTTACCACACTCCGTTGTAGGAAGTGTAGATAATGAAGACACACTGTGATCTACCGAGAACTCAAATGCTCCAGGATCTGGACCACAAGCAGTTCTGTTGGCTTTAGTATAATCTAAGGCTACCGGAGGGAATGTTGTAGCCATACCCGTAACACCCATATTGGATATCGCAGGGTTAGTAGGCGTATAGTTACCATTTGCAGCATTTACAAAATTAGGATTTGCGGCTATCGAACCCGTTTCTGCACCAGAAGCTACATATGCTGCCGCTGAAGATGCTGTGGTCGAACCGTTGTAGTACTGAACTGCCGAAGTTGCATGATAAACATTGTTATTCCATGAAATGTTAGTAAGCGTACCTCCAAAATAAAGACCATAATGTGAATATCCATAAGAAGAATTACCACCTACTACTATAATATTATTATTAAAAGTAAGGTCTGTACTTGCATTAAAATACCCATAAATACCATAGTTATAGTAATCGGTATTTTCTGTCGCTACAATAGTATTGTGAGAATAGGTTCCTGACACTACATAGTAACAGAAATTATATGCATAATAAGTCGCAGAGTTACCCGCAATAAGGTTGTTTGTACATATTACGTTGTCGCCATAATATGCCATATAGTTATACATATAATATGCAGAAGCATTATTGGTGATTCTATTACGGTTAATAGTAATATTGTTAGCATTATAAGAATAGTTATACATTGGATAGCAGTAATTAGCTGCATTATCAGAAATTATATTATCTTCTATAAGGATATTATTCTCGCCATAGTTATAATTATAAGATCCATACATATAATATGTAGCTGAATTATTAGTAACGGTATTCCCTTTTACTTCTAAGTTGCTTGAATATCCTGTTCTAGAACTGTAGAAATAATAACCGCTTGAGTTATTCGTCCAAGTATTGTTATTAACCTGAGTAGGATTAGCTGCGGTACCATCACAATAATAAACGTAAACACCATATTGGTAGTAACCTCCAAGTCCCGTTATGGTATTGTCATTAAACTTACACTGGTTAGAACCACCGCACTGGTAAAGGTATCCAGGATAGGTAGTACCTGTTCCGTTTTGTGCATCATTTCTGAATGTAGTAAGGTAATTATTTTCTATGGTAAAACCATTTGTGTAATAAAAATAGAAGTGACCATAATAACAATGTCTAATATCATTGTTAGTTATCGTCTGATTTCCACTTTTAGATGATGAGCTTCTATAATCATCAATACCACTGTAAGGTCCAGAATTGGTTCCGTTCCCTTTCATTGTGTTATTGTCAATAACATTGCCTGTTCCATGACTGCCTGCCGATCTTGCAGTTGCACTTGCACTAAAGGCAATGTAAGCAGTGGAGTTTGAAGTGCTGGTGTAAGCAGAAATAATAAGATCAGAATTTTTGATGGTGTTGTTGTCTGCATTGTTATACAACCAATAACATCTAGTTCCTGTACCTGTACCCGCAGCATCTACATTTAGATTATCAAAGGTAAAGTAGTCAGCTCCGTTTAAACTAATTGTAGCTTGTGTAGAACCTTTAATAGTGTTGCCGTTACCATTGACAGTAATAGTATTAGTAGCTGTACCAGAAGCAGTAAAAGTTACTGTTTCATTGTATGGGCCTGACCCACTTACTACGTTTACTGTAACTGGACCCGAAACACCTACACCATTGATAGCTGTTGCAAATGCAGTAAAACTTGCATAATTAGTGCCGCTAGTAGCTGCACCAGAATTAATGGTATACGTACCACTAAGTTGTGCTGAAACCGCCCCTGCACATAGCATGGAGCCGAAAACAGCCATAGTTTTTAGATAGAAAAGCCAATTTCTGTTGTAATTTTTTTTCATACGCTTTAGATTGTTATTACGTTTTAAGAATCCAAAACTATAAAAAAAAACATAGAGTCAAGCCAATATGCCTAAAAATAATTCATTTTTTTTAAAATATGACATTACTAATTTGGTGAATTAGTTTTATTACCTTTAATAGCTATCTGTTTTTCAATCCTTTCGCTATTTCTTTTGTCCATAAGGATAGCTGTATCATATAAAACGTGAATTTTTACAAATTTCAAAAATGCATCAGATTTATGAGTGCCCACTACCAGATTATTTACTTCTATTTCCTTTTTCAAGTAACCCTTGTAAGCATCAGTCAAAAAATAGGATTTGTTATCAAACCAAACAAAGCCATTTCCCAGTGAATGTAAATTACCGTAACTGGCTTTTGCCTTTAGCATTTCCATAGGTATAACCACACATATTGATACCCTATTATTAATCAAGTAAGGTTTTAGAGTATAATCATATACCGCATCGCTCGTATATGCCCCTTTGGATGCTATTACAGTAAGTCTATCATTGTCTCTAAAACCGAGTAAAACTTCTTTTTTTACATCAAAGGCTATAAACTCATTCTTATGAAGTGAGTATTGGTAATTATAATCTATGGCCATAAAACCCATCGCAGCTATAAGCGCTATACCGAAGCCTTGCCACCATTTATGTACCAACGCCACCATTAGCGCAATTAGAAATACATAAACCGTGAGCATCTGGCTAAAGGTTATGTGTACATTTTCGAAGAACGCGAAAGGTAATTCTTGAATATAGCTAGCTACCTGCACTATAAATCGAATGTAGACTTCTGCCAAGTCTGCTAAAAACTGAGCAACGGGTTGATATATAAAGGTGCAGATTACCATAAATACACCTAAATACAATACAATACTGATACACGGTATTACGAGCAGATTTGATAGGATAAAATAGTTAGGGAACTGATGAAAGTAATAAAGCCCAAGCGGAAAAGTGGTAAGCTGCGCAGCCAGACTTACACATAACAGTGTCATCACCTTGTCCCCAATTTTAGTTGACGACCTCCATATTCTCTTGAAATAATCCGTATACAATACGATGCCGATTACCGCTAAAAATGAAAACTGAAACCCTACATTGTAGATGTTAAGTGGGTTCAATAGCAGTAAAATGAAACATGCAAATGAGAGTGTATTATAAAGATTAGTCTTTCGCTGAAATGCCTTTGCCACAATAACCGTGGCAAACATGATGGCTGCACGTGAAACAGAAGGAGAAAATCCAGTAACTAAGCAATATAAAAAGAGGGACAAGAGAATTACAATGGATTTTATAACACGTGATCTACCTTTACTGCTACCTAGCATTAGCAAATAACTTAAAAGAGTGTAAATAATGCCTACGTGTAAACCAGAAACAGCCAATACGTGTATGGTTCCGGTCTTGGAAAAGGCCTCAAGCCAATCGTCATTTAACTCGTCTTTATATCCAAACACGATTGCCTCAGCCACTCCTCTTACGGATTCATCTGTAAAATAATGATTAAAGATTTTTTGTAATGCGCGTTGCCAAGTATAACCAAGCGCATAAATAGGATTTACCTTATTGCCTCCTGTTGCACGCCAACGTTCACTTGTAAAATAACCGTTGTGATAAATATTAGTGGCTGCATAATAACGTTTAAAATCAAATTGAAACGGATTACTGCTTGCCGCTATTTCATTTAGCTGTCCTTTAATTATAATATAATCGCCGTAATGCAAGGATAAGCTTGCACTGTCTTTAGACAGATAGACTTGGGCTTTACCTTGTGTTTTATAATTTTTAGTTGCTTGATTAACCCAACTTATTTCAACTAAACAAGAGACTGACTTTTCTTTTTCTTGGGGTACCTCTAGAACCCTTGCTACCATATACTCCACATCACTTATTTTTGAAAAATGCGATGTGTAGGTATTGTCCTTTCTGGCATTCGTAAGTAAGATTCCTAAGAAAAAGAATAACAGTAGTATGATAAAAGACCCCGCTAACTGCAGTCTTTTATGGATACTTTTTCTTAAATAAAAATGTATTCCGATCGATAAGAGTAACGATAGTGCTGTTATTATTTGCACCCAAAAAATAGATGTTAAAAATAAGTCAGCGCAAAAAATGCCGCCGATAAAGGGTATAAGGAAGCGAAGAAGGGGTATATGCCTCCAAAAAAACATTTACATCAGAGGTGTTTTCGGTACATCAAAACTTTTAACTCATCTCGCAACTCTTCATTTTCCCATTTGTATTTTTCCTTTGCCGCATGGTATATTTCAAAAGCTTGGTCTCTGCTTGATGCTTGATCTAATTCAACCATAAATGAATTGTATGCCGCCGCATCATCGTTAAAAAATTCTCCTTGAAGTTCAAATCGTTTGGCTAGCGATATCGCTTTTGGAATGCTTTCTATAGGCTGATTGCTAAATTTTTCAAATAACGATAGCATATCGTCTTCTGTTTTTTCTTTTTTCACAGGCAACTTTGGTTCTGGTATAACAACCACTTCTGGCTCGATTATTTCTTCAACTGGCTGAGCGGCAATTCCCTCCGAGGCGACATTAAGATCTTCCTCTATAGCTGTTTCGGTAATTTCATTTTTAGATACTACTACCTCGGTAATCATCTGTTCTACAGGTGCAGGGGTTGAAGAAGATTCTTGTGGCGTAATTTTCTGAACACTTGGTTTAGCCACAATTTTACCTTGCAATGCTAATAAATTCACTTGGTCGTATAAATCTATACATTGCTTTCGCAACACGTCAATGTCTAACTGAGAGAGCTTCTCTGCATGCAAACTCAATCTTCCGTTGTGTATGCTTAATAACTCAAGTAACTCATCTATTTTGCTGTGAATATTTTCTCTGCTCATAATATTACTACGAATAAAATCAATTAAATATTACTTTCGAATTCTCTTATCAACACCATGTTTGTAGAACCCAAAAATAGTAAAGGCTGGATAGAAGTTATATGCGGATCTATGTTTTCGGGTAAAACTGAAGAACTTATAAGACGCGTAAAACGTGCGAAAATAGCCAGACAACAAGTACGCATTTTCAAACCAAAAATGGAGACACGCTACGATAAAGTAAAGGTGGTGTCTCATGATGATAATTATATAGACTCTTTCCCAGTAGACACTGCGTCAGAAATTTTAAATTGGATAGAAGGGGTGGATGTTGTTGCAATAGATGAAGCTCAATTTTTTGATTACGGGCTTCCAGACGTATGCAATGAACTGGCTAACCGGAATAAGCGCGTGGTAATAGCAGGTTTAGATATGGATTATCTTGCAAAACCATTCGGAGTGATGCCTGAACTAATGGCCATGGCTGAGTATGTGACTAAGGTGCACGCCATCTGTATGCAATGTGGAAGCATAGCTCAGTATTCTTATCGCTTTTCTAAGAACGGTGGACAAGTACAACTAGGCGAAAAAGACCAATATGAACCCCGATGCCGTAAGTGCTTTGTTACAGGAATGGCAGAACAAGCAGCGGATATACGTAAATAAAATCACCCCAAAAACGATACCTGTCGTTTGTCTTAAAAAAGGTGGAGAATAGAGCTATTACAAACAATGTGATGATCATAGAAGCAAATAGAAAAAAGTGCAACCATTCAATTTCAGACCTCTGAAGCGAAATAGCTGACCAAATCATAGCAAGGGTTAAACTAGCATAAACAAATTTTTTGATTGTATTATCATCATAGATACTTGCTATCGACATCGTATTGGCCATCTCGTCTTCTTCTTTATCAAAATAAGAGAAGAGTATAAGATTGGATAAATTTATACAATAAAACACGCCGAAAAGAAACCTTGCTTCTATAAATATTTTTTTATACGGTGCCTCTATGTAAGGCGTAAGCATAAATCCAAGAGTTACCACAAAAGCAATAAATACTTCTTTTAAAAAAAACTTTCGTTTCGCATCCTCTGAAACCAAATAGTTGATTAAAAAATGAAGTCCGGTAAGAGCAACAAGCAACCCGCAAAAGGTATAATACACTTTGGGTACATAAAAAGCCATTATTCCTAGAATTATAGCTACAAATACCAATATGGTTTTAATACGTTTTTGATGTACGTAATGAATAGTGTGCCTTCGGGTAGACGCATTCTCTTTAAGATTAAGAGCATCTAACAAGTGGTCTAGCGTGTAAATAAACCAAACTCCAAGGCACAATCCCAAAGCTACGAGCATATTGGGCTTTACCTCATAAATTCTACTAAAAAAAAGATATGAACTAAACGAGCCCAGTGAGACCCATATACTGTAGGTGTTTACAAAATGAATGAATGAAGAAATAGGTGGTCTCCTCATTAGTATTGACTTTAATACTACTCTACCGCTAAAACCTCTAACACCTCAGGAAGCATATTTTTAATGGTCTCCTCAAGGCCGGCTTTCATCGTAAAGTGACTGATGCTGCATGTGCTGCAAGCGCCTAGTAATTTCAGCGTTACAACTTTATTTTCATAAGAGACCAGTTCTACGTCCCCTCCATCTTTTTTTAGAAATGGTCTCATAGTTTCTAGGGCTTCTTCTATGATGGTTTCCGATACTGTCATTATGTAATTCAAAGATATCTATTTTTCTTTATTCGCGGCTATAATGGATAATTTTTGGACCAGCTTACCCACTATGGGTATGTAACTCTTTTGCATATTAGAAAAGGACTTGTCTTCTTCAATAGGAATTGTGCCCAATAAATCTATATTCCACTCCTCACTTAGATTTTTGCCGCCATCTTTGCCAAATAAATAGTACTTACGGCCATCTTCTGGTTGGAAATAGCTCATATTTTCTACCACTCCTAGTATTTCCTGCTTTAAATGAGGATTTGTAAACATATCAAGGGCTTTTCTAGTATCAGCGACAGCTACTTCTTCTGGAGTCGTTACTATAACTACGCCACTTAAAGGTATATGTTGCATAATACTTAAGTGTGCATCACCTGTTCCAGGAGGTAAGTCTACAAATAAGTAGTCTAGCTCTCCCCACTTAACATCAGTACAAAACTGAGATATTGCCTTACTTAACATTGGACCACGCCAAACCAACGCTTGTTTAGATTCTACCAAGTAACCAATACTCATCGTCTTTAGTCCATTATATTCAATGGGCACCATTAGCTCACCATCCATTGCTGGCTTCTGCCCTTGGGTGCCGAGTAAGGTAGGAATAGACGGGCCGTGTATATCAGCATCTAGCAGTCCTACTCTGGCACCTGCATCACTCAAGGTTTTAGCTAGATTTACGGCCACTGTACTTTTACCAACACCCCCTTTGCCCGAAGCTACCGCTATAATATTGCGAATACCGCTAAGTACTGTGCTATTTTCTCTACTGGATTGAACGTTACTGGTGATGTTTATGTGAACGTCAGCATCAGCACTTACCATGGTATGTACAGCCGTGGTGCATGCTCTCGCGATACTTTCCTTCATAGGACAAGCAGGCGTTGTAAGCACTAGGTCAAATGCTACTTTGTGCCCGTCAATCTCTATTTTTTGAATCATGCCAAGTGTCACCAAATCTTTGTTAAGATCCGGGTCATCTACATAGCTTAATGCTTTCAGTATCTGGTCTTGGGTTATCATAGTTTTTTTTGTAAAAAAGGAAATATTCTTTTATTCATTTTCAATACAAACCACTTCACGAATTGGTGTTCACCCAACAAACTGCCTATTGAAAAAAGTAAAATTTGATATATAAAATAAACAATAACTACAGTAAGAAGTAATTCATACCAAATGAGCTCACCGTAAGTAGTCTTTTGAAAAAGAGCCATTGTTAGGGGTCTACGAATAAAACCGATGGAACTTCCTGTAAGAGCAAAGATTATAAAAATCCATGCCATTCTCTTATCAGACTGAATATTCCACTTTACTTTCAATTTCTCCCACAAGGCCTTCATACGCATTCTCAGCTATTATTATTTCTAATTATCGGTCAAAGATAAGAGAACCCTCTGAATGCTTGTTTAAAACACCTACTTTAAATGATAAGATTGAAAAAAGTATTCACTATTTAGTTTGAAACTCTACTGAATAAAAAAGGATACAATTGTTGAAAAACTTATTTTAAATCTCAAGTGTATTCTTAATCTTTGTCTCCTCGTAAAAAACATAGTATGAACCGCGTTATTACATCATTTAAGAAGGCAAATAGGGATTTATTGAAGTACATCATGGAAGAATATCCAGATGGTGTCGACGAAGAGACATTAGTTAGTTTTCCTAAAGCGGGGGGCGGCAGTATCCGTGCTCTGGAAATTGAAATGGGTGATACTATTTACCTGGTAAAAATGGAAGATGAAGAGTATTACCAAAAATACATGGCTAAAGACGATGATGATGAAGACGATGAAACAGCAACTGTAGATGTAGAAGAGGATATTGAAGAAGTTGAAGTAGACGAAGAAATTGAGGTCGAAGATGAGGCAGATGAAACCGACGAATCAAGCGACAACGAAGATGACGAAGACGAGGATTAACCATTAATCCGAGTTTACTGATACGCTAGAACATTATTATAAAACACAAAAAGCATAGCTTGAAAGCTATGCTTTTTGTGTTTTATAGAAGTTAAAATCCTGCCAAGTATCTTGTTTGACGCAGTAAATTTACAGTATTAACTGCCGCTACGTCACTTTTATAATACATTGAACGTGGTAGGCTAATAGTGAAGTCCACTAGGTTATGCTGTGATTAACGTTCCGTTTAAATCCTTGGGTAATAAACACAACATATGTTTTCAGCACAAAATTTCTTGTTTTACCCCAAAAATAAAAGGGGGACATAAGTCCCCCTTTCATAAACGTAGCTTTTAGTTTTTGGTTTTAAAGACTAGTATACTAGTTTAAAGTCTACTCGGCGATTCAGTATTCTACCTGAATTTACAGAATTATCTGCCACTGGTTTTGTTTCTCCATATCCAATAGCGGTCATGCGAGATGCACTTACTCCTTTATTGGCTATATACGCTTTTACTGCATCAGCTCTTTTCTGAGACAATACTAGATTAACATCATCAGCACCTTGGTTATCTGTGTGACCTTCTATCACAACACTTGCTTCCTTATATTCTTGCATAATACCTGCTAATAAATCTAGGTTAGCAAAAGACTGAGGCTTAATAATGTCTTTTCCGCTTTCGAAGTAAATTCCGCTTGCAGCTACTCTTATTTTCTCTTTTACTTCTTCTTTAATTTCAGGACAACCCTTATTAGATGCTGGTCCTGCTGTAGCTGGACATACATCCTTGTGATCGTATACACCGTCACCATCACTGTCTGGACAACCTTCACCTTCTTTAGAACCTGCCATCAATGGGCATTTATCTTCAGAATCTTGAATCCCATCTTTATCAGAATCTGGACAACCACCAAATGCAGAAACACCTGATACGTTTGGACATTTATCTTCAGAATCTTGAACTCCGTCACCATCTGTATCTGGGCAACCGTCGAATGCCTTTAATCCAGCAACATTTGGACATTTATCTTCTTCGTTAACAACACCGTCTTTATCATCATCCAAAGGACAACCAACAGTATCCACTTGGTATCCCTCTGGGGTGTTAGGACAAATATCAAATGCATCACTAATTCCGTCATCGTCGGCATCCTTAATTTTATAAGAAGAACCACTTGAATTACCATTGCTACCAAAATTAAACACAAAACCAATGTTGTGATATAAGTAAATGTCGTGTAGCGGTTTGTTTCCCTCACTAGCGCTATTTAATCTGGCACCCGCGATAGCAAATGGAGCGCCATCGTAGTTGTCATCAAATGAATAATTAACCTGCTCGCTTACTACTAAATCAAGTGCATCGGTTAGACCAATTTTAAAACCTGCAGCAGCATTCCAATGAGAAGCTAACCAACTCCTATCGCGAGATGCGTAATAGTAGGTCTCTGCATCTCCTACCAAAGTAGATCCTTCGGAAAATTTCGAAATTGATTTCACAACACCCCAACCAGCTCTAATAAATGGTTTAAAAGTAGCATCTTCTGACATGATTGTACCGTTATTCAACTTGAACGTTACGCCAATCATTCCCTCTGTAATGTGAGATCTAAATCCTTGACGATAAGGTTCTGCTTTCAAAATATCCCAAGACTCTTTATAAAAACCTAAGTCTCCTGTAGACCCATAGATATTTACGTCAAAAGAAGAATTTAAATACATCCCTAATGCACCACCTACAGCCTGATAATTTGGAGCTTTTTTGAAATACAACGAAGAACCTAAATCTCCGTGATATTCTCTAATTCCTCCATTAATCTCAATTCCGAATTTCTTAGTGTTAGATTGTGCTTCAGCTCCAATTGCGATAACAAGCAATGAAACTAGCATGGTAAGTATGTTCTTATTCATATTAATTGTACCTTTTTATTGATTTAAGTAAGCAATATTACATTAATTTGACAAACCAAAAAAATATTTTTGAAGTTTCAACCCCAAACTTTAGTTCCTTCTGTGCAATTTTTGCAAATATCAATGTTACTTCGGCTTCTAAGTATTAGTCTTCTAAAGCGATTATACTCTTCGCCGTGCCAAATTGTGCGAAATGTCATTTTTTCTAATTCGCCTAATCTATAAGTAGCGTCTTTGTCAAAACAACACGGAACGACCTTGCCATCCCATGTTATCACACAACCTTGCCACATACGCCAGCAGTGACTTAAAAGCCCATTTTTAATCTTATAGGTTAGACCTGTTTTTTCATATCGAGCATACTTAGGGTCTTTGGGCATTAAATCACTACCCGCCTCAAAATTATATATCTGCGCCGTTTTAAGTGCTAAATGATCTACGCCTACCTCTTTGGCAAGTTGCCGAATCTCTTCAATTTCGCCTTCATTGTGCCCAAACACAATAAACTGCCAGATGATAAATGGTGTTTTACTGCCTGTTGCCTTTTTCCATTTCACCATGTTTTTGGTACCGTCTATCACCTTATCTAGGTTCCCGCCTATTCTATATTTGCCGTAACTCTCCTGTTTTACGCCGTCTATTGATATTATTAATCGGCTTAAGCCACTTTCAATGGTCTTCTTGCAATTGGCATCGGTCAAATAATGAGCATTCGTGCTTGTAGCTGTATATATATTGTGTCTACTCGCATAGCCTACCATATCGGTAAAGTCCTTATTGAGATAAGGCTCACCTTGAAAATAATAGGTAATGTAAGTAAGCTCTTTATGTAGCTGGTCTATAATATTTTTATTCAGTTCTGTCTCTAACATTCCAATTGGTCTGCTAAAAGCGCGAAGACCACTAGGACACTCAGGACACCTTAAATTGCAACTGGTAGTGGGCTCTAAGGATATAGATATAGGATACCCAGCATGATAATTTTTTTTGGTACGTTTACTAATATGGTAGGTTACAAAAATGCGTGCAGCGTTCCAAAGTCTATAAGGCGTTAACGTTTTAAGGTATTGCCAGCCGTCTACTATTTGTGCTTTTGATGCCATTTACTAAGTTAGCAATGCTCTTTTTCTAGTATAATAAAATATGGAAAATGCCGCTAGACACATATAATAAAGATTAAAGAGCCATCCAAAAACACCCAATCCAAATGTATAAAATCCTGTAAATAGGGTAAAAATTAGACCAGCAACTAACAAGTGATAGCCAATAGACTTCAAATTACGGAGTAAGACTAGTCCCAAAAGCACAATAAAACAGCCTACCATACGGTATAATGAATGTTTTTGGTAAACCTCAGGAATCAAAACTGCTTCAGCCTCGGTGGTTATAAACTCAATTGCATTTAAAGATTCTTCGTCATTTTTTTTATCAGCTTCACTTTGGAGTTGAGCGATCATACCTTCTCTTAATTGCACCACTTCTTCCGGTTGACTATACCCTCCATAATTACTCACCATCATAAAAGCGAATAAAAACGTAAGTATCCTACTTGTCCATATAAATCTGCTACTTACCTCCATTCTATTTTTAAAACTATGCAAAGTAAATAAAAAAGACCTGCCACAGCAGGTCTTTCCAAATCTCTTTACTCTTTTAACCCTTAACCAAAGTCAATTTTAATCTCTTAACTGAATATACTATCAGCATTCCAAAAACCAGTAAAAAGAGACCTTTGTGAGGAGTGCTGCCTTTACCAAAAAACCAAAATGGTACATTTATATTCTTGATATTATGGTCTGTTTCTTTTGCCTTATTACTGCGAACCTTATCTGTGCCGTGAGCGATGTAGTCATAATAACTATCCGTATTCCATCGCGCCAAACTAGCAAGTTCTATTAATTCTTTTCTGCGCCTAAGTCTTAACTTATCTTGGTATACCCTACCTTCAGCACAAGACAAATCGCCTGTAGCTGGATTTGTAATCACATATCGCGCTTGGTACATTTCTGTATTAGGTGTTTCTTGAAAAAAAAGGTCTTCCGGAAATTTATCTAAGGTGTAGCGTACATGTAACCTAGTAAAGAATGTGGTAACCCCATTTTGATTGGCCCACGGCACTCCTGCCATCGTAATTTCCCGGGTGTACGGTGGATTGCCTACGCAGGGATCACATTTCATTCCATTAAATGTAGGTGTTACGTTCCATGCATACTCTAAAAACACCGCATTTTTTCCAACCTTACGGTATTCATTTTTAAATACGTCTGTGTAAAATGTTCCGAATTTTGGCTTTATAAACGTTGGCACTAGATTGTCCGTAGGCATTTTTACAGTTCTATAATTTGTACATTCTACCCTTCCTCGCTTTGAAAAAGCATACACAATCATATCTTGCTCACCTACGCTATTGGCCATCCCTAAACGAATAGGTAGCATAAACTTATCCGATTTAACTTTGATTTGTAACGGTCTAAGAAAGCCACCATTGGCTTTTGGATTGTATTTGTTCAAGTCTACTTTAACCACAAAGAACTTAAGCCCACTTTTGATATACGGCTCTAACACGTGCTCTGCTTTGGCCGGAATACTATAACCATTGTCAACCAACCACCGTTTTAATCCACTGGCATCTTTAGCGCTTAGCAAAACTATATCGTACTCTTCAACGCTGTATTGTGCTTCTATAGTCACTTTATAGTTGAAATTATCCTTCCGTGCAGTATAGGTAGCCATTTTAGTGGTTGACTCTTTTTCCATAGACACATCCATCATAGAAGGCATAGGAAGACCGCAAGGATTATAATCATAATACTCTACCAAACGAGGTGCAGAATAAGCATCTAACATCTGAAAAATAGAACGATCTGCTATTTGTATATCACTTCTATCGAGAACATTGGGAACGGGCACCACCATGGCAAAGTCTTTTACATTCCCAGAAAAATCATTGCTCATGGTAATGGTGGTATTACTCCCGTCACGTACCAGGATTACCTCACTTTTATTATTGTACAAATCGGCTCCCGCTTTTGCTACATAAAAGCCACAAAAGGCCATGGCTAATTGGCCTACAGAAGCAATGGCCATCAGTGTTAAAATTACTTTTTTCATGAAGATGTTTTTTAGGTTGTTTGATTAGGATTATTTATTGTGCTAGCTGTTAAATTATTCCATTGGTATTTAGTTGCTATCAAAAGTTTATCGAAAATGGGTGTTAACAGACTTACCCCAAACAGTAACCAAATAGCAGCTGTTTGCACGTAGAAGAAGGTTGACAGTACAAATAAGGCGCCCCCTAATAGGGAAGACCATAGTATGCGAGCTTTTATGTGATTGGGGGTAGTCATGGGATCGGTTATCATGAAAAATGCATAAAGTAATAGCGTACCATTACTCATTTTGTGAAGCCAAACTTGTGGTTCCCAACCCAGATAAATAACGTGTCTGATAAATAGAAGTGCACCGAAAACCAAGAGAAAAGTAATGCTGGTATCTATCCTACCTACTTTTAAAATCATCATTAATCCTCCAGCTCCTACGATAAACCATAATAGCACACTGCTACCCCATTGTCCTGGACTAACCCATGCATCATTGGTAAGCAGAATGGCCGCGACAATACCAAAGTTAGCCGGATTAAATAGGTGCTTGTGGTTTACCCTGATTAGGAACTTTGACGATATGGCAAAAACCGAAGCTAGAATCGCTGTTTCTATAGTACCTGTTTTTAACAATAAGCTTAATCCGAGCGAGGTTATCAGTGCACTTTTTACGGAGCTATACTGTTTTGTGGTAAAATAGCTAAATACCATTTGTGTGACTATCGCTGAAGCAAAAATGGCGATATACTTAATTGCATCACCATCCCAGCCCAGAAAGCAAAGTCCATATACTAAAAAAGACCCCAAGTAAAGTATCTGAAAGTACCTGGGGTCTGCTGTTTCTTTGTTAAAATGAGCGCTTATTTTGCTATACATAGTTGTAGTATATACCCCTTATACAAAAAAGGTAAACGAACCATTATAGCATTACAACTAAAAATTAGTCACAAGAAATTAGGATCCAAATAACTTACGATCGCCAACAATCGCTAAAATGATCACTTACCATACCAACGGCTTCCATATAGGCCATGCAAGTGGTACTGCCCACAAATTTAAATCCTTCTTTTTTTAACGCTTTGCTCATGGCGTCGCTTTGAGGAATTGTAGCTCGTACATCAGACCACGTTTTAATTGGAATAACGATCGTGTCATACTGGGTAAATTGCCAAATAAAATGATTAAAGGAACCATATTCTCTTTGCAAACGCAAGAATTGCCGTGCATTATTTATCGCTGCTTCAATCTTTCCTCTATGTCTAATAATAGCAGGGTTTTGCATTAAAATTTCTATTTTATTCTCACGATAATTTGACACTTTTTCTGCATCGAAATTATCAAAAGCCAACCTGAATGCCTCCCTTTTTTTTAGAATGGTATGCCAACTTAATCCTGCTTGAAAGGTTTCTAAAATAAGATGCTCGAATAAATAATGGTCATCATGACTCGGTATTCCCCATTCGGTATCATGATATTCTACGTACTGTGCATCTTTAAGGCACCATTTGCATCTTTTTTTGTGGTCTTGTGGGTCATAGATTACCTTTACCATATTGTTTTATGTTAGAAACAAATAACGACATAGATTTTTCAACCAACAACGATATTCCCATTGAAGATGTAATTGCTCAAATGGAAAAAGAACTTCAAATGAGTGGCGAATATTATGTTTTTACTTCTGCTGACCCCCCTCTACTTATTCAAGAACTTGCGGATTATCTGAGCAGCATAAAAACCAGTTATGGCATAGCTAATTTGTTTTACCGAATAGATGTAAGTACAAAAAAGGCAGATCCTTCTTTACCAACGTATGAGGCATTATCCCTACTTGCTTGGAACCGTGTATTTCAGAAGGTTTGGTTTAGACGCAATTTTGTGTAAGAGTTTTTTAACAAAACCAACAAGTGCTGCTCTCAAAAAAAAAGATTAAAACTGAAAATAAATAAAAGGTTGTAAGTCTGAAGAAGTAGCTTGATAAATAACAACTATTACCATTACAAATAGCACTATTTTTACGGTGTAAGAAGCTTCGCTGTACCACCACTCGGCTCTATTTTTAAGATTGCTTGGCAAAAAGTGAACTGCAAATCCTGTTAAAATCAAAGCAAATACCTTCCAATAGGCTAATACCCGAGTACCAATTCCTGCAAAGTCAAAATGGGTACTAATATTATTGAGCATTAGTTTTACGGTATACATATCTGCCGCCCTAAAGTACATCCAACAGAACGCTACAAAATGAAATGTAATTAGGATTGAGACATAATTACCCCATCTGGATGCAGGTAATTTTATATTTTCCGACCATAATTTATGCAACGTAAGAGCCAAACCATGTAATGCGCCCCACACAATAAACTTAAGCGCAGCACCATGCCACAATCCCCCTATTAGCATTGTGATTGCCAGATTTAGATACGTTCTTAGTTTACCTTTTCGGTTACCTCCCATGGAGATATAAAGATAATCCCTTAGCCAGGTGGAAAGTGAAATATGCCACCTTCGCCAAAAATCTGTTATGCTATTGGCTTTATATGGGCTATTAAAATTAATAGGCAATGTAAAACCAAGTAATGCGGCTAGACCTATTGCCATATCTGAATATCCTGAAAAATCACAATAAATCTGAATAGAATAGCCATAAACAGCCATTAGATTTAAAAACCCACTGTATATTTCAGGTGTATCAAAAACCCGGTCTACAAAATTGACTGAGATGTAATCACTAATGACCACCTTTTTAAAAAGACCAGACATAATTAGAAAAATGGCCTTTCCAAAACCACTACTGCTCAAGTAGTAAGGTTTCCTGATTTGCGGTAAAAACTCTGATGCACGCACAATAGGCCCTGCAACCAATTGCGGAAAAAAACTTACAAAAAAGGCAAAATCAAAAATATTGGCACAAGGCTTTATGCGATCTCTGTATATATCAATACTATAACTAAGGGTTTGAAACGTGTAAAATGAAATACCCACTGGGAGCAATATGTGATGAATATCAAAATTTTCACCACCGATTCCATTAGCAAATGCAGCCAAGAAATTATACGCTTTAAAATCTGCCCCTGTCAAAGCATTTATGGAATCAACTATAAAATAAGAATACTTAAAAAAGAAAAGTAAGCCCAAATTAGACGAAATGCTAAGCACTAGAAAAAGCTTTTTTTGCCATTTTTCTTTCACTATGTAGATGCCAAATCCGCAACCATAGTCTAATAATGTGCTAAACAAAAGCAATAAAAAGTACCATCCACTGCATTTGTAATAGAAAAATAAACTAAAGAGTAATAAGTAAAAGTTACGCGCTCTTACCTGCTTGTGCAGCAAGGTAAACCCCGCAAACATGATGGTAAATAAAAACAGGAAGACATACTGGTTAAATAACAAAGGGTTCTTAGCAGAATACGATAAAATATCTTCTACCCTTAGCATGTTAGTTTAGATATTGATGGATAAGAGCCTCGTATAATAATTCTCCTTGTATTGCGTATCCTTCCTTCGTAAAATGAATAAGATCTCCGCGTGCAAGTCCCTCATTTTTCCATTTTAAAATGGAATTACTTCCCCCCATTATTTCATACCAATTCCAAACCGCTACATTTGTTTCTTTGGCAAGTTCCAAAAGCACATCCACAATTTTTTTAGCATTTGGGTTATCCTGTTTTTGATAGAAATGATCTGATGGAGTTGTTAACAGTATCGAAGTAGTGGGATTATGGCTTCTTATTTTAGCAATTGTAGCTTCATAATTTTCTTTTATGCAAGACACGCAAAACCCATTACTTGTTCTGTACCCGTCATTTGTTCCAAAGCTTACAATAACCAAACTCGGGTTAAGATCGGCCGCTTGCTTCTCAAAATTTTGGCAATTTAAATACTGAGCCAGCGTACTGCCATTTATGCCAATAGCGTGGTAAAGAATACCAGGATTTTCGTTTTCTAAAATGATTCCTTGTAAATCTGGAAGGTCTCCGTTTTCTGGAACGGGAGCAAATTGAAGGCTATCTTGCGCTTGGTCAAAATAAATTACGTTGCGATTTCCTTCGATTTGAGAATAATGACTTGAAAATTCCGTAGGTCTGAAGCTACCCTTATTGGTTAAAAAAGTCAACTTAGTAAATGCTGCGTAATTGTCTTCTTTTTTTGCTGCGTCAATGGTAAACTTAGCGTTACCCGAAGCAAAAAGAGTATATCCTGACATACCTACATCGCAATTGCTACTGTGTAAAAGGTCGCAATGACGCCAGACACCCTCATAACTAAAACCAATATCAAACGCTCCATTTGTTTGGGCTATTCTGTAAGGAAAAACAAAACCTCTACCTGCATTCCCAAAACAATCTTGCATTTTTTTGCGAACGACACTGGTCATAAAATCAGCCTGAATATGTGAATCGCCAATATGAATAATAGAAACAGTTTTGGTTTTCTGCATTTCCAAAGACTTTAAAGCCTCAAAAAAAGGTTGCAACGCCTTGGGATTGACTATTTCGTTATTGCGGTACGCCAGCTCAGAGCTATTAGAATATGACGAGACCATAATCAATACAAGTAAGTAGGCGTATTTAATCATGTTAACTATATTTTCCTCCGTATTTCTTCTTTATATCGGAAGATATTTTCTTGACTTCTTGCTCTTGGTCTGTTTTACAAATGAGTAAAGCATCGGCGGTATCTATAACATAATAGCCATCTAAGTCATTGATTACGATTAGCTTATTACTATCACTTATAACTAAGTTGTTCGAAGAATTCGTGGCATGTAATGTTGCATTTAATACGGTATTTATATCCTCATTAGCTATTTTTTCGTGAACACTTTTCCAGGTTCCCAAATCACTCCAGCCAAAATCTGAAGGTAAAACAAATACATTATCTGCCTTTTCTAAAAGACCATTATCTATAGATATACTTCCTATTTCAGTATATATTCTCTGAATATGTTCCGCTTCTATTGCCGTGTTATAAGCGCCTTTACCTTCCGAAAAAGTTAAATCCATTTCAGGTAAGTGTTCATTAAGCGCTTTTAAAATAGAGGGAATGCTCCATACAAACATCCCGCTGTTCCAGAGAAAATCACCACTTTCTATAAATTTTTCAGCTAACTCCATCGGAGGTTTTTCCGTAAAGGTTCTAACCTTATTTACACCTGAGCTTACTTCTTTTTCGTCAAATTGAATATAACCATACCCGGTATCTGGTCGGTGCGGTTTTAGTCCCAAGGTAATGAGTGCGTCATGCTCCTTTGCATACCTATGTGCAGTATGCATTTGGTTTATAAAATTGGTAGTATCTTGAATAAGATGATCGCTTGGGGCTACAATGAGTACCCCGTCTTTCGATAATTCTGAGATTTTATGTGCTGCATAGGCAACGCAGGCTGCTGTATTTTTCCCAACTGGCTCACCCAGTATTTGATTCGAAGAAATTTCAGGCAACTGCTCTTTTACTAGATTTACATAGTCGCTATTGGTAATTACAAATATGTTTTCGGGAAGCACTAGTAGCTTGTAACGATCATACGCATCCTGAATTAAGGTTTTGCCAGTACCCAGTATGTCTATAAACTGTTTAGGTTTGTGCTCTCTGCTAATAGGCCAAAATCTGCTTCCTATGCCTCCAGCTAAAATAATGGCATATGTATTTTTTAATTGTTTCAAATCAGTCCTTCCTTAATTAAATCTTGTATGTGCACCAAGCCAAAGTCATTGTCTTCATTTAATACAATGAGATGATTTATTTTCCTTTCTCTGATATAGTCAACACCATCTATTGCAAGGGTATCGCTTTGGATAGTACTTGGATCTGGCGTCATAATATCTCTGGCAACAAAGCTACCTATGTTAGAATGATTGGCAAGCATTCTTCTCAAATCACCGTCTGTAATAATACCAACTAAGGTTCTATCCTTCGTGACTAAAACAGCACCTAACCTACCTTTAGTCATTGCTAGTATGCATTCTGATAAGCTAGCGTTTTCTGCAACAGCAGGTCTTGCATTGGCTTGAGCCATTTCGCCTAAGGTTAAATATAACTTTTTCCCAAGAGCACCACCGGGGTGATACTTCGCAAAATCGTCTGACTTAAAATCCCTGCATTTGATGAGTGCCACAGCTAAAGCATCGCCCATCGCCATTTGAGCAGTAGTACTTGTAGTAGGCGCCAAATTATTAGGGCAAGCTTCAGCATCTACAGTGGTATCTAAAACATAAGTACTGTTAAGCGCCAGATAGGAATCTAAATTCCCAACCATGCCTATGAGTATATTGTTATTTTTAATGATTAACGGTGCAAGTGCCTTTATTTCTGGGCTATTACCACTTTTAGAGATGCAAATAACCAGGTCATCTTGTTGTATCATTCCCAAGTCTCCGTGTATGGCATCAGCGGCGTGCATATAAAGCGCTGGTGTACCTGTACTATTAAAGGTAGCTACTATTTTTTGGGCTATTATGGCACTCTTGCCTATGCCCGTAATTACAACTCTCCCGTTTATTTTCAAGATATCTTCTACAGCTTTACTAAAGTTCTCATTTAACAAGGTACTTAGCTTTTGCAAGCTAGCGCTTTCCATAAGGATAGTATTTGTCCCTATTTGAAGTATTTCGGTAGATTTTAACACGATATTTTATGCAAATTAAAAATTTATTTCTTCAAGTGGTGTAAGTTGCCGTATATTAGTCCGACATTTAGAAGAATATAGATAGAGAAGAGAAAAAATGGCATCTGAAGTTGTTGATTTGAAGAAGAGTTTAAAGGAGTTTTTTGGTTTTGACTCGTTTAAAGGAATGCAGGAGGAGGTAATCTCAACCATTATGAAAGGCAATGATTGCTTCGTAATCATGCCCACTGGAGCAGGAAAATCGTTGTGTTACCAGTTGCCTGCTTTGATTTGTCCGGGCACAGCAATTATTATATCCCCACTGATAGCCCTTATGAAAAATCAAGTGGACGCAATACGGGGATTTGGAGATAGTGATGCAGTAGCACACTTTCTAAACTCATCGCTTACCAAAACACAAACTGATAAGGTGAAATCGGACGTAAGTTCTGGTAAAACCAAAATGCTATACGTAGCACCTGAAACCCTAAAAAAAGACGAAACAATAGAATTTTTAAGATCCGTTCAAGTAAGTTTTGTTGCGGTGGATGAAGCGCATTGTATCTCAGAATGGGGTCATGATTTTCGTCCGGAATATCGCCGTATTAAGCAAATTGTAAAAGAAATAGATGATGTGCCTATGGTGGCACTTACGGCTACGGCTACTCCTAAAGTGCAAATGGATATTCAAAAAAGCTTGAATATGCTCGACGCACAAGTGTTTAAATCATCTTTCAACCGAGGTAACCTTTTTTATGAGGTAATGCCGAAGGGAAGCAAGGCGCAAACCATGAAAGACCTTATCTCGTTTGTAAATAAACGAAGAGGACAAAGTGGGATTATATATTGCCTAAGCCGCAAAAAGACGGAAGACGTTGCAGAAATACTGCTCGCTAACGGCATCAATGCGCTGCCTTACCACGCCGGACTTGACGCTAAAACAAGAGCTGGAAACCAAGATAAATTTTTGATGGAAGATGCAGATGTAATCTGTGCAACCATCGCCTTTGGTATGGGCATAGATAAGCCAGATGTACGATTTGTGATTCATTATGATGTACCTAAATCGCTTGAAGGATACTACCAAGAAACCGGAAGAGCCGGTAGGGACGGTTTAGAAGGCGACTGTGTTTTGTTCTACAATCCGAAAGATACCGAAAAATTAGAAAAGTTTTTAAAAGATAAACCCGTAGCTGAGCGAGAAATAGGTACACAACTCATCTCAGAAATGGCCTATTTTGCCGAGTCGTCTCAATGTAGACGAAAATCACTCCTGCATTACTTTGGTGAAAATTTCAATGCAGACAAATGCGACAAAATGTGTGATAACTGCCGTAATCCAAAAGACACCATCGAAGTAACCAAAGAAATGGTCATGGCACTTAGAACAATAGAACATACCGCAGGAAAAGTAGCCATAAAGCACGTTATTGAAATCTTGATTGGCAAATCCTCTCAAGAAGTAAAAGCCTATAAACATGACAAGTTTGAGTTTTTTGGAAAAGGGAAAGAAAAAGGGGCTAACTTCTGGAAAACCGTAATTCGATATGCTCAAATCAACAATTACATTGTCAAAAACATAGAATTGTACGGCCTGCTTTCCATAAGCGAAGAAGGTTTAGCATATATCCAAAATCCTACTAGAATTGACCTAGCACAAGATCGTGAATTTGAAGCAATCAGCGATTCAGATTTTGATAATATACAACTTGAAGCCGTTTTCGATCAAAGACTCTACAGCCAACTTAAAGAACTGCAAAAAGAGGTTGCCAAAGAAATGGGCCTCCCTCCTTATGTAATTTTTCAGCAAACTTCCTTGGAAGATATGGCATTTAAATATCCTATCACCATAGAGGAAATGGAAAATATAACAGGGGTAGGTAAAAATAAAGCAAGAAAGTTTGGTACAAAATTCATTGAACTTATTGCTCAGTATGTAGAGACTTATGAAATAGATCGTCCAGATGACCTAGTACTTAAGTCTGTGGTCAATAAAAGCGCACGTAAAATACATATCATACAAAATATTGATAAAAAAGTGCCTTTGGAGGATATAGCTAAGGGACAAGGTTTAGATTATGAGGAGCTACTCGAAGAACTCGAAGCCATTGTCTACTCTGGAACCCAAGTAGATCTTATGTATTACATCGATGAGCTGATAGATGACGAAGGTCGAGAAGATATTTACGATTACTTGAAATCTGATGATACAGGAAGTATTGACGCCGCAGTAAATGCTTATGATGGAGAGTTTTCTCATGAAGAAATGAAAGTATTTCAAATACAATTCATGAGCGATGTTGCAAATTAAAAATATCTAATTAAATTTGCACCCGAATTGGCCGATGGTGTAACTGGCAACACGTCTGTTTTTGGTACAGAAGAGTCCAGGTTCGAAACCTGGTCGGCCAACCAAAGCGAGAAAAAGAGGTTCTTTTAACCTCTTTTTCTTTTTACTATAGAGCGTAAAAAACTCAATAGTTTATGATAACCCTTTTGAAGAAAAAGGGGTGACAGTAAAACAACGATATGCCCTCTTTTATTAATAAAGTCAAAATATTTGCCGGATCCGGCTCAGAACCACTCGCAGAGAAAATCGCTCTCGCTTACGGTCAAAAATTAGGTACAGTTACAGTTAACATTTTTAGTGATGGCGAATTCCAACCGTGTATTGATGAAAGTGTGCGTGGATGTGATGTATTTATCATTCAGTCTACCATGCCTCCTGCAGATAACCTAATGGAGCTGCTCATGCTTATCGATGCGGCTAAAAGAGCATCTGCACACAAGGTAGTTGCCGTTATTCCTTACTTCGGATTAGCTAGACAAGACAGAAAAGATAAACCGCGCGTTCCTATTAGTTCTAAAATGGTGGCAAACATTCTTACCGCCGCCGGTGCAGACCGCGTAATGACCATGGATTTACACGCACCTCAAATACAAGGATTTTTTGATATACCGGTGGACCACTTGGATTCTACCGTAATCTTTATTCCTTATATCAAAAGTTTACAAACACCTGACCTTGTACTTGCAGCCCCTGATGTGGGAGCTACTAAGAGAGTGAGAGAATTTGCTAAGTTCCTGGGTACTGAAATGGTGATTTGCGACAAAGCGCGTAAAAGAGCTAATGAAATCGCTTCGATGACTGTAATAGGAGACGTAGCAGGAAAAGATGTAGTGCTCATAGACGATATATGCGACACAGCCAACACTTTGTGCAAAGCTGCAGCGCTTATCAAGGAGCAAGGTGCTAAATCAGTACGAGCAGTGTGCACGCATCCCGTGTTGAGCGGTAAAGCCTACGAAAATTTAGAAAACTCTGTGCTCGAAGAAATCATACTTTGCGACACCATTCCTATTAAACCAGGGAATTATAACAAAATAAAAGTGTTAAGCGTAGACAGACTGTTTGCGAATGCCATTAGAAATGTATCCGAGTTCGAATCTATCAGCTCGTTGTTTAACGTATCTGATACCTATCAACCAGAATTAATTTAACAATAACGATTTTAATATTTAGAAAATGAAAGTAATCGCACTAAAAGGTGAAGTTAGAGACGCATTAGGAAAGTCGTCTAACAAAAAACTAAGAACCGAAGGTAAAGTACCTTGTGTTATTTATGGAAAAGGTGAAAATCATCACTTTTCAGTTTATCAAGCTGATTTTAAGCATTTAGTATACACACCTAACACGTATCTAGTAAAACTAGAAGTAGGAAATATGGTAAAGTTAGCTAAAGTTCAAGAACTTCAGTTTGAGCCAGTATCGGAAGATATTATGCATGCAGATTTTATGGAGGTAACTGCCGATAGCCCTATCTCTATACCTGTGCCTGTAAAAATAGTAGGCAACTCTCCTGGTGTAAGAGCCGGTGGTAAGCTTCAACTTAAAATCAAAAAACTTACTGTAAAAGGTTTAATAGCTGATTTACCTGAGTATATCGAAGTAAATATCGATAAGTTACAAATAGGTAAAAGTGTTAAGGTTGGTGAAATTAACGTAGAGAATCTTACTTTACTGGATTCACCTAACAACTCTATCGTTTCTGTAATCGTAACTAGAGCTGCAAGAAGCGCGGCTGGAGCTGGCGTAACAGCAGATGACGATGAAGAAGAGACTGCTGCAGAAGAAACTGCTGCAGAATAATTTCTGATTCATATAAAACTAAAAAAGCCCCTAATCTTTCGATTAGGGGCTTTTTTAGTTCCATAATTTGCGGAAAAGTCGGAGCATTATTTTAGAACCCCCCCTTGAGAGGGCCAAAACTATTCGCGAGACATTGCTCTTACGCTATTTAAAGTAATCACAGGTTACCGAGCATGAGACATTCTAACTACACTCACCGCCTCATTCACCACTTCTTCTATATTTTCAAACTCAAAATTCAAGGCTTTCTTAATTTTAGCATTATCAAAATAGTTTTGGGAAACACTGGCTCTAACCGTTTCTTTACTTAACATTCCACGAAGGCCCAAAAACTCTTTAATAGCCATTATACCATAGATCGCCTTATAGAGAAATCCCTTAATCTCGATACTGGGATTTTTAGTTCCCAATGCCTTGGTCATATAATCGGCCACCTCCTTAAAACGTTTATTCTCACTCACTACTATAAAGCGCTCACCAGTTATATCTGAAAGGCACAACTGCTCTGCTATGCGCGCGACATCCTTTACGCCCACCCAGCCCGTTACGCCATTGCTATAGAAGGGAAAGCCTGACGAGGCATTCTTAAATAATTGATTAGATCCTTTATTCCAATCGCCGTAACCCAAAATAATACCCGGGTTTATCGCTACTACCGAAAGTCCCTCTTCTTGAGCCCTCCATAACTCGCACTCTCCTAAGTGCTTTGTAAATCCATAGTTACTGTGCGGCAATTCATTATCCCACTCGGCATCTTCGGTAACCAGCGAAGCATTACCTTTTTTTGAAATAGCAGCTATACTACTGCAATACAACAGTTTTTTTACCCCAACATCCATCGCTACATTTACCACATGGGCAGTATAGCTATGATTTATTCGGATTAATTTTTTAAAATCTCGTTTTAGGTAAGAAATTACGCCCGCCAAATGCATGACGTAATCCACGCCATTAAAACTTTCTTGTAAACCAACAATATCAAATAACTCACACGGATGCCAGGTTAGATTATCATACTCCACTGGCGAGAGGTCATAGCATTCTTTTACCTTGTTAAACTCTGCTAAGCTAGACGAAGGCCGCATAATAGCGCGGACCGTATGCCCATTTTTTAGTAAGTGATGTATAATATGTACACCCAGAAATCCATTGGCACCCGTTATGGCAAAAATCACGATTAGCTTGCTTTATTTTTGTAAGCTACGAATATATTTAATGTTAGAAGAATACTTAAGTAAAATAAGTCCTAAAGGTGATTATAACCCGTATCAATTGGGTACTAGTGTATCTTATTACAGTGATAATTTTCCCGATTTATCTTCTAAAAAAATAGCTTTAATAGGCATTACCCGTGATGACGGTCCACTGCAAGGATGTGATTTAATCAGGGATGAGTTTTATAAGCTCGTTACCCATACGCACCTAGAAAATAGTATTGTAGATATTGGCAATTTACCGGCAGGTGAAACCCCCGCAGATACCCATGCTGCTCTACTTGGCATCGCAAGCGAGTTAAAAAACATGGGTCTAGTTACTATTCTCATTGGAACTCATATAGACCAAGGCGAATCACTTTTTAAGAGCTATGTCGCCAGTAATAAAGCTGTTGAAATCTCACTCATTTCATCCTATTTGCCCCTACTAGAATACCAACTTCTGCATCGTATTTGTTCCAATTATTCTGATCATTTAACTACCTTAAATGCATTAGCGTTTCAAGCACCTTTTATACCTACCAAAGCGATTGATACCTTACAAAACTTGAATTTTGGCCATTATCGCCTGGGATCCATAAAAAATAATATGGAGGATGCTGAACTATATTTACGCAATGCTGCCATTACGTTATTTGATCTAAATGCCATAAAACACAGCGATTCACCCGGTAAAAAAGAAGCACAACCCAATGGACTTACTAACGATGAAGCGTGCCAACTTGCTCGCTATGCAGGATTAAGTGATGTGTCATCATTTTTTGGCTTGTTTGAATATTATCCTGAGCACGATCTTCAAAACGTAACGGCTAAGCTGGCAGCTCAACTAATCTGGTATTACTTAGATGGATTTACGGCACGTACACGAGATTTACCTAGTTTACATGACGAATTTTTTAAATACCGTTGTGACCTAAAAGACAATCAACTTCCTATACTATTTTTAAAAAGTAAACGAACCAATAGATGGTGGATGCAACTTGAAAATCACCATATTCCTTGTTCGTATGCCGATTACCAAAAAGCGGCTGCTGGAGAGCTATCAGAAAGGTATTTGGATGCCCTCAAAAAACTGCATTAGGCATCGTTATTTATATCACCAATGCAATAATCATTCACCCTGCATAAGGCACTTACGTTACATTTCTTCTGTTTTTCCCTTCTGCGATTAGCTGCTATTAGCTGCCAAGTTTTCTGTAATTAGATCAAAAAATAAAACACCACATACGCAAGATGTAATTGCAGCAGCTGTCTTTCCATACATGACAATTAGAATTATTTTAATCTTTTAATTGCCAGAATCATAAAGTTTCAGTATTTCATAAATTCTGCTATTTTTGAAGCGACATGGAAAACAATTTAAGTATCAAGGACTTAGAAAATCTAAGTGGAATTAAAGCTCATACTATCAGGGTATGGGAAAAAAGGTATAATTTTATTCAGCCGCAACGGACCGCTACAAACATTCGATTTTATCTAAATAACGACCTGAAAAAGTTGTTAAATGTTACAGCTCTTATGAATAGTGGGATGAAAATAAGTAAGGCGGCAATGCTAGAAACTAATAAGCTAAATGAAGCTATAGAAAATCTGCAAAAAACCGATTTAGATACATTCGAAAAACTATTGGTAAACGATTTAATAATAGCTACCCTAAATTGTGATATCATCATGTTTGAAAAACACTATTCTGATTATCATAAAAAGTATGGCTTCGAGTCTACCGTGGAAAATATATTGTATCCTTTACTTACTCGAATAGGCCTCCTGTGGACCGTAAATAAGATGAACATCTCGCAGGAACATTTTTCTAGTCAACTCATCAAACAAAAGCTATTCGCTGCCATAAATGAAATTCCTATCAAGACCTCTACAACAAAGTTTTTACTCTTTCTGCCAGAAAAACAGTACCACGAAATAGGACTTTTATACGCTCATTATCTTATCAGAAAGTCAGGGGTTCAGAGTGTTTACCTAGGGTCAAGTGTTCCATTATCAGATGTTAAGATATGTTCAGAGAAAATTAAACCGACGCATATACTGTGTTCATTTACTATTCCATTAGCCAAAGACAAAATGTCGTTATATCTAAGGAAAACAAGTAATCTTTTTAAAGATAATAATGTTCTTGTTCACAATGCCTCAATTGATAAATTAACTAAGCGTAGTTACCCATATTTATCTTTTTTATCTACTATCGAGGATCTAAAAAAGATTCTTTTACGCAGTATAGATTTTGAATCCATGGAAGGTCTAAAGCTTCAATGTAAAGATAGCTAAATTTGTATGACTAGTCTTTGGTAATAAATTAACACACGGTAAATAGGGTAACTACAAATCAGTCTAAAAAAAAAGCGGCTACCAAATAAAACGGTAGCCGCTTTTTTAAAATAGTAACCTAAGTTAACCTAAGTACGATTTTAAGATTTTACTTTTACTAGACTTACGAAGTCTTCTTAATGCCTTTTCCTTAATCTGACGAACACGTTCTCGTGTTAGTCCAACTTTATCAGAAATGTCCTCTAGTGTGTGTGCAGGTCCACCATCTAGTCCGTAATAGTATTTTAATACATCTCTTTCTTTTTCAGAAAGTGTAGATATTACACGATTTATTTCTTTTCTAAGAGATTCATCCATCAGTGGTTGATCTGGATTAGGCTCATCATTATTATCCAGCACACCCAATAAACTATTATCTTCCCCTTCAATAAGCGGAGCGTCTATAGATAAATGTCTACCAGAAGATTTAAAGGCATTTTCAACCTCTGTAACACTTATTTCAAGTTCTTTTGCGATTTCTTCAGGTGTAGGTTCGCGCTCTTGGAGCTGCTCCAGTCTAGCTGCTGCCGCACTTATTCTACCAATACTACCCACTTTATTAAGAGGTAATCTTACAATACGTGATTGATCTGCCAAAGCCTGTAGGATAGACTGACGAATCCACCATACCGCATAAGAGATAAATTTAAAACCACGCGTTTCATCGAAACGTTTTGCCGCTTTAATAAGACCTAAGTTGCCCTCGTTTATTAAGTCACCTAATGTGAGACCTTGATTTTGATATTGTTTAGACACAGAAACCACAAAACGTAAGTTAGCATTTACTAGCTTCTCCAAAGCAGCTTGATCGCCATCTCTAATTCTACCTGCTAATTCTACCTCTTCTTGAGCATCTATCATCGCTACTTTACTTATCTCGTTAAGATATTTATCGAGCGATTTGTTTTCCCGGTTGGTAAACTGTTTTGAAATTTTAAGTTGTCTCATTTATTATTAAATGTTTCTGCTTGTAATATGACTTGCAAAAGTATGTTTTTTTAGCATAAAAGCTATAAATATAAAAGGCTTCTACGGCTATTTATATCCGCAAAAAGTATGCCTAAATAACAAAATCAGAATGAACATTACTACCTTTGTGTTTCTAAATCTTCAAACAATAAATGACTAAGATAAAAATATCCGTTGCTAAAGGTGACGGAATAGGACCGGAGATTATGAATGCCGTTCTTTCTGTATTTGACGCTGCACGTGTGCCTTTAGAATACGAGTTTGTATCAATGGGCAAAGGCGTTTATGACTTAGGGTACACAACGGGGATGACAGATGAAGCCAAGCAAAGCATTGAGTCTACGGGGATTCTTTTTAAAGGGCCCATGGAAACCCCTAAAGGGGGCGGGGTGAAAAGTATTAATGTAACCGCACGCAAAACTTGGAATACTCATTCTAATATCCGAAAATTTCAAACCATCAAAGGCGTAGATACCGTTTTTAGTAAAGCAGGCATTCCTGTGAATCTAACTATTGTTAGAGAAAATATAGAAGATACATATGGCGGAATAGAGCATTACATGACAAAAGATGTGGCTGTAAGTCGTCGAATCATATCAAGGCCTGGTTCTGAGCAGGTTATACGTTCAGCTTTTGAAACAGCACTAAAAGAAGGATACACTACGGTAACCTGTGGACATAAAGCTAATATCATGAAATTGACTGATGGAATGTTCCTGGACACTTTTTATGAAATAGCAAAGGAATACCCTCAACTTCATGCCGAAGACATTATCGTAGACGCCTTGTGTATGAAGCTTGTTTGCGCCCCTCAGCAATTCGAATGCATTGTGCTTACCAATCTGCAAGGCGACATCGTGTCAGACCTTTGTGCTGGCCTAGTTGGTGGTTTAGGCTTTGCCCCGTCAGCTAATATCGGTGATCATATCAAAATATTTGAGGCCGTCCACGGCACCGCCCCAGATATTGCAGGTCAAAACAAGGCGAACCCAACTTCACTCCTAATGAGCGGTGTTTTAATGTTAAATTACCTGGGACTAGACCAATATGGTTCTGTGATTCACAATGCCTTAATGGCTGCAATAGAAAGCGGTATACATACCGGTGACTTTGGAGAAAATAGAGCAATATCTGTTGGCACTAAGGAGTATACTCAAGCCATAATTAAAACATTAAAACTGGACAACATAACTGCTGGTGATATTGACAAATACCATAAGCCCACTCTACCATCTGCCAATAAAATGATGGTGAGTAGTAGCGAAATTATTGAAACAGTAGGTATTGACCTTTTTGTAGAATCGGAACAGCAAGCAAATATCATCGCAGCTATTGTACAAAGTCATCTCGATAGTGATATGGAATTAACAACCATTACCAATAGAGGAACCCAAGTTTGGCCAGAAGGTTCTGTATTTACAGACTTAGTAGACACTTATGTAGTAAGAATTGAGAAAAACACTACCGAGATAATTAAGAAAAAGAAGTTTATGGAGCAAGCCATTCATCTATACGACTTCCTCAATATTAGTTCCATAGAAATGCTAATAACCATAGATGGTCAAAGAAAATACTCTCTGGCTCAGGGCCAAAAAACGAATGCATAAAGGTGAATAGCCCAAGCAACATAACAAGCTATTTCACACGTAAAAAGCTCATTATTCCCATATCGATAGGTATACTAACTGCTGCGTATTTTTTCTTTCAAGGATTTGATATTAAGGCATACAACAGAATACAATGGACGGCATTGAGCTCCATTTGGATAGCATGTGCATTCTTCATGGTCGTTACGCGATTGTTAGGGTATTCCTACAGGCTCATTGTACTTTCTAATTATCAACTCAGCTGGACACAAGCGTTGCAAATCATTGTTCTTTGGGAGTTTTCTTCCGCTATATCTCCAGGCATAGTAGGAGGATCTGCTGCAGCTTTTATACTCCTAGCCAAAGAAAAAAAAATCAACGCCGGAAAAGGTACGGCCATGGTGCTCGCTACATCTTATCTCGATGTATTATTTTATGTTTTAGCGGCACCATTTTTATGGCTTTTTGTAAAAAAGTCTGAAGTAATTCCTAGCCATATCGATTATGTGTCGGGTTTACACATTCAGTATTTATTTTTGGGTGCATATGGGCTCTTTCTAGCTTGGTGTATTCTGATTTTCATCGGCCTCTTTTATAAACCACAAGCCATCAAGATGGTAGTTCTTTGGATTTTCAAACTTCCTGGTTTGCTTCGATATAAAAATAAAGTAGAAAACTGGGGAAATAATATGGTGGTCGCGGCATCTGACTTTACGAATGAGCCGCTAAGTTATTGGTTTAAAGCTTTTGGCGGTACCCTAATCGCATGGGTCTCAAGATTTCTATTGGTTAATTTTTTAATATTAGCGTTAGGAAACGGGGCTTCTGTCGCCACCATATTTGCCAAACAGCTGGTAATGTGGGGAGCGCTCATGGTGCCCATTACCCCTGGAGCCGTAGGTATGGCCGAGTGGCTATTTGGTGGGTTTATGGGAGAATACTTTGCTAATATGCAACTGACAAATACAACCGCTTTTGTCTGGCGATTATTGAGTTACTGGCCTTACCTATTTGCCGGAATTGTTGTTTTTCCAGTTTGGTATAATCGCGTTAACAAAAACACCCAACCTTAATCAAGCACTTAATGCATAGCAAGCTGCCTTCATCCGAATTATGATGATTTTTAAAACTACCCTTTTTAGTAATTTAGAAACCCTACATTTGCCTTTCAAATGAGTAACAAACCATATATAGGCATCACCATTGGTGATTTTAATGGCATAGGGCCCGAGTTAATACTCAAAACACTTGGGAATAATCTCGTTTTTAACTACTGCACTCCTGTGGTATATGCATCTTCGTATATACTTAAGTTTTACGCAGATCTGTTGGGATACACACCCATTGAAACGAATATAGTTAATAGAAAAGAAGACCTTAAGGCTGGAGTAGTTAACCTCCGTATTTGCAGTACCGATAAAATCCAAATTACACCGGGAATAGCGAATGTACAAGGAGGTAAGCTTGCGTTTGATGCATTAAAACTTGCCGTTTCTGATGTCAAGGATGGCATTATTCAAGATATTCTTACTGCACCAATAGACAAACAAATGTGTGCTGAAGCAGGTATGACCTCCAACGGTCATACACACTATTTTGCAGAAGCATTTCAGTCAGAAGTTCAAATGATTCTAGTAAATGACGATTTACGCGTGGCTATGGTGACCGGTCATACCGCTTTAAGTAACGTAGCCAGCGCACTGAGTGTAGAAAAAATAGTAGATACCATAAAAATGCTAAATCACAATTTGATTTCGGATTTTGGTATTAAAAAGCCTAAAATAGCTGTTTTGGGAGTTAACCCTCACGGAGGTGATAACGGACTGATGGGAAGAGAAGAAATAGATCTGATAAAACCTGCTATAGCTCAAGCACAAGACGCTGGGATTCTAGTAATCGGACCTTATCCACCAGACGGTTTTTTCGGAAGCGATAACGCCCGTAATTTTGATGGGATAATAGGAATGTACCACGATCAGGTTCTCATTCCTTTTAAACAAGTTGCCTTTAAAGATGGAATTAATTTTTCTGCAGGTTTACCCATCATTAGAACAAGTCCCGATCACGGGACAGCATATGACATTGCCGGTAAAGGAGAAGCCGATACGTCCTCTTTCATCAACGCGTTATACCTCATAAATAGAGTACACCGTAATAGAACCTCCTATTTTGACCAAAGCTCTACTCCGCTACCTTTCAAAGAGCACCGAAGAGAAAAATTCAGCATTGGAGTGCCTGATTTGAGATAACTTGTGAATAATACATGGAATATACTTAAAATAATTACCTTTGCGGACTTTTTACAATGAAGCTGTCAGATTTCGATATTGATTTTATCAAGTTTAAAAACGAAAAAGATCAGTTTCATTTTGAGATGAATAATAAGTTCTTTGGATTGAAAGAAAATAGCCTATATCATTCTGGTGATATAGATGTAGCTGTCACTTGCGAGAGAAACGAGAATACTATCTCAGTAGCTTATATACTGAATGGCATGGTAACTGGCGAGTGTGAAAGATGTTTAGACGACATACAACTAGAAGTTAAAATTACTCACAACGAGTTAATCAAACTAACTTCTAGTGAGAGTTTGCTAACTGAAGAAAACTACATCTCCATTCACCATCCGGTATACAATGTTTATGATACGCTGTACGAACAGGTATGTATAAACATGCCGTTAAGAAAGATTTGCGAAAACTCAACAAAGAAACAAGAATGTAAGATAGACGACCATCTAAGTACTTCGACAAACGAACCAATAGAAGACGAAAGATGGGCACAATTAAAAAAAATTATAAAATAATAAAATGGCACATCCTAAACGTAAGATTTCCAAGACAAGAAGAGACAAAAGAAGAACTCATTACAAATTAGGTGATAGACAATTGCACAGAGATCCAGTAACTGGAGACGTTCACTTGTACCACCGTTTGAATTTAGAAACTGGCATGTACAGAGGTGTACAAGTTATAGAGTCTAAAAACGCTGAATAAAAGCTTATGAGAATTGGCATAGATGCCATGGGGGGTGATTTTGCTCCTTTAGAGTGCGTAAAAGGTATAGTAGCCGAAGCCAAAGCTGAAAACAACGAGTTTCAGTTTTTTGTGTTTGGCGAAAAATTAGCTCTTGATCCTTTTAAGGAGGAACTAAATCTACCCAACATTACCGTTTTGTACACTGGTGAGAGTATCGGTATGGCAGAGCACGCAACTAAAGCAGTTGCTTCTAAAAAAGATTCCAGTATAAATGTAGGAATGCATTATTTAGCTACAGGCCAAATAGATGCATTTTGTAGCGCAGGTAATACAGGTGCTATGATGGTCTCTGCTTTGTACAATGTCAAAACCATTGAAGGTGTTGAGCGACCTGCTCTACCATCGGTTTTACCTCAACGAAGCGGAACTATTGGTGTACTCCTAGATGTAGGTGCCAATAGTGATGTAAAACCTGAAACCCTAGCTAAATTTAGTGTGCTTGGAAGTGAATTTGCCAAAGCGGTTTATAACATAGAAAATCCTAGAGTTGGACTGGTTAACATAGGAGAAGAAGAGGAAAAAGGAAATCTTCTTACCAAAGCTGCTTATCCACTTCTTAAGGCTCAAAAAGGAATAAATTTCATAGGTAACGTAGAAGGTCGTCACCTTTTTATGGATGGTGTTGACGTTGCTGTTTGTGATGGATTCACGGGTAATGTCATTGTAAAAACGTGTGAAGGATTTTTCTATAATTTATTAAAACGAGGTGTGGACGACGAGTTCTTAAACCTCTTTAATTTTGAACATTATGGCGGCACACCTATTCTTGGTATTAAAAAGCCTGTCATAATAGGTCATGGTATTTCTAAAGAGAAAACATTTAGAAACATGTTTAAACTTGCTAAAAATGTAGTTGATTCGAAGTTGATCCAAAAAATTGAAGAATCATTTTCTGCTTCTACAAGTAGTTAACCAAACCAAAAACAAAAGATATGCGAGCAGCTATAACAGCAGTAGGAGGCTACGTCCCAGAAAAGATAGTTACTAATAAAGATTTAGAGAAGCTAGTTGACACAACTGATGAATGGATACAATCACGTACAGGCATCAAAGAAAGACGGAAAATGGAAGATGGTACCGCTACGAGTGATATTTGCGTTGCCGCCATTAACCAGATCATTGCCAAAAAAAATCTTAACCCGCAAGACATAGATCTTATAATAGTAGCAACGGTAACACCTGACCATGTTTTCCCAGCTACAGCGAATATTGTTGCTAATAAAATTGGTGCTATCAATGCATGGGGGTACGATGTTAGCGCGGCGTGTTCAGGATTTTTATTCGCCTTAGAAACAGGCAGCAAATTCATAGAATGTGGTAAGCATAAAAAAGTTATCGTTTGCGGTGCCGATAAAATGTCCGCCATTGTAAATTACCAAGACCGAAACACCTGTGTTATTTTTGGTGATGGCGGTGGAGCTGTATTACTTGAACCTTCTGAAGACGAGAATGGTATAATTGACAGCGTATTAAAAAGTGATGGATCAGGCCAAGAATTTTTACATCAGAAAGCTGGAGGATCATTACATCCACCTACACATGAAACCATTGATGCTAGAATGCACTATGTACATCAAGAAGGTAAAACTGTGTTCAAGTTTGCCGTAACCAATATGGCCGAAGTGAGCCGACAAATAATGGACAGAAATAACCTAACGGGTGACTCTGTGGACTACTTATGTGCACACCAAGCAAACCTTCGAATAATAGACGCAACAGCAAAACGCATGGAACTAGACGATAGTAAAGTGCTAATCAACATAGAAAAATACGGTAATACCACCGCAGGAACAATACCTCTATTGTTTTCTGACTTTGAAACAAAATTCAAGAAAGGCGATAACATCGTCCTCGCAGCCTTTGGCGGAGGTTTTACATGGGGCTCCATTTACCTGAAATGGGCGTATAATTCATAAACATTAAACTAATTTTATTATTTTCGTTATAGATTACCAGTTATGGACTTAAAAGAAATTCAAACCTTAATCAAATTTATTTCATCATCTCTTGTTGATGAAGTTTCTATTGAGCAAAAAGATTTTAAAATTAATATTAAAAGAAATTTGCCACCTGTTGCAGCTCCTATTACGGCAGCTCCTCAGCAAATCACTGTCAGCGCACCTGCTCCTGTAGCTGCATTGCCACCTGTTGAAGCGGCACCTGTAACCAACACCGTAGAGCTTAAATCTCCGATGATTGGCACATTCTATCGTAAATCATCCCCAGATAAACCTGTGTTTGTAGAGGTAGGCGATATGATTGAAAAAGGTCAGGTTATATGCATCATTGAAGCGATGAAACTATTCAATGAAATTGAGGCAGAAGCTAGTGGTAAAGTTGTAAAAATATTAGTTGACGATTCTCAACCTGTAGAGTACGACCAACCGCTTCTCCTTATCGAACCAGTTTAACCTGCTTTCCATGTTTAAAAAAATATTAATTGCAAACCGAGGAGAAATTGCTCTCCGGGTTATACGTACCTGTAAAGAAATGGGTATCGCTACCGTAGCAGTTTATTCAACCGCTGACAAGGATAGCTTACACGTAAAATTTGCCGATGAAGCTGTATGTATAGGTCCCCCACCTAGTAACCAGTCTTATTTATGCATGCCCAATATTATAGCAGCCGCCGAAATTACCAATGCAGACGCTATTCACCCTGGTTATGGTTTCTTATCTGAAAATGCAAAATTTTCAGAAATGTGCCGTGACCACGGAATCAAATTTATAGGCGCAAGCCCAGAAATGATTAATGGAATGGGTGATAAGTCTAATGCTAAAGCCACAATGATTGCTGCTGGTGTGCCTTGCGTACCCGGGTCTGAGGGATTGCTTAAAGATGAAAAAGATGGCCTTAAAGTGGCCAAAGAAATCGGATACCCTGTAATGCTAAAAGCTACCGCTGGTGGTGGAGGTAGAGGTATGCGCCTTATATGGAAAGAAGAAGACTTTGCAGAAGCATGGAACAGCGCACGTACAGAATCTAAAGCCGCTTTTGGTAACGATGCAATGTATCTTGAAAAATTTGTAGAAGAACCAAGACACATAGAGATACAGATAGCTGGCGACCAATATGGTAAGGTTTGTCACCTCTCTGAAAGAGATTGTTCAATACAACGTAGACATCAAAAATTACTTGAAGAAGCACCTTCTCCTTTTGCAGATGAAGACCTTAGAACCAGAATGGGTGAAGCCGCTATAAAAGCAGGTGAATCTATTGGGTATGAAGGTGTAGGTACAGTAGAGTTCCTAGTGGATAAATTTAAAAATTTCTACTTCATGGAAATGAATGTGCGAATACAAGTAGAACATCCTGTTACTGAAGAGGTTATTAATTTTGACTTAATAAAAGAGCAAATCAAAATAGCCGCAGGACATCCCATAAGTGGAAAAAACTACCTGCCTCAAAAACATTCAATTGAATGCCGTATAAACGCTGAAGATCCTTACAACGACTTTAGACCAAGCCCTGGAAAAATAGAAGTACTTCACAAACCTGGGGGACATGGGGTGAGAATTGATTCGCATATATATGCCGGATACACTATTCCTCCTCATTACGACTCAATGATAGCCAAACTCATTGTCTCAGCCCAAACCAGAGAAGAGTGTATCGTTAAAATGGAACGTGCTTTATCTGAATTTGTAATTGAAGGCATAAAAACCACTATACCTTTACACCTTAAACTTATGCAAGACCCAGAATTTAGAGCTGGTAATTTTACCACAAAGTTTATGGAGACATTTGATATAAATAAATAATCATACCAGATACAATAAAAAAAGCGGGAAGTAATTTGATTACTTCCCGCTTTTTTGTGCGTTTAAAATACCCTAGATAATTAACAAAAAACCGGTTTTGAACAATTATACTGTTACAGGGTCTTTCTTAATTTTTATGTAAAACCTTAGAAAAACTTGTGTTTCCCTCTGTTCTTAAAATGTAAACACCATTAGTAAGCCTACTTACATCCATCGTCTCACCAGACATTATCGTTTTTGTCATTACTACAGTACCTAAAATAGAATACACAACAACCTTTTCTTTGCCACCGTTAATAAAGTCTATTTTAACCTGATTGTTCGCGGGGTTTGGATACAAGTTAAATGATTTACCATAAATACTGGCAACTGAAGCACCTTTTGTCTTCATTCTCATGTATACCGTATCTGCTATTTCTGGATGAAGTTTTGAACGCACAGCAACTTTAAACTCACCTTCTCCTGGTTTATCATAAAAACCAAATCCGATTTTAAATTCCATCGCTTTACCCACTGTATGAATATACTCAACATCACCAGGAGCATTCGTAACACATACACCACCTGTGCACACGTTTAATTCCCATGAAGGATCACCTAGTTTTTTTTCAATAACATTCCAGATCATTAATGTATCTGCTGGGTCGGTTGCGTTGTTTTGTAAATACGTTTTTGCGTCATATATCTCCACCGATTCCAAAACTTCTAAGTTGACTAGACTTTTTTGTTCAAACTTGATTTGAGCAAAAATGGATGTAGCGAAAAGAAACGCGGCTAAAAGTAAAGTTGTTTTTTTCATTGATTAATTAATTATGCGGCTTCTGCTTCAACTGCGTCAACCTCAGGTATCATTCTTTTAAGTAAATTTTCAATTCCAGCTTTAAGCGTCAGTGTGCTGCTTGGACAACCACTACAAGAACCTTTCATGGTCACCGTTACTACGCCTTTTTCAAAACTTTTGAAATCAATCGCACCTCCATCCATTTCGACTGCTGGACGTACGTGATCTTCTAAGAGCTGTTTTATCTTAATTACCACTTCCGACTCCTCTTCGTCGGTCAGATTTTCCTTGATTACCACAATCGGCTTTTCTGCCTCAAGGTAATCTTGTACAAACTTCTTTAATTGAGGGATAATATCGAACCATTCATAATCAGATTTTTTGGTAACCGATACAAAATTATTCATGATAAAAACGCCCTTCACAAAGTCATACTCAAATAACTCCTTAGCCATTGGACAAGTATCAAGACCTTCATTTGTTCTGAAATCTATACTGTCATTTGGCAAAATCATTTTATTGGCCACAAATTTCATTGACTCAGGATTAGGAGTCTTCTCTGAATATATGGTTATTACGTCTGTTAATTCCATTGTTTATTTGATAACGTGGCAAAAGTACTTAATGTTTTAGAATTTCGACATCTTTATAGCGTCATGTTTCATCCATAGTTGAATCATCGTCCACCATTAAATGAAGGCCATTATACTGTTCCTGTTTTTTGTAAGAAGAATTAAAGTTACACCATTGGCAATCTTTTTCTTCACAACCTTTGTCAAACTCTAACAGTTGAATACTTTGATAGGTGGCTTTTATTTGTTTTTTTACAAAATCATAGTGGTCGTCTGTAACCATTATTTTACTCCTATGAAAACCTTCATTATCCGGCTCTATAAAATCAATCTCTCCACTTATTACCTTAAGATTTTGAGATGTATCACTTTCTATTAATGCCTTATAAAAGAGTACTTGTCTCCAATAATCGCCTCCGTATCTCTTTTCGTAGTTCGATTCATCAGGATTATCTACCAAACTCACAGGTGGACTTACTTTTTTCTTGCCGTAATCCCACTTCCCAGTTTTAAAATCTACCACATTCACAGTTTTATCATTTATGATGACCTTATCTATCTGCCCCCTAATTGGCACACCATCTATTTCGCAATTTTTTAAGTAGAGCTCAGTTTTAATTTCCCCAAGATTGCTCCAATCGCTAGCATAAGTATCGTAGTATTTAGTTAATATTTCAGAGCCATAGTAAAGTCTTCTCTCCAATCCTTCTTTTGTAAAAGCTTCTCTGCTACTATTCATTGCCGCAGAGAATTTTCGAATTATCAGTTTTTTAGCCTCTTCTGGCGTGTTTATCTCATTTAATTGCTTAAAGAGTGCATCCAAAGCACTGTGCACAGCTGTTCCGAATGTGGCGCTTTCTCCCTTTGCTGAAGGTACTCTTAAAATGTTCTGGTAAAAAAAGGTCACAGGACACTTTAAATAACTATTCAAATTAGTGGCGCTTAGTCTAAAGTTTTCTACCTCTTTCTTGACAAAATCTTGCTTAATTAACGAAATATAAGTATCATTTTTTTGAATAAGCATAAAATCAAAAAAATGCAAGAGTTCCTTTTCAGAAGCATAATCTTTTCTAATGACCGCGGCATTACTCTCTTCTAGTTCCACTACATATACACTTTTAGTTAACGGCTTTTCCTTGTCGTCTTGCAAGGCATAACTTACTTCTAAATGCATTCGTGCACGAGTTAGAGCAACATAAAACAATCTTCTTGTTTCTTCTTCAGACGCTTTTTTAGGTTCTCCAGGAAGCAGCAAATTGAGTCTGTAAGGAAGCCCGGTCTTCTCTTTTTCCCACTTATCTTCCGTACAGCCCAGCACAAATAAATAATCGAACTCAAGTCCTTTTGATCCATGGACCGTCATTAGATTTACCCCATCAATTCCGTGTACTATTTTGTTGAGTTTAAGTCCAAGCTTGTTCTTCTCAAGTAGCTCTATTTTTTTTAAGTACTCACGAAGCGATAAATAAGGGTTTCGGGCAGTTTCTTCTTTTAAAAAGTTATAGTATGTTTTTAGACATTGTATCTGGTGGGTGGCCTCGGTACTTGCCAATGCTCTAGAAACAAATCCCATTTTGGACATAACACCCTCTACCAATGTTTGTAGGGTGACATTATGCATTTCTTTTAGCCAATATTCTATATCTGCTAAAAACGCGCGAAGCTCTTTTTTACTCTCCTTATCTAACCCTAACTCCTGAGGTAAGTTGTGCAATTGCTCTCGCCATCCTGTAAAGAAATTCTTAGCTAATTTGGCACTCATCCTTGCGATATCAAAAGCAGATAACTGTTTGAAATTATGGTAATGTAAAATCTCAAATAACAAGTGCTGACCGCTATCTAATACCTGACTCTCTGCCGCAATATAATGTAATAAATTATTGAGTTGGTGTACTATCGGTACTTGCAGAACATTTTGAGATTTGGCTACATTATAACTTATTCCCTCTGCTTGTAAAAACTTGATTAGTTCTTCGCTTTGGGCATGTTTTCTGTATAGTATGCCCACGTTTTTAAGAGGAACTCCTGTATCTCGCAACTTTTTTAACTTAGCGGTAATACCTACAATCTCGTGAAATAAGTTTGGATATTCTACTATTTGCAATGCATTTTGTATTCCCAAAACCTCATTGTTGGCGGCTACAATTTCTTTATTTAATCCCTCAACTTTACCAACCAGTCTCTCTTCATTGTTTTTTATTATGGCGTTGCTTCCATCCAAAATAGATTGGCTAGACCTATAATTCTGGTCAAGCACTATGAGCTTTGCAAATGATTCGTATTTTTTATAAAAGTCAAAAATGTTTTCAACGTTTGCTCCTTGAAATTTATAGATGGATTGATCATCGTCACCCACGACAAATACATTTGGATTTTCCCAATAATTAATAAGTGTATACAATAAATCATTTTGAATGCCATTCGTATCTTGATATTCATCTACCAGAAAATACTGATATTGTTCCTGGTATTTTAGCAGTAGTTCCTCATTGGTTTGTAAAGCATAAAGTACCCAAGCGAGCATGTCGCTAAAATCATAGCGTTTTCTGGTTTTTAGCTTAGCGTCATATACGCTAAGTAGGTCACACGCTTCTTGCAATTTATTAAGACTAGCACAAAGTTCATCAAATGGCTTTTGCTTTAAGTCTCCCTTTGCAAAATCTTTATATTTTTTTTGATAATAACTAGAATCCAGATTGAGGTATTCTTCTTTAGCTAGCTCAATTTTTTTTGCAACCTTGATTCGGTCAAGATTATCTTTTTTAAGTAATCCAAATAATTTTTTAAGATCATTGGTGTCGTAATAAACTTCTCCTGTAAAACGCTTAAGTAAACTATCGTTGTCCAACTCATCTATTATTTCATGTATGATCTCTATGGTCTCTAGCTCTGAAACTGGATCAATATCTTGAATACCAAATAAATCCTTGTTCTCTTGTATTACCATATTGCAAAACCCGTGGTATGTGAATATGTTAACCCTATAAGCTTCGGACCCAATAAACTTAACCAATCGCAATCGTAATGCTACTGTCGCTGCCTCTGTGAAAGTCAGGCAAATAATGTTTTCTGGAGAGGCATCTGTCGTAGTTAATATGCTAGCAACCCTTGCTCCAAGTACCTGGGTTTTTCCTGTACCAGGCCCTGCAACTACCATAACGCAACCTTCAATAGTATCCACGGCTTTTTGCTGATTTTTGTTCAATTCGGAGTAAATAGTTGAATATTCCATTTTAGTTGAGCAAAGAGAAAACATTAGATCGACATTCGGAAGGCCTATTTGCTAACATTAAAAGGGCTTTCTTGGTTTCATGACAATAATATGACATATATCCTGATTGCATATAATAACTGCTTTATTTTCAGTTTTTTACACTTAATTTAAGTGTCTGTTTCACTCCAAATATTGCCACTTAACATGACTTTGAACCGAAAACGAAATAATAATTGTTAATTATATGCAACCTTTTTCCACTTTTGTTTCTAATAATTAAATAATATACAAAAAATGATTAAAAACAATTACTTAACAAAAACCTTGCTGACGCTCTTTACTGTAGCCATTTTCGGTTCTGTAAATGCTCAGTATTGCTCTTCTGCAGCTGGGTCAACGGCGGATACAAAATGTGACGGAGTTAAATTGGTTGGCAGCTCTGCTACTATTGATAACAACACATCCGCTACAGGATGTGCTGCCTATTCTGATTTCTCTAGTTCGGTAGCTCCTGCAGATTTATCTCCTGGCGCTGTTTACACAATTGATATTACTGTGGGTACTTGTGGTGGGACCTATTCTAAAACCGCAAATGGATGGATTGATTTTAATGGAGATGGCGACTGGACCGATGCTGGTGAAATGCTTGGAACGGGAACTAGCTATGTTACCACCAGCGGAACAGTAGTTTCGTATAACTTTACGGTGCCTTGTAATGCAAAGTCGGGTAACACGAAAATGAGGGTTATTGTAGTTGAAGGACAAGCAACAAATCCTTGTTTGGCTTATACTTGGGGTGAGACCGAGGATTACACGGTTTCTATTCTTTCTCCTTCTGGAGGATTAAGCAGTAACTTCTTTGCTCCTGCTACGGCTTACGTAGGAACTCCTGTAACTTTTACTAACTCTAACCAAAGCGGGTACATTTCTCAGAACTGGACCGTTACTGATGGTACTACTGTAACTACGTACACCTCTACAAATGTTACGCACGTATTTGCTACTTCAGGCACTAAAACTATCAAATTAGTTAGCGAAAACTGTCTTGGAAAAGACTCTACTACTAAAACGATGACCATTATCGCGCCTACTGCTCCGCCAGTAGCCAACTTCGTTGCTGATAAAAATGTCGTTGAAATCTTTGAACAACCTCGCTTAATTGACCTTAGCTCTAACGGTCCAACTTATTGGGATTGGATGCTTACCAATGGTATAGATACTATCGATGGAGATGATCAAGCAGATCTTAGAGGAGGTAATCCTTTTGTTAACTCTAGACCTCTTGTTCAAACTGGTAACTACTTTGGCGCTGTAGACGTAGGAGTATGGGCTGTATGCCTTAAATCCTCTAACGTTATCGGTTCTTCTTCTCAATACTGTAAAGTAGGTTACATCACCGTACAACGCACTAGCTTTAACATGGGACCTGCTACCTCTTTACCCGCCAATATTATCTCTGCTACTAGCGGTACTATTTATGATAAAGGTGGACCTACTGGTAACTATACCGCTCCAGAATCTAACCTTGAGGCGCTTATCGCTCCTTGTGGCGCTTCTAGTGTAAGTCTTGACTTTACCGTGTTTGCTCTTAATGCTAACGCTAACCTTAAAATATATGATGGCGTAAATGCTCTAGGTACTCCTCTGCACACAGGTAGTGGTTTTACAGCAGGAAACGCTCCTTCTGGAACCCTTACCGCTAACTCTGGTACTATGTACCTTCTTTGGAACTCTACAGCAGGTGCTGTTGCAGCTGGTTTTGAAGCTAACTGGTCTAGCGTAGCAGGTACTGGTTCAGCTCCTATCGCTGGCATTACCCTTCCTGGTTCTATCGTATACAACTCTGTATTCGTTGACTTTATGGACGCTTCTTTAAACGCAGAAGGTAACACCGATTTCAAATGGACGATAACTGGCCCTAGCGGATCTCAAACTTATAACACCAGAGATGTATTGCAAACTGTATTTACTACTAACGGTACTTACACTGCTTCGCTTCTAGTTACTAGCTGCGATGGAAGAACTAGCACCGCTACTAAAACATTTAATGTAGTTTCTCCTACTTCTCCTACTGCACTCGACTTTACCGCTGATAACAGAAGACCTTCTGTAGGTGATAACGTAACACTTACCGCAACTAGCGACAAAGCTAACCGTTGGGAATGGAGTATTTTTCCTCAAGTTGGATACTCTGTGGTAGGCGCTGCTAACGATGCAGTTAATAACCGTACTTTCCTATTTACTGCAGCTGGTGCTTATACCGTGCAGCTTAAAGGTTTTAACACTAAAGATACCGCAGCCTCTGAAGCTACCGTAGTTAAAACAGCTTACATTGTAGTAGTTCAACCTTGTATCCCAACCATTAGCGTTAGCCCTAGTACTGACGTAGCTATTAGCTATGTAAGTATCGAAGATGCTACCTCTGGAGATATCTACGAAAATGAAAGTACTACCGGTGTTGAATACACCGACTTCTCTTCTCTTGGTACCATACAAATGAACTTCGGAGGGGTATATAACTTCACTGTAAAACGTAATACCAACATCAATGATATGACCCGTAAAATATGGGCAGATTGGAACGTAGACGGTGACTTTGACGATACTGGAGAACTATTAGCTGAAGAAACCACTCCTGGTACTTCACTTTCTTGGTCTGGTTCTTTTACAGTACCTTCTTATGCTTTTGAAGCAAATACACTACTAAGAGTTGGTGTTTCTTACGATACAGACCCTAACGAGCCTTGTGGTGCTTCTCAAAATGCTGCCGCCAATAGAGTAGGTGAATTCGAAGATTACGCTATACGTGTTGTTAACGATGGTGATCTCCCTGTAATTACATTGGTAGGTATGGATACTGTATACGTAGAACAAAATGCTAGCCCAGCTTACAGTACTAATGGCGCTACCGCTTTTGACGCTTCTCAAGGTGACCTTACCAGCAGCTTAACTATGGCTACAGATCTTGACCAAACTCTACCTGGTATTTACTACGAAGATTGGAATGTATCTGACGCTTCTGGAAATCCTGCAGCTCAAGTTACACGTGTGATTTATGTAGTAGCTGACCAAACTGCTCCTGTTATTACTGTAAATGGTTCTGCAGACTCTACTATTGAAGTAGGTTCTTCTTGGGTTGACCTTGGCGCTACCGCTATCGATAACAAAGAAGGTGACATCTCTAGTGCTATCGTTATTACCGATAATGTGAATGCAAACGTTTTAGGTGACTACACCGTTGTTTATAGCATACAAGATAACCAAGGTAACTCCTCTACTGCTACTAGAAATGTACATGTAGTAGATACTGAAAATCCAGTAATTACCAATGCAAATGCAGACAAATCCGGCGCTTGTTGGAAAGTTGAAGTACAACTTCAAAATATCTTCGCTGATTTAACTTCTGCTACAGATAACTACAATAGCATCGGTAACGGTCTTGCTTTTAAAGCTAATCCTGCTGCTGCTCAAGGTGGCGCTGCAGTAGATACCCGTTTCCAAGGTACTACTACAGTAACTTACACTGCTACTGATGAAAGCGGTAATGTTACTACACAATGCGTTGACTATGTAGTAAGAGACTACGTACCACCTGTTATTGACCTTCGTACACTAGATGTAGTTTATCATCCAGTAGGTAGCATATACACTCCAGTAGCTCCTACAGCTACAGATAACTTGTACAATAGCACTGAAATCAGTTTAACAGGAACTAGCAACGTAGATGGTTTTACATTAGGTACTTACCAAGATGAATATACCGCTACAGATGCTGCAGGTAACGTGTCAACTAAAATTAGAACTGTAATGGTTATAGATAACATCAACCCTGTAATCGCCGGTAAAAATGGAGGCGTGCTAAGAGTAGGTGTAGGTTCTAGCGTAAATGCAATCGACTATATTCTATTTAGCGATAACTACGACGCACCAGCTACACTTAAAGCAAATCACACACTTGTATATAACGATATCAACCTTGCTGTGGCAGGTATATACACCGCTGTATTTAGAACTGAAGATAACTCTGGCAACTTGTCAAAAGACTTTACTCTTTATGTAGATTGCGAATATACTTATGAGGTGATTACTGGTAGTGTAAATGATATAGCTATGGACGATTTACTATCTGTATATCCTAACCCAACTACAGGAGTAATTATCCTAAACACTAACCTTCCTGAAAATCAAGAAGTGAATATAGCTGTTTACAACACCATGGGTCAAGAAGTTGCAGCCGTGCAAAACGGTAAAGTAAGCAACGGTCAATACACCATCGATCTTGCTAACCATGCTAACGGAATATACTACGTGAAAATGAACCTTAACGGTAACATCATCACTAAAAAAGTAGTACTTAATAAATAATTATACCCTAAAGGTTAATCTAAATAGGCCCGAGCGACGCTCGGGCCTATTTTTTTTAATTTTAAAAAAGACACCCAAGTCTATAAAATCCTTTTTCAGTATTCAATAGTATAAATATGCAACCATTTTGGTTAATTGTGTCTAAAATATTACATTAGTACCGTAATTAAGTACAATAACCAATAAATTACCTATAAAATATGAAAAAAACACCTACACAAACATCCAAGGTCTTTCCTAATATCTTAGGAAAGATACCTTCATTTCTGGCATTATTATTAGCAATAATTCCCAATCTTAACGCTTTTGCACAAAGTCCTTATTGTGCTATTTCACACACCACCACATGCAGCACTTACGGTATGTGGATTGATGGCGTAACCATTACATCTAACGGAGCTAATGTTTACACTAAGGCCGGTGATGCATGTAACAATACGGATTTAGTAAACTACGCACTCATTACGTCTTCATCTGCCTTCACACTTAATGGAGGTGCCACGTATAATTTAAGTTTAAATACAAATGGAACTAATCCAACTAATGTTGGTATTTGGATTGACTTAAATGGTGACTACGATTTTGATGATGCAAATGAATTTATTGCAAATTTTGCAGTTGGTAGCACAGGAAACAAGACCTTCACCATGCCTTGTAACTTAACTTCAGGTACAACACGTATGCGTTTAAGAATGGGTTATAGCGGTTCTATTACTTGGAATACCTCAAACGCATGTACTTCAACTCCTTATGGTGAAACTGAAGATTATACTATTTCTGTGGCCACCTCATCTGGCCTAAGCAGTAACTTCTTTGCTCCTGCTACGGCTTACGTAGGAACTCCTGTAACTTTTACTAACTCTAACCAAAGCGGGTACATTTCTCAGAACTGGACCGTTACTGATGGTACTACTGTAACTACGTACACCTCTACAAATGTTACGCACGTATTTGCTACTTCAGGCACTAAAACTATCAAATTAGTTAGCGAAAACTGTCTTGGAAAAGACTCTACTACTAAAACGATGACCATTATCGCGCCTACTGCTCCGCCAGTAGCCAACTTCGTTGCTGATAAAAATGTCGTTGAAATCTTTGAACAACCTCGCTTAATTGACCTTAGCTCTAACGGTCCAACTTATTGGGATTGGATGCTTACCAATGGTATAGATACTATCGATGGAGATGATCAAGCAGATCTTAGAGGAGGTAATCCTTTTGTTAACTCTAGACCTCTTGTTCAAACTGGTAACTACTTTGGCGCTGTAGACGTAGGAGTATGGGCTGTATGCCTTAAATCCTCTAACGTTATCGGTTCTTCTTCTCAATACTGTAAAGTAGGTTACATCACCGTACAACGCACTAGCTTTAACATGGGACCTGCTACCTCTTTACCCGCCAATATTATCTCTGCTACTAGCGGTACTATTTATGATAAAGGTGGACCTACTGGTAACTATACCGCTCCAGAATCTAACCTTGAGGCGCTTATCGCTCCTTGTGGCGCTTCTAGTGTAAGTCTTGACTTTACCGTGTTTGCTCTTAATGCTAACGCTAACCTTAAAATATATGATGGCGTAAATGCTCTAGGTACTCCTCTGCACACAGGTAGTGGTTTTACAGCAGGAAACGCTCCTTCTGGAACCCTTACCGCTAACTCTGGTACTATGTACCTTCTTTGGAACTCTACAGCAGGTGCTGTTGCAGCTGGTTTTGAAGCTAACTGGTCTAGCGTAGCAGGTACTGGTTCAGCTCCTATCGCTGGCATTACCCTTCCTGGTTCTATCGTATACAACTCTGTATTCGTTGACTTTATGGACGCTTCTTTAAACGCAGAAGGTAACACCGATTTCAAATGGACGATAACTGGCCCTAGCGGATCTCAAACTTATAACACCAGAGATGTATTGCAAACTGTATTTACTACTAACGGTACTTACACTGCTTCGCTTCTAGTTACTAGCTGCGATGGAAGAACTAGCACCGCTACTAAAACATTTAATGTAGTTTCTCCTACTTCTCCTACTGCACTCGACTTTACCGCTGATAACAGAAGACCTTCTGTAGGTGATAACGTAACACTTACCGCAACTAGCGACAAAGCTAACCGTTGGGAATGGAGTATTTTTCCTCAAGTTGGATACTCTGTGGTAGGCGCTGCTAACGATGCAGTTAATAACCGTACTTTCCTATTTACTGCAGCTGGTGCTTATACCGTGCAGCTTAAAGGTTTTAACACTAAAGATACCGCAGCCTCTGAAGCTACCGTAGTTAAAACAGCTTACATTGTAGTAGTTCAACCTTGTATCCCAACCATTAGCGTTAGCCCTAGTACTGACGTAGCTATTAGCTATGTAAGTATCGAAGATGCTACCTCTGGAGATATCTACGAAAATGAAAGTACTACCGGTGTTGAATACACCGACTTCTCTTCTCTTGGTACCATACAAATGAACTTCGGAGGGGTATATAACTTCACTGTAAAACGTAATACCAACATCAATGATATGACCCGTAAAATATGGGCAGATTGGAACGTAGACGGTGACTTTGACGATACTGGAGAACTATTAGCTGAAGAAACCACTCCTGGTACTTCACTTTCTTGGTCTGGTTCTTTTACAGTACCTTCTTATGCTTTTGAAGCAAATACACTACTAAGAGTTGGTGTTTCTTACGATACAGACCCTAACGAGCCTTGTGGTGCTTCTCAAAATGCTGCCGCCAATAGAGTAGGTGAATTCGAAGATTACGCTATACGTGTTGTTAACGATGGTGATCTCCCTGTAATTACATTGGTAGGTATGGATACTGTATACGTAGAACAAAATGCTAGCCCAGCTTACAGTACTAATGGCGCTACCGCTTTTGACGCTTCTCAAGGTGACCTTACCAGCAGCTTAACTATGGCTACAGATCTTGACCAAACTCTACCTGGTATTTACTACGAAGATTGGAATGTATCTGACGCTTCTGGAAATCCTGCAGCTCAAGTTACACGTGTGATTTATGTAGTAGCTGACCAAACTGCTCCTGTTATTACTGTAAATGGTTCTGCAGACTCTACTATTGAAGTAGGTTCTTCTTGGGTTGACCTTGGCGCTACCGCTATCGATAACAAAGAAGGTGACATCTCTAGTGCTATCGTTATTACCGATAATGTGAATGCAAACGTTTTAGGTGACTACACCGTTGTTTATAGCATACAAGATAACCAAGGTAACTCCTCTACTGCTACTAGAAATGTACATGTAGTAGATACTGAAAATCCAGTAATTACCAATGCAAATGCAGACAAATCCGGCGCTTGTTGGAAAGTTGAAGTACAACTTCAAAATATCTTCGCTGATTTAACTTCTGCTACAGATAACTACAATAGCATCGGTAACGGTCTTGCTTTTAAAGCTAATCCTGCTGCTGCTCAAGGTGGCGCTGCAGTAGATACCCGTTTCCAAGGTACTACTACAGTAACTTACACTGCTACTGATGAAAGCGGTAATGTTACTACACAATGCGTTGACTATGTAGTAAGAGACTACGTACCACCTGTTATTGACCTTCGTACACTAGATGTAGTTTATCATCCAGTAGGTAGCATATACACTCCAGTAGCTCCTACAGCTACAGATAACTTGTACAATAGCACTGAAATCAGTTTAACAGGAACTAGCAACGTAGATGGTTTTACATTAGGTACTTACCAAGATGAATATACCGCTACAGATGCTGCAGGTAACGTGTCAACTAAAATTAGAACTGTAATGGTTATAGATAACATCAACCCTGTAATCGCCGGTAAAAATGGAGGCGTGCTAAGAGTAGGTGTAGGTTCTAGCGTAAATGCAATCGACTATATTCTATTTAGCGATAACTACGACGCACCAGCTACACTTAAAGCAAATCACACACTTGTATATAACGATATCAACCTTGCTGTGGCAGGTATATACACCGCTGTATTTAGAACTGAAGATAACTCTGGCAACTTGTCAAAAGACTTTACTCTTTATGTAGATTGCGAATATACTTATGAGGTGATTACTGGTAGTGTAAATGATATAGCTATGGACGATTTACTATCTGTATATCCTAACCCAACTACAGGAGTAATTATCCTAAACACTAACCTTCCTGAAAATCAAGAAGTGAATATAGCTGTTTACAACACCATGGGTCAAGAAGTTGCAGCCGTGCAAAACGGTAAAGTAAGCAACGGTCAATACACCATCGATCTTGCTAACCATGCTAACGGAATATACTACGTGAAAATGAACCTTAACGGTAACATCATCACTAAAAAAGTAGTACTTAATAAATAATTATACCCTAAAGGTTAATCTAAATAGGCCCGAGCGACGCTCGGGCCTATTTTTTTTTATTTTTTTTGCAACCTTTGTACATACATGGTGTCTAATCTAATAACAAAGCAAGTTGATTGATGACAAGGAATTAATATCACGTTGTCAGAACAACGATCGATCTGCTCAAAAAATGCTCTTTGAAAAGTATGCCAGCAAGATGATGGCTACATGTATGCGGTATTGTGACAATCAAGAAGATGCAAGAGATTTGCTTCAAGATGGTTTTTACAAGATATTCTTAAATATCAAATCTTTTAAAAGCGATAGTCGAATAGATACTTGGATGACCCGAGTGATTATTAACCTAGCTCTAAACAAGAAGCGACTAGGCAGGTACAAGTACGATCATTACGAGTTTGATTCACAATATGAATTAGCGAGTAGTGAAGTAGAAGATCCTCCCGTTGAAGATATAGAACCAGAAACTGTTTTAGAAGCTCTTAATCGACTTCCAGAGATTTATAAAATAGTGCTAAACATGTACGCCATAGACAATTTGTCTCACCAAGAAATAGCTAAGCAATTGGGTATTTCTATAGGTTCATCAAAAAGTAGACTTTCCAGAGGACGTGTGTTACTAAACACCTTGTTACAACGTAAATAGAGGCTTTAGATTGGATAAATTACAACATATCGACCAACTTCTCAGAAGTGCTGCACAAGTGCCCGCCAATGCCTTCGTGTTTGACACTGACTGGGATGTTATTGAGAAAAAATTAGGGCGTAGAAAGAACCGCACATTTGCTTTGTGGTTCTTTCTAGCTTTGATTTCTATTTCACTAACAGGTAGTGTTATTTATTCTACAAGACACCCTAATTTAAATACACTCGTTTCCAAAGAAATCAAAGCTAGACAATCAACAGAAACCAATATACCTTACTCTAAATCTACTGAAACAGATATAAACCTATCATCTGAGACCCATTTAGCAATAAGCGACAACGAACATTCTGGAGATAATAAAACCTCTGTTAAAAAAAGATATTTCAAAGATACAATTACAGCAACCATACCTTATAAAAACCAACGATTGTTGTCTTCCTTGAAACATAAACATCCGTTAATTAAAGGAGCTACCTCAATAGGTTTATTTAATTGGGAAATAGAAGATTCACTCAATTTAGCTATGTTGGAGTTGCACGCTGCAGCACAATCAACCGTTGCAAAGATTCATGAAATCTCGAATCTTAAGCGACATTGGGAGATCGGCCCTACATTTACACCTAGCTTGAACGGTAGATTCCTTTCTGAAAATAAAGATAATCCAAACCTTATTAATCCTTTATACAAAACACTTGTAGCAAATAGTGAACGCCTAACTTTTACCAATAATTACGGCATTAACATTCAGTACCACGGTGAATCTAACTTTTACTTTAGCAGTGGTTTATTTATTTCCCAACGTGGTGAAAAAGTAGACTACGATTATTTGATTACAAATTTTGAAAACAGAGTTTCTGGTGTAGTTAGCAGCTATTCAGAGTTGAAGCCATCTGCCTTTGAAAAGGTTGTTTACTCTGGGTCAAATTCTTATCATTTTATAGAAATACCTTTAAACATTGGTTATAAATTCGACATTTCGAGTAAATTTGAGTTAAGAAGTCAAATTGGTCTTTCCTACATGGCACTAAACCAGAGCCAAGGTAAAAAAGGGGATCCCATATCGCTTCGATTAAATGATTTAAGCAGTTTGAATTTTAATACTCAAAACATAGCAGCCAATGTTAAAACGGGAATATTCTACAACAAAAAGAATATAGCCTTTGGTTTAGAACCTATGTTCGGTGCTAACTTAAATACACTTGATCAAAATGCATCTTTAATTAAAACGAAGCCATTTAGCTATGGCATAAACCTTAGTACTAACTTCAAAATTTCTAAAAAATGAAGAGATTAGTATTACATATCATCGTTTTTTTGGTGTTTATAGCTGTAAATGCACAAGTCTTAACTCCTATGGGCTCCGGCCTGCCAGTGTCACCAGAAAAAATAGCTACAAACAACACGAACCTTTTAGTGGCCTATACCAATTTATCCAATGACATAGAGTTGCAGATGTGGAACGGAGATTTTTGGCAAAAATTACCCAATCCAAACTTGCCCAAAGTAGAAACTACTAGAAATGGATTTTACCAAATTATTGATCTTATTGCATTTGAAGGAAATACTTATCTCTTGTCAGGTTATAAAACAAAACTTAATCCCGACGCTATTAATCATATAACTAAATGGGACGGTTCCACATGGGCAGAGATACCTAGTCCGTTTATCTACACTAGCTCAACAGTTGACAAGCTATTCATACAGAATGGGTCTTTGAAATGTGTCGGTAAATTTTCTCAAGGATCAAGTAGTTTTAATATTCTCAAACTTTTAGGGGATAATTGGATTCCTGAAGGTAATTCAATTACTAGCCTAAATTCTGACCGTTTTAATTCGATTAGCTACACTAACAATCAGCTTATAGCAACAGGTAAATTCACCTCACCTATATCTGATAATATAACACTAGCAATTTGGGACGGATCCGCCTGGAAGGCAGCCGAATATCCGCCATTCTTAGGACAAAATATATCCGTAGGAGAGTATGACAACACTACTGTTATCTATGGTAAATCAAAATTTAGTTCTGAAGCAATTAAACGAAATATCAAAGGCGTATGGCAAGATATGTCAAAAGGCTTAGAGAATTACGCCATCGGCAACATTGGTCAATTCGCGGAAGTAAACCAGCATCTCTTTGCGGTGGGTGATTTTGTTAATACCGTTACTCAAAAAGCTTCTAACTTGATGGTTTATGACGGCTCGTCTTGGTCTGAAACCAATCTAAATCTAAGTGCAATAGAACAACTTCACTCTTGGCAAAACACCGTTTTGATATCAGGAGATTTTAGTGATAATGCAAGGTTAAACGGCATTGGTCAGGTGCTCATTGACAAGGCACTAATTGTTGCCAGGGTTTATAATGATCTCAATAATAACTGCACCAAAGACTCCAACGAGCCCTGGATGGCAAATTATCCGCTAACCTCTAGTAAATACTTGGGGAATCTTATAACGGATATAAACGGTCAACTATATTTACCGACCGAACTCGAGTCACACACTCTTAATGCTGCTGAGTATAATTACTTTAAACCAACTTGTCCTGACGCTGAGGTAAACGCATCAGAATACAAAACCTACTACGGTACTGCATTAGGAGTCAAATTAAAATCAGACATTTATGATGGTGCTATTGCTGCAATCGACGATAGAAGTTATAAAGCACTTAATGGGGAAAAAAGAAACGCGAAGATTATTGTTCAAAATATTGGCAGCCTGCCTATAATCAATGCGAAAATTGTATTAAATCTTAGTGCTGGTTTAGGTTCTTTTACATCCACCAAGCCATATGACACTTATGAAAATGGAGTCGTAACCTATACAACTACTGTAGGTGCTGGACTAAGTTATGATTTTGACATAACCTTCTTAATAGATGACGAAAAGGATGCATTTATAAATGCACAATTAAAACTAAGTGACGCTCAAAAGGATGAAGATTTGTCAAATAATTCTGCTAATCTAAATTACCAAATCGGAGCAACTCAATATAATTATAAGAATTGTGGTAATGGCAAGATAATTAGTCCTACTACAACTACACTCTCTTACAAGATTGGTTTCAAAAACTACAACGATCGAAGTGTACTCGCTGTAAAAATAGTAGACGAGTTTGATTCTGATGTCACTATTAAAGGAAAAGTAAATACTATAACCGGGTCGCCAGACATTAACGTTGTAAACGAATGGGAAATCGCGAATAACAGCCACAAAGTAATTACCACTTTAACAGGCCTTAATTTAACTCCTTCTGGCGAGGATGACGCAAATTCTAATGGTTTTGTTGAGTATCACTTAGACCTTTTACAAAATTCTTTATCTAAAGGAATGGATATATGTAATACCGCCAAGATTTATTTCAGTTTTAGTGATGGAACTTTTGACGAAGCTATGATAACCAATACTGTATGCAGTGAAGTGGCCGATATTCTGGGCATTATAAACAACACACAGACCCCTTACTACTTAAATGACCTCAACATAGGTCCCAATCCAATATCAAATTTTATTACCCTTGAAAATAACAGTAATAAAAAATACCACATTGCTGTTGTGAATGCCTTAGGTCAAGAGTTAAATAGCATAGACCTTAATGGCTATTCTAAAACTGTTTTGGATGTAAAAAACCTTAACACTGGTCTTTACACAATTTATGTAGATGGCATTTTTGCAAAAAAACTAGTTCTCACTAGATAGAAGCCGCCAAAGAAATCACACTAAGTCTTAATCCCTCTAATTCCAAAAGTGCGTTACCACACGCTTCTAACGTCGCACCTGTAGTTATTACATCGTCTATTAGTAGTATATGTTTGTTTTCAAGAAGAGTAGGTTTTACCACTTTAAATATCTCGTTTGAATTAATAAATCGCTCATATCGCCTTTTATTAGTTTGTGTAGAATTGTATTTTTTACGAATAACCGCATCGACATATACCTTTTGACCCATCAATTCAGACATGCCGTGAGCTATCAAATTGCTTTGATTAAAACCTCGTTCTATTTCTCTTTGAGGATGCAATGGAATAGGTATAATTACGTCTGCATTAGTTAATTCCGGTATTTTTTTCATAACTCTTCCCAAGGCCTTTCCCATCTCAATGCCCAAATTAAGATTTCCTTTATATTTTATTTCATGCAATATTTTACGTACATCGCTATTTGAACTAAATTTGAGATAAGACGACGCATACTCCAACTTTAATCGACCCCAAAACTTTTTAGCAACACTGTTACTGGGATTTGAGTAATTTTCAAATCTAGGGAGCCTATGGTAGCACAAATCGCAAATAGCTTCTTCTTGAAATGTAAGATATGCATCACAACAAACACATAGGTTTGGAAATATTAGGTTACTTAGAGAGTTCAATAATTTATTCATGTAGCATGAATTTAACTCAAATAGAACACCTTTGCACTTAGATATGTTTGAGAATAAAGAAAAAACTGAGATTAATAAGTTGGGAGAATTTGGTCTGATAAAACACCTTACCAAAGATTTTACCATCAAACATACTGAAACAGCATACGGTATCGGCGATGACGCTGCGGTAATTGCTACCAACCCAAAACAGCAAGTAATAAGTACCGATTTATTTATAGAAAATATTCATTTTGACCTAATGTACAGTCCGCTTATGCATATTGGCTATAAGTGCATAAGTGCTAGTGTTAGCGATATATGCGCTATGAATGCTATTGCCAATCAAGTTTTAGTAAGTATTGCTCTCTCTAGTAAATATTCATTAGAAGCTGTGGAAGAGCTATATCGTGGTATAAAAGCTTCGTGCGACAAGTACAACTTAGAATTAATTGGTGGAGATACTAGTAGCTCTGTAACTGGACTTATGATAAGTATAACCGTTATTGGTTACGCCGACGAGAAAAAGATTGTAAAACGATCAGGCGCTAAACCAGGTGACTTGCTCGTAGCTTCTGGCGACCTCGGTGGCGCTTATATGGGCTTACAAATGTTAGAACGGGAGAAACAAGTGTTTTTAGACCAAAAGGACATGCAGCCTGATTTGGAAGGAAAAGAATATATCGTTGGTCGTCAGCTTAGGCCTGAAGCTCGAACCGACATCATTGAGCTATTAGATGAAATTGGTATTATACCAACTGCTATGATTGATATATCTGATGGATTATCCAGTGAGATATTTCACTTGTGTGATCATTCAAAAATAGGTATGAGAGTATATGAAGATAAGCTTCCTATTGACCAGCAAACGTATGACACTGCCTTAGAATTTAATCTTGCCCCTACAACCTGCGCTATGAATGGCGGTGAGGACTACGAATTGCTTTTTACCCTCCCACAAGCCGATTATGATAAGGTAAAAAACTCTATAGAGTTAACCGTTATTGGTTATTGCACAGAGCCTCACTTAGGTTTAGAAATGATTACGAAGTCTGGTAACGTAGTATCGCTAGAAGCGCAAGGTTGGGAAAACTTTAAAGGATAATCTCTATAAATACTTATCTAACAAAGCTTGTAGCTCTTCTTGGCTGTGATATCCAGTTTTGTCATAAACTTCTTTACCATTTTTATATAGTTTTACTAAAGGAATCCCGCTTATACCAAAATGTTGCGATACTTCTGCACTTTTATCCGTATCTACTTTAAGAACTGTGAGTTGATCGTTATACTTTTCCTTTAGCGCTTCAATATGTGGCGCCATCATTCTGCAAGGACCACACCAAGTAGCTTGAAAATCGACTAAAACCAAAGGACTGGCAGCAATTTCTTCAGAATATCTGGCTAAACTGTAACCGTCGTCATTTTTTGATCCATTAGCAGCAAGTGGCAAACCAACAGACTGCCATTTTAGAATACCACCCTCTAACTCGTATACGGTATAGCCCATTTCTCTCAACATTGCTGAGGCGGTAGCACTTCTTCCACCTGACTTGCAATACACCATAACTGGCTTTGTTTTGTCAACATTTACAGCCATTTCAGCAAAATTTGCAGCATTTACATCTATATTTTTTGCTCCATCTAAGTGATTCATTGCGAACTCCTCTGGGGTGCGCACATCTAACAAAGTAAAACTAATAATCTCATCCATTTTTCCCTGGAAAGAGATAGGATCTAACGGCGTTGATCCATCCGTACTTTTGCTTGCAGAACCGCAAGAGGCCAAAGCAACTAGCAAAAGCAGTGTAATTGATTTTTTAAGGTTATTCATTTCTATGTATTTGTAAAATTTCTTCTAATATTTTTCGATCGTTGCAAAGTTTAGGAATCTTATTCTGTCCACCTAACTTCTTTTTCGATTTTAACCATTTATAAAATGTTCCTTTTGAGCAACTCACTATTTCCAAACGTTCTAATGCCAGATTTCCTTTGCGTTTTGCTTCATAATCAGAATTCCTTTTTTGTAATTCTTGGTCTAATACCTCTTCAAACTGAGATAATGATTTAGGCGGTGAAGTGAATTCAATAACCCATTGATGACGGCCTTTGTTTTTTTCATCCAAATAGACAGGAGCAGCGGTAAATTCAGATACCTCGCAATCACATATTTTTTGTGCTTCCACTATTGCTTCCTCCGCATTTCCAACCATTAACTCTTCACCAAATGCATTTATGAAACTCGAGGTCCGTCCAGTTATTTTAAATCGAAACGGGTTCTTAGACGTAAACGAAATGGTGTCACCCAAACTATAACGCCATAATCCTGCATTGGTTGAAATTATAACAGCATATTCCGTATTGAGCTCCACCTCATCTATCCAATACGTTCTCGGATTCTGTGTGTGAAAATCTGACATGGGAATAAACTCATAAAAAATACCGTAATCCAACATTAGCGTCATGTCTTCTCCGTCTTTATCTTGCACACCAATAAAGCCTTCAGACGCATTATAGGTTTCACGATAAGCTATATCGCCACCAATTAATTGTTCAAATTGTTTTTTGTAGGGTCTGAAACTTACGCCTCCATGTACATATAATTCAAGATTAGGCCAAACCTCTTTGATACAACTGGCTCCTGTTTTTTCCAAGATACCTCGAAGTAACAGTACGGTCCAGGATGGCACGCCTGATATATTGGTCACGTTTTCTTTGGAGGTAGATTCTATCATTTTTGCCATTTTAATTTCCCACTCTGGCAGTAACGCTATATCTAAGCTTGGAGTCGCTAGAAAATTAGCAATAAACGGCATATTATTCATCATTACGGCACTTAAATCACCATAAAATGAGTTTTCAGAAAGTGTGTTTACTTGATGGCTACCACCAATCATAAGCCCCTTGCCCTGGAAAACTTTAGCATCGGCGTTATGATAATAATACCAAGCTAGAACATCTCTACTCCCTCTAAACTGACAATATTCTAGGGCATCATAACTTACAGGAATAAACTTACTCTTATCAGATGTAGTTCCGCTAGACTTGGCAAACCAATTAATATCTCCAGACCATAACACACATTGCTCCCCGCTCATCATTCTTTGTATATATGGTTTTATCCTGTCATACGTAAATAATGGAACGGTTTCCATGTACTGTGGAATAGTTTGAATAATGTCAAAATTAAACTCTTTTCCGAATACCGTTTTTCGGCCCTCCTTGAGGAGCGCATTAAATGTGTCAAGTTGTACCTCTGCTCCATTGTTAAATGCATACTCCATCGTTGAAATTCTTTTTTTTAGATTCCACGCCATAAAGGAGTTTACAAAAGACAACATAGCTTAATTGAGGTGTATAATAAAATCGCGAACTAACTGGAAACTCCTATCGTAATACTGACCTAGCTTAAGATTTTTAGGGCTGTCATTAGGGCTGTGGTAAAAAGTGTAATCTCCCATAAGGTATATAAAAAAGGAAGGTACGCCTACTTCAGTGAAAAAGTAATGGTCGCTATTGGCCGCCTTCCCACGTGATTTAATCAAGGGCAAATAATCATTTTCTGTGTTTATTTTGGTCAAGGCTTCGTATTCGTCTTTATAAATGCTCCCGTTCACGATCGTTGCCCCTTTATCTCCACTTCCCATCAGGTCCATATTAAACACAAATCGGGTACTAGCCAAAGGTACAACTGGTTTTTTCACATAGTTGAGCGAGCCTATCAAACCTGCTTCCTCTGCCCCAAATGCTATAAATACAAGACTATAACGTTGCGGATGATCCACAAAATAAGTAGCCAAATCTAACATAGTCGCTATGCCACTTGCATTATCATTTGCACCATAAAAGATAGCATCTCCCATTTTACCTAGATGATCATAATGCCCGCAGAGAATAATAAAACTATCCGGTTTTTCTGCACCAGGCACATAACCTATCACGTTTTGAGATGCATAGTTCTTTATAAAATTAGCTTCTATGGTTATTTTTATCTCTGAGGCATAGCGATCAAATAAAGAGTCTAGTAATTCTATCTCCGTATTTTTACTTTGGTTTGTAGCTACGCTCCATGTAAGACTTGATTTTAGCTGTATAAATATAGCGCCTGAAAGACTTTTTTTTATTTTAGCTGCATTTTCTGCGAGTACTTTATTCGTTGCTTCATAGGAACATAACACAGGTATAAACCCTTTTTTAATTGCACTTTTAACCTTCTTAACTGCCTTAGAAGACGACAATAGCTTGGGCGAAACGTAAAATACTTTGTATTTTCCCTCAGCAGATTTTGCCTCAGGGGCTACTAAAAAGTCAAAACCAGGGCGCAAAACCTTTTGGTCTACTTTGACCTGGGTCGTATTAAATGTATTTACATTAAGTAAAAACGGATTTAAAAAATCTGAACTATATCCTTGTAAACCTATATCTTTCATTCTTTTAGCAATAAACGCACTAGCCATACTGTCACCTTTATTAATGTAGCCACGACCCGAAAAGTCTTCGCCACACAGCGTATTGATGGTTTGCTGCGCCACTTCTCTGTTTTGTGCTAGAGTTAAAGACACCGTCATTATAAATCCCACAAGTAAGAGAACACGTTTAATTGCTTGGATATTCATTAGATTTGCGAATCTAAAAATAAAAAACAACAATGGTGTTACATGATTTTTTGAAAGACCTGTTTGCCAAGGCAGAATTATCTGCGCACATTGCCATTAACAAGATGAGCAAACTTGTTCTTAATTCATCGCACTACGTTAAGGAAGCACAACTATATTCACTTAAAAAAATAAAAAATCTTAAATGAAGCTAATGCTGATCATTGAATTAGTTAGTGTTTTATTTGATATTACTTTTTTGGTTTTACTAATCAAAGAACAAAAGAGATGTTGGATATACGGGATTATTGGGTCTCTGCTAGGCGCTTATGTTATTTATCATAGTGGATATTACTCCGAATCATTATTGTACTTGTTTTATGCCTGTGTTGGATGCTACGGATATTATTATTGGGATCAAAAGTCCAAAAAAGATTTTACCATTAAGAGAAGTTCGCCGGCTCAAATCATATTACTCCTTTTTGGGGGTGTACTAGGCACTTTAGGGCTGGGTTACCTAATGAGTAAAACTGAAGCAAGTAAGCCCTATTATGACGCTTTAAGCACGGTATTTGGAGTGCTCGCTACATTCTTAGAGCTGTACAAGTACTTCGTGGCTTGGAGTTTTTGGGTGTTCATAAACGGATATACTATCTGGCTTTACGGCATTAAAGAGCTTAATTTTATGGCTTTTAAGATGATTATTTACACCTTACTCTCCATTTATGGTCTTACAACTTGGCGTAAAAAACTAACCACTGAATCCCCTGTTTAATCTTTACAGCATCTGATTTCGGTCTACTATAGATTCGTTAGATGAAAAGAATCACTCAAAATAATAGGAAACTCTGGTGATGTATTGACTTGTATCTATTCCATCTGCAGGTCCTTTTATATATTCCTCTATAACAGGTGTCTTGTGCACTATGGAATTCTCTTTTAACCACGTTTGAAGTACAGTATGCGCTTCTTTTATAGTTTCATAGCCTCCTTTGTGCATTACTGAGATATGGTTGGAATAAAGCTCAGCATCCCATGTTTCTAGCAAAACTATTGAATCTGGGCGCTGTATACTAGTCGTCGTAGGTATTGCTGCCGCCAGGTTTACATTATTATTCTCTATATCCCATTCATAAATCAGGCCTCTCGGAGCTCCTTTAGGTTTTATATTGTTTGTTTTTAAGTAGCTGTATATTTTTTCAAACGAATTGCTGAAAAATGTTTCTATACCCTTTCTAGCTATACGTTCTTGGGCAAGCGAGGCGTACATCATTCCGTATTCTTCTATAGTTACAATACTATTCTCGGTTACTCCCAATTCTTGATTAGTGCTTGTTTCAACATAGGTTTTAAGATTTTCTAGTCCAGCAGAAAAATCAGGTCCTATCCATTTTTCCAAAAAATAATTGATGATTTTAATTGGGTAACGCTGCTCTGATTCGACATTCCATGTTACTACGGTTTGTCCATTTCTCTCTTTGAGCATAAAATTACCATCAAAACTATATTTCCGGCCATTATTTATCAAAATAAGCATGAAGTCTAAACTGACATTACTTACAAAGCTTTTTACTACAATCCTTCCGTTCCCAAGTTTTTCATGTTCTGAGGACCACGAAAAGCTCTGAATTTTGTCACCTAAACCTCCATCAAATGTTCTCTCTTGACTTAAATCTTTAGGATACCAAGCGTCCCATTTGGGCCACTTTCGTAAATCTGCTAATTGAGCAAAGACAACTTCTCTGGGTGCATCAATACTTATGATACGAGTTATAACTTTGTTGCTTGGAGCGAATAATGAAGCTAATAAAATAGCTGCAAGCATAATTAGAAGAAAATAAAGAGTGCCTTTTAATAATTTCATAAAATATGTACAAGATAAGCTTTGAACATTACAAATGTACATTTATGCTGGCTTGACTAAAGCAAAAAAGTAACTTCCATTTACTTTGATGATACGTACAAGAAGAGGAGTACAAAGCTGTTTAGAATTGTACCTAAATTAAATCACTAAAAAGCATTTCATCATACAGACAACTATGAATTCAATGAAACCCTTGTGACCTAATCCAATCTAAATTATAAATTTGCAGCTAGAATTAGTTCCATGAAAGTAATATATGTAACCCTTATAAGTGCGCTATTTTGCATTACAGCATGCTCTCGTCCTTCTGAAGACAATAATACCGCCGATACTGCTATTGCTGCAGTTGACACTATTCATGTACAAGACACACCAATCAAAATACCTAATAATAAAATAATGGAAAACGGACTTTATGCCAAAATGAATACTTCTATGGGAAGTATCTTAATTAAACTTGAATTTGAAAAAACACCACTAACAGTAGCCAATTTTGTTGGTCTTTCAGAGGGTGTGATACAAAACACCGCAAAAGAATCAGGTAAGCCATACTTCGATGGTTTGACTTTTCACAGAGTTATACCAGATTTCATGATTCAAGGTGGCGATCCTTTAGGCCTAGGAATGGGCGGCCCAGGTTACAAATTTAAAGATGAGTTCCATCCAGAATTAATCCATGACAGACCTGGAACATTGTCAATGGCTAACTCAGGACCTGGAACTAATGGAAGCCAATTTTTCTTAACAGTAGCAGCAACACCTCACCTTAACGGAAGACACTCGGTTTTTGGTTATGTAGTTGAGGGTATGGATGCAGCATATGCCATAGCCGGTGCTCCAAGAGATGGACGAGATATGCCACACACTCCTATATTTATTAACAGTATGGAAATAGTTCGTGTGGGCGAGGCTGCCGAAGCATTTGACGCAGCTAAAACGTTTGAAGCTTTGAAATAATGATCACCGTAGATTCTATAAACTTTGCTGGTAAACGGGCATTAATACGTGTAGATTTTAATGTGCCGCTTACTGATGCGTTTAAAATAACCGATGATAGTCGTATGACTGCTGTATTGCCTACCATTCAAAAAATATTGAACGATGGCGGCTCAGTAGTGCTTATGTCACACTTAGGTAGACCCAAAGGAGGACCTGAAGTTAAGTACTCTCTTCGTCCTTTAGTGTCTCACTTAGCTGAAATAACCGACACCGAAGTTATATTTTCCGATGATTGCATCAGCAAAGAGGCGTTTGAAACCAGTACAAATATGACACCTGGAAGTATCCATTTGTTAGAGAATCTACGATTTTATAAAGAAGAAGAATCTGGTGATACCGCTTTTGCAGCATCATTAGCTAAACATGGTGATATCTTTGTAAATGATGCATTTGGGACGGCACACAGAGCTCATGCAAGTACAGCTATCGTAGCTTCCTTTTTTAAGCTTAAATGCTTTGGTTATCTTATGGCTAAAGAGGTAGCAAATGCTAAAAAGTTAATGAACAATCCCGATAGACCTTTTACCAGTATTGTGGGAGGTGCCAAAGTAAGCGACAAGATTTTAATCATTGAAAACTTACTCAACATAGCAGATCATATTATAATTGGTGGTGGAATGGCATATACATTTTCAGTAGCAAAGGGTGGACAAATAGGCAACTCCCTCTTTGAAGCAGACCGAGTAGAAAAATGTGCTGAAATACTTAAAAAGGCAGAAGCTAAAGGGGTGCAAATTCACTTACCTCAAGACAATATAATTGCAGACGCATTTAGTAATGAGGCAAATACGCAATTATGTGACAGTGGAGCAATACCTGATGAGTGGATGGGTTTAGACATAGGTGAAAAAGCGATAGAATCTTTTTCAGAAGTGCTTCTTAAATCTAAAACCATACTCTGGAACGGGCCTATGGGCGTGTTTGAAATGACCAGTTTTGAGCACGGAACAAAAGCTGTGGCACAGGCTGTCGCAGATGCTACCAAACTGGGAGCATTTTCTCTTATAGGTGGTGGCGACAGTAGTGCTGCCGTTAAGAAATTTGGCTTTACCAGTAATGTTAGCTATGTTTCGACCGGGGGGGGTGCTTTACTTGAATTTTTTGAGGGTAAAGAATTACCTGGAATAGCGGCAATCGAAGCATAAGTTTATGCATTGATCAAAAAAAGGAGCTTACAAAGAGTAAGCTCCTTTTTTTAGTATCAAATCTGAGAATAGTAATACCTATTCCATACCCAAATTAAACCCGTACCCAGCAAACTTTTGATCACTATACCGGGAAGCAGTTCAAAAAGGGTGTCTATCGCCTTATGAACCGAACCCGTATGCCAACCTAACACACAAATTCCTAAGGTCACTATTACTATATGAATTTGTAAAAAATAGCTAAACAGATTTGATAATGTTATTTTTTTTGGAGTAGATATATATGCCGCTAAGACAAAACCAACAAAGAAACCCAACGGCCAAGAAATAACATAAGCCCAACCCACGCCACCATTAAACACTCTTAATCCAGCTATGCCCAAAGCGATATAGGCAAGTATCAATACAAATCTCCATATTTTAGGAAGCAAAAAATATCCAATACCTAAAACCAATGTTTGCAAGGTAAAACTAACCAAACCCCCAAGGTCTATATCTGCCTTTGCTGAAAGAACCAGTGCCAACAAAAAAGCACCCGTTAGTAACGAGTGCTTTTGTATAGATTTAATGTCTGTTCTTTTATTTATTGGAGTCTGCATAACCAAATACTTTTTTTAATAAATCAGTTCCCCTTGCAGCTGGATTTTGTCTTATTTTATCTTCTTCCAATTTGACTTGGATAAACAATGCAGCCATAGCTTTATCGGTCACATAATCATTGAGATTGGTTTGTACACTTTTGCCCATTACCATATTATATGCACTAGACACTTTAGTCCATGGCTCGTCAATCTTGAGATTATCGAGTGATTTTTTAATAACTGGGGTAAACTTCTCCTTGAGCTGAGTAGATGTTGCATTTTTTAGATAATTGGTTGCGGCTCCATCTCCACCTGTAACAATTTTTATAGCATCTGTTATACTCATGGATGTAATCGCATTTAAAAAAATCGGCTTTGCCTCTGACATAGCATTTTCAGCTCCAGCATTCATAGAATTAACTACTTTTTCTAAATAAGGACTTGCCAATGCATTTGCTAGACGATTTCCTTCTATCTTAGAAATAGCATTTTGAACTTCATCAGGCATAAGAATTTTGTAAGTTGCATTTTTTAAAAAGCCATCTTTTTTTCCTAAAAAAGAGGTTCCATTAATAACACCTGTTTCTAACGCCTGCTTTAAACCAGAAGCTGCTTCATTTTGGGTAATACCTGCAATAGTGCTTCCTTGACTTGTTGTTTGAATCACATTTAGCAGTTCTTGACATGAGGTAAGGGCAAGTACCAGGGCAATTGGGAATATTAATTTTTTCATATGTATTTATTTCTTTTCAGATTGAACTAATCTATTAACAAAAACATTGCCGAAACCTACGGGAATAGAAAACTTTCGTAAACAGCATTCATTATATTCTTTCTAACGCCCATTTCTATCAACTTTCTGTTGTCTTGAGTTGGATAAACTCTGTTTGATAAGAAAACATATATCAAATCGTATTTAGGGTCAACCCATACAATGGTTCCCGTAAAACCAGAATGCCCAAAGGTCTCTTCGGAAGCATAATCACATGCAGGATTAGCGCGGTTTTTATCCATTTCTGGTTTATCCCAACCTAAACCTCTTCTGGAATTGGTAGATTGTTTAGCAGTAAAAGAATTGATGGTTTCTGGTTTAAGGTATCGTACGTTTTTATACTCTCCACCGTTCAAAAGCATTTGCATTAAAGACGCAAGCGATTCTGCGTTGCCAAAGAGACCGGCATGACCTGAAACTCCACCCAACATCGCCGCAGCAGGGTCGTGTACCATTCCTTGCACTAGCCCCTTTCTCATATCAGGACTTATGGAGGTCGGGACTATTTCGTCGGGTTTAAATTTATAAAGTGGCAAAAAAGTAAGTCTATCAATACCCATTGGTGTATAGAATACATCACTTACGTATTGCTCAAAAGTAGATTTTGTGACACGCTCTATTAATTCCTTCATCAAAATCATACCCAAGTCGCTATATTTATAGTGACCCACTTGGCCTAATTCTGACTGGTATATTCTTTTTAAAATATGGTCTTTATAATCGTTTAGAACATACAATTGATTGCCAACATAAATGCAGTGGCTATCATTCATCTCACATGCATATACCGAATCATAAATCTCTTGATTTCCCATCGTTTCCGTATAAAACGGTATCCAATCTTTTAGTCCGGCCTTATGCTCTAAAACCATTTTTATGGTCATCTCAGATTTATTTGTGCCTTCTAGCTCGGGTAAGTATTTAGACATTTCATCGTCAACAGAAATGAGACCGTTCTCTTGCAATTTCATCAATGTTACCGTAGTCGCAGCCACTTTTGTTATAGATGCAAGATCATATAAATCAGAGTTTTTTACTTCGCTTTGGCTACTGAATGTGTGCTTACCAAAACTTTTGTTGTAGACTATACGTCCATCTTTGGCAACTAAAATCTGACAACCCGGAGTAGCTCCCAAGGCTATAGCCTCTCTTGCAATCTGATCAATTTTGTCCAGTTTTAATGTTGAGATTCCTACTTCCTCCGGAAAAGCGACATCTAACTCACTTATCGGTAACGTAGTAAGCCCCATTTTTGCTTTATATTCTGTACCAATGGATACGGACAACAAAGCATTAACGCCAATGACTCCGAATATTGCCTCTGCCGCCTTTAAATGATTGCCTGGTAAATCATCATAGGCCAGCAACACTGTTTTTTGATGGTTAAAGCTTTTAAGATTATAGGGATTACCAAAATCCACCAACACCACATTGTTTTTTCCGCTTAATTGATTTACAAAGCTGGCCATATTAGCAGTAACGCCATACGTTGGCGGGTACTTGCTCATGTTGTGCAGAGACAAAATAGTTAAGTCGTATCCTGCCATTTTTGTCTTTAATGCTTTGAACTGATCGAAACTCGCATCCTTGCTTATGCTCAAGGTTGTAACTCCTTTTTGTTTTGCAAGTTCTTTTTGAAAAGAATTTTTTGTGCCATCACCTATGGCTATTGCCAGTATTTTCTTTTTATCGTTAGGATCAATCGGTATTAGTTTGTTTTCATCTTTAACCAAACAAAGTTCTTGTGCTATTAATTTATAATTAATGTACTGGGCATGAGCGTTGTTTAAATCTTTCTCGACATTTTCCTCATTTAGCGGTTTAAAATCATCCAAGCCTAAAGCCTGTTTGTAATTTAAAATTTTTAAAATCTTACCGTTCACGTATTCCTCCGTAAGACGGCCATCTTTTAACGCTTCTTTGATAATTCGTATCGCTTTAGGAATATCTCCCGGAGAAAGTAAGATATCGTTGCCAGCCGCAAGCGCTTTGTACTCTAACTCACCGTCAGGGTGATATTTAGCAACACCTTGCATATTGAGTGCATCGGTAAACGAAAGTCCCGTAAAGCCCATTTCTTGTCGTAGTATTCCGTTAATAGCTTTATCAGAAATGCTCATTGCCATATTCTTTCGGTCATCTATGGCAGGTATAAACAAGTGTGCCGTCATAACTGACATAATACCTTTATCTATCAAATATTCAAATGGCTTAAACTCGACTTCTCTAAGTCGTTCCAAGGTGTGATGAATTACGGGAAGATCTTTGTGTGAATCAACGTCTGTATCGCCATGGCCTGGAAAGTGTTTTGCACATGCAATAATTCCTGCATCCTGCATTCCTTTTGCGTAAGCCCAACCCTTTTTACTTACATTTTCCGGATCTTCTCCAAAGGATCTATAATTAATTACAGGATTATTAGGGTTGTTATTAATGTCTATTACAGGAGCAAAATTTACATGAATCCCCATGCGTTTGCATTGGCGCCCAATCTCGACTCCCATTTCATAAATGAGATCATTGTTTTGAATACCTCCAAGACCAAGCTGATAAGGATAAGAAATAGTGTTTGCTAGTCTCATTGCCAAACCCCACTCCCCGTCTATAGCAATCATAAGTTTGGTTTTAGACATTGCTTGAAACCTATTGGTCATCATCACCTCCTCGGTTGGGTCGCCTTTAAAAAAAATAATACCTCCAACGTGATGCTGTTGCACCATCCGCTCAACCTCGGCAATATGCGCTCGACCATATGTTGGTCGACACTCTATCATAAAAAGCTGTCCCAATCTTTCATCCTCCGACATAGAATCGAAAGTTTGCTGTGCCCAGGTATTTGTTTGTTTTTTAAGGTTAACTTGACCCTTTCTGGGGGGGGCAAATAGCTGATAAAATGAACAAATTAAGAAAAGTATTGTGGTGTATTTCAGCCATTTTATCATAAGAACCGTTTTGTTGGATTTAAAGTTACAAATTAGATTCTAAATGCCTGAAAATGAGCAAAAGACTAACCCTTACTTATAAACGTAAGTGTTTGGTAAATAGTACAATTGGTTTTTAGGCTAACTGGGGATTCCCAAGTTTTCTTAGAAAAGTAACATGCGAAGCTAACGCCTCTCTAAATGTTAAAAATTCTTGGTAGTTCACACCATGTTTACGTGCAGTTTCCTTAACTATTTCATATAATTTAGGATAGTGAGCATGCGATATATTTGGGAACAAGTGATGAATTACTTGAAAATTTAAACCCCCACAATACCACGTAAGCACTTTATTTTTTACAGCAAAATCAAAAGTATTTTTTATTTGGTGTACCGTCCACTCATCATCTGTAGTACCACTAAATTTATCGTGGTTAGATAAATCAAATTTATCGACAACATGCGCTAAAGAAAAAATAACCGCTAATATCCATCCTGCTGTAAATTCTACAGTTAGCAACCCGATTAGGGCTTGCCACAAGGGCAAGTCAAGAAATACTATAGGCAATACAATCATGTACGTAAGGTACATGATTTTAAAAAGTATGATTGTTCCAAACTCCCTCAAAACCTCTTTGCCTTGCGCTTTATTTAGACCTCGTTTACGGTATTCTTTGTATTTTGTAAAATCTGCAAAGAACCATCCCAAAGTAAGGAACCCATAAAATAACGCCCAATAAATATGTTGAAATTTATGCAATTTTTTACGTGGTGCATCTTTGGTGAAACGGAAAAGCCCTTTTCCATCTACATCTTCATCATGTTCATAAATGTTCGTGTATGTGTGGTGAAGCTTATTGTGTTGATTTATCCAGTTGCTACTGCTTACGCCCAACATATCTGCAGTCATACCAAATATCTTGTTTACTGTTTTATTTTTACTCCAAGATCCATGATTGGCATCATGCATTAGGCCCATTCCAATTCCTGCTTTGGCTAAACCCATTAAAACAGCAAAAAAGAATAAGGTCCAAATTGGTAAACCTGAAAATAAAATAGCTAGATATGCGCCAAAAAAAGTAACTAGTAATACTGCTGCTTTAAACTTTAATGCTTTGTTCGCAAACTTAGAAATGTTAGATTCTCTAAAATAATTCTCTACATTGGCTCGTAGTTCTCTACTAAAAGTACTGCCTGCTGCTGATCCAAATTTAGGTAATGTTATACTCGACATCTGATGCAAATGTAATCAATTAATAAAATATTGACTTTGTGGGACGAAATATTCCCTTCCAATCAAAACCTGGAAGTCTACTTTTATCCGTCGGAAATTTTTCTAAAGGGTAAAAAGTTGCCTTTGGTTTGTTTTTTTGGGTTATGCTTCTAATTCGCTTAGCTGTATCTATGTTGACGACCATTTTACCACAGACCACTTCATTCACACCGTAGTATTTTTGCCCTTCTTCTAACGCATAATAAATACTTTGCCCATTACCATCTACCTCCACCTTGTACAATCTTCCTTTCGTAAAAAACCCATTTAATCTCCTTCCTTTCACCTGATTAAAAAGTCCATTAATATCTTTTTCAATAGTGAACGCATTGGTATAGGCCTCAAAACGATCTAACCCAAATTGATTTCTATATACCATGATGGTATCACCTGTCACCTGATTACTGTCTGTCCAAATAACTGGATTTTTAAAAAACCCTATTGTACTGTCTGTAAAATTATAAACTAGTGAGTCTGCAATCGCCTGAATATCACTTTTGAATGCGATAACGTCGTGGTATGCCTTCAACATTCTTTTTTGTGAGTTTGAGGTATCAGCTAAATCTAAAAACGTATCTGCCCTTAGATAAAATGAGTCTCCATCTATATTTTTAATAGCCATCGGCTCACCTGTTATCAATGTGGTTTTAGTAAATCTTTCATACTTGCCATATTGTCCTTTTATAATTATTTGCTCAGAGGTATCTTCAAAATGGAGGTTTCCGAATGCTTCGCCCAAGCCAGTGTTACGATAATACATCATACTATCGGCCACTAGCTTGTTATCCTTACCTTGTATGTAGGCGCCTTTACTAAATTGACTTACTTCTTTTGCCGTATTATACCAACCATATTGGCAATAAATGGTATTTTCTTCGCTTTTAATAAACGTTGGTCCATAAAAGCTTGCAAGCTTACTCTTGGTGTTATAACGCAGCGTATCGCTATCCATGGTATATTCTGGATTTGTGAGTTTTACGTTGTCTTTGAAGAAAAAATCCTTAGTCCGCGAATAATAAGTGCCTAAATCGCTATACATCTTGTCCTGACCATTTATAATATTAGCCCCGGTGTTGTAAGATCCTATTTTATCAACCAAGTCATAGTTCAGTTGATCTGTGGTAAGCACCATTTTACCATCACTCAACTTTACGTTTTCCATGATTTTTGCTTGACGGGTATCCCCGTCATATTCCACCGCATCTCCCCAAAGATTTAAGGTGTCTTTTTGACGGATATAGATATTACCAAAGGCTTCTATTTTGTTAATGTCTTCATAAAACCGTGCACTATCACAATCCATAAACATAGCACCTTGCTTAAAGCGCACATTGCCTTTGCACATTTGATAGCGTCCTATTGCCTGCTTATAAACCAATTCATCCGCTCCAAGAATCTCAATTCTTGTTTTTCCTGGTACATTTTCAAAAGACTTATCCTGTCCAAGAGCGCTAAAACACGCCAGTAAAATGATATATGTAAGTTTTATTTTCACTATAAACGACGGCAAAATTAGCTGGATACTTTATGTTTGCTTTGTATTTGTGCAAACATCGTGCTTGAGCGTATAAAAAAGGATATTCAATCCTACCGACTTTTTAATGAAACCGACCAACTGGCCTTAGCAATAAGCGGAGGGAAGGATTCAGTTGCGGTAGCACATCTACTTGATGAATTGGGTGTGCCATTTCAGATGGTGCACGTTAATTTTGGTTTGCGTGGAGAGGATAGTGATGGCGATGAAGATTTTCTAGACCAATTAGCCCAAAATCTTAGCACCTGCCTTGGATTAATTAAAAGAAAAGTCGAAACAAAAAAATATGCTGCTGAGCGTAAATTAAGTACCCAAGAAGCCGCACGGGAGCTTCGCTATAACTTTTTTGATCAACTATATAAAGAGGAACGTTTCACCAAATTAATAACGGCACATCACGCTTCTGATCAGATAGAAACATTTTTTATAAACCTATATCGTAAATCTGGCATCAAAGGGCTAAGAGGCATTCCTGCGACTCGAGATTATCTTATTAGACCTTTTTTGACGGTCACTCAAAACGAACTATTAAACTACTTATCGAGTGCCAATCTCACTCATCGAGAAGATAATTCCAATTCGGATTCGTACTACCTAAGAAATAGGTTTAGAAATAAAATTATCCCAGAGATAACAAAAGAATTGCCTGATTTTGAAGCGCGTACTTTGGCAAGCATGACGATTTTACAAAAAGAACAAGAGCTGTTTTCTGAATTAATTAAAAAAGAGATAACCCGTTTTGTCTTAGAAAAAGGTGACACCGTGGAGATTCAAAAAAAGGCTCTTCTAAGTTTTCCACAAGCAGGTGTTATGTTGTATCAAATCATAGACAAGTACCTTTTTAACTACAGTCAATGTGAGCAAATAATAAAAGCATGCCAAGGAGCATCTGGCAAAGTTTTTTTTAGTGATACACACCAACTTAGTGTTGATAGATCGTTAATTTTTATAATCCTTAAGTGTGAAAATACAGGTCAAGTATTAACCGTTTCCGGACCTGGAGAGTATATGCTAGAAAATGCCCTATTAACTTTGAACAATACTGAGACCACAACTTTTACAGATGATCCTAATTCGGAGTATGTTGAGCTTAATCCATTGCTTTTCCCGCTGCAATGGCGTTATTGGCAAGAAGGTGATTGCATATCTCCTTTGGGTATGAAGGGAACTAAATTGATGAGTGATTTTTTTATTGATTTGAAAATACCCGTTCACATGAAAAGCAATATCCCTTTACTTTGTTTGCAAAACGAGGTCCTTTGGGTCTCTGGTTATCGCATATCAGACAAAATCAAAGTGAAACATGACAAGCATTTGTATAAAATTTCAGTTACTTTTGAACAAAAGCCAACACTTTAACAGTATCAAAAGCAACTTTTATGGCAACAAAACTATCTGTACCTTACAATATGAAGCCGATTATTACTAAGTTCATTGTTTTAATATCCCTTTTAAGTACCTACAGTGCCAAGGCTGATCATATTATAGGCTCGGATATGACGTATACCTGTGGTGATACTGCTGGGATATACAATGTTATTTTTAATTTTTACAGAGATTGCAATGGATGTTATGTTTTAGGGCAAAGCCCTAAATGTGGTACTTCTGAAAATTGTGGAAGTAGCTCTACCGCACCTACTAATCTTACGGTTTCTTGTATAAGTGGATCTAATACTTCTACTATTGGTTCGTTAACCATGACGCGTACCTCTATTACCGATATTACAAAAACATGTAAAGCTGTAAAAAGCAGGTGTCAACAACCATGTAATGGTTCATTTCCGTTTGGAATAGAGAAGCATACCTTTGAAGGGAGATTAGATCTAAGAAGTAACATTGCCTCGGGATGTTGTAAGTTTGAAATTTCCGTACTACTTTACGTAAGAAATGTAGGAATCACCACCGGTCAAAGTCAACAATCGTTTTTTACTTCTTGTGAATTTGACGCCTGTAAAGGGCCATGCAATTCTTCTCCAACTTTAACCAACGATCCAGTTGCAATACTCTGCTGTAATCAAGCATTTTCTTTTAATAACGGAGCAATTGATTATACAGATAGAGATTCAATCTCATACGCTTTTGCGCCTGCTTATAGCGCCAGATCCACTACTTGTAGCTACTCTGGTAATAGAACTTATAACAATCCTATTACCACCTACTACCCAGGTTCTTTAGTTTGGCCATATGCAAATCCAAATGCCAACCCTCCTATTGGAACTTATCTAGATCCGGTAACTGGAGATATTATTTTTACCCCTGTTAACTGTACCGAGGTAGCTGTTGTGGTAATACAAATGACCGAATGGAGAAAGGATACTTCTGGAACTTATCAAATAATTGGAAAGACGCGTCGGGACATGCAGATCCTGGTTATGACCTGTCCAGGAAATAATCCACCCACCATTACGGGTCCATTTGCATATAACGTGTGCGAGGGTTCTGAGTTATGTTTTAACATCACGACAAACGATGTTACATTTCAGCCACCACCTCCTGCCACAGCTCCTGCTCCAGATACCGTAAGTATTTCTTGGAACGCAGGTATACCAGGAGCATCGTTTAGTGTTTTAAATCCAACAGCACTCCACCAAACTGGTAGATTCTGTTGGACACCTGGTGAAGGTACAGCTAGTAGTTTACCCTATAACTTTACTGTGACGGCTAGAGACGATGCTTGTCAACTCAACGCACTTAATACGCGTGCGTTTCGTATTACTGTAAAACCGAAGGCTAAGGCGAATAGAACTAGAGACACCCTTCCTTGTGGAGTCTACGCCGTAAAAAGTAATCCGGTCACAGGTTTCAAAGGAACTCCAGGATATTCTTGGAATATTTTAGATTCGACATACAACTTAGTTACGGACCGGAAAATTGCTAAATTTAAGTTTAGTGG